>Ga0180215_1000503_pt1 | contig 49988 bp, 47 predicted proteins | sample eDN3rd37CBELigBY_FD_128871 | JGI IMG/M metagenome (GOLD analysis project Ga0180215, IMG submission 128871) | Enriched backyard soil microbial communities from Emeryville, California, USA - eDNA 3rd pass 37_C BE-Lig BY (version 2) (version 2) | ecosystem: Environmental > Terrestrial > Soil >... | reverse complement strand
TTTTTTGCCCAACCTGTTACCCCATATTGGACAGCTTTCATTTGTGAAAAGTAACGATAGCCTACGCCCTGTACTTTCCCAGATACAATAATATGCAACTGGATCATTCTTACCCCTCCGGTTTACTTTTACGCTTTTACTATTATCCTCCCATAAATCGACATATCTTGCAATATATTGCTTGTTTTTTTCCTGTCATAATAATAGTAATCAATAAATTACTTAGAAAGCCCAGTTACCGTTTCTAAATACAGCTTCTGTTTTTCCGTCAGCTGTAATGCCATCAATATTCATTTGTTCTGAACCAATCATAAAATCAACATGTGTGATACTGTGGTTTAAGCCATTCTCCTGCAATTCTTCCTGTGACATGGTTTTCCCGCCTTCAAGACAAAAAGCATAGGCGCTGCCGATAGCCAAATGGTTTGAAGCATTTTCATCAAATAATGTATTAAAAAATAGGATATTTGATTCTGAAATAGGTGAGTGATAAGGAACAAGCGCCACTTCTCCTAAGTAATGAGACCCTTCATCCGTAGCGACAAGCTGTTTTAGAATCTCTTCGCCTTCTTTTGCTTTTACGTCAATAATTTTTCCATTCTCAAAGGTCAACGTAAATTCATCAATAATGTTTCCGCCATAACTTAATGGTTTTGTACTTGAAACCGTACCATTCACACCTGTTTTGACTGGAACGGTAAATACCTCTTCTGTCGGCATATTCGCCATAAATTCAAAGCCTTTTTCATTAATACTCCCAGCTCCGCACCATATATGTTTTTCAGGAAGCTCGATAGTTAAATCGGTTCCAGGCGCAGTATAGTGAAGTTTTTTGTATTTTTTTGCATTTAGATAGTCTACTTTTGTATGTAATGTTTCATCATGGTGCTTCCAGGCAGCAATCGGGTCTTCCACATCAGCTCGTACGGTTCTAAAGATGGCATCCCAAAGCTTTTCCACTCTTGTTTCCTCAGGTTCATTCGGGAATACCATATCTGCCCAGCCTTGAGAAGGTGCAGCAATAACAGTCCAACTGATTTTATCGGATTGAACATATTTGCGGTATTGCTGAAGGGCAGTTCCAGCCGATTTTTGGAAATTCGCAATTCTTTCCGGATTGACCCCTTTTAATAGGGCAGGACTGGAAGAAAGGATGGACATAAAGGCCGCTCCACTTTCAGCAAGTGCTGTCTGCTCTTTCGCACGGAACTCTGGATACTCTAAGAAAGTTTCATCCGGTGCCATGTCATATTTTAATCTTGATACAACATCATCGCTCCAATTGACGATAACATCCTTTGCTCCTGTTTCATATGCCTTTTTAACAATCAATCGTACAAATTCTCTAGAATCTAAATTGGCATTGATGACAAGTGTTTGTCCCTTTTGGATATTAACACCAACTTTCACTGCCAGTTCTGCATACTTTTCTAATTTTTGTTGGAATTCACTCATCTAATCCAGCTCCCTTACTATATAATAGGTTACCTTCATTGTAGCCTTTCTAATCTCTAAAATAAAATAAGAAGGCTAACAAATAACAAAAAATAGACTGAAAAGTTAAACCAATCAGTCTATAGACAGCCTTTTAAGCTTCGCTGTCATCAGAGTAAGAGGCTACAACAGCAGCCATTGCTTTCGCACTAATGATAAGGCTTTTTTCATTGATATCAAATTTGGGGTGGTGATGCGGATACGCTTCACCCGACTCAGGAATAGCACCGACATAGAAGAAGCATCCTGGTACCTTTTGAAGGTAGTAAGCAAAATCTTCCGAAGGCGGCTGCGGCGGTGTTTCTAATACGGCCTCGACCTCTGGTATGGCTGCTTGTTCAAGAGCTTTCCGTACATGTTCAGTTACTTCTGGGTCATTATGGAGGACAGGATAGTCATTGTGATATTCAAAAATAGATTTTACACCATATGATTTTTCTAATCCTTCCGAAAATGCACGAACCTCTGTTTCTACGAGTTCTCGAGTCTCAGGAGACATGGTTCGCACATCCCCTTCGATGGTAACGGAATCTTTAATTACATTAAACGAACCTTTTCCATCAAAATTACCAATTGTAATCGAGGCCATATCAAATGGGTTGATACGGCGGCTGACGATGGTTTGTAAATTCATGACGAAGGAACAGGCTGCTACAATCGCATCATTGGCTAAATGCGGCGATGATCCATGCCCGCCTTTGCCTTGAACAACTAATTTAAAATAGGATCTTCCTGTTTGCGTATTCCCGCTTCTATAATAAACGTGACCGGTTTTCATATTGCTCATAACATGAATTCCAATAATTGCATCGACGCCATCAAGGACACCTGCTTTAATCATCCCAATCGCCCCGCCGGGAGGAGTTTCTTCTGCTGGTTGATGAATCACGCGAACAATTCCTTTTAATTGCTCTTTACACTCAGCTAATGTTTCAGCTAACACCAACATATAGGCGGTATGTCCATCATGACCGCAGGCATGCATTACGCCTTCGTTTTTTGAGGCAAATGGCAGCCCTGTTTCTTCTTTAATGGGTAAGGCGTCAAAATCAGCACGTATCGCAATCGTTTTCCCTGGCTTTGAACCTTTAATGGTAACAACGATGCCGCGCTCTCCACCAAAGTTTGTCTCAACTGAATCAACAGGGACCTCTTTATAAAAATCGGCAATATATTTTGCTGTTTCCTCTTCTTGAAAGGAAAGTTCCGGATGTTCATGAAGATAGCGGCGAATTTCAATAATTCGGTCTTTTTTTTCATCAATTTTTTTCATTAATTCATCTAATAACATCATTAATTGGACACTCCCTACTTTTATTTGGAATGAATTCTAATGACTAGGCTCTGGCTCTCTTTGACCAGGAGTCGGGGTCCGTCGTTGTCCTGAAACCTCTTTCGTTTTTATTTTTCCTTCATTTCTAGGAACCATCATCATAATGGAAAGTATCGAAAGAATGCCGAATATTACGTTAGTAATAATCCCAGCTGTTGCAGCCGTTTCCAGACTTGCAATCGCGGAAATTGAACTATATACCGTAGCTGAAATGGCAACCCCGAATGCTCCGCCGAGTGAACTTGCCATTTTGTAAATCCCGGCAGCTTCTCCAACCTTGTTTGAAGGTGCATTAGATACTGATGTATCTGTCGACGGAGTTGCATAAATTCCTAATCCAAGACCAAATAAAGCAAACCCAATAAAAACAACAACGGTATAGGCAAAGTCAGCTAAGAAAGTTAATCCCATCATGGCAACACCAACCGTTGCAATGAGAGCGCCCCAAATCATCGGCGATTTCGCACCTGCTTTTTGTAAAATTTTCTCTCCAACACGAATCATAGCTAACACAGCGATTAAATAACCTAAAGATAACATTCCTGATTGAAATGCATTAAATCCTCTGCCAACTTGGACATAAGTGTTTGCCACAACAAGAGTACCCGCAATTGCGTTTAACAAAAAATTAGAGAAAGTGGCCCCAGAATAGGGTTTATTTTTAAATAAAGAAAAGTCAATCAGGACAATTTCTTTACTTTTTTCCACTTTGAAGAAAACAATTGCTCCAATAATTGTTACAATGGCAAGGACAATTGTAATCAAGCTTGTCCAGCCTAAATCTGCACCGAAATTAATAAAGATATTTAATGCGAGCATGGTAATGATAAAAATGATTAAACCAGCGTAATCGAATTTAAAAGCACCAGTAGATTCGCCTTTACTCTCCGGAGTATCTTTAATCAACCATATACCGAGTAAAGAGAAGATAATGGAAAAGATGAAAATCCACTTCCATCCTAAATAAGTGGCAATCGCACCACCTGCAAAGGAAGCAACACCTGATCCACCCCAAGACCCAATAGACCAGAAACTAAGGGCTCGCTGACGTTCAGCTCCTTCAAAGTAAGCCTTCATTAATGCAATGGTTGCAGGCATAATACATGCTGCTGAAAGCCCTTGAATGACACGGCCGATGATGAGCAGTACCGACCCTTGTGCTAAGACAAGGCAAAGTGAGCCGATAATACTTAAGATTAATCCGATATTTGTCATTTTTTTTCGGCCAATTTTATCTGCTAATCCGCCGGCAGCCACGATAAACATTCCTGAGAATAATGCCGTTAAACTTATTGCAATGTTTAAGGTGCCAAGTGAAATTCCTAAATCCTTCTGAACGGCAGGAACAACATTGACCATTGCTTGAGCAAAGAGCCAAAATGTGATAACTCCAAACACAATTCCGATAATCATTTTATTTGTGCCTTTATAATCTGCTGTTTCCATTGTAAGCCTCCAAATTGATTAATTTAGGTAAAAAACTAAGCCGAAATTTAAAGGATATTGATTAGATAACGCGACTCTATCTATTGAGAGTGTTTGAATAATATTTACCTATTATTCCTAGGAATCTTTGGAGTAACTGAATCCATTGCGGTCGTATGTTATACTTTAATTTCATTCAGCATTTATCTTCCACTTTTAAAGTTAATGGATGGATACAAAAAGTTCTCCGATTCAAAGGAGGTTCAAACCCCTGCTGAATAAAATTAAGCCTCCGGCGGATGTTTCGGATTTTTAAAGGTAATTTATCGAGCGAGCTCGACGACGGACAGGACGTCCTAGTCAGGCGAAAGCCACAGGATGTGGCTTTCTGAAGCGTGATAAAAATCCGGATACAAATTCGACGGGTGAATTTGATTTTACTGGAAATTTGAAAGGATGTTTTAACAATGGCAAAAAGTGTTGTAATTGCTGAAAAACCTTCTGTTGCACGTGATATTGCACGAGTACTAGGTTGTAATAAAAAAGGCAATGGTTATCTTGAAGGTGATAAATATATCGTTACGTGGGCACTGGGACACCTAGTTACACTTGCTGACCCGGAAAGCTATGATGTGAAATATAAAACATGGAAATTAGAAGATCTTCCTATGCTGCCGGAGCATTTGAAGTTGACGGTTATTAAGCAGACAGGAAAACAGTTTCAAGCCGTGAAGAGCCAATTGATTAGAAAGGATGTCAATGAAATTATTGTGGCTACGGATGCAGGCAGAGAGGGAGAATTAGTCGCACGTTGGATTATTGATAAAGCAAAGGTTACAAAACCGATTAAACGGCTTTGGATCTCCTCTGTTACGGATAAAGCGATTAAAGACGGATTTAGAAGCTTAAAGCCTGGTAAAGCCTATGACAATTTATATGCCTCAGCTGTCGCACGTTCAGAAGCTGACTGGTATATTGGCCTTAATGCAACGCGTGCATTAACGACCCGCTTTAATGCCCAGTTAAACTGTGGCCGTGTACAAACACCAACTCTTGCTATTATTGCTGCACGCGAGGATGAAATCAAACACTTCAAAGCTCAAGAATACTATGGCATTGAAGCTCAAACAACGGACAAATTAAATCTGACCTGGCAGGATGCAAAGGGTAACAGCCGGAGCTTTGATAAGGAGAAAATCGAGAACAAGGTTAAAGAGCTAGGCAAACAAAATGCTTTTGTGACGGAAATTGAGAAAAAGGCTAAGAAGTCTTTTGCTCCAGGTCTTTATGACTTAACAGAGCTGCAGAGGGATGCGAATAAAATCTTTGGTTATTCAGCAAAGGAAACGTTAAATATTATGCAAAAGCTGTACGAGCAGCATAAAGTGTTAACCTATCCGCGTACGGATTCCCGTTATCTCTCTTCAGACATTGTTGGAACGCTTCCGGAGCGTTTGAAAGCGTGCGGGGCAGGAGAATATCGTCCGTTAGCTAATAAAATCTTAAAAAAGCCGATAAAAACTTCTAAAGCCTTCGTTGATGACAGCAAAGTGTCAGACCACCATGCCATTATTCCGACAGAAGGCTATGTAAACTTTTCAGCTTTTACTGATAAAGAGCGTAAAATTTATGACTTGGTTGTAAAAAGATTTTTGGCTGTGTTATTTCCACCTTTTGAATATGAGCAATTAACGCTTCGGGCAAAAATTGGAGATGAAAACTTTGTTGCAAGAGGAAAAACCATTCTATCAGCCGGATGGAAAGAGGTTTACGATAATCGCTTTGAGGATGAAGATTCAACAGACGATTTGAAAGAACAGATTTTACCACGTATTGAAAAGGGGAATAGATTAACCATTCAATTAATCGCACAAACAAAGGGTCAAACAAAGCCGCCGGCACGCTTTAATGAAGCAACATTACTTTCTGCAATGGAAAACCCTGTGAAGTATATGGAAACAGGCAATAAACAATTAGCAGATACGTTAAAATCAACTGGCGGATTAGGTACAGTTGCTACCCGTGCAGATATTATTGAAAAGCTATTTAATTCGTTCTTAATTGAAAAGCGTGGAAAAGATATTCATATAACTTCTAAAGGGCGCCAATTATTAGATCTAGTGCCTGAAGAACTGAAATCTCCTGCACTCACTGCCCAGTGGGAACAGAAGCTTGAACAGATTGCTCATGGAAAGCTGAAAAAAGAAGTATTTATCGGTCAAATGAAAAACTATACAAAAGAAATCGTTGCTGAAATAAAATCCAGTAATAAAAAATATAAACATGATAACATTTCAACCAAAAATTGCCCGGATTGCGGAAAACCCATGCTTGAAGTGAACGGCAAAAAAGGCAAAATGCTCGTATGTCAGGACCGTGAATGCGGGCACCGTAAAAACGTCTCACGCGTCACAAATGCAAGATGTCCACAATGCCATAAAAAATTAGAACTTCGCGGTGAAGGGGAAGGGCAAATCTTTGCATGTAAATGCGGGCATCGTGAAAAACTATCTGCTTTCCAGGCGCGCCGTGAAAAGGACTCTCGCGGAAAAGTAGATAAACGTACTGTACAGAAATATTTGAAAAACCAACAGAAAAATGAAGAACCTTTAAATAATGCTTTAGCAGAGGCATTAAAGGGATTAAAGTTTGATTAATAAATAAAAAAAGGGCGAGTCCTGCACTGTTAGTCAGCGGAGAAGGACTTGCCTTTTTTAGATATATACATTCAAGTTTATCCCACTCTTAAGGGGCAGTAAGACCCTCACCTCAAGATTCTGAGTATAGAAAAGAAGATAGGTGGGGGATTAACTGCCCGTAAAGGTCCATTTGCGGAATCACAGACTAAGAACGCCACATTTGTGGCAACGTCTGTGTGACCCACATCCTGTGGGCCTCAACTAATCATCGGCGGGGGATGAAGAAAACCCTTGCTGATGGAAGTTTCACTTTATTTTGCGTTATTGAGTTTCTTCAGGGTCTAACCGGTTTTTAAAGGCTTCTTGAGTAACAATAAGCTCTTCATCTTCTTGAGCTTCTGTTGTATGTCTTTCAACCAGATGTTCTGGAAATTTTCCAGGATGATTTTTCTTTTTGTGATCAAAACTTTTGCCGCGTCCCATTCTTGCACACCCCTTTCTATTTCTTCAATAGTTTTTGTTGGTAAAACAATATTTATTCCATTGAAGATGCAGCGAGGATGATAGATGTTTGAAACGTGAAAGTTTTCACAAAAAGTCCATGGATTTTTCCATCCTGACATTATATAATAAAAATGTTCAAATATTCACATGATAAATGTTTGAACCCCTCCCCTAATTATTAGTTGAATAGAAAACAACCCTAAGATGATGCTCTTTCCCCTAAGAGCATTATTTTTTTTAATTCTCTTGTATTAAAATAATAATTGATTCTGCAAAAGTCTAAAATAGCTTTACATTTTTTATACCAATTTTAAAAAGTATCTAAAGAAATTTCAAATTTTGTCGAAATAAATAATAACGATAATTGTATAAGATAGGTGATATAGGTGGATTTAGCTACAATAGTTGGAATTATATTAGGAATTATTGCAATCGGGGTTGGGATGGTATTAAAGGGAGTAGCTATATCTGCGTTGGCTAATCCGGCCGCGTTCCTGATTATCATTTTGGGAACCATTGCATCAGTTGTCATTGCCTTTCCAATGGCAGAAATAAAAAGAATTCCTAAGTTATTTGGCATTCTTTTTACGGAGAAAAAGGCAGCCAGTTACACAGATTTAATTAAGTCGTTTTCTGATTTAGCCCAACTAGCTAGAAAGGAAGGGCTGCTCGCTCTTGAAACAAAGATAAATGAGGTAGAAGACCCTTTCTTAAAAAATGGATTATCACTTGCCGTTGACGGACAATCAGCTGATTATATCCGTGATGTATTGACAGAAGAAATAGAAGCAATGGAGGAAAGACATGAATCCGGAGCATTAATATTCTCTCAGGCAGGGACATATGCCCCTACGCTCGGCGTGTTAGGAGCTGTAATAGGCTTGATTGCGGCGCTAGGGAATATGAATGATACGAATGCATTAGGACATGCCATTGCTGCAGCCTTTATCGCGACCCTGATTGGGATTTTCACAGGATATGTGTTATGGCACCCATTTTCCAATAAATTAAAAAGGAAGTCCAAAATTGAGTCACAGCAAAAATATATGATGATTGAGGGGATTTTATCTATTTTGGAAGGAGAGGCGCCAAGAGTCATAGAACAAAAGCTGGCTTCTTATCTTCCTGCAGGCGAAAGAAGAAAATTTCTTGAAGGCAGTGTGAATAATAATGAGCAGACGTAAAAAAAAGAAAAAAAAAGACGAGGGGCATATTGACGAATCATGGCTTCTTCCATACTCGGATTTACAAACCTTGCTAGTCGCTTTATTTATTGTTCTATTTGCAAGCAGTACAGTGAGTGAGCAAAAGCTTATTGTTTTTTCTAAATCCTTTAGCAGTGAATTGTTATCAGGAGGTACAGGGTTTTTCGAATATTCTAGTCCACTTCCCGCTAAAGATGAGGGCATAACCAAAGTAGATAAGAAAGATCAATCTCAGGATGAAGTTTCAGAGGACGTGGAAGAAACAGATGAACAACGAGCGGAACATGAGCGGCTGGAGGCGATTCAAGACCGAGTCAATTCCTATATAAAAGAAAATGGACTGGGCGAGGAGTTAGATACTTCATTAACCGTAGCTGGGTTATCTGTTAGAATTAGAGATAATGTTCTCTTTGATTCAGGAGTTGCGGAAGTTCGAGCAGAAAATATCAATATTGCGAACGAAATTTCGAAGTTATTGGAAATGGACGTACCAAGAAGTGTCATTGTAAGCGGCCATACAGATAATGTACCAATTAAAAATGCTCGATTTGATTCAAACTGGGAGCTAAGCGTTATGCGAGCTGTTAATTTTATGAAGCTAATGCTGGAAAACCAAAACCTTAATCCACAGTTATTTAGTGCAAAAGGGTATGGAGAGTTTCAGCCTATTGCTACAAATGAAACAGCAGAAGGAAGGGCTCAAAATAGACGTGTTGAAATATTAATCTTACCAAGAAATGATGAAACCATTCAGGAATAAAAGAGGGGGTGCCTAAACCCTCTTTTTTTAGTTTAGCTTTGTTTATTAACATTATTGATCTTTGACTTATTAACATCATTCGTTAAAATGACCTGTACTTTAAGTAATTGTCTGTTAGATTTAATGCTGGTTTCTGAATTTAATAAATTCTAAGTAAAGAGAGAAATCCTTTTTCGTTATCCCCTGATTGATGGCTTCAGTAAACAGTTCAATCCATTCCTCGTCTAAGTGTTTCACTTCTTTTTTAGGATGCTGATTTTCCTCAAGCAAATCCTCCACTGTTGTACCTAAAGAGCTGGCAAGTTTTGAAAGAATAAACAAGGATGGGTTCTGTTGAATTCCTCTTTCAATATAGCTTAAGTATGATTTTGAAATACCAGCTTTCATTGAAAGCTCATTGATAGAATATCCCCTTGATTTGCGTAACTGTTTAATTCTATTTTGCATCATGAATATTTCTCCTAGTCAATAATGAAAGAATGCATATATATATTATAAAGAACGAATAGTTCATTAAAAAGTACATTTTATAAAAATCATACATTATAACTAGAGGATTCAGGATTGTTCATTATAGAGAATAAAAAAGGCGTAATAGCGACCTATTATAAAAGTAGTATGAAATTATTAGTAGAAAAACAGCGGTTTACAAAACATAATAACTTCATAATTAGGAGTAAAGATTCAGATTGATTCCATTATATTGATTTTTTAAAAAATTGGGAATAAAATTATAAATGCATGACAAATAGTGACAGTTTTTATCGACGTGATAAGTTAAAATAAAAAAACACAAGCCACTTATGAGAAAATTCTGTTCGGAAAATGAAAAATGTAATAGGTCCATTATATTAAGATGGTTACCATGCAATTAAAGCTGTTTGGGAGGCTATTAATGTGAGTGAGGGGAAGGAACAGAACATAAAATACGACATCGAGTGGATTCAACTGATGAAAGAAGCAAAAAATCTAGGTATTGATATTGAAGAAATTAGAGCTTTCTTACATGATCGAATACATTGATAATCTGTAGTTTTTTAGGAAATCTGCGGTTTATATTGATGGTATAGTGTTTCTCCATTGAGAAACGCTTTTTTTATATAGTTTATACCTAGATAATAAACTCCTTCATATTCTTATTGTGCCGGAAATAAGAACATGAAGGAGTTTATGGTTATTTAAAGTCTATCTATTCATGCCCACTAGAAAGATTAAAGTTATCTAAGCTTATTTCTTCTGACTTTCTTTCCATTTGTTGTATTCGAGGAAATCACGGAACTGCTCTTTTGATACACCTGATTCCATTGCTTCTTGAACAAGCTTCATCCATTCTGAATCTAATTCATCCTTCTTAGGCTGTTCAAGGATTAGACTATCCACAGGCACCCCGAGTACCGCTGAAATTTTTTCTAAAAATTGTATAGAAGGATTTGTTTGTAGATTTCTTTCAAGAGAACTTAAGTAGGACTTTGCCACTCCTGCTTTGAGAGCGAGTTCCGATAATGATATTTTCTTTTCTAGCCGAAGTTTTTTTACGCGATCACCAATCATTCAATTCACTCACTTTATTTTATTGTCTAGCTTCTATCACTGTAAAATGTTTTTTGCAAACCCTCTCTGTTAGGTGAAGTCGAGCAAACGCTTGCACTTTTCATTGCATATATCAGTAAAATAACAAAAACAGAAAAAAAGGGTTCTGTATATAGAACGAATTTTACATTCTAAATGATTTATTTTTCCCTATTTATTCACATTTTGCCACATTTTAAAGCGAAATAGTAGTCTAAATTTAGAAGTTTTTTTTATTTGGATAGAATAATGTAATAAAAAGATATGACAATGATAGTATTTCTTGCATTTAAACTAATTGATATGAATCGTTTTTTAGCTTTTGCAAGATGTCTTGAAAATGAATACAATGAATGTAGAATAATGAGTAGTTTACCGAATGGAAGAGAGGATATACAAATGATTATTTTAAAATCAGAGAGAGAAATTGAAAAAATGAAGAAGGCTGGTGAAATCCTAGCTTCTGTACATAAGCAGTTAGCAAAAATGATTAAGCCAGGAGTGACTACATGGGAAATTGAAGAATTTGTAGATAAATATTTAAAAAAACAAGGAGCTGTGCCTGAACAAAAGGGATATAGAGGTTATCAATATGCTACATGTGCAAGCATAAATGATGAGATTTGTCATGGATTTCCCAGAAAAGAGCCACTAAAAACAGGTGATATTGTGACGATTGATATGGTTGTAAATTTCAATGGTGCACTGGCGGATTCGGCCTGGTCATATGCAATTGGACAAGTATCTGAAGAGAATCAAAGATTATTGGATGTAACAAAACAAGCACTTTATATTGGAATAGAGCAGGCAAAGGTTGGGAATCGAATTGGTGATATTGGACATGCGATTCAAACCTATGTAGAAGGTGAGGGTTTTTCTGTTGTACGTGATTTCATCGGTCATGGAATTGGCAATGCCATTCATGAAAAACCAGATGTTCCACACTATGGTCTTCCAGGAAAAGGTCCTCGTATTAAAGAGGGGATGGTCTTTACAATCGAGCCAATGGTTAATATTGGAACATATAGAATGAAGATGGATAATAATGGGTGGACGTCAAGAACGGAAGATGGAAAGAACTCTGCTCAGTATGAGCATACGATTGCTATTACAAAAGATGGCCCAATTATTATAACGAATCAAGATTAGGCTTCCTATCATTTTATTGATTCATCCATAAGGAATGGATTCTCATGGATGAATCAAAAGTTTATCTCACTCTTAACGGGCAGTAAGACCCCCACCTCAAGATTCTGAGTATATAAAAGAAAATAGGTGGGGGATTAACTGCTTGTAAAGGTCCATTCGTGGAATCACAGACTAAGAACGCCACATTTATGGCAACGTCTGTGTAATCCACATTCTGTAGGCCTCAACTAACCATCAGTGGGGGATGAAGAAAAGCCCTACTGATGGAAGTTTCACTTTATCTTATTGCTTTCTTAAACTGCCAAGTTCTTCAACAATCGCTTGCATTTCATTTGGACTAAAGGAGTTTTTCTTCATGACTAATTCATAAATTTCCTTTAGCTCTTCATACATATTCTCGTCAAAGTGGGAAGGTTTAATAGCTCCGAAATTTAGTACATTTAATTTTTCTTTTATTTTCTCAATCATATACTCTACATTTTCAACTGACTTTTCTGCTAAGTTCATGGTATCATCCTCTCATTTGATTCTTTGCTGCACATGCTGTATAAGTGCAGATACTAATATTTGTTAATCAAGCAGCGGCAAGAATCATCTTTCTTTTCATCTTTCCATGTTCATATAAAAATGTCAATAATATTAAAAGGTGAAAGAAATCATTCGGTACTAGAATAGGTTTGAACATACCAATTATGATAAAGTAGTGAATAATAGAAAAATGGAAAGGAGAGGAAAGAATAATATGATACGTGTTTTATTTGTTTGCCTAGGAAATATTTGCAGGTCACCGATGGCAGAGGCATTGTTTCGTGATTTGGTTAAAAAGGAGGGACTTGCGGATATAATTAAAATTGATTCTGCTGGAACAGGTGATTGGCATATTGGCAATCCTCCTCATCAAGGCACAAGAGAGATTCTTAAGAAATATCAAATATCTGATGAAGGATTAAAGGCCCGAAAAATGACGAGTGCTGATTTAAACTTTGATTATATTATTGGGATGGATTCTGAGAATATTAAGAACATAAAAAAGCTAGGTACTCTGCCTTCAAATGCCAAGGTCAAACGGCTCCTTGATTTTGTAGAGGATAAACAAGAGATGGACGTTCCGGACCCCTATTACAGTGGTAATTTTGAAGAAGTTTATGAACTTGTAAAAGAAGGCACAGAGAACCTTTTAATGGAAATAAAAAAAGACTTACAAGCAAAAGGAGTTATTGAATGAGCAGCTCGAAGTTTTGGAAAGGTATCATTATTGGTGCTGTTGCCGGCGGAGTCATTAGTTTATTAGATCGGACAACAAGAAATTCTGTGTTGGAGAACTGTCATAAAGTTACCGGAAAGGTATCCTATTATGCGAAACATCCAGGGGAAGTAGTTGAATATGTAAAAGAATCTACCGGTAAAATACGTTCAACGATTGAAGAGGTTGGAGAAGAGGTATCTTTTATTGCTGAAAAAATTGAAGAGCTCAGAGAAATTACTCCACAGGTCGTAGACGTCGTAATGGATACGAAAGAAGCGTTTGTTGATAAGGAAAATGATTTGGAAAGGGAAAGATAGACTAATCCATCTTTCCCTTTTATAGGAAGGAGGGCATGAAAAAAATAATGACATTGGTCAAGCATATATATAGAAACTTAATGGACGATGATGTTTTTGGTATTGCTGCACAATTATCATACTTTTTTCTGCTTTCGTTATTCCCGCTTCTTATTTTTTTGATGACCTTATTTCCTTACTTACCCATTACCCAAGAAGACCTGCTTAATCTATTTCGTGATTTTGCTCCGAGCGGGACGATGGAATTAATAGAATCAAATTTAAATCAAGTGTCACAAAAAAATGGCGCTCTTCTATCATTTGGGGTTATTGGAACCGTATGGTCTGCATCAAATGGAATCAATGCGATTGTTAAGGCATTTAACAAGGCGTATGGGGTAAAGGAAGGACGTTCTTTCCTCAGGGCGAGATTTATGTCGATTGTTTTAACTTTTGCTATGATTTTGGTTATTGTGGTAGCGCTTATTCTTCCTGTATTTGGGAAACATATCGGTACGTTTCTTTTCGCACAATTAGAGTTATCAGCTCAATTTATTTCTGTCTGGAATGCTTTGCGCTGGTTGGTTAGTTCAATTATTATTTTTGTCATATTTATTGGGCTATATTGGCTTGCTCCAAGTAAGAAGTTTGCCTGCAGAAGTGCTATTCCTGGAGCTGCATTTGCTACAATAGGCTGGATTTTAACCTCATTTGCCTTTTCCTATTATGTGAGTAATTTTGGCAATTACTCGGCTACCTATGGGAGTATTGGTGCCATTATTGTATTAATGATATGGTTTTATATTTCAGGAATTATTATTATTATTGGCGGCGAGGTAAATGCTTTTTTCAGCAATCGTGTAAAGGACTGTTAAACTTCCTCAAATTGCCTATAGTAATTCTTCTATTGCTGCTAAAAATAGAACAGGGAACCTTATTACCCAGTATCATTTAGGAGGTATCACAATGACTAAACATACAAAAAAAGATGGCGGTACAAAACAGCAAAAAAATAAAAATCAATCAACTAAAAAATCATCCAGCTCAGCTAACGGTTCAAACGGATACCACTAAAGTAAAAGGTCTGGAGTTTTCTCCAGACCTTTTTTCTAAAGAGCATGTTTGGCTGTCTTCGTAAGTCATTTCATAAGGTAATTTTAATAAAGGTTTCGCTTTTTATTTTGACCGTAATAATCGTAAGCCATTTAATATGACTAAAATGGTACTTCCTTCGTGGCCGAGGACACCTAATGGCAGATTAACGGCCTGTAAAAAGTTAGATGAAATGAGCAGGATGATGATACTGATTGAGAAGATGACATTCTGTTTGACAATTTTATTCATTTTTTGTGAAAGTCGGATGGCTTCTGAAATTCGCGGCAAATCGTTTTTCATCAGTACAATATCAGCCGTTTCAAGAGCAACATCGGTTCCGCCGCCCATTGCAATTCCAACGTTGGCTGTGGCAAGTGCAGGAGCATCATTAATCCCGTCACCAACCATGGCAACATTTCCATACTTTGCTTTTAATTTTTTGACATGCTCTACTTTATTTTCAGGCAGACATTCTGCAATGTATTCATCTACATGACATTCAGCAGAAATCGCTTGTGCGGTGCTTGAACTGTCACCGGTTAACATGATTGTATAAATACCTTGAGCCTTTAATTGGTCGATTGCTTTTTTCGTTTCTTCGCGAACATTATCTTTTAAGGCAATCATCCCAGCTAGTCGATTTCCCTTTTGGGCATAGACAATTGTTTTTCCTTCTGATTCCAGTTTTTTAATCGTTTGCTCGATATCCTGGTCAATAGTAGCATCCTCAACAAATCCTGCTTTACCGATTTTCCACTCCTCACCATGAATGACTGCTTTCACTCCCCATCCGGGTACATCTTCAATGCCATCAGGGTGAAGGAGATCTATTGTTAATTTTTCCTTCGCATACTTAACGATGGCGCTTGCGAGAGGATGATTGGAATGACTTTCAATTGAAGCAGCTATAAGCAACACTTCTTCTTCATCAAGTCCCTTATTAATAATCAAGTCCGTTACTTCAGGCTTTCCTTTTGTTAATGTTCCTGTCTTATCAAAAGCAATTGCCTTAATATGATTTAAATTTTCTAAATGAATTCCGCCTTTAAAAAGAATTCCATGCCTGGCTCCATTTGAAATGGCTGATAAGGTCGCAGGCATAATAGAAGATACAAGTGCGCACGGTGAAGCGACTACAAGCAATACCATCGCACGGTAAAAGGTTTCACTCCAGCTCCAACCTAGTAAGAAATGAGGAAGAAACATCATTAATACTACTGTTGCCAGTACAATTTTTACATAATTTCCTTCAAAACGTTCAATAAAAAGCTGGGAAGGGGATTTTTCGCTTTGTGCTGATTGAACTAACTCTATAATCTTTTGGAATAACGTTTCATTTGCAGGCTTCGTAATTTCCACTGTAATTGAGCCATTTAAATTAACTGTTCCTGCAAAAATATCATCCTGACTTTGTTTTGTAACTGGAATCGATTCTCCAGTAATAGCAGCCTCATCAATTGTTGTAATACCCTTCAGTATTTTTCCATCGGAAGGTACTCTTTCTCCCGGCTTAATGAGAATGTGGTCGCCTATTTTTAATTCAGCAACACTTACCCTCTCTTCCCTTCCATTTGTTATACGTAATGCTTCCTCGGGCTGAAGCTCCATTAAAGAAGATATTTCTTTATGACTTTTGTTCATTGTATAGGTTTCTAATGCACCGCTTAAGGCAAAAATAAAAATTAATATCGCACCTTCAGTCCAATAGCCAATGATAGCAGATCCAACTGCCGCTAGAATCATCAACATCTCTACATTGAGCTCTTTGTTCTCAATGGTCGCTTCAATTCCTTCTTTTGCTTTAGCGAAGCCCCCAATGATAAATGCAGCGATATAGAATATCATAGAAAGTGTTCCACTTTCGTTTCGATCTAGTAACCAGCCGAGCAAAATAAATAATCCACATGCAATGGCCGCAATTAATTCCACATTCATTTTAGCCTTTTCCCAAAGACTTTCTTGTGAAATAATCTCTTTGCTTTCTAAGACTTGAACCTTTGTTTCCATTTTATTTCCCCCTTTTTATATTTTTTACTATTTTCATACTATAAACTTCTTAATTGAGAAAAATAATCACAATCAATACCCTTAAAAAACACGAAAGCTGCCACCATGATGGTGACAGCAAAAAAGGACTATTTTTATATTATCTCAACTTTACCATACATAGGCTGCTTAAGAAAAGTAAGATGACTTATAATAAAAAATGGAAAATTTTTATATATTATATGATACTGCATTTATTTTTGGTTACATTTTATTTAGGTTAAGCAGGTTTTGGATGATGTCTTAATTTAGATGCAGGATAAACTGTATTTTAAAAAAAGAAGGGAATGAAATGGATGATAAATAAAATCTTCATGCTTTTAACCTTTATTGGTGTGCCATTGTCGGTAATTGGCTCATTGATGCACTGGCCGAGCATTTTATTGTTTGTTGTTTATTGTTTAACCATTGTTGCCCTGGCAAGCTATATGGGGAGAGCCACTGAAAGCCTTGCGGTAGTTGCAGGCCCGCGTATAGGCGGTCTATTAAATGCAACGTTTGGAAATGCAGTTGAGTTAATCATTTCCATATTTTCATTGAAGGCAGGTCTGGTTGGCGTTGTTCTTGCATCGTTAACTGGCTCTGTTTTAGGAAACCTTTTGTTAGTTGCCGGTTTATCCTTTTTCATCGGCGGTGTTAAGTTTAAGCGGCAGCAATTTAATGTATACGATGCGAGGCATAATTCAGGACTGTTGATGTTTGCTGTTATTGTTGCGTTTGTAATTCCAGAAGTTTTTTCCATGAAGATGAATGAGGGAGAAACAATTGTTCTGAGTGTAGGGGTTTCTATTATATTAATTGCTCTTTATGTGGCTGCTCTTCTTTTCAAGCTTGTTACCCACCGAGGAGTGTATCAACATAAGGAGGAGAGGGGTGCAAATCATCATGAGGAAGAGCCGGAATGGGGGAGAGGAAAAGCAATTGCCATTTTGGCACTTGCAACTGTAGCGGTTGCTTATGTTTCAGAGAATCTTGTTCATACATTTGAAGCGGTTGCGGAATCATTCGGCTGGACTGAATTATTTATTGGGGTCATCATTGTTGCGATTGTCGGAAATGCTGCTGAGCATGCATCTGCTATTGTTATGGCCTTTAAAAATAAAATGGATATTGCTGTGGAAATTGCAATCGGTTCAACTTTACAGGTAGCTATGTTTGTTGCACCTGTTCTAGTCCTGATTTCGCTCTTGTTTCCTGTTAAAATGCCGCTTGTTTTTACGCTGCCTGAACTTATTTCAATGGTATCGGCTGTCTTGTTAATGGTTGTAATATCGAATGACGGTGAATCTAACTGGTTTGAAGGAGCGACACTTCTGGCAGCCTATCTGATTATGGGAATAGGATTTTATCTTTTATGAGAAAGATTTTGGAAATCACATAAAATATTCTTCTTCACATGGATAATCTCATATAACTCCGAAAACAATATACTATGTGAAATTCAGCCTGCTATATTGAAAGGAGTTCTTTATAGTGAAGAAAAAACTAATGTATGCGATGATCGGACTAGTTGTCATGCTTTCCTTCCTGCCATTTGCCAAAGCGGAAAAACAGCAGGAGAAAGCCGAACAGTCTCCTAAACAGACGATTTCGGTTCCGAGCTCGGTTATGAATATTGCAAAAGATAATACATATCCAAATCCACATGTTGATATGCCGAGATTAGAACCTAGTGATTTGACAAAAGAACTTATTGAATCATCTAAAGTGAAAATTGAAAATCCCGACCTTATCCGTATGCTGAATGAAACGACTGTGAACAGTACACCTTTTGCTCTTGGTTACCGAGCAATTGTGTATCTTGGGCAATGGCCTCTAAATTATGAATCTGTTGAAACGGCTCCCAATTGGGAATATCAAAAGATTAATACAAATTATTTTGATAATCGTGGTGGAAACTCTCCATATCAGATTCATTACGTACAGGAAGCACAGAAAATTGTCCGTGGCGGCTTAACGGCAAAGGTAGCGAATACGGAGGAAGTAAAAAATATGATGATGATAAAGGCCATGCAAAAGTCTGGACTGCCGTTATCATTTGAAACAATTATTGGCGGGGGGACGAAAAATGATCAAATCTACAATGTTCCGCCGAAAATGCTTGGTTATTTACATGCGTATGCACCAGCAGTAAATGAAAAAGGGAAAGTAACCTACGGTGAAGTGTACTTGATGTTAAAAGGCGGTAAGAAAATGATAGTGATTAAAAATGTAACTTCACAAGGAATCAGTGCTTGGATTCCAATCCAAGACCATGTTTCATTCGGATTTATGGCCAGCGAACACCCGCGTTAAAAAGTGTCAGGCACTGCAAAAAGACAAAATGCTATGATTTGTCCATATGCGGTGCCTGACATCCATTTTTATAGTAATGATTTTCTGTTTTGAAAGTTTAATTCTTTATAGTAGCTGTTTTTCACTAACACATTTGGACCGAGACAGCGGGCTTCTGGGCAATGGCAGTTAAGAGAGGAGGCTAATTTTGTACTTAGCCATTGGTCAAACACATCGACTAGACGGTCATTTTGAATATTACCAAGCGGCGGGGTATCACCGAAATCGGTCACAATGACATCACCTGTAAAAATATTAATATTTAGGCGGGAACGGCCGTCAGGGTCATTTCGAACCGTAACATTTTTTTCCTGGGACAGTCTTTTTAACAGCTGTAAATCTTCTTCATTACCTATACAGGAATAAAAAGGCAGAGTTCCAAATAGCATCCATGTATCCTTATTACGAATATCTAAAAGCTGGTGAATACTCGCACGAATTTCATCTAAACTAAGAGTTTCCAATGATGAGGCGAAATCAGACGGGTACATTGGATGAATTTCATGTCTTTGGCATTTCATTTCATGGACAATTTGGTTGTGAATATGCTCAAGGTGCGGCAGCGTCCTCTTGTTCAACATCGTTTCAGCCGATACTATCACACCGCTATCTGCTAATATACGGCTGTTTTGAATCATTCTATGAAACAGCTGTTTTCGTTGTTCTTTCGTTGGCTTGCGCTCCATCCTAGCAAAGCCGCCTTCAATAAAATCCTCCTCTGTACCCCAATTATGTGAAATATGAAGTACATCTAAATAAGGAATAATGGGCGCATAACGTTCTATATCAAGGGTTAAATTAGAGTTAATCTGTGTACGCACACCTCGGTCAGAAGCGTATTTCAATAATGGTACAACATATTGCTCTACTGATTTACTTGAAAGAATAGGCTCTCCTCCCGTAATACTCAGTGAACGTAAATGTGGAATTTCCTCAAGCCGTTTCAGTAACAGTTCTAAAGGAAGGCCTTCATCATCCTTCGCCTTTAGTGTGTAACCAACAGCACAATGCTCACATCGCATATTGCATAAGTTTGTCGTAGTAAATTCGACACTTGAGAGAGTCAGTTTTCCATGCTCTGTTATATCCATATAGGCTTCCCACGGATCATATTGGGGTGTTAGTTTTTGTTTTTCAGAGAGCATTTTTTTCTCCTTCCCTAAATTCCCATATTTTTTCTGGTATATTTTTCAACATAGTCATTATTCATTTTTATTGAAACGGTGTCAATACAGATTCATATGAAAGAAAAGAGATTTGATGAATTAATTATTGGGTTGTGTAATCGATTTTCGAATGGAAATAATAAATAGTAGTTTTCAGGTAACATATTTCTTCTCTGGTATTGCCTAATCGATGAATTTTCGATAGGATGAATACGATAGTGAAAGGAGCGAGTTTTTTGGGCAGTCCGACACATGATAAGAATAAGCAGGTTTCCTTTTTAAAGCAGCGTCTGAACATGTTTATGGATGTTTTAGATGCGATTGATCCAGAGGAAGCCGATATCGATGATATTGACCGTTTAATTGAGATGATTGATGATATTGAATCGAAATGCCGTGAATTTAATAATCGGGAAGAAAAGAGTCATGTTTAATGACTCTTTTTTCTTTTTAAATCCTCTATATACGAGTATAATTGGAGGTGTCGAAATTATCGAAAAATAAGGTTATGTTTCAGAGGAGGAGAAATCATTCATGAATATTGAAAAATTTCAAGAGAGTATGTACAAGCTGATTGTCGAAACATCAACCCAGCTTCCAAAAGATGTTCGCCGAGCAATTCAGGCAGCAAAGGATAAGGAAAATGCCGGTACAAGATCAGCAATGGCTCTCGGAACCATTACGAATAATATTAAAATGGCTGACGATAATATATCGCCGATTTGTCAGGATACGGGTCTTCCAACATTTAAAATTAAAACTCCTGTTGGAGCCAATCAAATTGAAATGAAAAAGGCCATTTATAATGCAATTGCCGAAGCAACGAAGAATGGGAAGCTTCGTCCTAACTCTGTAGATTCATTAACAGGTAAGAACAGTGGAAACAATCTTGGTATTGGCGTCCCGGTTATTAAATTTGATCAATGGGAAAAGGATTATATTGATGTTCGCTTAATTTTAAAAGGCGGCGGCTGTGAAAATAAAAACATTCAATACAGTCTTCCTTGCGAGTTAGAAGGTTTAGGCCGTGCAGGACGTGATCTTGACGGGATTCGCAAGTGTATTCTACATTCTGTGTATCAGGCCCAAGGGCAAGGCTGTAGCGCAGGATTTATCGGAGTGGGTATCGGGGGAGACCGTTCCAGCGGCTATGATTTAGCAAAGGAACAGCTTTTCCGTTCAAATGATGATGTGAATTCAATTGATGAACTGCGTCAGCTAGAAGAATATATCATGGATAACGCCAATAAATTAGGAATTGGAACAATGGGATTTGGCGGTGAAACGACTCTGTTAGGCTGTAAAATTGGTGTGATGGACCGTATTCCTGCCAGCTTCTTTGTGTCTGTTGCATACAACTGCTGGGCATTCCGCCGCTTAGGTGTTGCGGTCAATCCAGAAACAGGGGATATTAATGAGTGGATGTACCAGGAAGGTGAAAAAATTGATTTTGCTACTGAAGCGGAAAAAGAAAGTGCAGCAGCTTCAGAAACAACTGTAAATGTTGTTGAATTACAAGCACCTATTACGGAAGAACAAATCCGTCAATTAAAAGTGGGTGACGTTGTACGTATTAATGGAAGAATGTACACAGGACGTGACGCAATCCATAAATATCTATCTGACAATGATTCGCCAGTTGACTTAAATGGACAAATTATCTATCACTGTGGCCCTGTTATGTTAAAAGATGAAGATGGAAATTGGCATGTAAAAGCAGCAGGTCCGACTACAAGTATTCGTGAGGAGCCTTATCAAGGTGATATCATGAAACGCTTTGGTATTCGTGCAGTTATTGGTAAAGGCGGAATGGGTCCAAAAACATTGGCTGCCTTAAAAGAGCATGGCGGTGTTTACTTGAATGCTATCGGCGGTGCGGCACAGTACTATGCAGACTGTATTAAATCTGTAGATGGTGTTGATTTAACACAGTTCGGTATTCCAGAAGCCATGTGGCACCTGCAAGTTGAAGGCTTTACGGCTGTCGTAACAATGGATTCTCATGGGAACAGTCTTCACAAGGACGTTGATCAATCTTCCTTAGATAAATTAGCTCAATTTAAAGAACCTGTATTTAAATAAGTGTTAGTTGATTTCTTAAAAAGGATGAACGCTTTTGTTCATCCTTTTTTCTTTTTATTGGAAAAGTAAAAACCGCATGATTCTGCGACACTCAGAAACAATAAAAACAACAAGAATAATCCGATAAGGAGATGTATTCATGAAGAGAGTAATGAAACAATTGATCATTACGGGTGTATTACTTTTTGTTTCTGTTTCGAGTGTTTCGGCAGAAAGCTACCCAAACCGTCCGATTCATTGGGGCTTTAAAAAAGCATCAGACGGTATTCCAGCAGAAGCGGGACAAGAATGGGATGATATACTCAAAAGGCATGGGGCTTACTATAAAGGCGACCCAAATAAAAAGGATATTTATTTAACCTTTGATAATGGATATGAAAATGGATATACAGAGAAAGTACTAAATGTTCTAAAAAAGGAAAAAGTACCAGCCACTTTTTTTGTTACAGGGCATTATTTAGAGACAGAGCCGAAACTTGTTAAAAGAATGGTAAAGGAAGGGCATATTGTTGGAAATCATTCTTGGCATCATCCTGATTTAACGCGGGTAAGCGATGAACGATTAAAGGAAGAGCTTGAAAAGGTAAAAGAGAAGACGGAAGAACTGACAGGCGTGAAAACAATGCATTATATCCGCCCTCCTCGGGGGATATTTAGCGAAAGGACAATGGCCTTAGCGAATGACGAGGGTTATACTCATGTATTTTGGTCATTAGCTTTTAAGGATTGGCAAACCGATCAGCAAAAAGGTGCTCAATACTCATATGATAATATTATGGGGCAGATTCATCCAGGTGCGATTCTTCTTCTTCACACAGTTTCAAAGGATAATGCAGATGCACTAGAAAGCGTTATAAAAGATTTAAAAAAGCAAGGTTATAAATTTAAAAGCCTTGATGACCTAACAAAGAAAAATACCAAGGATAAAAAAACAAAGAAACAAAAGCAAAAAAAGAAGAATTAATGTAACGCGTTGAAGTGCTGGGGGACTGTCCCCCAGCACTTCAACGCGTTACATTCATAGATAAAAACGGGACATGTATTATTCAATAGTCCAAGGGGTGAAATTAAAATTGAATAAAACATGAACCATAGTTCAAGTATTGCATCAATTCCAATTAGTGTCAATAAAAATGAACTTTGGTTCAGCTTTTATTCTATGGTAGTATTAAGCAGAGGTGATTGTATGTCTGAGCATGAAGACCGGCAGCTCGCTGGGGCTTTTCCTTATGTACCTCAACAGAAAAGAGCCCAGCAAAAAAGGAATTCATTGCTTGAAAGTGGTCGTGAGTTATTTATTAAGAATGGCTATGAGCCTACAACGGCTAAGGGAATTGCTACACATGCGGGGGTGGCCATTGGCACTTTTTACCGATATTTTTCCGATAAACGCCAGCTGCTGTTAGCATTATTACAAAATCAATTAGATAAAATGCTGCCTCCGGAACCTAAATGGATTATGGCGAATCCTGAGCAATTCCTTGCCGCCATTCTGGAAAGTCATTTTAAACAACTCGAACAAATAGGACTGTACCAAGTGTTGCCTGAATTACTCATTCGGGACCCTGAATTAGCGGAAATATTAATACAATCAAGAAAAAATTGGCATGCTAGAATCCTAACCGGGCTCCAGCAAGCAAAAGAAAAGGGGTTAACATGGCCTGATTTAGAGCTGGAAGTGGTGGCTTGGTCCATTTTAGTTATACTGGAAAATATACCGAAGAAAGAAAAAGAGAGCGGGCTGAAGACGGATTATGTTGAATTGGCAAAAATTATTTGCCGTATGGTTTTCCCTCCAAAAGGGATGACATCTTAAACCGTCAGCAGTACCTATTTCATAGATACTGTGAATAATGGAGTGAACATAAACATGCAAAAAGAACAAGATGTCAAAATCGAGTTAAATCAAACCTTTCCATTAACAATCAAACGACTTGGAATTAATGGGGAAGGAGTGGGTTATTTTAAAAGAAAAGTGGTCTTTGTTCCTGGAGCTCTTCCTGGAGAAGAGGTTGTAGTAGAAGCAACGAAGGTTCATCCTAAATTTACGGAGGCAAGGATTAAGAATATCCGTAAATCATCTGAATTTCGTGTACAGCCTCAGTGTCCTGTATATGAGGAATGCGGCGGATGTCAGCTGCAGCATCTTCAATACGACCAGCAGCTAAAAGAAAAACGAGATATTGTGATTCAGTCTATCGAGCGGCATACAAAGTTACCAATTGAGCAATTGGAGATACGAGAAACAATGGGCATGGAGAATCCTTGGAATTACAGAAATAAAAGTCAATTCCAAGTGGGCCATAGGGATGGAAAGGTCCTTGCCGGCTTGTACGGCATGAATTCCCATAGCCTCATAAATATAGATCAGTGCGTGGTGCAGCATCCAAAAACGAATAAAGCGATTGGAACTGTAAAAAAAGTCCTCCAAAAACTACAGATTCCCATTTATAATGAAAAGTCTGGCAAGGGGATTGTCAGAACCATTGTTGCAAGGGTAGGAATTCAAACAGGTGAACTGCAAATTGTCTTGATTACAGCAAAATCAGAGATTCCTCAGAAAGAACTTTTGATTGAAGAGATTAAGAAAAGACTTCCGAATGTGAAATCAATCATGCAAAATATCAACGGCCAAAAGACATCACTCATTTTTGGTGAAAAGACTGTTAATCTGGAAGGGAAAGATTTTATTCAGGAGACATTGGGCGATTTGAATTTTGAGTTGTCGGCAAGAACGTTTTTTCAACTGAACCCAGAACAAACAGTAAATCTGTACAATGAAGTAAAAAAGGCAGCAGCTCTTACTGGAAGTGAAAAAGTAGTGGATGCTTATTGCGGTGTTGGGACCATTGGTCTATGGGTGGCTGATAAAGCAGCGGAAATTCGCGGGATGGATGTGATCCCAGAATCCATTGAAGATGCCAAGAAGAATGCTGCCCGCCATGGAATCAAACATGCAAAATATGTAACGGGAAAGGCTGAGGCAATTTTACCAAAATGGGTAAAAGAAGGCTGGAAACCAGATGTCATTATCGTAGATCCGCCAAGAACAGGACTTGACGGGCAGTTATTACAGACGATTTTGAAAGTCAAACCAAAAAAACTCATTTACGTTTCCTGTAATCCATCCACTTTAGCTAAGGACATCAATGTATTAGGAGCAAAATACAAGGTTGAATACATTCAGCCGGTTGATATGTTTCCGCAGACTTCACACGTCGAATGTGTTTCAAAACTCATTTTAAAAGTGTAAAACAATAATAAACACTTCTTAGAAAAATAAACATTTCCGATTTTCGATTCTGATTCTATATCAGCTCGGATTTGTTCGATGACGAATCCGGGTTTTTTCTGGCATATCATACTCAGATAACAAACCAACTTACTTATTACATCTAACCAAATAAAGTATGAAGAAGCAGAGAGCCATTGTCCTCTGCTTCTTCATACTTAACTGATTAGTTGTCCCCTAAAAGAACCGTCCCAGTGCATCAACCAGTAGTTTGAATTGTTGTTGCGTCTAATCGGCGGCGTTCAAGTTCTAAGTCCATTTCTGCCCGTTTATCATCAAGTTTGTAGGGAATCATAGTGATTGCAATCAGTATACAAATGATTAGTGGTATCCAGATAAAGCTAATTTCAATATAATTTAAAGCGGTTGCAGTTTGTTTAGCGTTCGGAATATAACCGCCCATTTTCAAAATAACGCCTACAAGTGCACTTCCAAGACCTAAGCTTACTTTTACAAAAAATCCTTGGAAAGCGGCAATCATCCCCGCAATACTTCGATGGTTTTTGTACTCTGAATAATCAATAACATCTGGCTGAATTGAAAAAGTAGTGCCGAAGATGCCATAGATTCCAAGTCCGGTAATCGCTAAACCGGCAATTAGTAAGACTGGTGATGACTTTCCAAAATAAATGACAAAATCTCCAAGAATATAAATGACTGTACTTAAAAGCAATACATTTTTCTTCGGCATTTTCTTTTGTAGCCAAGGCAAAAGCAGCAGCATTGGCAGACCCGAGAGAATACCGAAAAGTCCTACAAACGTCAGCCAATCTGTACGGCCCAGATTGTATGTGAAATAATAAATAACGGTTGTATTTCTAATGACAAAAAGACCAAAATAGAGAAAGTTCAAGATAAAGAAAATAACGGCAGGGCCAGTCAACCCTTTAAAATCCTGTTTAAAAGAGGATTTCCCTGGTTGAACGGTTGGCGGAACCACCTCTTTAGTATTCATAAAGGTAAACACAAATACGAACACCGCGGCAACGCCATAAACGGCCATCGTAATCAAATAACCTTTTTGGTTATCTCCTTGACCAAAGAAATTAACCATCGGTGTTGTAATCGTCATTACTAAGGCGGTTCCAATTAACGCGCAAATCATACGAGTCGATACTAACCAGTTTCGCTCGTGGTTATCGGAAGTTAACCTTGGTACAATCGTATTTAATGGGATATTAACCACCGTATAAGCGATATTCAGTAAGCAATAAGTGATATACGCCCAGAGAATTTTTCCTGACATACTGAAATCAGGAACAATAAAGGTCATGACGGTAAAGACAGCAAATGGAATGGCTCCAATTATGAAGTAGGGTCTTCCTTGTCCCCATCTAGTACGAGTCCGGTCAACCAATAATCCCATACCGGTATCGGCAAATGCATCAATGATTTTGGTTACTAACATTAAGGTACCAGCAACGGTTGCGGTGATTCCAAAGACATCTGTATAAAAAAACAACAGGTAAGACGCCATTGTACTAAATACGAGATTGCAGGCGAAGTCGCCCGCTCCGTAGCCAATTCTTTTTTGCCATTTATTCATTTTTATCACATATCCTTTTTTTAAAATTGGTAAAGCATATGCTCAAATCATCTTGTAGAAAGTTTTGTCAATGTTTTCATATCAGACTTTAAATTTTGATAGATAGATTTATAAACTTGGTAATAGTCATTATATTTCCTATGATTCTCTTTATTGGGCATAATTTTCTGGTCGAGTACCTGCCATTTCTTCACATCTTCATAAGAAAGAAGACCTGTACCAATTCCGGCGAGCATGACATCCCCCATATTTGCTTCTACATCATGAATCGGGCAGACCACTGGATAGCCAGTGACATCGGCAAAGATTTGTCTCCACAATTTTGATTTTGTAACGCCGCCGGCAAGTAAGATATATTCACCGAGCTTTTCTCCGGTCGCTTCAATAGCATCTCGTAAAGAAAAGGCAACCGCTTCCAGAAAGGCGCGATAAATATGAGCCTTTGTATGTGCCAATGAAAGTCCCACGATAGTACCTTTTGCATCAGAATCCCAAATAGGGCTTCTTTCTCCCATAAAGTAAGGAAGGACAATCAATCCATCGCTTCCAACTGGAATGTTTGCGGCCTGTTCGTTTAACACATCATAGGCATTTTTTCCGCCCGATTTTTCTATTTCCAATTCATATTGACACATCGTTTGACGGAACCATTTTACAATCGCTCCAGCTGTAGCGCCGCCGGCAAAATAATAGGAAAGTCTTTTCGCATCATATAAATAAGGCCAAACAATCAAATCTTTTCCTTTAACTGGTTGATCTGAAATTAAAGCAGCACACATGGAAGTTCCAATGGCCGCTGCATAAATACCAGATTCAAATACACCGAGTCCGATATTAGCAGCACCACAGTCAATACCACTGGCGATCACGGGCATTCCTTCCAAAAGGCCTAGCTCCGCCGCGGCCTCCTTTGTCAATCCACCGACAATATGAGTGGATTCCACGATTTTCTCCGGCATCATCGACAGAGGAATTCCCATCGCATCCATCATTTCTTTAGACCAAGTTCGGTTATTCATATCAAAAATTCCGCCGATATTTCCTGCAGAGGAATAATCGATGGCAATTTGCCCGGTCAGTTTATAAATCACATAATCGTTCGGCGGGAGAAAGAGCTTGGTTTTCTGCCAATTTTCCGGTTCGTGATTTTTCATCCATAATATTTTGGAAAAGCCGTAATAGGGGTCAGCTCCATTATGGGTAATTTCGCGGAGTTTATCTTCTCCAATATGATCTAAGACCCACTGTGTTTCCGCTTCGGCTCTTCGGTCCATCCAAATCATGCACGGCCTAACAGGTTCCATGTTTTCATCTAATGGAATTCCTGAACCTCCATATAGCCCGCTAATGGCGATTCCGCGGATTTTCTCTGCAGGTATTCCTGACTTTTGTACCGTGTTTTTAATCGATGTTTTCGTTGCATCCAGCCATACATTTGGCCACTGCTCTGCCCATAATGGCTTTGGAGTTAACACATCGTATTCCTGTAAATCTTGAGCAATCAGATTACCTTCTGTGTCCATTAGGATGGTTTTGGTACCGGATGTTCCGATATCTGTACCGAGTAAGTAATTCATTAATGAGTCCTCCTGAATCTATTAATCTATTAAATGCAAGTGAAAGCTCCATCGATGACAAAGTCAGATCCTGTAGTAAAGCTGCTAGTGTCTCCAGCCAGATAAACACAAATGGACTGAAGTTCTTCTGGTCTACCCATCCGGTGAAGCGGTGCCATTTCATTCCACTTTTCAATCAATGGCTGCAAGCTTGGAGAATTTAAGGTAAGCTCTGTTCCAATATATCCTGGACTAATACAATTTACTCTCACATTTCTTGTTGCCCATTCCACTGCCAGCGATTTGGTTAACTGGATGACTCCTGCTTTAGAGGCGTTGTACGAGCACTGCGGCTGTGGCACATTTACAATATGTCCTGACATTGAAGCCGTATTAATAATCGAACCGCCACCTTGTTTTAACATGACTTTTCCAGCTGCTTGGGCTGTTAAAAATACACCGGTAAGATTAATATCAATGACTTTTTTCCACTGTTCAAAGGTCATTTCCTCTGCTGGTACATTCAAGCAGATTCCCGCATTACAAAAAGCAACATCTAAACGACCAAATGCTTCTAGTATAGTTTCAATCATGGCATCTACATCTGCTGGGTTGGTGACATCTGCTTTGATGGCAATGGACTTGATTCCATTATTTTTTTCAAGTTCCTTAGCTGTCTTTGTGGCTTCCTCAATATCCAAGTCCACAATCGCTATATCTGCTCCTGCTTCAGCGAAAGCGGTTGCAACACTTTTGCCAATACCCCTTGCTCCACCTGTTACAAAGATTTTCTTTCCGTCCAATCTCATTTTTTCAATAATCCCCATATTTCCCATCCCTCTTTTATTAATTTATTTTGTAAAATACTTTTATAAAATATATTTACATAATAAAACTATTTTCTCTGATAGTCAATAAATATAAAATTTAAAATTGGCGGATACTTTTGGACAAAGTTGTGGTTGTATCCGCTCTTGTGATATATTTAAAGAGTTAAGATAAGTATTTTTATAAAATTAGTTTATAAAATGGGGTATTTTTTCCATGGATAATAGCATCACGTTTAAAGATATAAAAAAAAGCAATTACTCATCAATCTATCACCTCATTTTTCAAAATGAGAAGCTTTCAAAACAAGAAATTGCCAATCGCCTCCATTTAAGTTTACCGACGGTTACCCAGAATCTCGTTCGCTTGGAAAAAGAAAAATTGATTGAGAAGAGCGGGCAGTTTGAATCTTCTGTGGGAAGGCGTGCAACTGCTTATGCTATTTGCCCTCAGGCCCGAATTAGTATTGGGGTAGAGATTCAGAAGAGGTCCGTACAGATTCTGGCCATTGATTTGCGTGGTCAGGCGTTTCAACAAGATAGACTAGCGATGGATTATTCCAATGAAGATCGTTATTATAAAGAGTTAAGTCAAGCTGTACAAGCTTTCATCTCGTCTATCGATGTGACAGAAGAGCAGATTCTAGGTATTGGTTTTGCCGTACAAGGTTTAACATCCCATGACGGAAAAAAAATCACTTACGGAAAAATATTAATCTCTACAGGATTAGATATTGAAGTGTTTTCACAATATCTCCCTTATCGATGTATGTTTTTACATGATGCCAAGTGTGCTGCGACAACAGAGTTGTGGGTGAGAAATGATATCGGCGATGCAGTCTATCTTTCGATTGGTCCGCACCTAGGGGGTGCAATTATTATAAATAATCAAATTTATATGGGAAAAGAAGGGCATAGTGGAACGGTCGAACATATGACGATTAAACCTGATGGTCCTGTTTGTTACTGCGGGAAGAAAGGATGCATGGAAACGTTTAGCTCTGTTAATGTGCTTTTAGAGAAAGATGAAACACTAGATTTCTTTTTTCTGCAGGTGCGTTCCAAGATTTCTTCTTATGTAAAGAGGTGGAATTCCTTTTTAGATTATTTAGCCATTGCCATCAACAATATCCATCTTGTTCTAAACAGAGAAATTATTCTAGGCGGCCATCTATCTCCTTACTTAACGGAGGAAGATATCGAAGTTCTTCATGAAAAGGTAAAGGAAAAAACGGCATTTCCTAGCAATGAACCATTTATTTATATTAGCCGTTCACCGGCAAATGGGGTACCTATAGGCGCCGCTATACCATTTATTCAATCATTTTTGAATGAAATTTAATGGAGCAGGGGTAAGGAGTTAGGGTGGTTCTGCCGTTTCTAAAAACTCACTAACCCCCGCGTGTTGCTACATATACTCTGGACATGTGGAGTGTGTCTTACAGTTAGTTTTAAAAATGCAACAAAAAATAAACATTTCCGATTTCCGGCTTCTGAATCAATCTCATCCTGGGTTTGATTCATTAGGAATCCGGGATTTTTTTGGTCTAAATCAACAGAAAATCAATGAAATTTCAGTTTTTACTTTTAATCATTTTTCTCTGATAAAAATTCAACAGTAGATACCAAGGGTTCTACCGAATGATTGTTGATCAGAAGCGTTCCATGTTCCGCAAAAATACTGAAGAACCTTCGATTCTATAGTGTGTGAAAAATAACTAGAAAGAGCCTATATTTGGTAGCCCAAAGATATTAAAATATACAGGGGAAATTTGATAGGAGGTGTAAGATGAAACCAAGAATTTCAGTAATAACATTAGGTGTAGATGACTTGGAGAGGTCTTTGAAATTTTACCGAGATGGACTTGGACTACCAACAGAAGGAATAGTAGGACAAGAATTTGAGCATGGTGCTGTTGCATTTTTTGATTTACAATCCGGATTAAAACTTGCAATTTGGAAACGGAAAGATATTGCACATGACACAAGCATAAAACAGACACCAATAAGTCCAACTGAATTTACGATTGGACACAATGTTGAGAGTAAAGAAGAGGTAGATAAGGTAATGGAACAAGCAGGGGGAGCTGGTGCGGTGATTACAGTTCCAGCACATGATACCTTTTGGGGTGGATATTCTGGATATTTCCAAGACCCAGACGGACATTTGTGGGAAGTCGTCTGGAATCCAGCTTGGGATTTTTCAGAATAAAGCAATATATAACTTCCTTTTTTTTGAATCAGTGCTTTAATACAACAATGAAACCGATGAAATAGCATCTACTTTGATAAGGAAGCACTTTAGTGACGTTAGAAAACCGACTATAGTCTGGGGACTGATTGATATCAGTCCTGTTTTTTTTGCACAATCTTGTAAAAAGGCATTAAAGGAAATGGAAGAAAATCAAATGGTCATCTTATTGCGTAGGGACCTATTAACCTTAGATTATCCCACATTTCAATTTTATTAACTGAAAACTTTTTAAAATTTCTCTTGCAAGAGCGCTTACAATCAGTTTATAATATCCATAAATCGATTTACTAAACCGTTTTACTAAACCGATTTATTTTATCTAATTCAAAGAAGGTGTCATAACCATGCAAAAATTGATTGTTCCCTTGAATGCTTTTGATAGAGTTGAAGTTTTAGAGAGAGGGCAAATATCTTTTATTAAGTTGATTGCCGAATCGGGTGCTTTTGGAGTTGAAATCCGCCGGGAATTATTTACTGAAAAAGAACTGCCACTTGAAAACTTGAAACAAGAAATTGAAAAACATAACTTATTTACTGTCTATTCCGCTCCCATAGAATGTTGGAATGAGAATCATCAATTAAATGAACAAGAATTAGCGGTCATTTTCGAAGAAGGAAAAAGACTTGGTGCCAAGTGGATTAAAGTATCCCTAGGCCATTACAGAGAAGAGCAATCCCATCTTGGACGCCTCGACTCCTTTTTGAAGCAGCATCCACATGTGCAATTGTTTGTTGAGAACGACCAAACGCTATATGGAGGAAATATCGCCAATTTACGTTCGTTTTTTGAAAGCGCCTCCGAACTGGGTGTGCCCGTTAGAATGACCTTTGATGCGGGAAACTGGTACTATACCAATCAAAATCTAGACGAAGCATTACAGCAGCTTTCCCAATATGTACACTATCTTCATTTAAAACAGGTAAATCTTGAAAACGGTGAACTCGTAACACTGCCGCTTCAAAAGAACATAGGACACAGCTGGGAAAAAGTGTTGAACAGCCTTCCTTCCCATTTAGTGAAAGCGCTTGAGTTCCCAATAGTACCAAAGGAACGCACAAAAGAGTTTATTCAGATGATGACAGAAAGTGAGGCATTAGCATGAAACAAGTAGATGTTGTAACATTTGGTGAAGCGATGACGATGTTCATGGCGAATCATCCTGGTTCCTTACATGAAGTAAGCCAATTCACTCGCGAGTTAGCGGGCGCCGAAACCAATGTAGCAATCGGTCTGGCCCGCCTTGGACTTGGCTCAGGTTGGGCGAGTAAAGTAGGAAATGATGCTTTCGGAAGATTTATCATCGAACGGCTCCAAAATGAAAACGTCAACATTGACCATGTTTTACTAGACAACACGTACCCTACTGGGTTCCAATTAAAGTCGATGGTCCTGGAAGGCGATCCTGAAGTTCAGTATTTTCGTAAAGGTTCTGCTGCCAGCCATCTCACTGTAGACGATTTTAATGAAGAATATTTCACAGCAGCTAAACACCTGCATATGACAGGAATTCCATTAGCCATCTCCGAAAGTGCTCGAGCATTTGCCAAGCATGCGTTAACATTTATGAAAAAACATGGCCGGAAGGTTTCGTTCGATCCGAATCTACGACCGACTCTTTGGGCATCACAAGAAGAAATGGTAAAAGAAATCAATGAAGTTGCTTTTCAATCGGATTACGTTTTACCAGGTCTCGCTGAGGGTGAGATTTTAACAGGATTTAAGAATCCTCGCGATATCGCTTCTTTCTATTTAGATAAAGGTGTCGAACTTGTGGTCATTAAGCTTGGACCTGCAGGAGCTTATTATAAAACAGCGGCAGATGAAGGAACGGTTCTTGGTTTTCCTGTGGAAAAAGTGGTTGATACGGTAGGTGCTGGCGATGGTTTCGCTGTAGGCGTAATCAGTGGACTCCTTGAAGGCTGCTCTATCAAAGAAGCAGTGATTCGAGGAAATGCCATTGGAGCACTAGCAGTACAATCACCTGGTGATAATGATGGCTACCCAACTAAAAATCAATTAGAAAAGTATATTGAAAATACCTTACAGGGAGTGAAATAACATGAATCAAACGATTGCTAAAAAAAGATGGTTCTATTTGATTCCAATTGCATTTATTACGTACAGTCTTGCTTATCTTGATCGTGCCAACTATGGATTTGGAGCTGCAGCAGGGTTAGCACAAGACCTTGACATCACAGCGGCTACATCCTCCCTGCTCGGTGCACTTTTCTTCCTAGGATATTTCTTCTTTCAGGTACCTGGTGCAGCTTTTGCAGAGAAAAAGAGTGCCAAATTACTAATTTTTTGGTCGCTAATTGCTTGGGGATTATTGGCAACAGCTACAGGTATGGTAACAAATGTTAAATGGCTTTTCGTGATTCGATTTGCACTTGGGGTGGTCGAAAGTGCTGTTATGCCGTCCATGCTTGTGCTTTTAAGTAATTGGTTTACGAAAAAGGAACGTTCACGCGCCAATACATTCTTAATTCTTGGTAACCCAGCAACAGTATTATGGATGTCAATTGTTTCTGGTTATTTAGTTGAATCCGTCGGCTGGAGATGGATGTTTATTCTTGAAGGTCTACCTGCTGTTGTTTGGGCATTCATTTGGTGGAAATTGGTCAATGATAAACCACGTGAAGCAAAATGGTTAACGGACAAAGAAAAGTCTGACCTTGAATTGCAATTAGCAAAAGAACAAGAAGGTATCAAGCCGGTTAAAAACTATGGTGAAGCCTTTAAATCAATGTCAGTTATTCTGTTAAGCGCCCAATATTTCTTATGGAGCATTGGGGTATATGGATTTGTGATGTGGCTCCCTTCAATCATTAAAGCAGCGCCAAATATGGATATTGTTACAACAGGTTGGTTATCTTCTGTTCCCTATATTTTAGCTGTTGTCCTTATGTTAGTAGCGTCATATTTCTCCGATAAAACGATGAATCGAAGCGCTTTTGTTTGGCCATTCCTATTAATTGGTGCGATTGCATTCTATGCTTCCTATGCGATTGGAACTCAGCATTTCTGGATTTCATTTGTTCTGTTGGTAATTGCCGGTGGTGCAATGTATGCGCCGTACGGTCCATTCTTTGCCATTATTCCTGAAATCCTGCCGCGTAACGTGGCTGGTGGTGCAATGGCCTTAATTAACTCGATGGGTGCATTAGGTTCATTCCTCGGTGCCTATATTGTCGGCTATTTAAATGGAGCAACAGGCGGTTTTGGTGCTTCTTATATCTTTATGGCTGGTTCTCTCTTCCTTTCAGCATTATTGACGATTTGGGCAGTAAAATTAGGAAAAAAGGATAGCGGCAAGTCTGCAGATATGAAAACTAGTGCATAATTGGGGGCTCTGGTAGCCTTTAAGATTAAAAATGATCAACAGCCTTAGAACCATTCTAAGGCTGTTATCCATTAGAAGGGAGTTTAGTTTAGATGAGTATGGAAGAAATAAAAAATAGAGGTGTAGTTGCAGTCATTCGCGGAGCATCAGTCGAAAGTATTATTCCAATGGCTAGAGCATTAAAAGACGGCGGGGTTACCGCGCTTGAAATTACAATGGAAACCCCCAAGGCCTTAGCGGTGATTGAAAAAGCAGCCGATGTGTTTGGGAATGAAATGTTTGTAGGTGCCGGAACAGTGTTAGACGCAGAAACTGCTCGTGCTGCTATTTTAGCAGGAGCAAAGTTCGTTTTTTCACCAACTGTCCGCAAGGAAACCATTGAAATCACAAAGCGCTACGGCGTCATCAGTGTTCCAGGTGCTTTTACACCGACAGAAATTCTCACGGCATATGAGTATGGAGCAGATGTCATTAAAGTCTTCCCCGCAGGAAGTGTCGGCCCGGGTTATTTTAAAAATATTGCCGGTCCCCTGCCACACATTCCGTTAATGCCAACAGGCGGAATCGATATGGATAACGCCAAGGACTATATTCTTGCAGGCGCAGTAGCCGTTGGCGTTGGGAGTTCCCTTGTCGACCCTAAAAGAGAATTACGCGATGATTATTTAGCATTGATTACAGAGAATGCAAAGAAGTTAATGGACCAAGTCCACGCAGCAAGGTTCGCTTAAGCATTGAGGATGACACTAGAATGTCACCCTCTTTTCTAATCTTGTGTTTAAAAAATAAATGGAAAAATCCAGGCTAAATTAGAAAACAATTATCGTTTTTCCTTCTTATCCGGAGAGCAACAAGGAAAAATCACAGAGCCTTGATAAATATCATTGACGACAGATTAACTGGATAATTGGGGGTATTGTCGTTAAAATGAAAACAGGGAACCAAAGGAAAGAGGAAGATAAACATGGAAAAAGTTACGATGGCCGATGTGGCCCGCGAAGCTGGTGTATCAAAGAGTACCGTTTCTCAATACTTAAATAAACGATATGAATATATGGGTGAAAAAACAAAGCAGAAAATTGAAGAAGCCATCGAGACCCTTGGGTATCAACCCAATTTCTTAGCGAGGAGCCTGAAACAAAAGCGTACCTCTCTTATTGGAATCATCGTTGCGAATATTACTCATTATTTTTCAACAGAAGTGAGCCGCGCGATTGAGGATTACTTCCATCAGTACGATTTGCAAACCATCGTCTGTAATGCGGATGATAATCCTGAAAAAGAAAAGAAATACATTGAAATGCTGCGAGCGAAACAGGTCGATGGCTTGATTATTTTTCCGACTGGGAAAAATAATGATTTATATGAGAGCATGGTAAAGCAAAACTACCCGGTCGTGTTTGTTGATAGAAAAGTAGAGAACCTTGATGTGTTTTCCATTATTACAGACAACACCGAATCCACCTACAAAGCGATTCAACATTTCATTAAACATGGACATCATCATATTGCTTTTGCTGTCCAGCCGCTGACCGTCAGCACACGAATTGAACGATTAGAAGGATACAAAAAGGCTTTGACTGAGGCAGGGCTTGAGGTAAATCCAAACTATATTATTGAAGCCAGTATCCCTGAAATGAAAAAGAAGTTGGAACAACTTTTCACCTCAGAGGTAAAGCCAACCGCGCTGTTTGCAGCCAATGATCGAGTTTTTATTGCACTGGGAGAATTCTTAAAAGAAAAAGGAATGAAATTTGGCAAAGACCTGGATGTAGTCGTATTTGATAACATTCCGTTTTCGCAAATGCTCGAAACCTCCCTCTCCTTTATCATTCAGCCTGCAGCAAAAATGGGAACCAAAGCAGCAGAACTGCTCCACGAACAAATACGCAAAGAAAGCCACATCCCTGAAGTATTCGTATTTCCGAGTGAAATGATATAGGTAGTTCTTTGGTGCAAAAAATGGTGCCTGAGGTGGATGTTGTCTGCCTCAGACAGATAGTTTTGGCTCACTTTTTGTTATCCTTCTCACTATTTATATGGCTGTTATTTTCTATTGAATAACGCTTACATCTGAAGTATAATCAATTAATAAACCGGTTTAGTAAATCGATTTATCTAACTGCCGAAAAAGGAGTTTGAATGATGAAAATACAACTTGCTTTGGATCGTATGGAAATAGACGAAGCGATTGAATTAACCAAAAAAGTCGAGGACTCCATCGATTGGATCGAGATTGGAACCTCATTAATTAAGGAATTTGGCATGACTAGTGTTCGAGCGATGAAAAAGGCCTTTCCAAACAAAACCATTGTTGCTGATATCAAAACAATTGATAATGCCCGTTATGAATTTGAAATGTGCTTTGAAGCTGGAGCGGATGTAGCAACCGTTATGGGGGTGTCTCCTCTTGTGACGATTGATATTTGCATGGACGTTGCCAAACGATACAACAAATTCGTGATGATTGATTTATTAAATACAACAGAGCAGCAAAAACGGGAGTTACTAAAATACAGTGACGCTGTTTTTTGTGAACATGTCAGTAAGGACCAGCAAGAGGAGCTTGGTGCAGCCAATCAAGGCACTATGAAAAGTGACCTCTATACTCCTGACATTACCATTGCAGCAGCCGGTGGAATAACGTTGGATTCGTTGGATACTCTACGAAAATCCCTTAATCCTGAAATCGTGATTATAGGCTCAGCAATCACAAAAGCAGAAAATCCTACAGAAGCAGCAGCCAAATTTAAACAAGTGGAGGTAAAATAAATCATGTTAATTATTCCTACGATAATAAAAGAAATCGAAACGGTTCTTAGTCAGATTGAAGAAAACAAATTAGAAGAAATCGCTGGCCAATTGCAAAAAGCTAAACGTATTTTTGTCATTGGTGAAGGTCGTTCAGGATTAATGGCAAAATCATTTGCGATGCGCCTCATGCATTTAGGAGCAAGTGTTTATGTTGTAGGTGAAACCATTACCCCTTCCATTGAAGAAGGAGACCTGCTTGTAGCCATCTCCGGTTCAGGAACAACCAAAAATGTTGTTTGGACCGCTGAAAAAACACATTCCCTTGGCTGTTCTGTTGTGGCGGTTACTACCAATCCGGAATCTCCATTAGCACTTCATGCCACAAATATTCTTCATGTTCCAGCTGCAACGAAGTATCGCCGTGAAAATGAATTAAAAACCATTCAGCCGCTAGGCTCCCTATTTGATCAATGTGCTCACATCATCTTTGATACTCTATGCCTGCAATACAGCACTCTTAATAAAGTGAATCACAATTTGGCATTTAGCCGTCATAGTAATTTAGAGTAGACCCATGTATAATGGGTCTTTTTTTTGACAGCATATTTTAATTTCTCAACATAATGAAAATATCAATCTTCAAAAGGTTACCAGTTAAATTTTTTCGAGAATTAGCCCCCGAAGGTCAAGAGTAAAAAGAAATAATCATCCCGTCTTTACCGGCATAAGTTCCCATCGTAGCTCCCATATAGCTTACAATAATATCTTTTGGATGCAACCTCTCGATGATTTCCTGCTTCAATGCTTCCGCTTCTTCCACATTTCCTGTGTGCGCGATTCCAAAAGTAACAGGAGTAAAATCAGTTCCTCTTTCGCCAATTACATCTAGCACACTCTTTTGAAACTTCTTTTTTCCACAAATTCTTTCAAAGATCTCAACCGACTGTAAAAAGTGCAGTCGGTTTTTTCTGGAGTTATAAAGCCAATCATTATAACTGTCGGCCAATTTCTGAATAGAGTTTAAAAACAATCCTGCATGATAACCCAACAACCTAAATCTCCCTCACTTTTTTGAGATAGTAGACCCTTAGTTAGATAAACCCACATGTTTTAATCTATGGATAATTAGGGAGAATAACCGAATGGGAATTCAATTAGAATGCACTCGAATTAATTTCGAAAAACAATAGAAATTAAAAAGGGTTAAAGAAAATAGCGAATTCAAAATTTGCAAGGGCAGTATTGAACCATATAGGAGATATGATAATGGAGTATGAAGAGTGTGAACCAGATACACTGACAATGCTTGTAAAGATGTGAATACAGAAATGGGTGGAAAATCAATTGATGTATACCTTCAAGAAGGGGGAGAAGAGGAAGGTTTTAAGGAAATTAGCTTTAGTTATGAAGTTGGACACTGGATGACAGTACACAAACAGTGAAAGTTGTCTTCCTTATTTCGCGATAAATTACCATACGTGTTTTTTAGAAAGTATATAAACTAAATGGAAAAACTTTTAATCATACCTATTAATGAATTAAAAGGTATATGAGCAGTTTTCGAAGGTATGGTCCTGTGCAACAGAAATTGTTTGGTGAGGTTTGATTATTTTTTGAAAATAGAGCTCTTCCTAAATTAATTATAGCATTTAGAAGATAGTAAATATAGACTGCATATTCCTGTTTACTGCTGGTAAAATCAATAAAACATTGATAGTTAGGGGGATGTTGAATGAGTTCATTGGTTTTGAGTTTTCAGGAAATAGACAAACCACAGTTTTTACTTGTTGGAGGAAAAGGGACTAATTTGGGGGAATTATCAAAAGTTCAAGGTATACAAGTACCAGAAGGATTTTGTATTACAACAGTAGGATATCGAAAAGCTCTTGAAAAAAACGAAGCGTTTCAAGCATTGTTGGATCAATTAACCATGCTAAAAATAGATGATCGAGATCAAATTGGTGAAATCAGCAGGAAGATTCGACAAATTATTATGGAAGCAGAAATTCCTTCCGATGTTGTGAAAGCCGTTGCTGATTATCTCTCCAAGTATGGCGATGAGCATGCTTATGCAGTACGTTCTAGTGCAACTGCTGAGGATTTGCCATATGCCTCTTTTGCTGGTCAACAAGACACTTATTTAAATATCATCGGCGTGGATTCCATCTTGCAGCATATCAGTAAATGTTGGGCTTCTCTATTTACGGATCGAGCGGTAATCTACCGTATGCAAAATGGATTTGACCACGCTCAAGTTTATTTATCCGTTATCATTCAAAAGATGGTTTTCCCACAGGCTTCCGGGATTTTATTTACCGCTGACCCGATTACCTCAAACCGAAAGATAATATCAATAGATGCCAGTTTTGGGCTTGGAGAAGCACTGGTTTCTGGCTTGGTCTCTGCAGATTGTTATAAAGTACAGGAAGATAAAATCGTTGATAAAATGATAGCAACCAAGAAATTGGCTATCTATGGACTAAAGGAAGGTGGAACAGAGACACTACAGATTAATCCGAATCGGCAAAAGGCACAAACACTTACTGACGGGCAGATTTTACAATTAGCACGAATAGGAAGAAAAATCGAATCACATTTCGGTCAGCCGCAAGATATCGAATGGTGTCTGGTAGATGATACCTTTTATATTGTCCAAAGTCGTCCAATCACGACGCTTTTCCCAATCCCTGAAGCTAACGATCAAGAAAATCATGTTTATGTATCTGTTGGTCATCAACAAATGATGACTGATTCCATGAAACCATTAGGATTGTCTATTTTCCTGTTAACTACTCCTGCACCCATGGTGAAAGCTGGTGGAAGATTGTTTGTTGATGTAACGCATATGTTGGCTTCATCTGATAGCAGAAATAAAATAATAGATGCCTTGGGACAATCTGATCCGCTCATAAAAGACGCACTTATGACCATAATTGAGCGAGGAGATTTTATCAAATCGTTCCCAAATAATAATGAAGAACAGAATCCCGGTAAAAGTAATGAGGGTATGTCGTTTTCGGGCTTTCAAGTTCAAATTGAAAACAACCTAAAAGTTGTTTTTGAATCGATCAAGAGTAGTCAGGAATCGATAGAAGAGTTAAAACAAAACATCCAAACGAAATCGGGATCAGATTTAATTGAGTTTATCAAAGAAGATATCCCGCAATTAAAGAAGTTTTTATTTGATCCTCGTATGGGTGTGATTATGGATGCCATGGATGCTTCAACATGGATAAATGAAAAAATGAGCAAGTGGTTAGGTGAAAAAAACGTAGCAGATATACTTTCTCAATCGGTACCAAACAATATCACATCGGAAATGGGTCTTGAGCTTTTGGATGTCGCAGATGTGATTCGTCCTTACCCGGAAGTCATTGATTATTTACAACATGTAAAAGATGATAACTTTTTAGACGACCTCGAAAAGTTTGATGGTGGACAAAACGCCCGAGATGCAATAGTAACGTATCTTAACAAATACGGCATGCGATGTGTTGGAGAAATCGATATTACTAAAACTCGTTGGAGCGAAAAACCAATTACACTTGTCCCAATAATTCTTAATAATATCAAAAACTTTGAGCCTAGTGCTAGCAAACAGAAATTTGAGCAAGGGCTGCGTGTTGCCTTGAAAAAGGAACAAGAGTTATTGGAACGATTGAAGCAATTACCAGATGGTGAACAAAAAGCCAAAGAAACAAAACAAATGATCGACCTAATTCGAAATTTCATCGGGTTTAGGGAATACCCCAAATACGGCATGATTAGTCGCTACTTTGTATATAAACAGGCTTTACTGAAAGAAGCCGAAAAACTCGTACAAGAGGAAGTTATTCATGAAAAAGAAGATATATACTATCTCACTTTAGAAGAACTTGGCGAAGTCATTCGTACAAATAAACTGGATTACCAAATCGTCAGCAATCGAAAAGATGAGTACAAATTATATGAAAAACTAACTCCTCCACGTGTGATTACGTCGGATGGTGAAATCATTATGGGCGAGTACAAACGAGAAAATATCCCAACCGATGCTATTATAGGTTTACCTGTTTCTTCTGGGATTATAGAAGGACGAGCACGTGTCATTTTAAACATAAAAGATGCGAATTTAGAAGCTGGTGATATATTGGTGACCGCTTTTACAGATCCTAGCTGGACACCGCTGTTTGTATCCATAAACGGACTAGTGACCGAGGTTGGAGGGCTGATGACCCATGGAGCAGTTATAGCTCGTGAATATGGCTTACCAGCAGTTGTTGGAGTGGAAAATGCCACTAAACTGATTAAAGATGGCCAACGAATTCGGGTGCATGGAACAGAAGGGTATATTGAAATATTATAATTGCTGAATCGTGTGGGTTACAAGGAGTATGAAAAAAATGATCAAACAGAGAAAGAGTTGGTGGATTTTAGTTATTGTTTCAATTGGGGTGATGGTTCCATTTATGTACCCTTATTTAACTTTTGATCCAATAAACAGTCGTGTGAACATCACTTCGACTAGTATCCAATATCCAGCACTTATCACACATATTATATTTGCTTTTATCGCTTTAGTGACTGGGTTACTTCAGTTTATAGACCATACTCGTTTAAGAAATCCAAAAGTTCATCGTAGTATTGGAAGAACGTATGTTATTAGCATTTTCATTAGCGGAATTCTTTCGTTTATTTTGTTCTTTTACACAGAAAGTTTTACAAAAGCAATGGCCTTTTTAGTATTAACGGTATTGTGGCTATTCACAACTTGGAAGGCCTACCATGCAGCTGTAAAAAGACGTTTTAACGAACATCGAAAATGGATGATAAGAAGTTTTGGTATAACCTTGGTTGCTGTGAGTGCTCGTTTACTCGTCCCGATTCTACTTCTAGTTTATGCTGTTTTTAATAGATTCACTTTGTCAGGTGGAAGAGATTTGATGATTGAAGAGGTGCTAAATATAAATATATGGGTAGGGATTGTACTGAATATGGCGATTGTTGAATGGATTATTCTTTCTAAGTCTATTACAACAAGAACCAAATGAAGATGTTAGCAGGTAGGGATGGGGCTAACTCCCTTTACTCTCAAATCACAGGCGGATGCTTGTGATTTTTTTATTTGAAAGGAAGAGAAAACATGACTAATAAAGAAAAAAGTGCTGAATTCTTTTTGCTTTTCTAAATCAGAAGGTTTCAAAAATTATCATTGAAAATAGGGATATTTTAAAGGGTGAAATGATGATTTTTGATGCGGGTTGTGGTGAAGGTTCACATTTATAAAGGATTTTAGATGAGGGTGAAAATGTAGGAACTTTTTTTAAAACGGCACAAAAGTAAACGATTCATTTGCAAGGGTTAAGTGAATGAATTAACACTTTTATGGACGAGACAATTGAAAAAAATATTAGAATGGATTAAGGTAAATAGGATTCTACTTATGAGTAGTTAAATAGTTAATCTATAATACAAAGCAAAGAAAAGACAGAATTGGAGAGAGAGTAGTGAGTAATCAAATTAAGGTAGGAATTGTAGGCTATGGTAATCTTGGTAGAGGAACGATTGAGGCAATCAAGCAATGTCCAGATATGGAGCTTGTGGCTATCTTTACAAGAAGAGCACCTGAAAATCTTTCAATAAATGAGCCAAATGTAGAGGTTTTACATATTTCGAGTGCAGAAGAATATAAGGAAAAAATTGATGTGATGATCTTATGTGGAGGTTCAGCAACAGATCTTCCAGATCAAGGTCCATATTTTGCGAGAATGTTTAACACAATCGATAGTTATGATACACATGCAAAGATTCCTGAATATTTCAGTGTAGTGAATCAAGCAGCTAAAGAAAGTGGAAAGACTAGTATTATTTCTGTTGGCTGGGATCCTGGTTTATTCTCTCTGAATCGTTTAATGGCTGAAGCCATTTTACCAAATGGTGAAACGTATACCTTCTGGGGAAAAGGGCTGAGCCAAGGACATTCAGATGCCATTCGTAGAGTCGAGGGTGTAGCAGGCGGTGTTCAGTATACCGTACCGATTGATGAAGCGATACAGAAGGTCAAAAGTGGAGTAAATCCTGAATTATCAACAGGTGAAAAACATCGACGTGTTTGTTACGTAGTAGCAGAAGAAGGATATGACCAAGCAAAAATTGAGCACGACATTAAAACAATGCCTAACTACTTTGCTGACTATGATACAGAAGTAAACTTTATTACAGCAGAAGAATTAAAACAAAATCACTCAAAATTACCACATGGTGGATTTGTTATTCGAAGCGGAAAAACAGGAAAAGACCATAAACAAATGATTGAATTCTCGCTTAACTTAGAGAGTAACCCTGAATTTACAGCTAGTGTACTAGTGGCATATGCAAGAGCAGCTTATCGCTTAAATAAAGAAGGGCAAGTTGGCGCAAAAACTGTCTTTGATGTTGCACCCGGTTATCTGTCTCCAAAATCTGCAGAAGATTTGAGAAGAGTCCTATTGTAATAGAGATTCCTGTCCCCCAGTACGTCAATGCTTTTATGCTTCGAGGGTCAGGAAACGTGAATATAGATTGATGTTGTTTTAATGATAAAAACTCATCAACACCTCATATGTTGCCGCATATATTCTGGACATGTCGGGTGTGTAGCGCAACTCGTTTTAAACGCGTAACGCCCAAAATAAGCTTTTGCTAATCTGGTTTTAATTTCGTTAAAGAATACTTTTGCGAAATTAAGGCCTTTTTTCTGTTAAACTCATGCCAACTCGGTGTTCTTCCCAATTTTCTTTTCAGTCTTTTTAGCAAAACTTTATTTTGCATTCGAACAGTGGAATGCTAGTTAATGAGGTGGATTTTAACAGGAGATTCTTTTTGCGCTTGTGATGTTAAAATGAAAATTTCTGACACAAACCCAGATTTGGTGAAAATAAACATTTCCAATCCGTTTGATAAAAAGTGCCTAGGCATGGTATAAGTGTAAAGGAAGCAGGACATTCTGCTTTTTAATTTTGAGAGAAAGGTTGACCTAGTATCTCATAATGAGAGGATTTGAATGTAAAGATGATAGATAATTTTTGGCGTGATTTACCACGACCTTTTTTTATACTAGCACCAATGGAAGAAGTGACGGATGTTGTTTTTCGGCATGTAGTAAGTGAAGCAGCCAGACCTGATGTGTTTTTTACAGAGTTTACAAATAGTGAGAGTTATTGTCATCCAGAAGGAATCAATAGTGTTCGTGGGCGTTTAACTTTTACAGAGGATGAACAACCAATTGTAGCCCATATATGGGGAGATAGGCCTGAAAATTTTAGGAGAATGAGTATAGGTATGGCTGAGTTAGGATTTCGGGGGATTGATATCAATATGGGCTGTCCTGTACCTAATGTGACACAGAATGGGAAGGGAAGTGGCCTTATCCGTCGTCCAGAAGTGGCAGCGGATTTAATACAAGCAGCAAAAGCAGGAGGCTTGCCCGTAAGTGTAAAGACAAGGCTTGGTTACAGTGATGTAGATGAGTGGCAGGGCTGGCTTACACACATATTGAAACAAGACATTGTTAACCTTTCCATTCATCTGCGTACAAGAAATGAAATGAGCAAAGTAGATGCTCATTGGGAACTAATCCCGGAGATTAAGAAACTTCGTGACCAAGTGGCACCAGATACACTTTTGACGATTAATGGGGATATTCCTGACCGTCAAACTGGCTTGAAGCTTGCTCAACAATATGATGTGGATGGAGTGATGATTGGGCGTGGGATTTTCAATAATCCATTTGCCTTTGAAAAAGAGCCGAAAGATCATAGCAGTAAAGAATTGCTTAATCTCTTACGATTGCATATGGATCTCCATGATAAATATTCAAGTTTAGGGCTGCGTTCGTTCAAGGCTCTTCATCGCTTTTTTAAGATATATGTCAAAGGGTTCCGAGGGGCAAGTGAATTAAGAAATCAGTTGATGAATACAGAGTCAACCGATGAGGTGCGTGATTTGCTTGATCACTTTGCATCAAAGAATCTTCATGGAATGGGAGAACAGTAATTGTCCCCATTCATGGTAAAAGTGAAGCAGGATGTTAAATCAGTTGTTCCCAAACAGTTGAAGTTTATACTAAGCAGTTAATTGGCTGGTGTGCAGGAGATGTTGAACTGGACTCATTCCAGCCAGTTTTTTCTTTGTATGCTTGTTAGCGGAGTATTTATACTAGGTTATGAATTTGTAAATTAAAAGTACGCAAATGGAGAAAATCATTCTGTTAACTGAGGGGGGAGTGAATGCCTAATATTTATATTGTTGGAGGATATATTATATTAGCTCTCATTATCACTTTTTTGGAACATATTTTTTATCGATTGCGCTGGCATAATAAATTGATTTTATCTTTTAAACAGATATTTGAGGTTCCTTATACAATGGTTCATGAATTCTCCCATGCCTTTCTTGCATTAGTTACTTCTGGGAAAGTATATAAAATGACTTTGCATTATGATTTATCAGGTTCGGTCCTAAACAGCACAAGTAATTGGTTAGCTAGAGTTTTAACTACATATGCAGGTTATACAGGTCCGTGTTTAGTTTCTTATTTACTTTATTACTTTTTACAAAATAAGCTCTATGATTACATATTAATTAGCTTTTTAATTATGGCAATTGTTTCGTTTATTTTTATTCGAAATTGGTATGGCTTTATATGGTTGAGTGGGTTTATTTCATTATTAATCTATTGTGGTCTTTCAAAAAATGAACAGTTAATCATGCATAGCATGATGTTTTTAAGTGCTATCGTATTAGTGGGTACGGTGTATAGTGGTTATCGTGTTTTATTAATTAGTTTTAAGGAACCTAGGGAAAATCATGATGCATCTATATTAGCAAAATATACTTTTCTGCCAGCACAATTTTGGGGAGTTATTTTTTGTGCTCAATCATTTGCTAGTGGAATAATTATTGTTTTAAAGTTTTTAGTCTAATAAAACTTTATATAAAGGAACGAAAGGGAATAGAACGTAGGGGAGAAATCGAATATGAAATTGGGTCTGGTGCTTGCTGGCGGAGGTGGAAAAGGCTCCTATCAGATGGGGGTTATAAAAGCGATGGAGCACATTGGGTTAACTAAGTATATTCAAGGTGTGGCTGGTACATCGGTCGGCGCTTTAAATGGGGCGCTGTTATTAAATGGTGATATAGAAAAGGCTTGTCAGGTATGGGAAAATATTTCACCAAATAAAATACTATCGATAAAAGGCCGTACTTTGATTGAAAAATTAAAGGGAACACCGCTTGAAAAAATGCATGATAAGCTAGAAATATATAGTAAAAGACTTGAGGATTATGGTGTATTTTCACGTAAAGGAATGGTCTCATTAATTGAGGAATCGGTGGATTTACATCAGCTTTCAACATGCGACATTCCCTTTTATGCAACATGTGTTGAATTTCCTTCAATGACCCAAACGTATTTTCAACTAAATAGACAGAAACCGCAACTCATTCAATCTATGTTACTTGCAACATCCGCTATTCCGGTTGTTTTTCCCCCAGAAGAAATTGAAGGAAAACTTTATATTGATGGTGGAGTGAAAGATAATGTTCCAATTGCGCCGCTTTACAAAATCGGTTGCAATCCTATTATCGTTATCCCTCTTGACCGTTCATACATTTTGAATCGTTCTTTATATCCAGACGCTAGTATTTATGAAATTGTTCCTCAAAATAGCCTAGGTCATATCGTTTCGGGTACATTGCAATTTAATAGAGAAGTTGCAAAACGACATATGCAAGATGGATATAACGATGCGATGCGTATTCTCAGACCTGCCTTTTCTATGTTGCAACATGAGCAATCCGTTTTCAAATCAGTACAAAAAATGGCATATAATGAACAAGCCTTTCAAAAGATTCATACAAAAAATACGCTTGAGTTTCAAAAAGGTATTTCAAATTTACAAAATAAAATTCAAGGAGGCTATAGGAAATGAACAAGCTATCCGTTCTACAACTTGACCATTTGACACAAGGAGAACTAGCCCTTTTAACATTTGAATGTATGAGCGCGCTCTCATCTTCAGAGGCCAAATGGAGAGAGCTAAAAGAACAAGGAAAACTAACAAGACTGTTTAGAAGTTTGAACGGGAAAAATAATACTTTACGAATGGCGATGCATGAAAATTTCATTACTGCTCAAAAAAACGCGATGAACATTATTGGTCAACTTGTCAAGGGGCAAACCCTATCATTTAGTGTAATCAGTTCGTTACATGAAAAGGTCTTGCAGTTACAACTGGAAAACGACCGAAAGTTTTTCTCTCTCTATCAAACATTAGAAATGATGTATGAAGAGAGTGCTGAAAAGTTCAAACAGCTCCATTCACGCATGTATCAACTCGAAAAAAAAGTAAGTTTAATCGATTGGCGTCAATCTTTATCATATATGACGTATCATAGCATTCCTTATAAACAACTTCGTCCAGAGGAAAAAGTTGTTTGTGCGGTCAATGATTTTTATCATGCAACAAAAGGAAATTGGCAGCAAGAGGATGAAAAATATTTAGAATATATGTTATTAGATTTACAGCTAGATAAACCGATAATACCTGCTCATTTTTATGAACGACTTTCGCAAAACAAAGCATTATTTGAACGACTACGAAGTGGAATCCAACTAGCACATCCTATAGATGCTGCTATATATGGAGAAGAACCGCTCATTTTACTTTTAAATCAACAGCGTATTTCTTTACATAGACAAAAAGCACAAAGAAAAATTCCATCAATAGAGCTTGCCATGCAACTTTTAACGCAACTCGCTATTATTGAGCAAGCTAGCCGTGTTCCAATCGGGTATGAACTTGTTTTAGCGTCAATTCCACATGTAAATGACCGTCTTCGCATTAATCGTACGCTGCACTTAGAAGGGGGAATCCCTTTAGACCAATGTCCCTCTATTACGAACAATACACCTGTAACCGTGAGTGTCTATCATTCATTACAAGAAGCGAATACATTAAAAAAAGCACTTGAACAAAACAAGTGCCAGGTACATCTTATGGAAGTTTTCTGATTTTATCCATTATCGTCTTACGCTCTCGCTGGAATTCTTCTTCTTCTAAAATTCCTTTTTGATACAGTTCACTTACTTTTTCCAACTCATCGTATAATTCCAGCTTTGTTGGAGTCGATGTTGTTACTGGCTGCTCATTGTATGTCACATGTTGGGCAGCTTCTCTTTTTATTTCCCTATAACCAGATAAACGTTTGAAGTCTTGTAAAACTTCAGCATAACTGAAGCCCCAAGCTTCACGATATTTATCTGGACTAACTACACGATATTGTCCAACTACTTTATTATGCTGAAATTTCCAATCATCATAGACTTTTAACGTATCCCAGAATACTTCTTTATCAGCAACTGGTAATCGCCAGTTAATTAAAGACATTGTATCTGCCCTCGCAATCCTCTATTATTTTACATTATTATACCAAAAAGAAAGCGGGGACTACTATATCTAGGCTGTAGCTTAAGAGGAAGTTTGCGGAACCAATACGTGTGAAATAACTTTAGGGAGAGAAGAACAGTTTGTTATTTAATACTATTTTTAATCGTGTCTAGGAATTATACGTTTAAAAGGAAGACTAAAAGTTTGTTTTTTATGTTTTATTACATTGATGGTGTTAATGGCATTCATTCCTTTAATGTATAGGCTTTGTTAAAGTACTGTGTTGATAAGCCAGCTTTTTGACTCATTCGTGTGAAAAGGACTTTTCACACGGATGAGTCAAATATCTAGCGTAAGAACCATGTTTACTACCCGCACATGAGAGAAAAAGAATTCCTATGTCGATTTAATAAGTTGGATATATATATATAAGTTCGACTTAATTTTTTAGCATTTGATTTGGTTTCCTAAATGCCTCTCTTCCCTTGATATACCTTAGTTTAAAGCACTTTGTAGAAATTTAGGCAGGGATTTGAAATGTTAAATTATTTAATCGGACATATATATATAAGTCAGACTTAATTTTTTAACATTTAATCTGGTTTCCTAAATGCCTCTCCTCCCTTGATGCGCCTTACTTTAAAGCCTTTTGTAGAAATTCAGA
>Ga0180215_1000501_pt1 | contig 50226 bp, 39 predicted proteins | sample eDN3rd37CBELigBY_FD_128871 | JGI IMG/M metagenome (GOLD analysis project Ga0180215, IMG submission 128871) | Enriched backyard soil microbial communities from Emeryville, California, USA - eDNA 3rd pass 37_C BE-Lig BY (version 2) (version 2) | ecosystem: Environmental > Terrestrial > Soil >... | reverse complement strand
GGGGCGGCGGCGCGAAGACCACCTCGATCGGCCGCTCCTTCTCCACCGGCTCCGGGGTGGCGGCGCCGCCGAGAAAGACCCCGGCGGCGACCAGCCCCACGTAGACGGCCGCGCCCACGCCGAGGGAGAGGGCCCAGCGAAGCCGCTCCCCCCGCGCGGCGCTCTTCCCTGCAAAGGATTCGAACATTCGTGCCCTCGTGGGCCGCGGGCGCCGCCGGGTCTGGCGGGGGGCGCCGCGAGCCGTTCGATGGGCGCGGTTCTAGAGGCGCGATGTGACGGAACGGCTGCACGCCGGTGGCGTTGCTGCGAAGAACGCCGCCCCCTCGGTCCGCACCGCGCGACCGCGCCCGGCCGGGCGGCTGCGGCGTGTCGCCTGGCGGCTCCGATGCAGAGAGTCAATGCAGGCGCCCGGTGGCGACAGGAGGGCGGATCCAGGGGATCACGCGGCGGGGGCGCTCTCCTCGTCGCCAACCGGGCGCTTGCTTGCAGGAGCCGGAGTGGTATGCCTTCCCGATGCCCAAGGGAGTGGAAGCAGCATGACGAAGCGGTTTCCGATGCTGGCAGCCCTGCTCGCCACGCTCGCGCTCGCCTGCGGAACGGGTTCCGGCGACGGTCACGACACAGGCGGCCACCAGCACGGTGGCGACGAGGACCACGACCACTACACCCCGGGAATGCTGCGCACGTCGGAGCAGGGTCTCTACGTGGTGGCCTTCTACAGCGACCCCGGCCCGCCGGCGAAGGGGCTCAACACCTTCCGGCTGGGGATCACCGACCAGGCGGGGACGGCGATCGAGGGCGCCTCGATCACCGTCGACCTGACCATGCCCTCCCATGGGGGACATGGCTCCGATCGGACGCCGGTGGTGGAGGAGGAGGCGCCGGGGATCTACCGCGTGGAGCAGGCCTCCCTCACCATGATCGGCGTATGGCAGGTGGACATCACGATCGAGCACGAGGTCGTCGGGCTGGATACGGTCACCTTCCGCTTCGACGCGCTGTGAGGGCGCTGGCTGCGGCGGCTGCCCTCGCCATCGCCTGCGTCGGATGCGGTGGCGGCGGGGAGGAAGGGTCGGCTCCGTCGATCCTCTCCGAGGAGGAGTGGGCGCGGCTGCGGCGGCTCGGTCCGCTCGGCGATCCGCCGCCCTCCCCCACCAACAGGTATGCGGACGATCCCGCCGCCGCGCGCTTCGGCCAGGCCCTCTTCTTCGACTGGCGGCTGAGCGCCGACGGGACGGTGTCGTGTGGCACCTGCCACGATCCGACCCACGGCCTCGCCGACAAGCGGCCACTCTCGCTCGGCGCCTACCAGCGCGAGGGATCGCGCCACGCCTCGACGCTGATCAACGTGGCGTGGAACGACTTCCAGTTCTGGGACGGCCGCGCCGACTCGCTCTGGTCGCAGCCGATCCAGGCGATCGAGAACCCGGCGGAGGGGGACTTCACCCGCGCCGAGGTGGCCCACCTGATCGAGGACGTCTACGGCTCGGACTACGTCGCCGTCTTCGGGCCGCTCCCCGACCTCTCCACCGTGCCCGCCCGGGCGCGGCCCGGCGACGGCGTCTGGGAGGCGATGTCCGAGGCGGATCGCCACGCGGTCAACCTGGTGGTCGCCAACGTGGGCAAGGCGCTCGAGGCCTACATGCGCAAGCTCGTCTCCCGCAACTCGCGGCTCGACCGCTTCCTCGCCGGGGACGAGACCGCGCTCACCGAGGCGGAGCTGCGCGGGGCGAAGGTCTTCGTCGCCGAGGATCGCGGGCGCTGCGTCGTCTGCCACGACGGCCCCAACCTCACCGACAACGGCTTCCACAACATCGGGATCCCCGATCCCACCGGCGACAGCGGGCGCTACGACGGGATCGTGAAGCTCCTCGCCGATCCGCTCAACGGCGCGGGGCCGTTCAGCGACGCCTCCACCGGCAAGCTCGCCGGGCTGTCGCAGTTCGAGGCGCAGATCGGCCAGTTCAAGACGCCCACCCTCCGGGACGTCACCCGGCGGCCGCCGTACGGGCACACCGGCGCGTTCCCGACCCTCGAGGCGTTCATCGACTTCCACGACAGGGGCGGCGGCGAGCCCGGTACCTTCGCGGGCGAGAAGGAGGGGACGATCCGGCCGATCGGGCTCACCGCGCAGGAGAAGGCGGATCTCCTCGCCTTCCTCCACGCGCTGGAGGGCGAGCCGATCCCCGCCGAGCTGCTGGGGCCGCCCGGACGTTGATCACGCCGCGGCGGCGCGCACGTCGAGCGCGGCGAGCAGGGTGCGGAAGCGGCTCACGCCGCAGGTGCGCAGGACCACGACATTCCTGCCCGCCTCGCGCGCCACGCGCTTGCCGAGCTGCACCGCGCCATGGCTGTTGACGTCGGGGGTGAGGATCACCAGCTCCGCGCGCTCCACCAGCGCGCGCAGCTCGTCCGCCCCCCTGCCGCGCATGTGGCCGCCGTGGAACTCGAGCTGGTGGCCGCGCTCCGCAGCCAGGTCGCGGAAGAGCCGTTCGTTCCTGTCGAGTCCGCCGATCATCGCGATTCGCATCGCTCGCTCCTTCGGTGCCGAAGCGGGAGCGGGGGGGCGCGAAACGGACGATCGAAAAAGCCCACCGACCCCGGTCCGGGCGGTGGGCTTGGAAAGGACGCCGTCGACGGCAATCAAGCCGGCGACGGGCGGACGCCCACCGCAGCGGCCCGACAACAACAGGTGGTGGCAGCGGTGTGCGTCATCGAGAAAGAGCATAACGGTGGGCCCTTCCCGGCGCAAGCCTCCCACCGGATCGTGCTACCTACGCACGCAGGATGCGCCCGCTCCTCCCGATCCTCGCGCTCGTGCTCGCCCTTCCCGCCTGCAGCGGACGGACGCGGGCCGGCGGCGCCTGCCCGGTGCTCCACGTGCTCGCGGCGCAGAGCCTCGAGCCGGCGCTCCGCGACTTCGCCGGCGATCGCAGCGACGTGCGCATCTCGTACGGGGCCTCGGGGCTCCTGCTGCGCCAGCTCGAGCGGGGCGCGCCCGCCGCGCTCTTCCTCTCCGCAGGCGCGACCGAGGCGGAGCTGGCCGCAGCGGGGGGAACCACGATCCCCTTCGCCGCCAACAGGCTCGTGCTCGCGGTGCCCGCGGAGACACCCGAAGCGCCGCCCGCCGCGATCCTCGCCGGCGCAAGGCGGTTGGCGATCGGCAGGGCGCCCCTCGTCCCCGGCGGCAGGTACGCACGGGAGGCGCTGGAGATCCTGGGGCTCGCCGCCGCGGTGGTGCCGAAGCTGGTGGAGGCGGAGAGCACGCCGCAGGCGCTCGCGTGGCTGCGGGGCGGACAGGTCGATGCGGCGATCGTCTACCGGACCGATGCGCGCACCGCGGGCGATCGGGTGCGCATCGCCGCGGAGCTGGAGACGCGGACGCCGATCCGCTACCTCGCGGCGATCCCGCCGGGCCCCTGCGCGGCGGAGGCGCGCGCCTTCGTGGAGGAGCTGCGCCGCTCGCCGGTGCTGGCCGCGCACGGCTTCGTGCCGCCGTAGCCCAGGCGGCGGCGCCGGCCCCAGGCCGTGGCGGCGAGGAGGCCGAGGAGGCTCGCGCCGCCGGACGCGCTCGCGCAGCCGCCATCGTCGCCGTCATCGTTCCTGCCGCCGCCGGTGGACCGGCCGCTGCTGCCGCCGGTGCCGCCGCTGCCGCCCTCGCCACCCGCGTCACCGCCGCTCCCGCCGGCGCCGCCCGCGCCACCGTCGCCGGCGCCACCGGTGCCATCGCTTCCGCCGGTTCCGCCGCTGCCACCCGAGCCGCCGGTGCCCGGCAGCGGATCGGCCACGCGCAGGAAGAACTGCGCCCACGCGGTGTGGGAGAGGCCGCGCTCGTCCTCGAGGGTGATCCGCAGGAGCCACTCGCCCCGCGCCACCTCGGTGGTGTCCCACGTGAACGCGCCAGCCGCGGGATCGAGCCCCTCGGCGATCACCTGCAGATCGGTGCCGTCCCCCGCCTGCGTCCCCTCGATCCGGATCTTCCCGGTGCCGTCGGGATCGAAGGCCTCCCAGCGCATGGTGTAGCTCGCGCGGGAGATGTCGGTGTCGCCGTCGGGCTCGGTGAAGATCACCGCTGGATGGACGGGATCGCCCTCCCGCGCCACCGTCACCACGCCCTTGGCGAAGGCGACCATCTCGAACGGCGGGTCGTAGGCGATCGAGAAGAGGAAGTAGCTCCCCGGCGGCACCTCGGAGACGTCCCAGACGTGCTGGTTGGTCGGGTCCTGCTCGACGATACCCTTGACGATCGCCGTGCCCTCCAACCCCGGCGGCTGCGCGCCCATCCGGTAGGTGGGCGGCATCTGCTGGGTGAAGAAGAAATCGATGACCGTGTCCTGCGTGTCGGCCAGGTCGTCGAAGTCGGTCCACGCGAACGTGAGGGCGTCGCCCACCACGTGGCCGACGCCGCGCGGCGCCGTGAACCAGGCGGTGGTGGGAACGCCTCCGAGGTGCGCCGCCGCGCTGGCCGGCGCGGCGAGGAGGGCGAGTGCGATGAGCCGCTTCATGTCAGAGCCCGTAGAACGCGAGGAGCGCGCCGAGATCCTCGTCCGAGAGCGCCTCGAGCGAGTAGAGGGGCATCGTGCCACCGATGCCGAAGAATTGGCCATGCCGGACCTTCTCGGTGAAGACCAGGGCCGGGTCGAAGTCGGGGAAGGCCTCGAGCGCCTCGGCCCGCGCCTGGTCGGGCAGGATCGGCGCCGCGTCGATCCGCCCCGCGCCGGTGCCCGCCGCGCCGTGGCAGACCTCGCAGGCGAGCCGGTGGACCTCGGCGCCCCGCGCCGCGTCGCCCCGCGGGGGCGCCTCGTCGATCTTCTTCACCACCGTGAGCGGAAGCGCCTCGGTGGGGCCGTCGCCGGCGAGGTCGCGGAGCCAGGCGTGGAGGGCGCGGGCATCCTCGCTGCCGGGGTCGAGCGGATCGCCCTTCATGAACCAGACCAGGCAGTAGTCCACCGCGTCGCGCAGGTCGCGGATCTGCCCGCCCCACCACTGCGGCCGTGCGGCGGCGCCCGCCAGGGTGTAGCCGGGGAGGATCCGCTCGTCGCCGGGGCCGGTGGCGTGGCAATCGGTGCAGGCGAGCTGGTTGAAGCCGCTGGTGGAGAGGGCGGGCGACGAGGCGAGCTCCGCGCCGCGCTCCACCGGATCGATCCCCTCCTCGGTGCCGCAGGCGCTCGCGCAGAGGAGCGCCGCCAGGGCTGCGAAGCGGCGCATCAGCGCACCTCCGGGACGAAGGCCACGTCGTCGGGGTAGACGCCGACCTCCACGTGGCCGGTGTGGGCGAGGCTTGCCGCGTCGAAGCGCTCCAGCGTGCCGGGGCTGCTGGTGCGATCGCCCTCGCAGACCACCCAGAGCTCGGTGTCGTCGGGGGAGAGGACAGCGGCGTGGGCGTTGAGGCAGCCGAGCGGGCCGAGCTCCACCGTCTGGACCACGGCGGCGGTGGCGGGATCGATGGCGTGGAGGCGATCCGGCGCCTGCTCCACCACGTAGAAGCGGCGCCCGTCCTCGGTGAAGTCGCCGAAGAGCGGCGTTCCCTCGGTGTCGACGGTGAGCTCCTCGATCACCCGCCCCGCCGCCGGATCGATCACCCGGATGCCCCGGTTGTCGCGGAGGTGGGGGACGAAGTGGCCGTTGCTCACCCAGACCTTCCCGTCGGGCGCGACGCTGAGCGCGTAGGGCTCGTAGCGCGCGAGGGTGAGCTCGCCCGCGTCCTCCGCGACGGGGATGCGGCGGACGGAGAAGTCGGTGGTGTCGATCACCGCCAGCTCGTCGCTCCAGCCGCAGCTCACGTAGGCCTCGCTGCCGTCCGGCGCGAAGCCGATGCCGTGGCCCGCGGGGCAGATCGGCACCCGCGCGATCCGCTCGAGGGTCTCGCCATCGGTGACGATCACCGAGGACCAGGTCGCCTCGTACGGTCCGCCCTCCTCGAGCACCTCGGCGATGGTGACGAGGTCGTAGTGGCTCTGCCAGATCCGCTGGGTGCCCGGCTGGCGGCGCACGTCGCCGGGGCTGCGGTCGACGCGAATCCGCCCCACCTGCCTGCCGGTGCGGGCGTCGATCTTGAGGAGGTAGCCGTCGGCGGTGCCGGTGCCGTGGCTGCCGTGGGGCCCGCTCGCCTGCGCCTTCGACTCCACCGTGTTGGCGAGCCCGACGAAGAGGGAGCGCCCGTCCGGCGACACCGCCACGTGGTGCGCCGCCTCCAGCTCCACCGGCGATGCCCCCACGGGGATCCGGGCGATCTCGGTGAAGGAGACCGGATCGACGAAGGAGAGGGTGTCCTCGCCGGAGTTGGTCACCACCAGCCGCGGTCCGTCCGCCGGCGGAAGGAAGGAGGCGTTCTGCCAGGCGGGGCCGGGCTCCACCTCCTCGCCGCTGCTGCAGGCCACCGCGACCAACGCCGCTGCCCACGCCGCGTGCCGCTTCATTCCACCACCTCGAAACTGCGCTCCTCGCCGAGCCACGGGCCCTCCTCCACCACGTTGTTGCGGAGGTAGGCGCTGGTGATCTGCACCGTCACCGGACCGGTGCCCAGCCCGGCGCGCGCCACGGGATCGGGACGCCATTCGTGTCTCGTGGTGAAGACCCAGATCGACGGGCGATCCACCTGCCGCACCTCCACCAGGTAGACCCAGCCGGTGACGGGCGGCAGATGGGCCGCCGCCTCGCGGATCCCGAAGGAGAGGCGCGGCAGCGCCGGGCCCTTCGCCGCGGGAGCGGGAGACCGCGCCGGCGCAGCAGCGATGGTCTGTTCCCAGGCGAGGGAGAACTCGGCGCGGGAGACGGTGCTCCCCTGCGCAGGTGAGGTGATCGCCGCGGCGCCGGCGATCCGCTCCGCCCTGCAGCGGCGATCCCACACCCGCTCCAGGGCCTCGTCGGAGGCGACCGGGCCCGCGTCGTCGCCCGCCTGCTCGTCCGGGTAGAGGATGGCGGGCACCGCGCCGCCGCAGCGCCCGGCGCCATCGGCGGGATCGGTGTCGTCGCTTCCGCACTGGATCGTCTGGACCGCGAGGAAGGCGAGGAGGGCGGCGGCGAGCCGGGTTGCTCGGTGCATCGGAATCTCCACGGCGGCGCAGGCGCCTGCGCGCCGGCACGAGGTCCCGGATGCCGCCGCGGCGGCCCGCGACCTCGACGGGGGCCGACACTCTATCGAACGCGGCGGTGGAGGATGCAACCCCGTCCGCCGCCGTGCAGGCGAGCGGCCGGGGGCGCCTCGCCGTGTCGGTTGACGCCCCAGCGGGCGGGCGCAATCGTTAGAGGGTGAGGCGACGTGCATCCACCGGCCATGAGCGGACCATCCTCGTGACTGCCTTCGAGCCCTTCGGGGGACGCGCGGTCAACCGCTCGCAGCTGGTGCTGGAGCACATCGCCCGTGCGGCCGCTGCCCCGCGGGGGATCCGGCCCGGCGCCCGGGTGATCACCCGCACCCTCCCCGTCTCCTTCTCCCGCCTCGATCGGGCGCTCGATCGGGCGCTCGCCTGCAAGCCGGACGCGGTCCTGCTCATGGGCGAGTCGGGGAGCGCCGAGGAGCTGCGGCTCGAGCGGGTGGCGGTCAACAGGATCGACGCCCGGATCCCGGACAACGACGGCTTCCAACCCGCGGGCGAGCGGGTGATCGAGACGGGCCCCGCCGCCTGGTTCACCAGCCTGCCGCTCAAGGGCGCGCTCGAGAGCGTGCGGCGCGCCGGAGCGCCTGCCGCCCTCTCCAACAGCGCCGGGCTCTACGCCTGCAACTACGCCTACTACCTGGCGCTCCACAAGCTCCACGCCAGGGCGCAGGGCGAAGTTCCGCCGGTCCTGTTCGTCCACGTGCCGGTGAAGAGCCGGGCCGTGGCGCTGCGCACCGCCACCCGCGGCATCCTCGCCCTCGTCCGCCACCTGATCGACCGATCGGAAGCGGCTCCCCGCCCGCCGGTGCGGCGGCGCAGCGCGCCGCGGAAGGTGCGCGCAACCCCGGCGGGTGGGCGAAAGGCTTGAAACGCGCTCCTCCAGTTGTTTACAAACCGCAACGGATGGCGCCGACCCCGATCCCCGAGGCGGCGACCGGACGGATCGGAGCGACCCATGCGCCGCCAGGTGTTCAAGTCCAAGCTGCACCGTGCCACCGTCACCCACGCAGACGTGGAGTACGAGGGCTCGGTCACCATCGACGAGGATCTTCTCGAGGCAGCGGACATCGCCGAGTACGAGGCGGTGCACATCTGGAACGTCACCAACGGCAGCCGGCTGATGACCTACGCGCTCAAGGGCCCGCGCGGCTCGCGCGTCATCTGCATCAACGGCGCCGCTGCGCACCTCACCCGGCCCGGCGACAAGGTGATCATCGCCACCTTCGCCGAGATGGACGAGGAGGAGCGCCGCAACTTCCAGCCCACCGTGGTCCTCCTCGACGAGGAGAACCGGGTGAAGGAAGCGAAGGCGACCGAGGTGCCGGGCCCCCTGCGCCGCGTCGGCTGACCGGCGATCCCCGGCCCGTCCCACCCGCCGGGCTGCCGATTCACCCCATCGGCCCCACAACCAGCAGCAACCCGGCCGTCGGCTACTACCCGGCGGCGGGCGATCCCATCTTGCGAGAGAGAGGCACACGGCCTGTGTCTCTCCGCCGGGGGATCGTCCGATTTGAAGGCGTGGCGAGGAACGCTGCTCTGGGTCATCGCGGGGATCGCGCCGCTCGCGATTGCCCTGGTGGTGCTCGTCCGCTGGGACCAGATCCAGCGCCACCAGGCCGCCCGGACCGAGGCGGAGCGGGACGCGCAGGCCCTCGCCCGCATCGTCGCCCTCACCGCGGGGATCGGCCAGCGCCAGCTGGAGATGCTCGCCGACGCACCCGCGCTGGAGGAGGCGATCCTCTCCGGCGATCGGGAGGCGGTGGCGGAGGAGCTGGCCCGCTTCCACCAGAGCCCTGCATGGCGGGGGCTGGTGGTGGTGGCGCCGGACGGCGAGACGATCGCCAGCGCCGGCCAGATCCTCGGCAGCGATCTGGAGGCGGCGCCGGACCGCGACGGCGTGGCGGTCGCATCCCGGATCGGATTCCAACCGGCCCGCGCGCTGATGAGCGCACCCGTCGTCATCGGCGGGAAGGAGCGCGCCCGGCTCCTCGGCGCGTACTCGCTGCGCGAGGTGGAGACGGAGCTCGCCTCTCCCAGCGACGGCGGGCTGAGCATGATCCTCCGCCCCGACGGCACCCTCCTCCTCGGCGGTCCCGGCGTCGTCGCCGCCGATGGACCGATCCGGTTCACCCGCAAGGGCGCCCGCACCGTCGCCCACGTCGCGGGCAAGGAGATGGAGGCGGCGATCGTCCCGGTCCTCGGGGGCAACGCCCAGGTGGCGAGCCTGCAGGAGCCCGAGGCCTTCGCCAGGGGCGTCGGCGGCACCGTCGCCACGCTCCTCGTGGCGATGGGCGTCCTCGCCTCGGTGATCGTCTCCTCGCGACAACGGGTCGCCCGATCCGAGGAGCGGATGCGCTTCCGCGAGCGGGAGCTCGCCGCGTTGCAGGAGCTGGCGATCGACGCCACCGTGGCGCCGGGCCGGGAGCAGATCCTCCAGATGGCGGGCGCCCGGGCGGCGCAGCTCCAGGAGGGCATCGACGCCACCTACGTGGCGATCGCCCACGGCGACGAGGTCCTGCTCCACCCCACCTTCCCGGAGCCCGGGGAGGCGGTCGCCCTGCCGGTGGCAGGCAACCTCCTCCTCGCCCGGGCGCTCCAGCACGGCAGGCGGGAGACGGGCCGCACCGGCGACACGCCGGAGGACTGGCGGGCGGCGGGCTTCGCGAAAGGGGGCTGGGAGTCGTGGACGCCGATCGTCGCCCACGGGCGGATCCTCGGCGCGCTGGGCTGCCGCTCCCGCAGCGATCGTGGTCCCCTCCTTCCCTGGGAGGCGCGCCTCCTCGAGAGCCTGAGCGCCACGCTGGCGGTGGCGCTGGAGAGCCACGAGCGCCTCGCCGATCTGGCGCGCGAGCGCGCGGTCCTCTCCACCGTCCTCGACTCCTCGCCCGACGGGATCATCGCGCTGGACGAAGCGGACCGGGTCCTCCTCGAGAACCGCGCGGCGCGGGAGCTCCTGCGCCTGCGACGGCCCGCGCACGGCCGTCCGCTCGACGATCTGATCGACGAAGCGAAGGCGGCGGGGGGCAGGTTCGTCTTCGACTTCGAGCCCCACGACCTGCTTCGCCAGTCGCGGCAGGGGATCACCACCCGCGGCTCCTTCCGTCTCAGCTACGACGGCGAGGCGCGGGTGATGGAATCGCTGATGGCGCCGGTGCGGCTCCCCGGAGGCGGCCTGGGCAGCCTGGTGGCGATGCGCGACGTAACCGCGCGGGCGGAGCTGGAGGAGGTGCGCCGCCTCCACGAGCAGGTGAGCCGGCTGGCCCGGGAAGCGGAGGGGCGGGCCGCGCTCCTCGAGCGGATCCTCGCGGCGAGCGACCTGGGCCTGGTCTTCCTCGACCGCGAGGGGCGCGTCGCGTGGGCGAACCAGCGCTTCGGCCAGCTTCTGGGGATGACGCCGCCGCGGCGCGGCGAGCGGGAGGATCGGCTCGTCGAATCGATCCGCAGCCGCGTCGAGGAACCGTCGCTCGACCTCCGCCAGCCCGCGGTGCTCCACACCCGCGACCCAGCACCAAAGATCCTCGCCCTCGGCTCCACCGAGGTCCGCGATCCCGCCGGCAGGGAGGTGGGCCAGCTCGTCTCGCTGCGGGACGAGACGGCGCGGCGGGAGCTCGAGCAGGCGCGCGAGTCGTTCATCGGCGTCGCCGCCCACGAGCTCAAGAATCCCCTGGCGGTGCTGCGCCTCCAGGCGGAGATGGGGCTGCGGGACGCGGAGCGGGCGCCGGCGTCGCTCGCCAGGATCCTCGAGCGGACCCGGCAGCTCCAGGCGCTGGTGGAGCGGCTGCTCGACGTGACCCGCGCCGACCTGAACAAGCTCGAGCTGGAGCGGACCGACGTCGATCCCATGGCCTGCGTCCGCGAGGCGGTGGAGCCGTTCCTGGCGGGCGACGCGACGATCCGCGTGCAGGGGGGCGCGCCCCACCTCCACGGGGACGCGGTGCGGATCAAGCAGGTGATCACCAACCTGCTCTCCAACGCGATCCGCCACGGCGGCGGCGGGTTGGTGGACGTCCGCGTCTCGGCAGAGGGCGGCGTGATCCGCATCGCCGTCCGCGACCGCGGGCCCGGGATCCCCGCCGAGGACCAGAAGAAGATCTTCGAGCGCTTCGCCCAGGGAGGGGCACGGCGGGGGCAGGGCCTGGGGATCGGCCTCTACCTCGCCCGCCGGATCGCCGAGGCCCACGGCGGGACCATCGAACTGGAGAGCGCGCCGGGCGAGGGCAGCACCTTCACCCTCGTCCTCCCCACCGGCACCGGCTACTCCGCGGCGACGCAGGCGGCGACCCAGCCGTAGCGGCCGCGCTTTTCGTCCAGGGTCACCCAGGCAGCCGCGGGGAGGCAGGCCATCCCCGGCGCGCAGTCCGCGTCGGCGACGCAGGCCTCGAAGCAGATCCCCTGCGCGCAGGAGGGATGCGCCCAGCAGTCCGGATCGGCGCAGTCGGCGGCGCCGTCCTGATCGTTGTCCACGCCGTCGCCGCACCAGAGCTCGCGGCAGGCGGCGTTCCAGGCGCAGTCCGGATCGGCGCAGTCGACCAGGCCGTCGCCGTCGTCGTCGGCGCGGTTGCCGCAGCAGTTGGGACCGTCGCACGCGTCCTCGGCGCAGGCGGCGCTCTCGAAGCAGTCGGCGTCCACACAGTCGATGCCCCCGTCGCCGTCGTCGTCGATCCCGTTGGCGCAGCCGCCCGGGACCGCGCTCTCGTTGCAGGCGGGGTGGAGGCCGCAGTCGTCGTCGTGGCAGTCCACCAGGCCGTCGCCGTCGTCGTCCAGGCCGTCGTCGCAGGCCGACTCGAAGCAGGCGGGGTCGGCCGCACAGTCGACGTCGAGGCAATCGGCGCGCCCGTCGCCGTCGTTGTCGACGCCGTCGGTGCAGCACCTTCCGTTGGCGCAGGCGGTCTCGGTGCACGGCGAGATCGCGGCGCAGCCCGGGTCCTCGCAATCGACCAGCCCGTCGCCGTCGTTGTCGAGGCCGTCGGCGCAGTGGACCTCGCTCACCGATCCCTCGTGGACGATCCTGTTGCAGGGATCGACGTACCTGCAGTCGGGGTCCTGGCAGTCGGTCCAGCCGTCCCGATCGTTGTCCTGGCCATCGTCGCAGGCGCCGGTGCCCGCGTTCTCCCTGCACGACGCGGAGAAGGCGCAGTCGGGGTCGCGGCAGTCGACGAGGCCGTCTCCGTCGTCGTCGCTGCCGTCGAAGCAGGCCAGCTCCACCTTGCCGCAGAAGACGGCGCAATCGGGGTCGTCGCAGTCGACGAGGCCGTTGCCGTTGCCGTCCACGCCGTCGTCGCACGCCCCCTCGAACGCGCAGGAGGCGGCGCAGTCGCCGTCGGCACAGTCGGCGGCGCCGTCTCCATCGTCGTCGATCCCGTTGCCGCACTCGAACTCGGTGAAGCAGGCCACCGTGCAGTCGAGGTCGTCGCAATCGACGTCGCCATCGCCGTCGTTGTCGACACCGTCGCTGCAGTCCTCCGGCGGGAGCCGGGGGTCGAAGCAGTGGCCCGACAGGCACGCGAAGTGGGAGCTGCACCTCTCGCCGCCCCGCAGCGTGCCCACCGCGCCGATGCAGCGCTGCGTCAGCCGGGTGCCAATGGTGTCGCCGGGGTCGGGCCGCGCGCTGCAGGCCCATCCGGTGCCGCAGTCGGCGTTGCTGGTGCACTCGATCCCCGCGCAGGCGCCGACGCTTCGCCACACGTCGTCGGAGGTGCCTGAGGTCTTGTCGTCGCCGACGTCGATCAGATAGGCGGTGTCCACGCACGTGGTGCTGGCGCCGGTGCAGTCCGCGTCGTCGTCGCAGAGCCCGAAGCAGAAGCCGTCGACGCAGCCGCCGCTCCTGCACTGGGCGTTCTGCTCACACCGCGCGCCGGCGGGGCGGGCGCCCGCCGCGGGGACGCAGACCGCGGCGAGATCGAGGCCGCGGTGGGCGAGCACCGGGAGGCAGGTGCGGTCCTGCGGGCAGGCGGCGTCGTCCGCGCAGGTGGGCAGGCAGCCCGGCACCTCGCCCGACTGGAAGGAGAGGTCGACGCAGGCGGTGCTCCCGGCGCAGTGGTCGCTCACGTCGCAGACGCCGAAGCAGACCTTCTCTCGCTCGAGGCAGAGGCCGGTGGCGCATTCCGCGTGGTTGTCGCACGGCTCGCCCGCGCGACCCGGGCCGATTGCGGGCGTGCAGGTCTGGACGAGGCCGGACGAGGTGGAGGCGACGTTGCACACCTCGTCCGCGGGGCAGTCCGCGTCGCTCCTGCAGCGGGGGAGCCCGGGGACGCAGAGCCCCACGACGGCGCCCGCCGGCTCGACCACCTCGAACGGCGTGCAGGTCAGCCCCTCGCCGCAGCCGCCCGCGACGGAAGGATCGCAGTAGCCGGCGCACCGGGGGTCCTGGCCCGCCACGTCCCAGGGGACGCAGGCGAGGTCGACCTCGCAGGCCTGATCCGCGCAGCTCGCGCCGGGGCCAGCGCCGCCCGTGACGGGAAAGCAGGCGCCTCTGGGATGCAGCTCCTCGTCGAAGCCGGCGATGGCGCAGCGGCTGCCCGCGGGGCAGGAGGAGGCGGCGTAGGGATCGCACCGGGGGGCGCAGAGGCCGACGGTGGAGGCCTGCAGGCCGACGCAGATCTCCTCCTTTCCGCAGTCGCCGTCGGAGGTGCAGACCGGCTCGCAGCGCCCCCCGAGGCACAGCCCCCTCGCACAGTCCGCGTCCACCAGGCAGGCGACGCACCCGCCCGTCTCCACGTCGCAGCGGGGAACGGCGCGCCCCGCGCAGGCATGGTCGCTGGTGCACGGGCCGCAGCGTCCGCCGGCGCAGACGGGCGCCGCGTCGGGGCAGGCGGCATCGTCGCCGCAGCCCGCCACGCACGTGCCGTCCAGGCAGATCGGCCGCGCGGGGGGACAGGCGTCGTCGGAGGCGCAGGCCCCGGTGCCGGATTCCGGATCGTCCTTGCCGCAGCCAGCGAGCGCGGCGAGCGCTGCCAGCGTGCAGAGATAGCCCCTCCAGGCGCTCCACGTCATGCGTCACCCTTCTTCGCGAAGGGTGCAGCATAGCAGGAGGATCAGGGGTGCGCGGTGCCCTGCTCCCAGATCCGGTTCCGCAGCGCGTCCTCCACGTAGGCGAGGTGGCGCTGCTCGTCCCGGTAGTTCTGCTCGATCACGGTGCGGAGGTCGGCGGGCCAGTTCTCCCGCAGCGCGTTGGCGTAGCTGGTGTTGGTCAGCTTCTCGTTCCCCTGCATCGCGCGCAGCGCCGCCTCGGTCCCCATCATCGAGGTGATGGCGGTGAAGCCCTTGAGGATGAACCCCTTGGCGTCGGGCCGCTCCCTGGGCACGCCGCCGAGGCGTTTCACCTGGGCGGAGAGGTCGTAGATGTGGCGGCGGTGGTCGTCCTGGAACTGGCGGAGCTGGGCGCGGATCGACTCCACGTCGATCCGATCGATCGCCGCCTCGTAGGCGCCCACTGCGTCGTGGTCGAGGGCGATCAGCTCGTTGAGCTTCTCGATCATCTGCGACGGGTCCATCGGCTCCTCCTGGCGGCCGGGCTGCCGCTCGGCCCCAAGGGTGGCCACGGCGCCCTGCCGGGAGAAGCCGCCCGCCGGGGTCAGACCTTGATGTACCTGCGCGCCTTCTCGCCGAAGAAGGCGAAGGCGCCGGAGACGCCGAAGAAGCGGGCGGTGCGGCCGAGGATCGAGGCGAGCGCGAACTCCGGCAGGCCCACGCCGACCAGGCCCGAGCCGATCGCCACCACCTTGTAGGGCGTGGGCAGGATCGAGCAGAGGAGCGCCAGCATCCAGAACTCGTCGGTGAGCGCCTTGCCCAGGGTGGTGTCGATGCCGAGCCGGGCCGACTGGATCGGGATGTCGGTGGAGATCCCGAGGGTGGCGGCGATCGCCTCCCCGCCGAGGTGGCCGAGGAAGTAGCCGATCAGGCCGCCGAGCAGGCTGGCCAGGGTGCCGGTGAGGGCGTAGCGGGCCCACTTCTTCGGCTCCGCGAGGACCATCGGCACGAGGATGGCGAAGGGCGGAACCGGAAAGACCGAGCCGTCGATCACCGACACGCCGAGCATCGCCGCGTGGGCGTGGGGGGAGCGGGAGAGCGCGGCGACGCGCTGGCGGAGGCGGGAGAGAACGCCCAGCTTGCGCTGCGCTGCGGGCGCGGAGACGGTGTCGGCCTGGATGGGGTCGCTCATACGGCCCGGCAATGTAGCGCGTTCGGCGCCCGGGCGAGAGGCCCGTTTGCCCTGCGTGGGGACGACCAGGCGCCTGTCTGCGGGCGCAGTTGCGGGGTGGGCCGCTTCTCCCTACAAGGGGGCGCGGAGAATCGGGAGGAAGCGATGTTCTGGGACAAGCTCAAGCCCGCGAAGGAAGAGCCCCGTGCCGAGGCGGTGGACGTGACGCCGGATCGCACCTTCGTGGTGCGCTGGACCGACGGCAAGACGTCGCAGGTGGCGGCGCGGCAGCTCCGCCTCGACTGCCCCTGCGCCGCCTGCATCGACGAGTGGACGGGCGCGAAGCTCCTCGACCCGGCGACGGTGGCGGCGGACGTGCGGCCGGTGGCGATGGAGCCGGTGGGCAACTACGCGGTGCAGATCCGCTGGAGCGACGGCCACGAGACCGGGCTCTACACCTGGCGCCAGCTCCGCTCCTACGCGGAGGGAGAGGCGCCGTACGTGCACCGGCGGACCGCTACTTGATCCGGCGGAGGTGGGGGCGCTTCGGCGTCCCCGCCGGCGGCGGCTCCTCGGGGCCGCCCTCCCCCGCGGAGGCAGGCTCCGGCGCCTCCGCCGCCCCCTCGAGCACCGCGAAGCGGGGCCGTGCCTTCCCCGGCGGCGGCGCCGCGGGGGCTGGCGCCTCCCCCTGCGCCAGCGTCGCCTGGACCAGGTCCTCCGGCACGTCCGCCGGGAAGAGGAACTGGTCCTTCGTGGCGTGCGAGTACATCTGGTAGACGCTGTTCCAGGGAAGCTTGCAGTCGTGCGGGATCCCCCCGAAGGTGAGGGAGGCGCGCACCCCCCACTCGTTGACGTCGAGGGGGAGCTGGAACCTGTAGGAGAGGTTGAGGCGCAGCCGCGGATCGTTGGCGAACTGCGCAGGCACGTCGACGCCTGGGCGTCGCGCGTCCAGCGTCACCATCACCATCCCGCGCTCGAGGAGGCTCTCGAGCAATTCCTGCTTGCTGGCCGGCTTTCCCGTTTCCATGGGCGGCGCATCATGGACACGGCGAGGGGTGCAGGGCAACCCCGCCATTCGGTACTTGCATCGCGCCGGACAGAGGGCGATCAACTGCCCCCGGAACCGGAGGAGAAGATGGAACGCAGGCAGCTTCCCGGCACCGACCGCACCGTCTCCGCCATCGGGCTCGGGACCTGGGTGGCGGGCGGAACCTCGTGGGGCGGTTCGGAGCCCCGGCTCATCGCCAAGGCGATCGAGAAGGCCCTCGAGATCGGGATCGATCTGATCGACACCGCGCCCGTCTACGGGTTCGGCCGGAGCGAGGAGATCGTCGGCAGCGCCCTCGAGGAGCAGGGGGTCCGCGACCGGGTCTTCCTCGCCACCAAGTGCGGCCTCGCCTGGGACGAGGCGGGCAGGATCCGCCGCGACTCCTCGCCCGCCCGCATCCGCGCCGAGGTGGAGGATTCGCTCCGGCGGCTCCGCACCGACAGGATCGATCTCCTCCAGGTCCACTGGCCGGATCCGCGCACGCCCATCGCCGAGACGGCGCGCACCCTCGAGGCGCTGGTGCAGGAGGGGAAGATCCTGGCGTGGGGCGTCTCCAACTACGACGCCGCCCAGCTCGAGGAGGCGCTGGCCCACGGCAGGCCCGTGGTCGACCAGATCCCCTACAACATCTTCGAGCGGGAGGTGGAGCGGGAGGTGATCCCCCTCTGCCGGGCGCGGCAGGTGGGCGTCTTCGCCTACGGGGCGATCTGCCGCGGGCTCCTCTCCGGCAAGTTCCGCGCGGACGCCACCTTCCCCGAAGGCGATCTGCGCCGGGCGGATCCCAAGTTCCAGCAGCCGCGCTTCGGCCACTACCTGGCGGCGATCGAGCGCTTCCGCCCCATCGCCTACGCCCGGGGCAAGACCCTCACCCAGCTCGCGGTGCGCTGGCTCCTCGACAGGCCCGGCGTCACCGCCGCGCTCTGGGGCGCGCGCTCCCCGCGGCAGATCGAGGAGGCGGCGGGCGTCTCCGGCTGGAACCTGAGCCAGGGGGAGATGGAGGGGATCGACAGGATCCTGCGGGAGACGATCCCCGATCCGATCGACGCCTCGTTCATGGCGCCGCCCGCGTGACGGCGCGCGCCTGGTGGAGCGTGGAGCGGCGGAAGTCCTCGGCGATGCCCCAGGCGAGCCTGGTGGCCACCGCCATGATCGGGAGCTGCGAGTTGACCCCGATCGAGGTGGGGAAGACCGAGCCGTCGATCACGTAGAGGTTGCGCACGTCCCAGGTCTCGCCGGTCTCGCGCACCACGCTGCTCGAGGGATCGGTGCCCATGCGCGCCGAGCCGAGCGGGTGGAAGGTGAGGCACTCGAACCGCCTGGCCTTGAGGTTGGGATCGTCGAGGAAGCGCAGCTCGTCCACCGAGCGGATCGGCCGCTGGCCGAAGACGGGCAGGAGCACCTCGCGCGCGCCGGCGGCGAAGAAGGTTTCGGCGAGGAGACGGATGCCGCGGATCAACCGCGCCTTGTCCCGGGGCGCCATGCGGTAGGTGTAGAGCGCGCCGCCGCCGGGGAGGCGCCACACCCTGCCGCCCCCCTCGTCGTGGACCATCATCCCGAACGTGGCGAGGTGGCGCATCTGCCTGGCGTAGCCGTCGAGCTCCGCGCCGATCCCCGGCAGCATCGCGCCGATCACGTTGGGTGTGGCGAAGACGCTGTTGAGGGTGAGCCCCTCGTGCTGGAACGCGTCGGCGTACGCGCTCTGCAGCGCCCCCTTCCACCCGGATACGTCCTCGTCGAAGAGCGCCGCCACCCGCGCCGCGGGGTGGAGCGACAGGTGCCTACCCACCTGCCGGGACCACCGCCCCACCCCCGCCTGCTGGAGGAGGAGCGGCGTGGAGAGCGCGCTCGCCGCGACGATCACCTTGGTGGCGCGGACGCGGACCCTGCCCCTGCGCCTCCCGTCCGCGTCGAGGAGCCGCCCCTCCAGGCCGGTGATGCGATCCGACTCGATCCGCAGCCGCTCCACCCTGCAGTCGGAGACGACAAGCGCGCCGTGCTCGCGCGCCTTGACCAGGTAGTTGAGATCCACCGAGAGCTTGGCGCCGTGGGGGCAGCCGAAGTTGCAGCGGGACGATCCCTTGCAGCCGACGATGTTGCGGCGCATCGGCTTGAGCTCGTAGCCGAGGCGCGCCGCTCCCTTCTCGAAGAGCCGCGTCGATCGGGATCGGAGCGCGTCGGGGACGGTCTCCACCGAGAGCATCGTCTCCACGCTCCGGTAGGCGGGCTCGAGCGCCTCGGGCGAGAGGCCGGCGAGGCCGTGGTCGCGCACCCAGCCCTCGAGGACCGGCTCGGGAATGCGGAAGATGACGCCGCCGGTGAGGGTGGAGGATCCGCCCACCGTGCGCCCGGCGAGGATGGAGAGGACGGGCGTGTCGCCGATCCCCAGCGCGGCGGTGGTCCCCGCGTCGCGGAACATGTGGCGCATCGCCTCGGTGGGACGGAAACGCGCGTAGCGCTCCGGCGGCACGTGTCCGCCTTCCTCCAGCACCACCACCGATCGGCCCGCCTCCGCGAGGATCGCCGCGGCCACCGCGCCCGAGGCGCCGGAACCGACGATGGCCACGTCGCAGTCGAGGTGGAGATCGCCCGGGTGGTGGCGTCCCTCGAGGATCGCCGTCGCCTCCGGCACCCTAGACTCCTTCCGCGCCCGCCGCCCGGATCACGGGCAGCTTGCGCTCCTGGCGGACGACCTCCGCCTGCGGCGGCGCGTCCACGATCCAGGCGGGGCCGAGGAGCCCCTGCCCGTCGTAGCCGGTGCGGGCCAGCACCTCGGGGTGCTCGAACCAGTGGAGGCAGAGGGTGGTCTTGAGCAGCACCACCACCAGCCCGAGCCGGCTCCGCTCGAGACGGGCGAGGCAGCGCGTCCGCTCCGCCGGCGAGAGGCGGACGAAGCGCCGCCAGCTCTGCCGCAGCAGCAGCGGCGAGAGCTGCACCACGAGGAGCGCGGCGCGGAAGGCGAGGCGGGTCTGGAGCCCCACGCGCGCAAGGTACGCGCGCAGCTCCCGCAGCGTCGCGGCCACCCGATCCTCGAGGACGGTGCCGGGCCCTGCGTCGACGAGGGTACAGAGAACGGCGCGGGTCACAGCGAGGCGCCGCGGGGAGAGCGTCTCCATCTGCTCGTGCCCTCCTTTTCCTACGGCGAAAGATGCTGCCTGCCCACCCGCATGGCAGCCGCCTTCCCCCGCCCGGGTGCGGGCGGCAGCGTGCCGAAGACCCAGTCCCACAGCGGCGAGGTGACGCCGTAGCGCGCGTTCTGCTGCGCGTGGTGGTGGATCATGTGGTGGCGGCGCAGCGCCCGCATCACCGCGCCCTTTGGCACGCGGTAGTGGGTGGACCAGTGGACCCACTCGTAGGCGCCGTAGCCCGTGAGCAGCCCGGCAAGGAGGGCGAGGCCGCGGGCGGGCCCGAAGAGGCCGAGGAAGATCGCCGCGTGGAGGAGCGCGCCGGTGACCGAGGTGGCGAGCGGCGCCACCGCCAGCCGCCGCACGTGGAGGTGCGCGTGGTGCTTCAGGTGGCGCTCGCCCAGCGTGCGCGGGAATCCGTGGAAGACCCAGCGGTGGAGCAGGTACTCGAGCAGCGACCACCAGGCGAGGCCTGCGAGAAAGAACAGTGCGTAGGTTGCGGCGCCCACCGTGGCATCTCCCCCGGATCCGGATCCCTGCGCACGATCGGGCCATCAGGCAAGCTGGTCTTCACTCCGTGCGGGGCGGATCCGGGGCGGCTGCCTCGGCCGGAGCTCCACCTTGCCCGCGGGGCCCACCTGCCGGAAGGGCTCCGCCAGCGAGACCATGCCGCCGCGCGGGGGCGGGCGGAGCTCGGTGACGGGGAGGGGCGCCTTGCCACCGACCCAGAGGAGCCAGAGGAAGAGGCCGACGCTGAGGAGCCACAGCCCCCAGACGACGCCGCCCGGGACGGGTCCGAGGCGCGCCCGCTGCATCAGCTCCGTCCAGTGCTGGGGCGGACCGGGATGGATGTCGACCTTGATCGCCCACGCGGCGAGGAGCAGGCCGAGGATCGGCGCGTAGGTGCGGCGCAGGCGGAAGACGACGGAGTCGAGGGCGGAGATGCGCAACCGCGGCCTGGTGAACTCGCTGGCCATCGCCGTGTAGAAGTCGATGGTGATCGGCTCGCGGCGCATCAGCGGCACCAGGTAGCCCGACTCCATCAGGCGCACGCGGCGCGCCCAGATGTCGTAGTAGCGGTAGCGCCGCGCCTCCACCACGAGGAAGGTGAAGACGAGGAAGGCGCCGGCGAGCAGCACCGGGTGCGGCGAGGTGGGCGAGGAGAAGCTGAAGGAGATCACCGCGGCGGTCGTGGTGATCGCCCAGTTGGTGGTGGTATCGAGCCGGGTCCGCCAATCGACGGATCGCGCCACCTCGGCCCGGTAGATGTGGGCCAGCGTGACTTCGCTGATGCCCGGATTCCTGCCCGAGCTGCGGCCGAGCCGCTCGGCCATTCCCGACCTCCTGCTCCCCGGGAAGATTCGGCCCGGCCCGGCCCCTGCCAAGCCGCGATTGCAGCTGGGCCGCCGGATGGCGATCTTCCGTCGGTGTTTCCCGAAGCCCGCGCGACCGAGGAGGTGAGCGCCGAAGCGATCGAGCTGGCGCGCTGCCTGCGCGAGCAGGCCGACTCGATCGCCCGCCGCTCCACCGCCGCCCTGCTCGGCGGCCTCCCGCTCCTCGGGGGAGCGGCCCGGCGCAGGCTCCGCAGGCAGCTCGTCGATCAGGTGCTCGAGCTGGCCCGCCACCTCGAGTCCTTCGGCGCCGAGGGGCCGCGCCTCTACGGCGAGAGCCAGCGCCGCTACGCGGCGGCGCGGCTGGCGGAGGGGATGTCGCTGGACGAGGCGCTCGAGGAGCGCGCGGTGGTCCAGGACGCGATCATCGACGCCTGGACCGAGACCCGCGGGCCTCTTCCCCGCGCCCACGCGCGCCTCCTCGCCGACAGCTTCGCCGAGGTGACCAGCCAGACGGCGGAGGTCTGGCTCACCTACCAGCGGGCGGAGAGCGTCGCCTTCCAGGAGGCCGCCCTCCTCGACACCATCGTCCACAACCTGGACGAGGCGATCCTTGTGGTGGAGCCGGATGGCGTGGTGAGCTACGCCACCCCCGCCTTCGAGACGATCCTCAAGCTGCCGGCGCGCCTCCTCATCGGCGTGCCGCCGGAGAAGCTGGAGGGGATCACCGCCCGCCTCGACGTCCGCGACCGGGAGGGCAACCCGATCCCGCGGAGCGAGCTCCCCCACCTGCGCGCGCTCCGGACCGGGCAGGTGCAGCACGAGGAGTTCGTCCACTTCCGCCGCATGGACGGCACCGAGGCGGTCTGCGAAATGTACGCGGCGCCCGTCTTCGCGGAGGACGGGATCCTCCGCGGCGCGGTGCTCACGCTGCGCGATCGCACGCAGCTCTTCGAGCAGACCGAGGCGCTCCAGCAGGCCTACGACGAGCTCCGCCTGATGCACACCCGCCTCCTCTCCCGGAGCCGCCTCGAGGCGATCGGCGAGCTGGCGGGCAGCACCGCCCACGCGCTCAACAACCAGCTCAACGTGATCACCCTGCGGCTGCGGCGGCTGCTCGACCTGCCCGAGGCGAAGGAGGACGCGGCGGCGATCGAGCGCTCCGTCCGCGAGATCGCCGATCTGGTGGGGCGCCTCCAGGAGTTCGCCGCGGCCCCCCGGCCGGAGCACCCGCGCCCGATCCATCCCGCCCCGGTGGTCAGCACCGCCCTCGATCTCGTGCGCGCCCAGCTCGGCCCCGCGGGCGACGTGGGGCTCGAGGTGCGCTTCATGGAGGAGCCGCCCACGGTGGTGGCGGAGCGGGACACGCTGCTGGAGTTCCTCACCGCCCTGCTCCTCGGCGCCCGCGACGCCACGCCCGCCGGCGAGAGCGTGCTGGTGGAGACCGGGCTGGACGACGGCGTCTACGTGATCCGCATCGTCGACAGAGGGCCCGAGCTGACGGAGACCGAGGTGGAGCAGCTCTTCGAGCCGCTGCGCGCCGACGCCGCGGAGCGTGCCCTCAACCTCTCCATCGGCAGGCAGGCGGTGCAGCGGTGGGGCGGCGAGGTGCGCATCCTCCCCGCGGAGGGGGGCGGCAACGCCTTCGAGGTGCGGCTGCGGGTGGAGGAGGAGGCGGCGCGCGAGGCGGTGGAGGAGGCGGCCGTCGGGGAGAAGGCGGCTGCGTCCGCCCCCGCAGCCGCCACCGGGGCGGCCCCCGCCCATACCGTCCTCGTTGTGGACGACGACGCGGACAACGCGGCGATGCTCGCCGATCTCGTCCGCGACGCGGGGGCCTCGCCGACCACCGCCTCCACGGGCGCCGAGGGGATCGCCCGGGCGGAGTCGCTGCGCCCCGAGGCGGCGCTGGTCGACCTCCTCCTGCCCGACATGAAGGGCTGGACGGTGGTGGAGGAGCTGAAGAAGCGGCAGCCCGACATCCGGATCGCCGTGGTGAGCGGCCTCGCCGTCCCCAGGGAGGAGCGGGAGGCCCACGGCGCCGATGCGGTCTTTCGCAAGCCGATCGACACCGACGAGCTGCTCTCCTTCCTCGGACTCTGATCGCTGGTTCCCCCGGCGCCGGGCCGGATGATAACGGTGCAGCGTGCCCGCAGCCGAACCGACCCCGACGGCGCTCCTCCTCCTCACGCTCGGCGTCCTCATGGCGACGAGCGTCCTCTTCAGCCGCGCCGCGGGACGGACCGGCATCCCCGTCGCCCTGCTCTTCCTCATCGTCGGCATGCTCGCCGGCGAGGAGGGGCTGCTCGGGATCCGCTTCACCGACTTCCAGTTCGCCTTCCGGATCGGCAACGCGGCGCTGGTGCTCATCCTCTTCGACGGCGGGCTCAACACCCCCATCGCCTCGGTTCGACGGGGGATCCGCCCCGCCCTGGTCCTCGCCACCGTCGGGGTGGTGGGCACCGCGGGGCTCCTCGCGCTGGGGGCGCGCCTCCTCGGATTCGAGTGGTCGATCGCCTTCCTGGTCGGCGCGATCGTCTCCTCCACCGACGCCGCGGCGGTCTTCACGATGCTCCGCTCCAGCGGCATCCACCTCAAGAAGCGGCTGGGCACCACCCTCGAGCTGGAGTCGGGCCTCAACGATCCGATGGCGGTGATCCTCACCATGGCTGCCACCACCGCGCTCGTCTCCCACGAGCCGCTGGGCTGGCGGGCGGTGGCGGACGTCTTCATCCAGCTCGCGATGGGCACCGTCCTCGGCATCGGGATCGGCGTCGCCGGCCGCCACCTGCTCGCCCGCGCGAAGCTCTCCGCCAGCGGGATGTACGCGGTGCTGACCGTGGCGATCGCCTTCATCGCCTTCGGCACCACCACCCTCCTCTGGGGGAGCGGCATCCTGGCCGCCTACCTCTCGGGCATCGCCCTGGGGAACGGCAAGCTGCCCTACAGGAGCGGGATCACCCGCGTCCACGACTCGCTCGCCTGGCTCTCGCAGATCGTGATGTTCCTGCTGCTGGGCCTGCTGGTCACGCCCCACGAGCTCCTCGAGGTGGCGGTGCCGGGCCTCGCCCTCGGCCTGCTCCTCGCCTTCGTCTGCAGGCCGGTGGTGATCGCCTCCCTCCTCGCGCCGTTCCATTTTCCGCGCAACGAGGTGATCTATGCGAGCTGGGTGGGGCTGCGCGGCGCGGTGCCGATCATCCTCTCGACCATCCCGATCCTCGCGGGTGTGCCGGGGACCGAGCGCGTCTTCCACATCATCTTCTTCATCGTGGTGGTCAACGCCTTCCTTCCCGGCGCCACGGTGAAGTGGGCGACGCGCAAGCTGGGGCTGGAGGCGCACGAGCCGCCGCCCCCTGCCGCGGTGCTCGAGATCTCGTCGACGCAGATCCTCAGCGGCGACGTGATGTCCTTCTACATCGACGAGTCGTCCGCGGTGGCGGGGAGCGTGATCGCCGACCTTCCCTTCCCGGAGGGGGCGGCGGTGATGCTCGTGGTCCGCGGGAACGAAATGATCGCGCCGAAGGGACAGACCCGCCTCGAGCCGGGCGACCACGTCTACGTCTTCTGCCAGCCGGATGATCGCCCCTTCGTGCAGCTCATGTTCGGCCGGCCGGAGGAGAGCTGACCTTCGCCCCGGCGACGCTGCAGAACGGCGTGATCCCGGGCGGGACGGTGTCGCACCCCCTTGCCGGTGGTGTGCGCGCCGTGCAGCCGCCGCGCCCGTGCACAGCTTCCTCCCCGCGCTGTGGAGGGCGGCATGGGTTGGAAGAGCAGGTTGGCGGTGGGCGGCGCGTGCTGCTGCGTGGCGCTGTTGGCGCCACAGGCGGCGGCGTGGCTCGAGCGCGGCGGGCAACCGCCGCGGATCGAGGCGGAATGGCAGCCCTTCCTCGAGGCGGCGCTCCGCGAGCAGGAGGTGCTTCGCCCCGACCTCCACCTCGATCCCCGCGAGGTGGTCTCGATCCCGGTGGAGGCGCGGCTCGCCGCCGCCCACGAGCAGCGCTTCCGCACCACGATCCAGTGGCTGAACCGCTGCACGTGGGGCGATGCGCTGGTGACGGTGGAGCGGCTGCGGGAGGGGGCCACGTGGGTGGTGGTCCACCGCGGCGGCAAGCCCTGCTTCCGCTTTTCGTTCCCCGACGGCCCCGACCAGTCGCCCGCGTCGCTCCAGGTGCACGGCACCATCGACGCATCCGGCGGCGCAGGGCCCCTGGCGGTGATCCACACCCACCCGCTGGTGCCGCTCATCGGCGAGGGCGGCCTGGTGGTCAAGCGCGAGGCGGTCCATTTCCTGGTGCTCGGCCTCGACGGGCGGATCCTCCTCGAGCGCGGGATCGAGACCAGCGCCCCGTCGCTGGGGAGCCACTGGGGCGCGGCGGTCTCCACCCGCCCGCTGGTCTGGGACGGTTCCTCGCTCCTCGCGTGGGCGAGCGCCCGCCGGTGGGAGGGGACCGCGTCGCAATGCGTGGGCAGCCTGCTCCGCCTCGCGCCGGCAGGGCCGATCGCCGTGGCGGAGGGCGTGCCGTGCGATCCGGTGCGCGCGATCGACGTGGACGGCGACGGCGTGGTGGAGCTGGCGGGCGCCACCCGCCCGGTGGACGGCGTGCCGTGGGAGGCGGTGGTGGACGCGTCGGGTGACTTCGTCTCCACCGCGCCGCCGCGGGAGGAGGAGATCCGCTTCGACTGGGATGGCGATGGTGCGGAGGAGCGCTTCGAGGCCGCGCCCGCCGGCGCCCGGGTGCTCGACCCGGCGGGCACGCCGATCGCCCGCGTCGCCGGCGTGCCGCTCGGCGGGCGGATCGACGGCGCGCGACGCGAGCTCCTCCTCGCCCGCTCCCCGTGCAGCGTCTTCGCCCTCGCGCCGGATGGCGCGGGCCGGTGCGCGCCGGGCGACGTGGGCGTGCTGGGGAGCGTGGTGCAGGTGGCGGGGGACTTCGACTGGACCGGCGACGGGAGCGCGGACACCTGGTTCCTCGGCCCCGGCGCTGCCTCGGGCGCGTGGCAGGTGGTCTGGGCGGAGGGCGACCTGACCTTCGCCTGGGAGGCGCGCAGCGGCTGGGCGCGTCCGCGCCACCAGGCGCCGCGCGCCCTCTCCCTGAGCGGGCGCGGCGGCCCCGAGGTGCTCCTGGAGACGGAGGAGGGCTTCGAGATCCGGTCCGTGCCCGGCGGCGAGGTGCGTTGGACCGGCCTCACCTCGAAGGGGGTGCTCGACGCCTGGGCGCTTCCCGCCGCCGGAACGTCGGCGATCGCCGCCCGCTGAGGGAGTCCCCGCTGGCGCAGACGGAACGTAGCTTTCAGCTCCTGCACACGCCCCGGCCGGCGCGAGGAGGTGGAGCATGATCGATCTCGTCGAGGAGCGGAGCGTCTTCCGCGTGGATGATCCCTTCCGCGGCGGCGTGGTGGCGGAGGTGCCGCTCCTCGACGCGGCCCGCGCCCACTCCGCCGTGGAGCGCGCGGCGGCGGCGCAGCGCAGCTTCGCCAGGCTCCCCCTCGAGGAGAGGATGGCGCTCTGCAGGGGATTCGTCGCGGCGCTCGAGCGGCGCGCGGAACCGGTGGCCCACGGCATCTCCCGGCAGATGGGCAAGCCGCTGGCGCAGGCGCGGAGCGAGGTGGCCACCTGCCTCGATCGCGCGCGGACGCTGATCGAGCTGGCGCCCGAGGCGCTGGCGCCGGTGCGCCTGCAGGAGCGGGAGGGCTACCGCCGCCGGATCACCCACGAGCCGGTGGGCGTGGTGCTGGTGATCGCCGCGTGGAACTACCCGCTGCTGGTGCCGGTCGGCGCGGTGGTGGCGGCGGTTCTCGCGGGGAACGCGGTGCTGATCAAGCACGCGCCGCGCACGCCGCTCTGCGCGGAGCACTTCGCCTCCGCCTTCTGCGAGGCGGGCGCGCCCTTCGATCTGGTGGCGCCGCTTCACGCCGATCACGAGGTGGTGGCGCAGGTGATGACCCACCCGGCGATCGGCTACGTCGCCTTCACCGGCAGCGTCCGCGGCGGGCGCGAGGTCTACGAGGCGGTGGCGAAGCGGCGCTTCGTGGAGGTGGGGCTCGAGCTGGGCGGCAAGGACGCCGCCTACGTGGCGGCGGACGCGGACCTCACCCGCGCGGTGGAGAGCCTGGTGGACGGCGCGATGTACAACGCCGGCCAGAGCTGCTGCGCGGTGGAGCGGATCTACGTCCACCGCTCGCTCTACGATCCCTTCGTCGAGCAGGCGGTGCGCCTCGCCCGCGGCTACGTGCTCGGCGATCCCCTCGACGAGACCACCACCATGGGCCCGATGGCGCAGCAGCAGGCGCCCGCCTTCCTCGAGGCGCAGGTGGAGGAGGCGCGCGCCGCGGGCGGGCAGGTGCTCTGCGGCGGCGAGCGGGTGCAGGTGGATGGGCGCGGACGCTTCTTCGCGCCGACGGTGGTGGCGGACGCGCCGCAGCGGTGCAGCCTGATGCAGGAGGAGTCGTTCGGGCCGGTGGTGGGGATCGCGCCGGTGGACGACGACGACGAGGCGGTTCGGCGGATCAACGACAGCCGGTACGGGCTCACCGCGTCGATCTGGACGGCGGATCCGGAGCGGGCGGAGCGGATCGGGGCGCGGGTCGACGTGGGCACGGTCTACATGAACCGGTGCGACTATCTCGATCCCGAGCTCCCGTGGAGCGCGTGGAAGGAGAGCGGGCGCGGGGTGTCGCTCTCGCGCTACGGGTTCCTGCCGGTGACGCGCAGGAAGAGCTGGCACTTCCGGCTGGGGTGAGGCGACACCTTCAGCGCGGGGCCGGCGGCGTGGCGCGCGCGGGCCAATGAGAGCGGGCGCGGGGTGTCGCTCTCGCGCTACGGGTTCCTGCCAGTGACGCGCAGGAAGAGCTGGCACTTCCGGCTGGGGTGAGGCGACACCTTCAGCGCGGGGCCGGCGGCGTGGCGCGCGCGGGCCGCGGTGCGGGCGCCTTCTGCCTGCCGCGGGCCGGTGCGGGGGCGACGTCGTCCGCGGTCTTCGCGGGCGCCACCTCCGGCACGCGGGTGGCTTGCGCGTTCGCCGGCGCTGCGCCTGCCGGGGCCACTTCCTCCGGCCCCGCGACGGTGGCGGGCGCACGTGCAGGAGCTGCGTCCGGCGTGGTCGCGTCCCGCGGTACCGCGGCGGTGGCAGGCGCATGGGCGCGATCCGGATCCGGCGCTTCCGCGTCGGCGGACGTGGTGGCCGGCGGAGCGTCCGGCGGCGCAGCAGCGGCGGCGGGCGCCGTGCCGGACGCGTCGCGGAGGAGCAGCCAGGCGCCGCCCCCCGCGGCGCACGCGACGAGGACGAGGAGCGCCACCAGCGGCAGGCGGGATCGCCGCGGTGCTTCCGCGGGCGCGGGCGCCGGCGCCACGGAGAGCTGCAGGGGCGCGGCGACCTCCGAGGGATCGGTGGGCGCAGGCGCGCGCAGCGCCGTGCCGTGGAGGCGGCGCGTGCTCCCGTCGATCGCCGCCACCGGCGCGGGTGCCAGCGCGGCGAGGCGCGCCTCCACCTCCCGCATCGACTGCGGGCGACGACCCGGCTCCTTCTCGAGGCAGGCGACGATCAGCGCCTCCAGCTCCGGGGCGACGGCGCCCGGCGCCAGGACCGCGCCAGGCGGCGGTGGAACGAAAGTCACCTGGCGCGCCATCGTCTCGGTGAAGCTCGCGCCGCGGATCGGCTGCGCGCCGGTGAGCAGCTCGTAGAGGATGATGCCGAGGGCGTAGACGTCGGCGCGGCCGTCCACCCCCGCCTCGCCCGCCGCCTGCTCCGGCGCCATGTACTCCGGCGTTCCCAGCACGGCGCCCAGGGCGGTGCGCGGGTCCCCGTCGTCCGGCTGGAGATGGCGGGCGATCCCGAAGTCGAGGAGCTTGACGAAGTCGGGGCGGCCGCCGCGCTCGACGAGGAAGACGTTCTCCGGCTTGAGATCCCGGTGGACGATCCCCGCCTCGTGGACCGCGGCCAGCGCGGAGGCGAGCTGCCTGCCGATGCCGAGCACCCGCTCCTGCCGCTGCGCCCCCTCGCGCTCGAGGAGCTGGCGCAGGCTCTGCCCCTGGAGCAGCTCCATGATGTAGAAGCGCGGCTCGTCCGGCCCCTCGCCCTCGAAGAAGTCGGTGATCTCCACCACGTTCTCGTGGACGAGGCGGTTGACCGCGCGCGCCTCGGCGAAGAAGCGGCGCACCGCCTGCGGATGGGCGGCCACCTCCGGCCGGAGCATCTTGAGAGCGACGCGGCGCCCGAGCCGGGTGTGCTCGGCGAGGTAGACCCGACCCATGCCTCCCTCGCCGAGGAGCTCGAGGAGCCGGTACGAGCCGAGCACCGCGCCCGCCGACCAGGCGGTCGCTCGCGCAGGCGCTTCCTCCAGCTTCGTTCCGTCGGCGGGGCAGAAGGAGGCGTCCGCCTCGTAGCTCGCTCCACAACGGGGACAGGCGCGCATCCGCATGCTCCATTCGGCGGCTGGCCCCACCGCCCGACAGGGCCGAATATCACAGCGCGAGCGAGCTCGCAGCGCGGTCCACCCCCTCGCCCACCGGCCGGGGGGACCAGCGGGAAGTCCGGCATGACGCTGCGGGTTGGCGGTCGGCCCGATGGGCGGGGGGGAGGCGCTCCATGGCCGCCGGGGGTCGTGCCGCACGCCTGCCCGGCTCTTTTCTGTCGCAACCATCGGGGTCTTAATCGAGCGAGACCTTGCGGACCGAGGGCCCGCTGCGCCGTCCCTCCAGGAGAAGCAATTCATGACCCAGCCCCGCGTCGCCTATTTCTGCATGGAGTACGGGCTGCACGAAGAGCTGCCCATCTATGCGGGTGGTCTCGGCATCCTCGCCGGCGACCACATCAAGAGCGCAGGCGACTTGAAGCTGCCGCTCGTGGCGATCGGCCTCTACTGGCGCGAAGGCTACACCCGCCAGAAGATCGGCGCCGACGGCTACCCCTACGACGAGTTTCCGCCGCAGAACCACGACTTCCTCGAGGACGCGGGCGTGCGCTTCACCGTTCCCGTGCAGGGGAACCAGGTGGAGTGCCGCGCGTGGAAGTGCGAGCGCTACGGCAACGCGCCGCTCTACCTGATCGAGCCGGTGGAGGAGCGCTTCCGCTGGATCACCCGGCGCCTCTACGGCGGCCGCCACCACGACCGCATCGCGCAGGAGATGCTGCTGGGCGTGGGCGGCGTGCGACTGCTCCGGGCCATGGGCCACGAGGTGGACGTCTACCACTTCAACGAGGGCCACGCGGTCTTCGCGGGGCTCGAGCTGGTGCGCGAGGCGATGGCCACCGGCAAGTCGTTCGAGGACGCGTGGCGCGACGTGCGCGACCTGATCGTCTTCACCACCCACACGCCTGTCCCCGCGGGCAACGAATCCCACGACCACGGCGTGCTGCGGGAGATGGGCGCCTACCTCGACTTCACCTACGAGCAGCTCGTGCGGATCGGCGGCGATCCCTTCAACATGACCGTCGCCGGCCTGCGCCTCGCCCGCCACGCCAACGCGGTGGCGCAGCTCCACGGCGAGACCGCGCGGGAGATGTGGAAGTCGGTCACCGGCGCGGCCCCCATCGGCGCCATCACCAACGGCGTCCATCGGCCCACCTGGCAGGATCCGCGCATCGCCGCCGCCTTCGCAGCGAAGGATCGGGACGCGCTCTGGAACGCCCACCAGGAGGCCAAGCGCGAGCTGGTCGCCGACGTTCGGGCGCGCGCCGGTGTCGAGCTCGACGCGGGCCGGATGATCATCGGCTTCGCGCGGCGCGCCGCCGCCTACAAGCGGAGCGACCTCATCCTGCGCGACCCGTCGCGGATCGAGCCGATGCTCGAGCGCCGCGAGGTGCAGCTCATCTACAGCGGCAAGGCCCACCCGCAGGACGAGATCGGCAAGCGGATCGTCGCCAACCTGGCGCGCCTCGCCAGGCAGTACCCGCACTCCGTCGTCTTCCTCGAGAACTACGACATGGCCATCGGCCGCACCCTCACCCGCGGCTGCGACGTGTGGCTCAACAACCCGATCCGCCCCCTCGAGGCCTCCGGCACCTCCGGCATGAAGGCCGCCATGAACGGCGTCCTCAACTTCTCCGTCCTGGACGGCTGGTGGCCCGAGGGCTGCCAGCACGGCGTCAACGGCTGGCAGATCGGCGACGGCTACGAGGGTCCCGATCGCGACGAGCACGACCTCAATTCGCTCATGGACGTGCTCACCCACGAGATCCTGCCCACCTACTACGGCGATCGGCGGAAGTGGGTCGACATGATGTTCGCGTCGATCGAGATGAGCGAGTGGCGCTTCTCCACCGACCGCATGGTGCAGGAGTACTTCGACAGCCTCTACGGCCTGCACAAGCGCCTGCGCGCCGTGGTGTGACCGAGGCGCGGACGCCTTGCCCGCCGCCGTGCGGGTGACGAGGGCCCGGGGTCGATTCCCCGGGCCTTCGTCGTTTCGGAGGTGGTTCGTGCTCGACCGACTGCGCGTTTCGGCGGCGGCGCGGCGGGACGACTTCCGGGTCACCCACTACTCGGTGCAGGGGAACCACCTCCACCTGATCGTCGAGGCGGACGACAAGGAGGCGCTCTCCCGCGGCATGCAGGGGCTCACCATCCGCATCGCCAGGGCGATCAACCGGCTGGCGAAGCGGAGCGGCAGGGTCTTCGCCGATCGCTTCTGGTCGCGCGTCCTGGCGACTCCGTGCGAGGTGCGCCACGCCATCGCGTACGTTCTCGGCAACGCCCCACGCCGTACGGATGGGGCTCTGGAGCACCCTGCCGCCGGACGACCCGTGCGCCGCCGGGCCGGGGCAGGACCGCCCGGAACTGCAGGCGCCGCGGACGTGGCTGCTGCGCGTGGGTTGGACGCGCGCCGCGCCGGCACGGGGCGCGCCTGCGTGGATCCTCGGACCGGGCGCCAGCACCCTCGACCGGAACCCCGCGACGTGCTTTTCTGCCGCCGCATGCGCATCGGCGGCTACGTCATCCACGGCAACAATGCGGACACCCTGCCCCGCTGCCTCGACGCGCTCCTGGCGGTCTGCGACGAGGTGGTGGCGGTCGACTCCTGCTCGACGGACGGCTCGGCGGAGATCGTGCGGTCGCGCGGCGTGCGGCACGTGGTGGTGCCGTGGCAGGGGTACGGCTTCGCCCGCGCGGCAGCGGCGGCGGAGCTGCAGCGCTGCGACTGGATCTTCTTCCTCGACTCGGACGAGTGGCTTGCGCCGGGCGCGGCGGAGGCGTTCGCCCGCTGGCGCGCCTCCAATCCGCGGCGCCCGCACTACAGGCTCGTGCGCCGCGACTGGGCGGAGCTGCCCGGGCGCAGCTTCGTCTATCGCAGCGAACGGCACGTGCGCCTGGTGAGGCGCGAGGCGGCCACCTGGACCGCCGACATGGTGGTGCACGAGGCGCTGCCCCGGCGCGCGTGCGGCGCGATGGAGGCGGTGATCGAGCACCGCTTCGCCACCTCGGTGGAGCAGCTCGAGGCCAAGCAGGATCGCTACGCGCTCCTCTGGGCGCTCCGGGCGAACGCCGCGGGCAAGCGCCCCAAGTCCACCCTCCTCCAGCGCCCCGCCCACGTCTTCCGCGACTGCTTCCTCAAGGGCGGCTTCTTCCGCGGCGGCGCCGACGCCCTGCGCCTGGGCTGGGGCGTGTCGCGCTACCATGCCCGCAAGCACCAGCTCCTGCGCGAGGTGCAGCAGGGCCGCCACGCGGACGAGGTGCGCGCCTTCGCCGAGGGGCGCTGGGCCGACCTCTTCCGGTAGCAGCGGAAAACGGCGAGGCCCCGCCCCTCCCACCAATGTGGAAGGCGACGGGGCCTCGTGCCAGGGAGCGCGCTCCGCCCTTACTCCGCGTCCATGAAGGGATAGCCCACGGTGGTGGGCGGCACGAAGTTCTCCTTGATGGTCCGCGGGGAGGTCCAGCGGATCAGGTTGAGGATCGAGCCTGCCTTGTCGTTGGTGCCGGAGGCGCGGCTGCCGCCGAAGGGCTGCTGGCCGACGACGGCGCCGGTGGGCTTGTCGTTCACGTAGAAGTTGCCGGCCGCGTGCCGCAGCTCCTGCATCGCGGTGGCGATGGCGGCGCGGTCGCGGCCGAAGATGGCGCCGGTGAGGGCGTAGGGCGCGGAGGCGTCGCAGAGGCGCAGCGTCTCCACGTACTTGTCGTCCGGGTAGGTGGTGACGGTGAGGATGGGCCCGAAGATCTCCTCGCACATCAGCCGGTGGGCCGGGTTGGTGGTGTGGATGAGCGTGGGCTGCACGAACCAGCCGACCGACTTGTCCACCTCGCCGCCGGCGAGGATGGTGGTGTCGTTGCTGGTGCGGGCGAGCTCCAGGTAGCGGGCGCACTTGTCGAACGACGCCTCGTGGATCACCGCGCCCATGAAGTTGCGGAAGTCGCGGACGTCGCCCATCCGGATCTCGCCGATGAGGGCCACCAGCCGCTCCTGGAGCTTCGGCCAGATCGACGCGGGGATGAAGGCCCGCGAGGCGGCGGAGCACTTCTGCCCCTGGAACTCGTAGGCGCCGCGGACCATCGCCACCGCCAGCGCCTCGAGGTCGTCGGCGGCGGAGGCGTGGGCGAAGATGAAGTCCTTGCCGCCGGTCTCGCCGACGAGGCGCGGATAGGCCCGGTAGCGGGTGATGTTCTCGCCCACGGTGCGCCACATCGACTGGAAGACCGAGGTGGAGCCGGTGAAGTGGACGCCGCCGAGCTCCGGGTGGGCGAAGACCTGCGCGCTGATCGCCGCCGGATCGCCCTGCACCATGTTGATCACGCCGTCGGGCAGGCCCGCCTCGCGCAGCAGCTCGAGGCCGTACCAGTTGGAGAACATCGAGGCGTTGGAGGGCTTCCACACCACGGTGTTGCCCATGAGCGCCGGCGCGGTGGGCAGGTTGATGGCGATCGAGGTGAAGTTGAACGGCGTGACGGCGTAGACGAAGCCGTCCAGCGGCCGGTAGTCGAGCTGGTTCCACATCAGCGGCCCGCTGATCGGCTGCTGGGCTATCAGCTCCTGCGCGTAGGCCACGTTGAAGCGGAAGAAGTCGGCGAGCTCGCACGCCGCGTCGATCTCCGCCTGGAAGGCGGTCTTCGACTGGTTGAGCATCGTCGAGGCGTTGAGGATCTGCCGGTACCGGGTGGAGAGGAGATCGGCGGCGCGGAGGAAGATCGCCGCGCGCTCGGCGAAGCTCATCGCCGCCCAGGCGGGCTTGGCGGCGAGGGCGGCGTCGATGGCCGCCTGCACGTGCGAGGCGTCGCCCTCGTGGAAGGTGGCGAGCACGTGCCGGTGGTCGTGGGGCATGCGCGCCTCGCCGGTCCTGCCGGTGCGCACCTGCTTGCCGCCGATCACCATCGGGATGTCGATCCGCTCGCCTGCCATCCGGTCGAGGGTCGCCTTGAGCTCGGCGCGCTCGCGGGTGCCGGGGGCGTAGGAGAGCACCGGCTCGTTGAAGGGAGTGGGGACGCGCACGGTCGCGTGGATCACGGATACCTCCGGGAAGTGGATTCGCGGGGGCTTATACCAGCGCATCCCCTCCCGGAAAACCGCCGCGCCGCCCCGCCTCGGCTCTGACGCGGATGTCAGGGCTTCTGCGGCCCGAGAGCAGTGCGCGCGCGTCCATCGGTCAGGCAACCGATGGAAATCACTGGAGCACGATGAGCGGCACGCCCTTTGCTGAATCCGGGGCCGGTCCGGCACTGCCGGAGGAGGCTCACGCATGAAGACCGCGCCGCGACTGCTCGCGCTCGTTCCCGCCACCCTCGCCCTCGCCGCCTGCGGCGAGGAGCAGCTCTCGTCCCGGCCGCTCGACGCCCGCTCCGCCGCGCTCACCGCGGACGCCAACTTCCGCCGCGTCGGCGTGGAGCTGGCGCGGTCGGTCTCCTTCCTCTCCGGTTCGCAGCTCCTCGGCGAGGCGATCGGCACCTGCGATCCGGAGAGCGGCGCCTGCCACGTCGACGATCCCGGGCCGCGCGCCGAACTCCTCGCCCGCTACCTCTCCGAGCGGATCTTCACCGCCTCCAACGTCGAGTCCGAGAACGACGAGGAGGTAATCTTCCGCCTCCGTCCGGAGGTGGTGTGCGAAGCGGGCGCGTCCGACTGCGTGCGCTTCCTCACCGAGATGCAGATCCGGCTCCGCGTCACCTCCGAGGTGGAGGGCGATCTCGACGTCGCCGTCCTCGTCGGCGCCGAGCGGATCAACCCGGTGACCTTCGGCCTCCACCGCGACGCCCTCGAGGTGCAGGCGGATCTGGCGGGCGCGCGGGACACCCTCCGCCTCCTCGGCGCCAGCGAGGAGGAGCTCCCGGCGACGATGGCGGGCCGGATCGCGCTTGGCATCGCGCGCCACGGCGCGGGCGATTTCACCACCAGCCTCTCGGTGCTGGAGAGGGTGATCGTCCGCGATGCGGACGGCGCCGGCCCCTGGGCGATCGAGCTCGACACCGCCCTGCCCGCCATCGCCGCGCGGATCCAGGAGGCGAAGCAGCAGCTCTCGGTGCGCCTCGGCCTCGGCGCCCTCGCCCTGCGCGCGCCCCTCGCCGCGTTCCTCGGCAGCGGCGAGGACGAGTGCTTCGAGTTCGACTGCGAGCCGGAGCCCGCGCCCGAGGGGACGCTGGGGATCCGCCTCGCCGGCCTCACCGGCGAGACGATCCTTGAGGCGATCGGCGCGGGCGCCGAGACGATCCGGATCGCCGACCTGGGCCTCGGCGACGAAACCAGCGTGATCGACGCGGACGGCACGCCGATCCTCACCATCGATCTCAACCCGCTCGCCGGACGCGCCTTCGATCTGGTGGCGACCGCTGGCGAGGATGGCACGGAGCTCACCGTCGAGCCCTCGTTCGACCTCGCCCTCGGCTTCTTCTTCTTCGAGATCGCCGACAGGATCGCCGTGCCCGACTGGGCCCTGGACGAGACGCTGCGGATCCGCCTCGACGGCGCGGCGGCGCCGCGCCTCCACCTCTCCGACGTGACCCGGGTGCTCGAGGGCGTGCTCCGCTTCGAGTCCGGGCAGCGCGGCACCGTGGAGGTGGAGGCGGGCATGTGCGTGGCGAACGATGCGGCGGACGAGGGGGCCCACCCCTTCGCCGGCCTGTCCGCCGCCGCCTGCTTCTGATCAGAGCGCGGCGCCGTAGAGCGCGCCGTACTTCTCCCGCAGGTAGCGGAGGAAGGGGGCCACGGTGAGCTTCTGCCCCGTGGCCCTCTCCACGATCTCCTCCGCGTCCCAGCGGTGCCCCACCGCGTGCACGCGCTCCACGAGCCAGTCGCGCACCGCGTGGAGGCTGCCCTCCTCGATCACCCGGTCCAGGCCGCCGAGATCGACGTCGATCCGCTCCCGGAGGATCGCCGCGTAGAGGTTGCCCAGGGTGTAGGTGGGAAAGTAGCCGAACTCCGCCCAGGCCCAGTGGATGTCCTGGAGCACACCCTCCCCGTCGTGCAGGGGCTCGATCCCCACGTCGCGGCGCATCCGCTCGTTCCACGCCCCCGGCAGATCGGCGACGCGCAGGTCGCCGCGCAGCATGGCCAGCTCGAGCTGGAAGCGGAGGAGGATGTGGAGGTTGTAGGTGACCTCGTCGGCGTCGGTGCGGATCGGCGAGCGCCTCACCTGATTGACCGCTGCGTAGATCGCCTCCGGTTCCACGCCCTCGAGCTGCGCCGGGAAGAAGCGCCGCAGCGCGGGGAGCTGCCGCCGCCAGAAGGCGAGCGAGCGGCCGATCATGTTCTCCCAGAGCCGCGACTGCGACTCGTGGAGCCCCATCGAGGCGGCCTGCCCGATGGGATCGCGCGCGTGGTCCGCGGGCAGGTTCTGCTCGTAGAGGCCGTGGCCGCCCTCGTGGATGGTGCTGAAGATGGCGAGGAAGGGCTCCTCCTCCGCGATGCGGGTGGTGAGGCGGACGTCGTCGCGGTGGATCCCGTCGGTGAAGGGATGGGTGCTCCGATCCTGCCTGCCCCGCTCCAGGTCGAAGCCCATCTCGCCGAGGAGGTGGAGCGTGAACTCCCACTGGGCGTCGGCGGGGAAACGCAGCCCGGCGTAATCCCACGCGGGCGGCCGCTGCCCATCGGCGAGGGTGGCCACGATCGGCACCAGCGCCCGCTCCAGCTCGGCGAAGAGCGGCTCGATGCGGGCCACCGACATGCCCGGCTCGTGGGCGTCGAGGAGCGCGTCGTAGCGCTCCGCCCCGCCGCCGATCGCGTCCGCCTGCTCGCGGCGCAGCTCGAGGAGCCGCTCCAGCCAGGGCTGGAACAGGGCGAAGCGCCGCTCGCTCCGCGCCGCCCGCCAGGCCTCCACCGCCCGGGCCTGCGTCTCCGCCAGCTCGCGCACCAGCCGCGGCGGCACCTTCACCGCCCGCGCCCGCTCGCGGGCGAGGTTGCGCACCATCGCCGCCCGCGTCTCGTCCGCATCGGCGGCGGCAGCCTCGAGCAGCTCGCCCAGGCGCGGGTCGGTGAGCCGCTCGTGGATCAGTGCCTGCATCGCCGAGAGCTGCACCGCCCGGGCCTCGGCACTTCCCTTCGGCATGAAGGTTTCCTGGTCCCAGGTGAGCAGACCCACCACGCTCCCGAAGTCCCGGAGCTCGCCCATGCGGCGCTGCAGCTCGTCCCAGAGGCTCGATTCCATGTGCATCCTCCAACCGGCGAAATCGCACGCCAGCATGGCACGGGCAACGCGTGGGCGCGCGATCGAGTTAGACTCCCACCATCCCGCGTCCCCGCCCCAGGAGCCGTGCATGAAGTGTCGTGCCTTCCTCCTGCTCCTCAGCCTCGCAGCGGCAGCCGCCTGCGGCGAGGGCGGCAGCGCGTCCGCCCCCGCCGCCACCCTGCGCCCCCACACCCTCACCTGCGCGGTGCCGGATCCCGTCGAGGCCTTCGCCTGGGAGCAGGGCAGCGTCATCGTGGCCTGCGAGGTGGAGCGGGGTACCGATCCCCGCCCGCTCACCCTCGTCGAGCAGGTGGTGGAGCCCCCGCCCTTCGTCTCGGCGATGCTGGTGGGCGAGAGCGCGAGCGGCGGCCCGGTCTACGAGGTGCTCTACGTGCCGGAGGACGGCGGGCCGCACGAGGGCGTCCTCCGCCTCCGCTACCTGAGCGCCGGCGAGGAACGGGTGGTGGAGGTGGGGCTCCAGGGCATCGTCCGGGCGCCGAAGCCCGAGTGGGATCCCTTTCCCGATCCGCCCCCGTGCCGCGCGGACGGGGAGGCGCCCCTCCTCGATCAGGCGCTCGCCCTCGCCGGCCTCGACCGGGACACCTTCACGTACGACGTCGATCTCGCTGCGGTCGAGGCGCTCTCCGACCCCTTCCGGCTGAGCTGGTTCGACGCGGTGCGGGCCCATCCCCACCGCGCCGGCTGCTTCGAGGGGATGGCGGCAGGCGCGTTCGACCGCCTCTACCACCAGCGCCACCCGGTGGCCCACGCGATCCGCCACGCAGCCAACCTCCTCGACCGGCCGATGGCGGCGGAGGTGGAGCCGCCCGGCGCCATCCCGTTCGCGGAAGGGCTGGCGGCGCTCTGCGCCGCCACCGGCTGCGGCGAGCCGAGCGGCGAGCTGCCCCCCGATCTGGCCTACACCCTCTCGCCGATCCTCGGCGCGATCGCCGAGGGGATCGAGGCGCGGCGGCAGATGGACGGGGCGTCGGAGCGGGATCCCGCCGACTGGTGGGAACGCGGCGGGAACTACAACCTCGGCGGCAGCGCGCCCGATCCGAAGCACGCGCCCGACCAGGCCTACCTGCTCGGGCACGAGGGCAGGCGCCGGCTCTACGAGGCTGCGGCGAAAATCGCCTTCGCGGTGGAGGAGGCGGCGTGGGAGCGCTACCGGGGGCGCGAGGGGATCCGCTGGGATCTCCGCACCGACGCGGGCTGGATCCGCATCCGCGACGGGGCGGCGCACCGCTGGGAGGACGACGGCGAGCCGCTCCTGCTCCTCGTCGATCTCGGCGGTGACGACGAGTACCTGTTGCCCGTCGCGGCCAACACCGCCCCGTCGAATCCGGTGAGCGTGGCGATCGATCTCGATGGCGCGGATCGCTACGGCTACGAGGCGGTGGCCCACGAGAACGATCGCGCGGGACTGCTTCCCTCCGACGCGGACGGCCGCGCGCGCAACGGCGCCTCCCTCTCCCGCGTCTCCCGGCAGGGCGCGGCGCGCAACGGCATCGCCCTGCTCTTCGATCTCGGCGACGGCGACGATCGCTACGAGTCCCTGCGGGCGAGCCAGGGCTACGCGCACCTGGGCGTCGGCGTCCTCTTCGACGGCGGCGGCAACGACGTCTACCTCGGCGAGGCACTGGTGCAGGGCGCCGCGCAGTTCGGCATCGGCCTGCTCATCGACGCGGGGAACGGCGACGACGTGCGCCGGGCCTTCAGCCAGGCGCAGGGCTTCGGCTACGTGGCGGGCGCGGGGATCCTCCTCGACGGCGGCGGCGACGACCTCTACCACTGCGACAACGGCAGCCCCGAGCACGGCGGCATCCCCGGCGTCTACCCCTCGCCCCAGATGCCCGAGGACGGCAACACCTCCCTCTGCCAGGGGGCCGGCTTCGGGATGCGCGACGACGCCCGCGAGCTCTGGCTCTCCGGCGGCATCGGCATCCTTCGCGACCTGGGCGGCGACGACACCTACGAGGCCTCGGTCTTCGCCCAGGGCGCCGGCTACTGGCAGGGGACCGGCCTCCTCTCCGACGCCTTCGGCGCCGACAGCTACAACGCCTTCTGGTACGTGCAGGGCGCCGCCGCCCACTTCGCGGTGGGGATCCTCGCGGACGGCGGCTCGCAGCCGGACGCGTTCGGCACCCGGCTGCCGGCGCGGAACATGAGCCTCGGCAGCGGCCACGACTTCAGCACCGGCGTGCTCATCTCCGAGGGGGGCGACGACGTCTACCACCTGGGGCCGCTCGCCGCGGGCGCGAGCAACTGCAACGGCGTCGGCCTCTTCGTCGACAACGGCGGCGACGACACCTACCAGTCGCGCAGCGACTACGGCTCGGGGATGGGCAACTTCGGCACCGGGTGCGCGGAGCACCAGGAGATCTTCCGCAGCATCGGGGTGATGATCGACGCGGGCGGGGACGACACCTACCTCTATCCCGAGAGCAGTTTCCCCGTGCCCGCCGACGGCGCGACGTGGGGCCACGCCCGCGGCGGGCGGCAGTCGGAGCACGGCGCCGGCCTGGACGCGGCGGGCGAGGCGGGCGTCCACGTGGAGAGCGGCAGGTAGCGCGCCGCCGCTCGATGCACGAAGGCCCGCGCTGCACGAGGCGGCGCGGGCCTTCCGAGGCCGCGATCAGCGGCTCGGCTGCTTCTGCTCCGTGGGCGGCGGCGGCGCGGTGGGCGGCGCCATCGGCTTGGGCTGCTCGACGATGTCCAGCAGCTCCACGTCGAAGACGAGCATGCCCTGCGGCGCGCCGGGGCGGCCCTTGTAGGCGAGCTCCTCGGGGATCCAGATGCGGGCCTTCTCGCCCTCCACCATCTCCTGGAGCGCCTGCGTCCAGCCCGGGATCACCGCGCTGAGCGGGAAGGTGGCGGGGCGGCCGCGCCGCACCGAGCTGTCGAACATCTTCCCGTCGGTGGTCCAGCCCGTGTAGTGGACCTCGACGCGATCGGCCGCGGTGGGCTTCCTGGTGCCGGTGCCCTTCTGCAGCGTCTTGATCGCCACGCCGCTGGGAAGCTTGCGGGCGTCCTTCGGCGGCGCCTTCACGTCCTCCGGCGCGGGGATCGGCTTGGGCGCCTCCTGGATGCCCAGCAGCTCCACGTCGAAGACGAGCATGCCCTGCGGACCGGGACGGCCCTTGTAGGCGAGCTCCTCGGGGATCCAGAAGCGGCGCTTCTCGCCCACGCGCATCAGCTGCAGGCCCTCGGTCCAGCCGGGGATGACGCGGTTGAGCGGGAAGCTGGCGGGCTGACCGCGCACCACCGAGCTGTCGAACATCTTCCCGTCGGTGGTCCAGCCCGTGTAGTGGACGTTCACGATGTCCTCGGGCCCCGGCTTCTGCTCGCCCGTGCCCGGCTGCAGCACCTTGGAGGCGAGGCCGGACGGCGTCCGCTCCGCGTCCGCGGGAGGCGCGGCCACGTCGGGCGGCGCCGGGAGCTCCCTGGGCTGCTGCGCCTGGGCGGGCGCCGCCTTCTCGGCCTGCTGCGCCTGCGGCTCTCCCGCGGCGGGGGCCTCTGCAGCGGGCTTCTCTTCCTTGCAAGCGGTGGCGAGAACGGCCACCGCAACGGCGATCAGGATGCGGATTGCTTTCATGAACGGCGACGAAAGCATGACCGGATCGGGCGGTCAAAAGATCTGGATGTTGGATTTTTTTCATCTTGCCGGTAGCGTGGATTCCGGGCCTTTGTTCCAAGGAGGATCGATGACCAGGAGATGGCTGCTTCTGCCCGCGCTGCTTCTCGCGGCGGGATGCGTTTCCAAGGGCACGCACGAGGAGCTGCAGCGGCGGTTCGATCAGCAGGCCGCGGAGCTCGAGGATCGCCACCGGCGGATCATCGGCCTCGAGGAGGCGCTCGCCGCGGAGGAGGAGAAGTCGCGACAGCTCCAGCGGCAGATCGACGAGCTGACCCGCCAGCAGGCGGAGCTGCTCAAGGATCGCGCGAGCCTCGCCACCTCGGTGGAGGAGATGCAGGCGGCGCTCGCCGACGCCAACCGCCGCAAGGCGGAGGCGGACGCGCGCATCGCCGAGTACCGCAACCTCCTCGCCCGCTTCCAGCCGCTTATCGACGCGGGCAAGCTGCGGGTCAAGATCGTGAACGGGCGCATGGTGGTGGAGCTGCCCACCGACGTGCTCTTCGCCTCGGGCTCCGCGCGCCTCGGGGAGGACGGGCGGAACTCCATCGCCGAGGTGAGCCGGGTGCTCGCCTCGATCCCCGACCGCGAGTTCCAGGTGGAGGGGCACACCGACGACGTGCCGATCTCCACCGCCCAGTACCCGTCCAACTGGGAGCTGGCGGCGGCGCGCGCGATCACCGTGGCCAAGACGATGATCGAGGCGGGGATGCCGCCGGATCGGATCAGCGCCGCCAGCTACGGCGAGTTCCGGCCGGTGCAGCCCAACGACACCCGGGAGGGCCGTGCCGCCAACCGGCGGATCGAGATCGTGGTGGTGCCGGACCTCTCGACGCTGCCCGGCTTCGAGGAGCTGCAGCGGATCGGCGCGACGCAGGACCAGAGCTGAGGCTCAGGGCTCGCTCGCCTGTGCCGCGCGGCGCAGGCGGGCGAGCAGGCTCTCCAGATCGATCCCCTGCATCGAGCAGGCTCGCGCCAGCGTGACCTTCGTGGCGAGGGTGCGGCGCAGCAGCGGGTTGCGCAGGGGCGTGAAGCCCGCGTCGATCAGCACCTGCAGCGTCTCGGGCCAGGTTTCGATGACGTCGGCGACCATCGAGCCGGGGCCGATCGCTGGCCGCGGTTCCGGAGGGACGGCCACCGCGCAGCCGTGGCGATCGGCGGCGGGGGGCGGCGGATCGCCACCGGCGACCACCACGTCCAGCGCGTCGAGCAGGCGGGCGAGCGGAACGCCGGCGATGACCGCCGCCTCGCTGAGGGTCGCCTTGCCGGCGCAGCAGCGGTGGAGCCCCCACGCGGCGAAGACCGCCTCGGTGCGTGGATCGGCGGCGATGCACGCGGCGATGCTGCTGCGCCCGTCGAAGGCGTGGGTGGTGCCCGGGCCCATCAGGCCTCTCCTCCGTTCCCGTCGTCCGGTCCGGTGGAGCGCTGGCGGTTGGCGGCGCCGCGGCCGCCCTTGAGCCAGCGCCAGAGCGTGTTGCGGCCGACGCCCAGGGCGCGGGCGGCGGCGGCGCGGTTGCCGTCGCAGGCCTCGACCGCCGCGCGCACGTGGGCGCGCACCACCTCGTCGAGGGGCGCGGTGGGCGGGAAGGCGGCGAGGTGGTGGTGCTGCCACGCGGGCGCCGGGGCGAGAGGTTGCGCGGCAGCGACGACCGGATCCCAGGCAGCTCGGTGCGCAGGTGCGGCGCCCCGGTCGGCGACGGGATCGCGAACGGTTGCGACGCCGGGGGCGGCAGGCGTCCCGGAGGGGGGCGCAACGCCCCGGGTCGCAGCGCTGGCGGCAGGGGCACCGGGCGGCGGGGATGCGACGCCGGGCGCGGTCGCAGCTCCGGCGGCGTTTTCTGCGCCGGGCGCGACGGCCGGCGCCGGTGCGATGCCGGGCCCGGAAGCGACGACGCCCGCAGGCACAGGCGCCGCCACCGCGCGCGGCGCCTCCCGCTGCCCGGCGCCCGACGCCGCCATCCACCACGGCGTCACCATCGTGTCGTCGGCCGCTGCCGCGTTGGGCATGGGGGGCACCGGCGCCGCGCGGAGCAGCTCCGGCGGGAGGTCCTCCGCCTCCACCCACTTCCCCTCCGCCAGCACCGCGCCGTGGCGCACCGCGTTCCGCAGCTCGCGCACGTTGCCCGGCCAATGCCACGCCACGAGCACCGCCTCCGCGCGGGGCGAGAAGCGCAGCTCCCTCTTCTCCTCCGCGAGGAAGCCGCGGGCCATGGGCAGCACGTCCTCGCGACGCTCGCGGAGCGGCGGCAGCTCCAGCGCGAAGACCTTGAGGCGGTAGTAGAGGTCCTCGCGGAAGAGCTTCTGCGCCACCAGCCCCGGGAGGTCGCAGTTGGTGGCGGCGATCACGCGCACGTCCACCAGCACCGGCTCGTTCTCGCCGACGCGCCGCACCTCGCCCTCCTGCAGGGCGCGGAGGAGCTTCGCCTGCAGGCCGGCGGGGAGCTCGCCGATCTCGTCGAGGAAGAGCGTGCCGCCGTGGGCCTCCTCGAAGAGGCCGCGGCGCGCGCCCGCGGCGCCGGAGAAGGCACCGCGCGCGTGGCCGAAGAGCTCGCTCTCGAGGAGGTCGGGGGGCAGCGCCGCGCAGTTGATGGCGACGAAGCGCTTGCCCCGCCGGTCGCTCGCGTCGTGGATGGCGCGGGCGACCACCTCCTTGCCGGTTCCGCTCTCGCCGGTGAGCAGGACGCTGGCGTCGGTGGGGGCGATCCGCGCGACGCGGCGGAGCACCTGCTGCATCGCCGGGCTCTCCGCGACGATGCGCACCGAGTTGCGGCCGTAGGTGAGCTCCTGGGACAGACCGCAGACGGCGCACGGGGTCTCGTCGATCGAGTGGGCGTGGGACATCCGCACCTCCTTTCCCGACCCACCTAGACCCGCTCCGCGCTGGAACAAGCCCCCCCTGCGTTCCACAGGGGAGCGAAGGCCGTGGTCCGCGCCCGTCCATCGGGCTACCGTCCGATGGCGCGCCCGGCCGCCTGCCGTTCCGGGGGTCGCGCCGCGAGCGAACGGGAGGACGCCCTTGATCCGCTACGACGACGCCCTCGCCCGCATCTGGGAGGCGATCGCCCCGCTCCCACCGGTGGAGCTGCCGCCGCTGCGCCTCCTCGGCTGCTACCTGGCGGCGCCGCTGGTGGCGCCGATCCCCCTGCCCCCCTGCGACGACAGCGCGATGGACGGCTACGCGGTGGTGGCGGCGGCCACCACCGGGGCGAGCCGGGAGAGCCCACGGTGGCTGGCGGTGGGAAGCGAGGCGCGGCCGATCGCCACCGGCGATCCGATGCCGGCGGACGCCGACGCGGTGGTGCCAATCGAGTGGGTGCGCGTCGAAAGGGATCGGATCGCGGTCCTGCGCGAGGTGGTGCGGGGCGCCAACGTGCGACGCCGCGGCGAGGACGTGGAGGCGGGCGACGTGGTGGCGCCAGCCGGGATGCGGATCGATCCGGGACTGGTGCTGGCAGCAGGGTCGCTGGGGGTGGAGCGGCTGTCCGCCCACCCGCGGGTGCGGATCGCGGTGCTTCCCGTGGGGCACCACCTCGCCGCCGGCAGGCCGGACGCCACCGGGCCCGCGGTGGCCGCGGCGGTGCGAGCCTGGGGGGCGGCGGCGCGCCTCCTCCCGCCGGCGACCGGCGGCGCGGAGGCGGTGGCGGAGCGGATCCGCCGCGCGCTGCGTACCTGCGACCTGCTGATCACCGCGGGCGCCGCCTCGGTGGGCGCGGACGACGTGGTGCCGGCGGCGGTGGAGTCGATCGGCGCGCAGGTGCTCTTCCATGGCGTGTCGATCAAGCCCGGCAAGCCGATCGGCGTGGCGCAGTGGGAGGGGCGGACCCTCCTGCTGCTCCCCGGCAGTCCCACCGCGGCGCTGGCGGGGCTGGAGGGGATCGGCCGCGCCGTCCACGCCCGACTCGCCGGCGCGGATCGGCCCACGCCGGTGGCGGCGCGGCTCGGGCGGCGGCTGCAGCGCCGGCGGGGCAAGACCGGTTTGCTCCGCGGCACGGCGCGCGTGGCGGGATCGACGCTGATCTTCGAGCCGGCGGCGAAGCAGGGGCCCGCGCAGATCTCCGCGGTGGTGGGGACCAACGCGCTGGCCGTGATCCCGCCGGACGCCGAGGGGATCGAGGCCGGCGCGCCCCTGCAGGTGCTCCTCCTCGACCGGCCGGCGGCCGCGGCGAACGACGGCAGGCTCTATGCGGTCTGCGGCTGGTCCGGCGCCGGGAAGACCTGGGTGGTGGAGCAGCTCGTGGCGCGGCTCACCGCCGCGGGCCTGCGCGTCGCCACCATCAAGCACCACGGCTGCGGCGATTCCCTCGAGCCGGCGGAGAAGGACACCGCGCGCCACCGGAGCGCCGGGGCGATGGCTACCGCGCTCGTCGCGGCGGAGGGGACGACCGTGGTGCGCGCGCAGCCCGTGTCGCTCGAGACGCTCGCCGCCGAGCTGCTCGCCGGCGGCGCCGACCTGGTGATCGCCGAGGGCTTCAAGTCGGCGGCGGGGGTGCCGAAGATCGAGGTGGCTGCGCGGGGGCGGGAGCGCGTCCACGCAGCGCCGCTCTTCGCCCTGGTCGCGGAGGAGGGCGGCATTCCGCCCACCGACGAGGGGATGGATCGGCTGGCGGCGATGCTGCTGGAGCGCTGAAGCGCCGCCGGGCCGTCTCACACGCAGCGGGGATCGGCGCACCCGACGGGCCGCGTGGACCGGACGCCCCTGCCGCCGCTGCGCTGCGGCGCCTGCCCCACGCTTCGACCGCCGCGCCGCGCCGTGCGCTGCAAGGCTCTGCCGACGCTCCTTCCTCCACCCGCTCTCGCGCCCGGGAGAACTGACGGCGCAGCCCCGCGGCCGGCCGCTATGCCGCCGACTCCTCCGCCACCCGGTCCTCCCGCGGCGCGGGAAGCTGCGCGCGGACCGGATGGATCGTCACCCACGCGTTGTAGTCCGGTACGCGGGCGCTGGGGTCGACCGACGCGTCGCCGATCAGCACGTTGGCCTCGGGCCAGTGGGCCTGCACGCTCCCCGGCGCCACCTCGGCGAGGAAGACGCGGCCGTGCATCTCGCCGTGCGCCGATCGGAGGACGATCGGCTGGTCGGCGACGAGGCCGAGGCGCTGCGCATCGTCGGGGGCGATGAAGACGTGGTCGCGGGCCGCGCCGGTGAGCGCGTCGACCTCCTTCTGCACCATGCTGTTGAACTGCTTGCCGCGCCGGGTGGCGAGGAAGAAGGCGCCTTCGGGGCGCTCGATCGCCGGTGGCGCCACCCGCACGAAGCGCGCCCTGCCGCCGGGCAGCGGAAAGACGCCCCCCGGCGCGAGGTGCGGACCGCCCCACTGGAACTGGTCCCCCTGCCTGGCCAGCTTCTCGATCCCGCGGTAGGCGGGGATGGTGGCGGCGATGTCGCGGCGGATGGCGAAGCCATCGGCGAAGTCGATCGCCGCCGCCGTTTCCGGTCGGGTCATCTTCGCCAGCTCGACCACCGGCCACCACTCCTCCTTCGCCTGCGGCACCTCGTGGCCCGGCACGTGCGGGCTGAAGATCACCCGCCGCTCGGTGGTGGTCTCGGTGATGCCGCACCGGTGCTCGTAGCGGGTGCGCGCGGGGAAGAGGTAGACCACCTCCGCCGGGTCGACGAGCATCTGCTTCGTCAGCACGATGTCCTGGTGGATCCGCACCGGCACCCGCGCCAGCGCCTCTTCCACCCGCCGCGGCTGGGGCATCGTCTCGAGGAAGTTGCCGCCGATGGTGAAGAAGAGATCGAGGTGGCCGCGCGCCGCCGCCTCAATCATCGCCACCGTGTCCATCCCCGGGCGATCGGGCGGGCGGAAGCCCCAGATCCCCGCGAGGCGATCCGCCTCCTCCGGCGTCACCGCCGCGCCGCCGGGGAAGGCGGTGGCGTACGCGCCCATCTCCGCGCCGCCCTGCACGCCCGAGTGGCCGCGGATCGGCATCAGCCCGCACTTCTCGCGCCCGACGAAGCCCTTGAGGAGGCCGAGCGCCAGGAGCGCCTGCACGGTGGCGGTGCCGTGGGCGTGCTGGGTGAGCCCCATGCTCCACACGAAGACGCCGGTCCGCGCCGCGCCGATGACCTCGGCGAGCGCCTCCACGTCGGCGCGGGAGGCGCCGGATCGGCGGATGAGATCGTCGAGGCCGAAGGTGCCGAGGTGCTCGATCCAGCCGTCCGGATCGTCGGTGTGCGCGTCGAGGAACGCGCGATCGATCTGCCCGCGCTCCACCAGCAGCTTCTGCACCGCGAGGAGGAGGGCGAGATCGCCGCCGGGCCCCACCCGCACGAAGCGATCGGTGATCCGCGAGCCGAAGATCGCCGAGCCCGCGTTGGACGGGACCCAGTACCTCGAGAGCCCCGGCTCCGCGTAGGTGTTGACGCTGATCACCCGCGTGCCGCGCTTCTTCGCCTCGAGGATGTACTTGAGGGAGACCGGCTGATCGTTGGCCACGTTGGAGCCGAAGAGCACGAGCACGTCGGTGCCGATCCAGTCGCGGTACGAGCAGGTGCTCGCGGCGAGGCCGAGCATGCTCTTCATCGCCGCGGTGGAGGGGCTGTGGCACAGGCGGGCCGCGTTCTCCACGTGGGGAGAGCCGAGGAAGCGCCACGCCTTCTGCGCCGCGTAGTAGACCTCGTTCCCGATCCCGCGGGAGGTGAGGTAGAGCGCCATCCGATCCGGATCGAGCCGGCGCATCCGCGCAGAAAGCTCGCCGAGGGCCTCGTCCCACGAGATGCGGGTGAAGCCGCGCTCGCCCCTGCGCCGCCGCAGCACCGCGGGGATGCGGCCGAGATCGCGCAGCGCCCGGGAGTCGAGCGCGCGCAGCCGCTCCACGTCCGCCGCCGCCTCGGGCGCGAAGGGATCGAGCGTGTTGAGCTTGAGGAGGTTGAGGCGCACCAGGCACAGGTGCGTGCCGTCGATGGTCCAGTCGGAAAGGCCGCTGGTGCCGAGGGCGCAGCCGTCGCAGACGCCGCGGGTGAGCACCCGCCACGCATAGAGCGGATGGCGCCGGTTCTCCCAGGCGATGCGCGCCATCTCGCGGAAGTGGCGCGGCTTGGTGGAGCCGAGGCCGAAGGGAACCAGCCCCGCCGGACGTCGATCGACGCGGAGGGGGACGAGGTCGCGGCCCCCGGATGGAGTGGAGCGCCAGGTGGTCATGGGTCCCGAGCCTAGTCGCCCGCTTCGTCCACAGGCAACGAGGGTTCCGGCAGCGGCGCCGCCCGGTTACGCTGTGGTAGTCCGGGGTGGGAGGACTCACGTGAAGCAGCCGATCGATCCGACGGGCGTCGCGCGCCGCAAGGTGGAACGATTCGGTGAACGTGCCGGCGAGGCGCTCGACGCGGTGGTGGTCGAGGAGCCTCTCGAGATCCGCGTCGACGGCGAGACGATCGGCGTGACCATGCGCACGCCCGGCGACGACGCCCGCCTCGCCCTGGGCTTCCTCTTCGCCGAAGGGATCATCTCCTCGCTCGGGGACGTGGGAACGGTGAGCCACTGCGGCAAGCCGGGCCACGACGGCTACGGCAACGTGATCGAGATCCGCTCCGCTCCGGGGACGCGCCTCGACGCCGACCGGATCCTCGAGGGGCGGCGCTTCGTCCCCACCAGCTCCGCCTGCGGCGTCTGCGGCAGGCAGACCGTCGACGACCTGATCGCCCGGTGCGGCGTGGTGGAGGGCGGCGCGGTGCTCGGCACCGAGCTGGTGCTGGGCGCGGTGGAGCGGATGCGGGGCGCCCAGGCGCGCTTCGACGCCACCGGCGGCCTCCACGCGGCGGCGGCGTTCGACGCGGCGGGGCGCATCGTCTGCTGCCACGAGGACGTGGGGCGCCACAACGCGGTGGACAAGGTGGTGGGGGAGCTCCTCCGCTTCGGCCTGGTGGGCGCGGAGCGACAGGAGGAGCCGCCGGCGCTGCTGGTGGTGAGCGGGAGGGCGGGATTCGAGATCGTGCAGAAGGCGGCGGTGGCGAAGATCCCCATCGTCGTCTCGGTCTCGGCGGCGACCTCGCTCGCAATCGACCTGGCGGAGAAGGCGGGGCTCACGCTGGTGGGCTTCGCGCGGCAGGGATCGCTCAACGTCTACACCCACCCGTGGCGCATCCAGGGGGGCGACGGGCGCTCGCGGCTGCGGGCGGTGCCCGGCGGCAACACCGGGGACGAGGCGCCGTCCGACGACGCGGCCTCGGCGGGGGCGGCGGGGGGCGGGGAGGCGCCGCGGCCGCGGCGTTCGCAGCTGCCCGGCGTGAGCGTGGAGAAGATCCGCTCCTCGGGCCTCTCCCGCGAGTACGCGCGGCGGATCCAGCAGGGCGCGCAGGCGGCGGGCGTCGCGGTCGCGGCGGCGGCCGCGGCGGCGGTGGAGCCTGCCGAGCGGGCGAGCGCGGTGCCGCAGCACTGGCACGAGCTCGAGCTCGGCGACGAGGAGGTGGCGGCGCTCCAGCCGGTGGCCCACGTGGTCCCCGACGCGCAGAACGGCGCGGTGGTGGTGACCGCGCGGCAGCGGGCGCAGGCGCAGGCGCGGCGGCGGAGCGTCGCCGCGGAGCTGGTGGAGCGGACCAACCGGATGATCCGCGACGAGCGGGAGCGGCTGCGGCAGGCTCGCGCCGCCGCGGCGCTGGGCGAGCTGCAGGACGAGCCGCAGCAGGCGCAGGAACCGCCCATGCCGCGCCAGCAGCAGCGGACGTGGTCCAGCTTCGCCCCGCCCTTCGCGCAGGAGGCGCAGCTCGAGCAGCGGGCGATCCTGATCGACGATCGCGACCCGGCGGCGCCCGCCACCATCTTCTGGCCCGAGGCGGGGTGGAGCACGGGCCGGGTGCGGGGCGGATGATCGCCGGGATCTTCGTGGGCGGCGCCTCCCGGCGCATGGGCGGCAGGCCCAAGGGGCTGCTTCCCGCGCCGGAGGGCGGCGTCACGCTGCTCGAGCGGCTGGCGCGGCTGTGCGAGGCGGCGGGCCTGCGGCCGGTGCTGGTGGGGCGGAACGCCGCGGTGGAGGCGGCGCTGCCGGAGCTGGAGCGGATCGAGGATCGCCCTGCAGGTGTCGGCCCCCTCGGCGGCCTGGCCGGGCTGCTCCACGCGGCGGGAGCGGCGTCGGTGGTGACGCTCGCGTGCGATCTGCCCGCGGTGGAGGGGCGGCTGCTCGAGCGTCTCCTCGCGGCGTCGCCCGGCGCGCCGATCCTCGCGCCCCGCGCAGCGGACGGCAGGTGGCAGCCCTTCTTCGCCCGCTGGGACGCGCGATGCGCGCTGCCGTGGATCGAGGAGGCGCTCGCGCGCGGCGAGCGCTCGCTCCAGCC
>Ga0180215_1000500_pt1 | contig 50240 bp, 42 predicted proteins | sample eDN3rd37CBELigBY_FD_128871 | JGI IMG/M metagenome (GOLD analysis project Ga0180215, IMG submission 128871) | Enriched backyard soil microbial communities from Emeryville, California, USA - eDNA 3rd pass 37_C BE-Lig BY (version 2) (version 2) | ecosystem: Environmental > Terrestrial > Soil >... | reverse complement strand
CTGGTCCATGAACTGCGACAGCTGGCTGGTGCCGAAGAACTCCTTGATCGCCGCCACGACGGGACGGATGTTGATCAGGGTCTGCGGCGTGATCGCCTCGACGTCCTGGGTGGTCATGCGCTCGCGCACGACGCGCTCCATACGCGACAGGCCGACCCGGATCTGGTTCTGGATCAGCTCGCCGACGGTGCGCAGACGACGGTTGCCGAAGTGGTCGATGTCGTCGACCTCGACGGGGACCTCGACGCCGCCGGGCACGGTCATCGTCTTGTCGCCCTGGTGCAGGCGCACCAGGTACTCGATGGTGGCGACGACGTCCTCTTCGGTCAGCGTGGTGGTGCCGATCGGCTGACCCGGGTTCAGGCCCAGCTTCTTGTTGACCTTGTAGCGGCCGACGCGGGCGAGGTCGTAGCGCTTCTCCTTGAAGAACAGGTTCTCCAGCAGGGTCTGCGCGGACTCCTTGGTCGGCGGCTCGCCCGGACGCAGCTTGCGGTAGATGTCGAGCAGCGCCTCGTCCTGGTTGGCGGTGTTGTCCTTCTCCAGCGTGCTCATCATGATCTCGCTGAAGCCGAACCGCTCGGTGATCTGCTCGTTGGTCCAGCCCAGCGCCTTGAGCAGCACGGTGACGGGCTGGCGGCGCTTGCGGTCGATGCGCACGCCGACGGTGTCGCGCTTGTCGACGTCGAACTCCAGCCACGCGCCGCGGCCGGGGATCACCTTGACGCTGTGCAGCGTCTTCTCGGTGGACTTGTCGATCGTCTCGTCGAAGTACACACCCGGCGAGCGAACCAGCTGGGACACCACGACACGCTCGGTGCCGTTGATGATGAAGGTGCCCTTCTCGGTCATCATCGGGAAGTCACCCATGAAGACCGTCTGGCTCTTGATCTCGCCGGTGTTGTTGTTGATGAACTCGGCGGTGACGAACAGCGGGGCCGCGTACGTCATGTCCTTGTCCTTGCACTCCTCGACGGGTGCCTTGACCTCGTCGAAGCGCGGATCGGAGAAGGACAGCGACATCGAGCCCGAGAAGTCCTCGATCGGGCTCAGCTCGGCCAGCACCTCTTCGAGGCCGCCGACGGGATTGAGGTCGCCCCTGGCCTTGGCCTTCTCACGCCAGGCGTCGGAGCCGATCAGCCATTCGAAAGACTCGGTTTGAACGTCAAGAAGCCCGGGAACCTCGAGGGGCTCGCGGAGCTTGGCAAAAGAAATCCGGTTTGGTGCTCCTGGGACGGAGTGGTTTGTAGCTTCAGCTGTCTTGCTTGGGCGAGACCCTGCCAAGATGCATCCTTCCAGCACCTAGTGCGACTTCCTGGGGCGTACCGGTGCGAGCCGGGTCCCAGTCGCCGCTTTATCTGCGTCGGTTCGGCTGGCCGCTCACGACCACGACTCCCGAAGCACGGCACACGGCTAGTTCACTGAGCGAACTCAGGCTAGGACTACGGTGTCAGGTGCGGGTATAGGTGGGCAGGATGCAGCCAGCGCAACGTCCAACAGTACCGCAGGACGGCGTATTCCTCAACATGCACAGCCCAACTGCATGCAGGCGACTCGTCGGCGCTGGCTGGCGTCCTCAGAAAGTGCATACATGCTGCCCAACAGATTGGCGCTTCGCCGCCCTCCCGTCAAGAGATAACACGGTCTTCGGTGTGCATATTCGCGGGGTTCAGGCGTTGCAGGCGGCGGGATCGGCGGCGCACACCGCGTAGTCGTCGGCGTTGATGGAGTGCAGCAGGGTGGCGAAGACCCGTTCGATCGGTGACAGCGACGACGCCGGGCCGGGCAGCACGTAGCCGCGGGCCGGGCCGGCGGAGGTCGGGATGTCGACGATCGAGGTGCCGGGCGCACCGACGGGTCCGTAGATGCCGGTGCGGGTGTTCTCGTCGAACACCCGGCCCGCGTACATGTCGGTCAGCCAGCCCTGGGTCAGCACCTGCACGGCCTCGACGTTCTCCGGGGTGGATTGGCCGAAGATCAGCCCGACGAACGCCTGTACCAGCCCACCGTAGATGCTGCTGCGGAACGCGTCGGAGTGGGCGCCGTTGACCAGCTGCAGGCCGGTGAACTGACCGGGGCGCTTCTCGGCGAGCACGGCGTTGGCCTCGCCGCCGTTGTTGACCACCGCGGGCACCCCGGCGATCTGCAGCACCGGCAGGTCGGCGGGCAGTTTGTCCAGCGCGCGGGCCAGCGCGCCGTTGGCCGCCGAACCGTCGTACAGCAGCACCCCGACCAGGTCGCCCTTCCGGTCGTCGGCGGCCTTCTCGTAGTAGTAGTAGTAGTAGCCCGCGGTGCCGGCCGCCAGGATCGAGCCGGCGGACTGCCCGGCCAGCACGAACTGCGTCGGCAGCGTGCCCTCGAACCCGGCCGCCGCGGCGCTGTTCTGCAGCGCGATGCGGTCCCCGGCGAACAGCTCGGCGACCGCGGCGTGCATCTGGTCGGCGGTCAGGCTGCAGCCGTCGCAGGCGAAGTAGTTCGAGGTGATCGAGGGCGCGACGACGATCGCGTTGTTGCGCCGGGCCAGCTCAGTGAGCGTGACGTTGTAGGTCGCCGCGGGTGAGAGGAACCCGTGCTGGAAGTAGATGAGCTTGTCGGGCTGGCCCTCGGTCGGGAAGTACCAGTCGGTCTGCACGCGGTAGCCGTCGCCGCAGTCGATCTTGACCGTGGAGCGGCCCGCGCTCACCCCGCTGCCGGGCACCACCACCGGCGGGCCGACGATGAGGTTGATGACGAAGTCGGCCACGCTCCACACCAGCGTGCCGGCGATGTTGATCAGCGTCGGCCGCGCCGGGGTGGCCGGGACGCCGGCGGCCTCGACGGTGGTGGTCTGCATGCCGGTGCTCTGCACGGCGTTGGTCTGCATGCCGGTGCGCGCGGCCGCCGGCGCGGGATCCACCGGCTCCACCGGCTCGGAGAACTCCGACGCCTTCTCCTCTATCTCCTCAGGGGCCTCGTCTATCTCCTCGGTTATCTCTTCGGTGTCGTTCTCCTCCGCCGCGATCTGGGGAATCGCCCGGCCGGCACCGTCTGAGAGCGGCTCCTGCTCTTCGAGGGGCGAGTCGTTGTCGATCGCAGAGTCGATGTCGTTGTCGAGCTCCTCCTCGATCTCCTCGTCGAAATCCTCGTCGAGCTCGATGTCCTCGACCTCGGTGGGCTCGTCCTCCTCGCCGGGATCGGGCTCCACCTGCTCCGTCGTCTCATCGTCGGGCGAATCCTGTTGCGGGTCAGCAGGAGTCGACTGCGAGGTGTCCGGGTCGGCGGAGGCGTCGTCGTCGTCGGCGAACGCCAGGCCCGCCCCGAGCAGCGTGCCCGCGCCGACCCCGGCGACCAGCACGCCCGCGCTCAGCCAGGCCGTCAGGCGGCGATCGAACTCTCGCATGTGGCACTCCTTGCCCCGACGGACGCCGCGACACACGACGGCTCGAAGGTGAACAGCCCGGTCATCAGCGACATGAACGGCTGCAGGAAGTTCAGCGGGAACGACTTCTTCAGCGAGTTCGGCAGCGCCACCACCGACGCCTGCCCCTTCGGGGTCTCGAGGCTGTACTCCGCGCCGGGCTCGAGGTAGAGGCCCTCGTCATGAGTGCCGGCGAACATGTCGTTGACCCAGCCGACCATCAGCATCCGGGCGGCCGCGGCGTTCTGCGGTTTGGTGAACCCGGCGACCAGTTCCTGCGCGAACTGGATGACCGGGTTGCCGCCGCGCATCATGTCGACGTGTGAGCCGCCGACCAGCGTGACGCCGATGAACTGGTCCGGCCGCGCCTCGGCCAACGCGTCCAGCCCGACGCCGAACGCGTTCCACATGTAGACCGGGGCCGCCAGCTGGTAGATCGGGATGTCGGCCGGCACCGCCTTCAACGACTCGACCATCCGCGACGGGTCGTCGAGGCCGACGCCGTCGAGCAGCAGCACCCCGGCCAGCCGGTCGACGGTGTCACGCTCGACCATGTAGCCGGGGATCCCCGACACCGCCCCGCCGCCGAGCGAATGGCCAACCAGCACAACGCGGTTCGGCAGCGTCCCGGTGTAGCCGACCTTGGCGGCGCTGTCGGCCAGCGCGGTGTTGTCCGCGTCGAACAGCTTGGCCATGCCCTCGTGCATCGGCGGTGCGCCGAGCCAGCAGCCGTCGGCGGCGAAGAAGTTCGACGTGATCGTCGGCGCCACCACGATGCTGCGGGTCTGCTCGGCCAGCGCCGCCGCGGTGTGGCTGTACCACGGGCCGGCCGCCAGGAAGCCGTGCTGCAGGTAGATCAGTCGCTCCGGCTCCTCGCCCTCGGGCAGGTTCGGGAAGTACCAGTCGGCGGGGACCTCCACGGACTTCCCGTCGCAGCCGCACTCGATGCGCAGGGTCGTGCTGCGCACGGTGACGTTGGCGTTCGCCGGCAGGATCGGCGGGCCGCCGAAGAGCCGCTGCGCCAAGCCGTACAGGTTGAACACCAGCGTGCCGATGAACCGGATGACCGCCGGGATGCGCGGTGCGGTGGCGACGCTGACGGCCGCGGCGGTGGCGGCCGGTTCGTCCAGCGTCACCATCGCGATCGCGGGTTCCTGCTCGACCGGCGGCTGCGCCTTCTCGGTCGTGACGGCGACCGTCCTGGCCGCGGCCGCGGGCTGCAGTCGGGTCTCGGCGATCTCACGCGTCTCGTCGACGACGGTCACCGTCGGCTCCGGTGACTCCTCGTCCTGCTTGCGGTTGTCCTTCTTGGTCTCGACGGTGTCGTCCTCAACGGTGTCGTTCGCGACGGACTCCTCGTCGACGGCCTCCTCGACGACCGGCTCCTCCTCGTCGAACTCCTCCAGCTCCGGCTCGTCCTCGAGGTCGACCTCATCGACCTCGTCGGCCTCATCGACCTCGGGAGCATCACCCGAGTTCTCCAGATCGTCCGAATCCTGCTCGTTCTCAGCCGAATTCGTCGTCTCCGAGGTGGTCCCGCCGTCGGTGGACTCCTCCGCGAGCGCCGCGCCCGCCGCGGTGAGCATCCCCGCCGACAGCCCGGCGGTGAGAACCCCGACGCCTACCCATGCCAAGAACCGGTCGCCCATGACCCTCCTGTCCGACTCCCCCGCCCGTCGAACGTGAAGTTATGTGCGAGATCCGCGGCGAATCTCGCACATAAGTTCACGTTCGCGAGCCGAGCAACGCGGGAAACATAACGCGACGCCGCCGCGTGCCGGGCTGTTTTCGCCGCTTACGTGTGCGAAATGCGCACCGGCACACCGGTCAGCCGCGCCATCCCGGCAAGCCCCTCCACATCGGCCACCTCCGAGGACATCAACCGGTTGACGTTGACCCCGCCCGCGGCGTTGGCGACCCGCCACCCGGCGGTGCCCTTGTGTCCCCAGCCGTGCGGCACCGCCACCACCCCGGCGACGAGGTCCTTCGTCACCGCCACCGGCAGCTCGATCTCGCCGTGCTCCGACGTGATCCGCACGGTGTCGCCGTCGCGGATGCCCGCGGCCTCGGCGTCGCTGACGTGCACCAGGGCGCGCTGGGCCCGCTCGCCTCGCATCAGCAGCGGCGAGTTGTGCAGCCAGGAGTTCTCCGAGCGCAGCTCGCGCATCCCGATCAGCCGCAGCGGGTAGTCCGCCGGGGCGCGGCGCCGCGACAGCTTGGCGACCTCGGCGGCGATCGCGTCGTGGCGCAGCCGCACCCGCCCGCCGCGGTAGACGACGACGTCGCGCAGCACCCCGCCACGCAGGTGCGCCGCCAGCACCTTGCCGTGCGGATACCGGCGCGTCAGCGTCGCGAAGCTCAGCCCGCCGCGACGCAGCCCGAACCGGTCGCCGCCCTCGGCCAGCCGGATCACCGCGCTCGCCAGCAGCCGCGGACTGTATCGAACACCGAACGCCGACAACAGTTTTCGCAAACCGGCGGCCACCGCGAAACCGGGCGCCACCCGCCACAGCCGGCTGGTCAGCTCGTCGATGATCTCCCACTCCGGGCGGGCCTGCCCCACCGGCGCGACGACGGCCTCGGTGGCCTGGCGCATCGGCGTCGGCTGCAGCATCTGGAAGGCCAGCGGGAAGTCGTCGCGCTCGTACATCGTCGTCGCGGGCAGCACGTAGTCGCAGTGCGCCAGCGTCTCGTTGAGGTAGATGTCGATGCCGACCGCCAGCTCCAGCGACTCCATGGCCGCCTCGAGCTCGTCGCCGTTGGGCACCGACAGCACCGGGTTGCCGGCGCCGACGAACAGTGCCCGCACCTGACCGCGGCCGAGGGTGGTGATCTCCTTGGCCATCACGGTGGCCGGTTCGGAGCCCAGCACCGCCGGGAAGCCGCCGATCCGCGAGCGGCGCCGCTCGTAGGCCAGCCGCAGCAGCGCCCCGCCCGCCTTGTTCAGCCACCGCTCCCCCGGCAGCCCGAGCCGGCCGAACATCGCGCCGCCGGGCACGTCGAGGTTGCCGGCCACCAGGTTCACCGCGTCGATCAGATACGTTGTGAGAGTCCCGTTTTCACCGACGCTGGTGCCGACGCGGCCGTACACCGCGGCGCGTTCGGTGCGCACCAGGTCGCGGGCCAGCGACCGCACCGTCGACGCGTCGATGCCGGTGCGCGCCTCGGTCGCCTCCGGGGTGAACGGGCGCACCAGGTGCTCCAGCCACTCGACGCCGTCGGCCAGACGGCGCAGCCGGGCCCGGTCGGCCAGCCCCTCGCCGAACATCACGTGCAGCAGCGACAGCAGCAGGTAGGCGTCGCCGTCGGGGACGATGCCCAGCCACTCGAACTGCGCGGCGGTCTCGGTCCTGCGCGGGTCGATCACCAGCACCCGACCGCCGCGTTTGACGACGTCGTGCATGCGGTCGCGGATCCGCGGCAGGGTGAGCACGCTGCCGTGCGAGACGATCGGGTTGGCGCCCATCACGACGAGCAGGTCGGTGCGCGGCACGTCGGGCACCGGCAGCGCCAGCGGCGAACCGTACAGCATTTGGCTGGCGACGAACCGGTTGTTGACGTCCTGCGAGCCCGCGGTGAACAGGTGCAGCCGCGGCAGCCCGACGGTCAGCGAGTTCAGCGCCAGCGTGTAGGAGTAGCTGAACGCGCCCGGGTTGCCGAAGTACCAGCCGACCGCGTCGGAGCCGTGCCTGCGCAGGATCGCGGCGAGCCGGCCGGCGATGTCGGTCATCGCCGCGTCCCAGCTGACCGGTGCGAAGCCGCCGTCGGGCAGCCGGCGCAGCGGGGTGGTCACCCGGTCGGGGTCGTTGACTACCTCGGTGAACGCGATGCCCTTCGGGCAGGCGAAACCGGCGGACACCGGGTGGTCCTTGTCCGGGCGCAGCGCCAGCAGACGGCCGTCCTCGACGGTGGCGATCATGCCGCAGAGCGGCTCACAGATCCGGCAGAACGTCGGGACCGACGTCTGCTGGACCGGTGAGCGCTCGTCGCGCGTAGGCCGCTCCTACTGCTGGGCGCGCGGGATGGCGCCCGTCGGCGCGTCGTCCACGTCCGGGATGGAGTGCGACGGGTAGCGGTGGGTGCCGTCGAGGTCGTCGAGGATGGCCTGCTGCGCCTTGGGCGGCAGGGTGTGCAGGATCTCGCGCACCCGGGCCTGGCGGCGGGCGACGGCCTTGCGCTCGGGCATACCCGGGGTCGGGTTGATCTGCGGCGGCACGCCCTCGATCTCCTCGACGCCACCGTCGTGGTGGCCGGCGTCGACCATGGCCTGCTCTTCGGCCATCGTCGCCTCGTCCTTCTCCTCGGACATGCCGATCGGGCCGATACGGCGGCCGTTGAGGAACTGGCGGACCACCGGCTCGTCGCTGGTCAGCAGCACCTCGCGCGGGCCGAACATCACCAGGTGCTTGCGGAACAGCATGCCCATGTTGTCCGGCACCGTGCGGGCGATGTTGATGTTGTGGGTAACGATCAGGATCGTGGCGTCGATCTGGGCGTTGATGTCGATCAGCAGCTGGCTCAGGTAGGCCGTACGGACCGGGTCCAGACCGGAGTCGGGCTCGTCGCAGAGGATGATCTGCGGGTCGAGCACCAGGGAGCGGGCCAGACCGGCACGCTTGCGCATACCGCCGGAGATCTCGCCGGGGAACTTGTTCTCGTCGCCGGCCAGACCGACCAGCTCGAGCTTCTCCATGACGATCTTGCGGATCTCGGATTCCTTCTTCTTCGTGTGCTCACGAAGCGGGAAGGCGGTGTTGTCGTAGAGGTTCATCGACCCGAACAGCGCGCCGTCCTGGAACATCACGCCGAACAGCGTTCGGATCTCGTAGAGCTCCTTGGCGGTGCACTGGATGATGTCGGTGCCGTCGACGATGATCTTGCCTCGCTCCGGCCGCAGCAGGCCGATCAGCGACTTCAGGAAGACCGACTTACCGGTACCAGACGGGCCCAGCAGCACGCTGACCTCGCCCGGAGGCAGGTCAAACGTGACGTCTTCCCAGATTCGCTGGGGGCCGAAGGACTTGGTCAGCCCCTCAATCTGGATGCCAATGCCCACTAGCGCGATCCTTCCGCCAAATCGTTGTCACACACCACAGGAGCCCACGTGTGGTTTGAGTCACTGTAGCTTACGTCAGACGGCCGTAACACTCGTCTAGGCAGAGATTGTGACCTACCGCAGAGACGACCGTGGGGCCGACCCCCATTTGCTGGGAGCGGCCCCACGGTGTGGTACAGCTGCGTTCCGTCTTACTTGAGGGTGACGGTGGCGCCGGCGGCCTCGAGCTTGGCCTTGGCGTCCTCGGCAGCGGCCTTGTCGACCTTCTCGAGCAGCGGCTTCGGCGCGCCGTCGACCAGGTCCTTGGCCTCCTTGAGGCCCAGGCCGGAGACGATCTCGCGGACGACCTTGATGACGCCGATCTTCTTGTCACCGGCGCTCTCGAGGATGACGTCGAACTCCGACTGCTCCTCACCGGCGTCGGCGGCGGCAGCGCCACCACCGGCGGCCGGGGCCGCGGCGACGGCGACCGGAGCAGCGGCGGTGACCTCGAAGGTCTCCTCGAACTTCTTGACGAACTCGGAGAGCTCCAGCAGCGTCAGCTCCTTGAAAGCCTCGAGCAGCTCGTCGGTGGACAGCTTGGCCATGGTGGGTCCTTTCCTTACTTACATCTGGTTGCGACCTGTTCGGGACAGTTCGCAGGTCGGGGGTGGGTGTTAAGCGGCCTCTTCGCCGGCCTTCTTCTCCTGCAGAGCAGCGGCCAGCCGTGCGACCTGCGACGCCGGAGCGTTGAACAGGCCGGCGGCCTTGGCCAGGTTCGCCTTCATCGCGCCGGCCAGCTTGGCCAGCAGCACCTCGCGCGACTCCAGGTCGGCGATCTGCTCGACCTCGGCGACGCTCAGGGCACGGCCATCCATGTAGCCGCCCTTGATGACGAGGGCCTTGTTGTCCTTGGCGAACTTCTTGATCGCCTTGGCGGCGTCGACAGCCTCGCCCTTGACGAACGCGATCGCGGTGGGCCCGACGAACAGGTCGTCGAGACCCTCGATGCCCGCCTCGGCCGCGGCACGCTTGACCAGCGTGTTCTTGGCGACCGTGTAGGTGGCGGAGTCACCGAGCGAACGGCGAAGGTCTCTGAGGTCAGCGACCGTCAGCCCGCGGTACTCGGTGACGAGCGTCGCCGAAGCCTCCTTGAACTTCTCGGCGATGTCGGCAACCGCGGTGGCCTTGTCAGCCTTGGCCATGCATGCCTCCTCGTTGGTGGGTGACCATCGGACGGCTTGCGGGCCTGTCAGGGCCGGAATACGACGAACGCCCCGACGCAGACAGGTCGGGGCGCACAGATATATATGCCGTTAGCCTCGTCCTCCTGCGTGGGCCGCCGGGGTGATCCCGGACCTTCAACCGATTGCTCGGTGACCGACGGTCTTCGGTGGAACTCGACCACAATAGCGGACGACCGCGGGATTCCCCAATTCCGCCAGAACTCCGCCAGATCTCCGCGAGAACTCCGCGAGCGTGCGCGTTTGTCCACGACACGCCGCGGATTTTGCAGCATTTGCGCACGCTCGCGGCCACCGCTGGGCTCTATGCGACCGCGTACACCGCCAGCAGCGCGTACACGACAACCAGCACACCTACCCGGACCCAGTGCAGTCGATCCCAGCGACGACTCAGACGCCGGTCCACGTCAGCGGGCTGCGACCAACTCCCGATCCGGTTGTTGATCGGCACCATGACAATCACTGTCGCCGCGATGACCAGCACCATCAGCGCGGCCGCGACCGCCACGGGCCATGCCGGCCACCCGACCATCGCCACCGCGATCAGCGCTACCAGTGTCGCCGCGTACCAGAACGGCATCACCCGGCCGAGCACACGACTCCCGTCGGCCCGGGCCGGCACGAACGCGGCGTCCGGCAGCCGGCCGACAAGCGGATTGAGGAACGCCGCGACCGCGAATTCAACTCCGACGAGCGACCCCGCGATCACGAGCGCGACCACCTCGATGTTTTCCGTCACGCAGTCGACAGTGCCCGCTATGCTGACACAAAACAAGGTACTGACAAATTTGGCAGCAAGGGGTCGTCGGTGGCGGTATCCAAGAAGGGCGTCAACGAGTGCCCGATCGACACCGCGCTGACGGTCATCGACGGCCGTTGGAAAGGCACGATCCTGTGGCGGCTGCAGGACGGTCCGATGCGCACCTCCGAGTTGCGCCGCAGCATCCCCGACATCACCGAGCGCATGCTCATCCGCCATCTGCACGAGCTGGTCGCCGACGGCATCATCGAGCGCCACGACGCCAAGACCGTGCCGCCGTGTGTGCACTACTCGATCTCCGAATACGGCAGGACGCTCGGCCCGGTGCTGCAGGCCCTCTGCGACTGGGGCCGAAAACACATGGAGCGCAAGGTCTCCTCGCTCGGCGCTTAACGGGTTGATCACCCGCACTATTCGCGCGCGATCCACCCGTTAAGCCGGAAACTCCCGCACCAGCGCGGCGGCACCGACCAGCCCGGCGTCGCCACCCAACTCGGCGGGCAGTACCTGCAGGTCGCGCAGGAAGCTCAGTCCGGCATAGCTCGCCAACGCCTCGCGCAGCGGCTCGAACAGCAGCGCCCCGGCCTTGGCCACTCCGCCGCCGATCACCACCCGGTCCAGATCGCACACCGCGCCGACGGACGCGATCATCGCCGCCACCGCCGTCGCCCCGCGCCGGTACGCCCGCAGCGCGACTGCGTCCCCACCGGCCGCCGCGTCGGCCAGCTCCTTGGCGTCCGCGCCGACCCAGCCCTGCGACCGCGCCCACTCCACCATGCGCGGACCGGCCGCGATCGTCTCCACACACCCGCGCCCGCCGCAGGTGCACGCCGCCCCATCGGGCTCCACGACGACATGCCCGACGTGCCCCGCGTTGCCGGTCCGTCCGTCGTAGGGCGCCCCGTCGAGCACCAGCCCGCCGCCGACCCCCGTCGACACCACCATCCCGAGCAGGAAGTCCGCGCCGCGGCCGGCTCCGCGCCACCGCTCCCCCAGCGCCATGCACAGCCCGTCGCCGCCCAGCCGGGTCGGCGCACCCACCGTCGTCGACACCCGCTCGACGATCGGGAACCGCTGCCACTCGACGATATTGATCGGGCTCACGGTGCCCTCGGCCAGGTCGATCGGTCCCGCCGACGCGATCCCCACCCCGCGCACCCGGCCGCCCGCCGCCGCCAGCGACTCGGTCAGCAGCGAATCCACCACCGCCCAAATCGATTCCGGATCCCCGTCGGGTGTCGGCAGTTGCGCACGGTGCAGCAGCGAGCCGTCGTCGTCGACCAGCCCGACGGCGATCTTGGTGCCGCCGATGTCCAGTGCCAGCGTCGGTTCAGCCATCAGTGCCGGTGCGTGTTGTCGGGTTGCCGGGGATCGCCGGGATGCTCGTATCCCGGCGCGAGGGTGACGACGGCGGCGCACCTCGCGTCCAACCACAGCCGGAACGCGCGACGACGGGCGGCGCCCAGCAGATGGCCGTACGCCTCGTCAAACGTCGTGAACCGCCGTGGGTTTCGTTGCATGTACGCCGACACCTCGGCCCCGCCGACGTCGACGCCTGCCGTCACCGACGCGTACACGGCCCGCGCCAGCGGGTCGCCGAGCACCGACGCCGCCACACTGCCCAGCTCCATCCGCACGGTCATATCGGGGATCACCTCGGCCTCGGCGGGCGCCCACTCAGCGCTCAGCCCCCGCGCCGACGCCTCCGCGGCTATCACCTTCTCGGTCACCACCAGCTGGGTCAGCCACCGCCGCAGCTGCCGGCCCTCGCTGGTACCGGGCCGCGGCAGCGACGCCGCGATCCGTGAGGCCCGCAGTCGCGCCTCGCGGGCGTCGATCTCCGCGACGGGGACCTCGACACCACACACCGTGGCCACCGCACTCATCGGACCGTCACCTTCACCGCGGGCGTGTACAGCAGCTGCCCGGCGGCCGCGACGCGGATCAGCGCCCACCATTCGCCGGGTTGGGTCCACACCGGCGGTGCGACGTCGAACGCGATCGAAACCGTCCCGCGCGCAGGCACTTCCACGCCGCATGACGCCGGCCCCATCCACTCCCAGGTGCCCCACGGGCTGATCAGGTGTGCCTCGACAGCCAGGCCGGCGTGCGCGTCGGTGCCGACCTCCACGGTCAGCTGCGAAGACTCTCCGGCGGCGAGCTCCACCGGCGACGGAGAAGACGCGAGCCGCAGCAGGCTGTCCCCCTCGGGCGGGCCGACCGCGATGACGCTGACGTCTTCGACGACCTGCCGCCACGACGGCGGGATCGGGTCGTGCGCCCCGGTCAGCGCGAGTTCCGCGCGCACGGGGTACAGGCCGGGCGCCACACCGTCGGGCGGGATGACGTCGACGTGGGTGTCCAGGTACTCGCCGGGCGGCAGCATGAACGACAGCACCGCGGGTTCGACGGTCCATCCGTCGGGGCAGAGCAACCGGACCCGGCCGTGCAGCACCTCGTCGGTGCAGTCGCTGGCGGCGGTGAGCCGCAGCTGCACAGGCGAATCCGCGACGATGTGCTGGGGATGCAGGTGCGCGACGACGGGCAGTCCGCCGAGCGGGGCCGGGCCGCGGTTGTGCAGCCAGTAGCGGGCGTAGAGCGGTTGCGCCGGCTCGGCGTCGGGCGCGAGCACCTCGTGGTCGGCGTCAATCACCCGCGGCAGGTTCAGCCGGGTCAACACGGTCGCGATCTCGTAGCCGTGCAGCCTCAGCCCCGGCGCCTCGAGTTCCTGCACCCGCGGCTCCTCGAGCAGGTCGACCCGCGTGGCCAGCACATGCCGCAGCCCGGAGGTGATCGCGATCTCCGTTGTCTTCCCGTGGGTTTCGACCAACCGGATCGCCACCCCGTCGCCCGGTTGTGCGGTCTGGCTGCGCCCGGACGCCACCGGGTTGCCCGCCGTCTTCAGCGCGCCCAGCTGTACCGTCCCCGACGGTTCGATCTCCAGCAGCGTTCCCCACGGCGGCATCCGCCCGGCCGCGGTCGGGCGCGAGCTGACCGCCAGCAGCGGGTGCCCGAACTCGGCACCGGCGGCCGGTACGCCCGCGCTGCGCCAGTCGCCGTCGCCGGCGACCAGCGCGTACTCGAAGGTGTGCGTCCAGTGCTGCAGCTGGAAGTTCGACCCGTCGGGCGCGGTCCGCTTCGGCGGGTCGATCCAGGTGCCCGACGGCCAGCCGGTGCACGAGCGCATCAGCGAAAGGTGCAGGGTGCCATCGGGTTCGACGGCGAATCCGGGGATGCCGCGGTTGAGCACGGCGACGGTGCGGTCCTCGAACGGCTCGTCGCCCGCGGGCGCCGACTGCACCACCTCGATCTCGGCGTCGGCCAGGTCGTCGATCAGCCCGGACACTGCGTCGCCGGCGACGATCAGCACCGGCAGCGTCCGCACACCGCGCAGGTCCGCCGACGGTTTCCACACCGCGGTCAGCGGTGCGGCGGCGGGCACCCACACCCGCGCCGAGCCGGTGCTGTCGAGCTGGCGCCGCAGCTCCTGGCCGTAGGCATCGTCGGCCTCGGCGAGAACCGCTGCGGTGAAAGGGTTCTCGTCGGGTCCGCCGATCGCGATGCGGGTGTCGGGCAGGTTGGAGTCGACGGACAGGTCGCCGTAGCGCGGCGCCGTCGGCGCACTGCACGTCGCGGTCACCCCGGCGCGGGCGAGCGCCACCATCAGCGGCCGCGCCCGCGACGGCTCAAAAGACACCACCTCCGCCACCGACACCGCGCGCACCACGTCACCGATGCGTACCAGCACCGCCGACGACAACCCGAACCAGCCGTACGCCGGGTTGTCCAGTGTCCAGGGGTGTTTCGCGGCGTCGACTGCGCCGGAGCCGTCGGAGAAAGGCGAGAAGCCGCGCCCGATCACCGCGTCGCCGACCTCCGAGACGGGCAGCGCCCCGGGCACCTGGCACGGCCAGCGCACCCGCAGCAGTCGGTCCTCGCCGGTGAACTCGTCGATCCTGGTGTGGCAGTCGACGCGCGCCACCCCGTCCCACAGCGTCAGCGTCTGTGTGTAGCGCAGCAGGTCGCCGATCCGGCCGCGCACCACCAGCCGCGACCCGAGCGGGCCGGAGAACGCCTGCACCGACGCCGGTTCGGCCGACGAGTACCGCACCGGCCCGCGCGGCAGCAGGTGCCACGGCCCCTCCCCGGCCTCCGGGTGTGCGGGGTACTCGTCGTAGACGGCCAGCTCGTTGCCGACCCGCCCGTCGGCGAGAAGCTCACGGCCGGAGGCGATCAGCGAGTCGACCGCCCCGCCGCGGTCCGGGTCGACCCGCAGCGAGTAGAACTCGTTGGCGATCGACACCCCTGCCACCGGCTGCCACGTCGGCGCCGAGTCGGCGGGCTCCAGCCGGTAGGACCGCCATCCCAGCGACGGCATGTCGCGCGCCACCCAGCTGACCACCCGGCCGTCGCGGGAGACGTCGGCGGGCACCGGTGAGCCGGTCCAGTCCAGCACCCGCACCGGACCGGACGCCTCCGGCAGGTGGGCGTGCACCACGTCGGTGCGCTTGTGCGTCAACGGGTTCCACACCACGACGTCGGCGTCGACGGCGCTGGACAGCACCCGCAGGGCGTTGTCGCGCGCGCTGCGGCCGAGTTCCCAGGCGTCGCGCCACCCGGTCAGCAGGTCCAGGTAGACCTGGTCGGACTCCGAGCCGGTGATGGCGTCGTGGTGGGCGCCGTAGACCAGCTGCACCCAGGCTTTGGTCAGCGCCGCGTGCGGGTAGGTGGTGCCGCCGAGCAGCCCGGCGAACACCGCGAACTTCTCCGCGTCGAGCACCGCGTTCTCGGCGGCCCGGTTGGCCTGTTTGGTGTCGATGTAGGAGACGTCCTTGCCGGTGTAGATCGGGTTCATGTCGCGGGTCTGCGGCGACGGCTGCTCACCCCGCGCCGCAAGCTCGGCGCGCACCGCGGCGAAGAAGTCCCTCGGCAGCGCGCAGATGAACCGCGGCCAGGTGTAACGCGCGTTCCAGGTGCGGTGAATCTCGGTGACCCACTTGTTCGGTGGCGTGTAGTCGGTGCCGACGGGCAGCAGCACGTTGCGGGTCAGCGCGACCTTCTTCAGCGACGTGAACAGCTCGTAGGTCTGCGCACACGCCTCCTGCAGTGTCGGCGCCGAGTCCATCCACCAGCCCGCCGCGTAGTGGGCGGGCATGTAGTGGGTCAGCAGCCCGCGTCCGGACGGCGAGATCCACTCGAACTCGCTGGGGAACTGCATGCGCGCCGGGTCGCCGCCGCCGGCCATCGGGCCCCACTGGTGGTGTGGTCCGCGCGCCCACGAGCTCGACGTCAGCCCGGCGTCGGCGGCCATGCCCGGGAACTGCGGGTCGTGTCCGAACGCGTCGAGCTGCCACGCCGTCGCCGGGGACGCACCCAGCACGTCGCGCTGAAACCCGATGCCGTGGACGAAGTTCCGGATCGTCGTCTCCGGACTGGTCAGGTTGGTGTTGGGCTCGTTGTAGGTGCCGCCCATGATCTCGACGCGACCCTCGGCCAGGAAGCGGCGCAGGTCGTCACGGTCCTCGGGGTGGGTGTCCCAGAACGGTTTGAGGTAGTCGACCTCGGCCAGCACGAACTTGTATTCCGGTTCGCGACGGGCCATTTCGAGGTGGGCGCGGACGAGGTCGAACCCGTTGGTCTGTCGGCAGCGGCCCGGCGGGTCCTCGGTCCAGACGCTGGTGTAGGCGGCCTGGGTGTTCCACCAGACGGGGTCGTAGTGGAAGTGGCTGATCATGTACATCGTCCAGCCGGGTTCGGCGACGACGAACGCGAACGGGATGATCGTGTCGCCGGTCACCGCGCGGGCGGTTCGCCGTTGCCCGGCGACGGGATCGGCCACCACGACCGGCACCTCGACCGTTCCGCTGTCCTGCAGCGCACCGGCCTGCCCGCTGAGCCCGTCGCCGTCGATCCGGACCTCACCGGGCCCGTCCTCATACGTGACTCGCACGATCTGCAGCGGCGCATCCTCGGGCCCGACGAACAGCTCCGTCGACTCCGCCCCGATCACCCGCACCCCTCAAACCCTACGTCTCGTCATCGCGCCGGGCAGTCGCAAACTGCCCCAGAATCCGGCGAAGGCGGGTCACTGTGCGTCTGCTCGCGAGACCTCGGTGACCAGGGCCCGGTGGTCGCTGATCGGCACCTCCACCGCCCGGCACCACGACGCGCACAGGCTCGGGTCGTCGGTGAGGATGTGGTCGAGCTGACGGTCCGGCCCGGTCGACGGGAACGTCAATCCCGACGCCAGCGAACGCAACCCGGTCCACCGTCGCACCGGTGCGGGCAGCATGTTCAGGTCGCCCATCAGCACGCGAGGCGACGCGAATCCGGAGAGATCGCGCATCAGCCGGCGCAGCTGCAGGCGGTTCCACCCCGGCACGAACGACAGGTGGGTGTTCGCGACGGTCAACCGGCCGAGCGGGGTGTCGAGCACGCCGACCACCGCCGCACGCGGTTCCTCGTTGACGATCTGCACACGCCCCGGCCCCGGCAGGTACATCGGGAACGGCGCCGGGATCCGCGGCAGCCGCAGCACCTGCCAGGTCTCGGCGGGGTAGCGCGACAACAGCGCGATGCCGTAGGCGGCGGTGCCGGGTTGTTCGTCGCCGGTGGCGGCCATCCAGGTGGCGCCGGGGGTGCCGGAGATGGCGGCGACGAAGCGGTGGCTGACGGCGCCCATCGCCTCGGCGGCGACGGCGGTCAGGTCGGCGCGTCCCGAGCGTTCCTGATCCAGGTCGACCTCCTGCAGCGCCAGCACGTCGGGGTCCAGCGACCGCACCGCCGCGACCAGTCGGTCGCGGTGCACCACCCCGTCGTGGACGCTGCGCCCGTGCAGGATGTTGAAGGTGGCCAATCGCAGTCGCATGGGTACTTGACTACCCATAACGACAGGAGTGCCCGTGCCCCAGACACACACGGCCGCCAGAAACGACGATCTGCGCGACGCGCTCAAACGCGCGGCCTCGGCGCTGCGGGCCCAGGGCCCGGACTTCGCGCTGGCGGGCAGCTACGCGCTGTGGGTGTTCGGCGGTCCCGAGCCCGTGCACGACGTCGACTTCGTCGTCGCCGAACCCGACACCGAGAAGGCGGCCGAGACGCTGGAGGAGGAGGGGTTCCGCATCGAGCGCACCCCCGAGGACTGGCTGTTCAAGGCGTGCGTCGAGGACGATTTCGTCATCGACGTGCTGCACCGGCTCAACGGCGTCCCGGTGGACAAGCAGACGATCGTCGCCGCCGAGGAGCTCGACGTGCTCGCGATCCGGATGCGCGTGCTGGCGCCGACGGAGGTGCTGCGCGAGAAGCTGCTCTCGCTCAACGAACACCACTGCGACTTCGCCGCGCTGCTGCCCGCCGTGCGTGCGGTGCGCGAGCGGCTGGACTGGGATCAGATCCGCGCCGACACCGCCGACAGCCCGTTCGCGGCGGCGTTCCTGGTGCTGGCCGAGCGGCTCGACCTCACCGGCTGACGCTGCGCTGCAGCCGTTCGGCCACCGCGGCGACGGCGCGCACCACCTCGGGCGGCGACAGCACCTCGAAGTCGCAGCCGACGGTGGCGAAGTAGAACACCATGCGTTCGGGGTCGTCGGCGCCTGCGGTGACGATGCAGGTGTTGTCGCCCTCGGGTTCGATCGTCACCGATGCTGGCGAGAAGTGCTGGGCGACAACGCGTTCCGGAGCATGAAAGCGAACCCTCGCGACGTAGCGGTACGGCGAGCTGCTGATCGAGCGCTGCACGTACGTCGCGGCGTCGGGTGCCTCGCGCGGGACGAACGTGCTGCCCAGCGCGCGCACGTCGGTCATCCGGTCCAGCCGCAGGCTGCGCCAGTCCCGCTTGTCGCGGTCGTAGGCCAGCAGATACCAGCGCCGCCCCGTGGTGACGAGCTGGTAGGGCTCGAGCCGGCGCTGGGTGGCGTTGCCACGGATGTCGACGTAGCCGGTGGCGACGTGCTCGTGGTCGCGGCACGCGCGCGCCAGGGTCATCAGCACGTCGGGGGCGACGGGGGTGTCCGACGACGACGCGAGCGTGACGGTGGCGTCGTGCACGGCGGCCACCTGGGCGCGCAGCCGCGACGGCATCACCTGGTCGAGCTTGCTGAGCGCGCGCAGCGCCGCCTCGCCGACGCCGGCCACGCTGCCGCCGGCGGCCAGCCGCAGGCAGACGGCCATCGCGACGGCCTCGTCGGGGTCGAGCAGCAGCGGGGGCAGCGCCGCACCGGCGCCGAGCTGGTATCCGCCGCCGTGGCCCTTGCTGGCGTGGACGGGGTAGCCGAGGTCGCGCAGCCGGTCGATGTCACGGCGCACGCTGCGGGTGGTGACGCCGAGCCGCTCGGCGAGCTCCTCACCGGTCCACACCCGCCGGGACTGCAGCAGCCCGAGCAGCTGCAGCACGCGGCTCGTCGTCTCCGACATAGACGAAGACTGCCACAATCAGCGGACAGGTTCGGTCCCCTGAGTGCCTTGAGTGCCGTGGGCACGGCGCCTGCGCAGCCACGCGACCACCGCGACCGCGATCAGCCCGAACAGCACCAGCGCCAGCCCCGCGGCGGCGGACAGCACGCCGCCGACCAGCGCGGCCACCCCGACCTCGTCGCCGACGCCGAAGGTGTCCGCGTCGGCGCCGCTGCACCGGAACGTGTAGTCACCGGGGCGGTCGGGGTTGACGGCGTAGGCCGCCTGCCACTGGTTGAGGACCATGCTGCCCCGGTACGGCTCGACCGCGAGCCGCTGACCCGCGGCGTCGCTGACGACGCAGCGCACCCGCTGGCTGCCGGTGATCGTGGCGCCGGAGATGTAGATGACCTTCTTCTCCCCGGCGACGAGATAGACGCTGGTGGACTCGCCGGCGGTGAAGGTGTTCTCGCTTGGTGGCTGCGCGTCCAGCGCGTGGACCGCGGTGGCGATGCCGATCGCGATCATCAGGACACCGACGACGGCCAGCGCCACGCCGAGCAGGTACCACTGTTTTTTCGGCGGCGGCTTGCGCACGGGCGGCGGCCCGTAGCCGGGGTACGGCGGGTAGCCCGGATACGGCGGATATCCCGGGTACGCCTGCGGATAGGAATAGCCCTGCGGGTAGGCGTCCGGATACGGCTGCGCCGGTGGCTGTTGCGGCTCACCCGCCAGCGGTTCACCCGCCGGTGGCTCACCCGCGTAGGCGGGATCCTCCTGCTCGTCTGTCACGGGCCCTCCCCTGAGGTGCGTCTTGGCACCGAGGGTAGTCCGGAAATCATAGGACCGAACCTGTCCTATAGCCCTGCGACGCTGGTGTCATGTCGATAACCGATGAACTCGCCGAGCAGGTGGACTTCCACTGGACGAGGTTCCTGCGCCCGCGGCTGCAGGGTCTCTCCGACGAGGAGTACTTCTGGCAGCCGGTCCCCGACTGCTGGACCGTGCACCCGAACGGCTCGATCGACGTCACCTACCCCGAGCCGACGCCGGCTCCGTTCACGACGATCGCGTGGCGGCTCGCCCACGTCATCGTCGGGGTGTTCGCGATGCGCAACCACAGCCACTTCGGCGCGCCGCCGGCGGGCTACGAGACGTGGTCATACGGCACCGACGCGGCGACGGCGCTGCGCCAGCTCGACGAGCAGTACGGCACCTGGATCGACGGGGTCCGCGCGATGTCCGCCGATGACCTCAATCGCCCGTGCGGACCGGCCGAGGGCCCGTACGCTGACTACCCGATGCTGGCCCTGGTGCTGCACATCAACCGCGAGTTCATCCATCACGGCGCTGAAATCGCTTGTATCCGAGATCTTTACGTCCACTCCACCGACCGAAAGGGATACTGACCATGCCAGGAATGCCGCCCCCCGCCGCTGACGAGCGCCAGACGCTGATCGAGTTTCTCGCCTTCCAGCAGAACGCGTTCTTCTCGGTGGCCTACGGCCTGACCGACGAACAGGCCCGGTCGACGCCGTCGGTGAGCGCGCTGTCGATCGGAGGGCTGGTCAAGCACGCCGCGGGTGTGCAGAAGGGCTGGACGGACCGGATGATCGCGGCGCCGGACTTCCCGCCGCGCGACGACCGTCCGATGGAGGAACTCATGGCCGAGTACGCCGACCAGTACGTGATGCGCGACGACGAGACGCTGGCCGAGCTGCTGGATCAGCTGCGCGCCCAGAACGAGGCGACGCTGGAGGCGCTGCGCACGGTCGACCTGTCCACGCCGGTCCCGATTCCGCACGAGGTGCCGTGGTTCCCGCAGGACATCGACCACTGGAACGCCCGCTGGGTCGCGATGCACCTGATCGAGGAGCTGTCCCGGCACGCGGGACACGCCGACATCATTCGCGAATCCCTCGACGGCGCAACAATGTACGAGCTGATGGCGGCCAACGAGGAGTGGCCGGAGACCGACTTCATCAAGCGCTGGCGGCCCTCGGCCGAAGTCCGCTAGCGAGACACCCGACTGTCTCGCCGCCAAGCTTGCAGCGACAGAGTCGCTTACCTACTACCGCAGCGCCCGCCTGCAGCGACACTTCGCTCCAAGGTTGGCAGAGAGACATCCGCACCTCCCGGCGCGGCACCATCCGCCTACTCCTCCGAACTGCTCCAGCGGGGGTTCATCCGCACCGCGTACATCGCCAGATCACCTCGGCGATGCTCTGCGGACTGGTCAGCGTGCGGCCGGTGAGCTCGTGCACCCGGCACAACCGGCACCGGGTTGGACGTCGGCTACGAGACGATGGTGCCCAGGCGGAGACGGGGTCGTCGATGGTGTGGGAGGCGAGCTATCGCACGGCGCTGTGACCCGCTCGCGTTCAGGTGCTTAACGGGTTGATTGCGTGCAGATGCTGCGCGTGATCCACCCGTTAAGCCACTTTCAGAACTCGTCGTACGGTTCGAGCCTGGCGTAGAGGCGCTGATAGTAGGCGTCCTCGCTGTCGCCGCTTACAGCGATCTCGGCGGCCTCGTCGCGGAGTGCCATGGCGCGCTTGTGGATATAGGACTCGGTGGAGCGGGGCATGGCGCCGGGGCCGTAGTGGGCGCGGCGGAGGCGACGGACGCGGCCACGCCGGCGTTCCCAGCGCAGGGCGTCGGAGACGGTCTTGGAGGGCCGGCCGGGGACATCGAAGTCGTGGTAATCGAGATAGTCGAGAAGAGATTCGACGGTCTGCGGCCCTTGGGCGGCGATGTATGCGGTCAGGACGTACCGAAGTTCGGTGCCACGCAGGAGTTTCCGTTGGCGCATAGGGCCACCCTGGCGGCGGTCCCCGACAAATCGAGGCGGGACTGACCGCGGGCCTGTGGATAACTCACGTCAACCGCCCCGTCCGCCACGCGCGCGCCGCACCGCGGAACGGAACGCCCTGACCTCCCCGGCGCGCACCCGCGAGACATGCATATGTCTCTTCGCCAAGCTTGGAGCGACAAAGTCGCTCAACTACTACCGCCGCTCCCAACTTCAGCGACAAAGTCGCTCCAAGGTTGGCAGAGAGTCATATGAAGGTCTCCGCGCGCCGCGCGGCGCCAACGCCAAAAGCTGCCTACCGCAACCACTGGCGCACGGCGTGGTCCACCACCGCGTCGAGATCGTCGCCCAGCCGGCCGGTCAGCCACTGCTGCGCCAGCTCGGCCATCGCGCCGGTGTACATCGCCGCGCCCACCTGCGCCGCGATCGGATCGGTGTCCGGGTGCAGCTGCCACCCCTCGGCCAGCACACCCTCGCGCAGCAGGTCCTGCGTCGCCGCCCGTCGCGCCAACAGCACCGGGTTGGACCGCGCATCGGTGAACAGCACCCGGCCCCGCCGCGGATCCTCCGACGAGAACCCCAGCACCGCCGCGATCCCCGCGCGCGTGCGCGCCCGCAACGAGTCCCCCGCCGCGGCCATCGCCGCCTCCACCGCCGCCGCCAGCTCCGCCGAGACCTCGTCGTACACCGCGCCCAGCAGTTCGTCGGTGTCGGCGAAGCTCTCGTAGAAGTAGCGCGTGTTCAACCCGCACGCCCGGCACACCGACCGCACCGACAGCGCGGCTTCCCCACCCTCGCCGAACAGCTCGAACGCCGCCGCGACCAGCTGCGCGCGGCGCTCGGCTCGACGGTCGGTGAGCGGCACGCCTGCCCACCGGGTGGGACTCGACACGCCCATCAGCGTACGGCCCCCACCGGAATCTGGTCACACTCGTAACCAAAGTTGTATTCTGGTCACAACCGTGACCAGAGTCCGCGAAAGGACGGCAGCGTGATCCTGCTTCCGCATCAGTTCATCGGTGAGTTCTTCAACCAGCGCTTCGACCAGACCGTCCGCCGGAACTACTTCCGCGGTATGGAGTTCGCCGCGCCGGTGGGTGATCCGGGCTGGTTCGGGCCGGGCAGCGCGGTCTGGCACGTCCACTCGCACATGCAGACGCTGATCTTCGGCCTGCAGTGCGCGGCGTACATGGAGCGCCTCGACCCGTCCATCTACTGGATGGGCATGCACCACTCACGACTGGTCAAACGCGACGAGAACGGTGTCGCGGTCCCCGAGATCGACCCGAAGGGCGCGGCCGTGCGCCTCGGCCACTCGATCGCGTTCTTCATCGGCACCGCCTACGGATCGACCGAGACCGCCGAACGTCTCGCCAAGACCGTGCGCGCGATGCACCACACCATCAAGGGCACCCGCCCCGACGGCGCCCGCTACGACGCCGACGACCCCGAGTGGCTGCGCTGGAACTACGCCACCGTCGTCTGGGGACTGGCCACCGCGCACGAGCTCTACCATCCGAACCCGTTGCGCGGCAAGGACATCGACCGCTACTACCGCGAGTTCATCCGCGTCGGCCATGCCCTCGGCGGCACCGACCTGCCCGAGACCAAGGCCGAGGTCGCCGAGTGCCTGGAGTCCTACCTGCCGAAGCTGGCCCTCACCCACGGCGCCGCCCGCGCGACCGGTCCGGAACTGCCACTGCCGCAGGCCGCGCTCAACTGGGCCATCCGCGACACCATGCCGAAGTGGGCCAAGGAGCTCATCCAACACAAGGACCCCAACATCTTCGAGCGCACCGCCCGCCGCGCGACCGTCTGGTCGATCATCAACGCGCTGCACCTGGTCCAGGGGCCGATCCCGGAGTTCCGCCAGGCGCAGGCACGCGTGAAGGGCGGCACCTACGTCAAGCACACGGTGCCGACGTACAAGCCCGGCGACGACCCGGAGATGAGCCGCGACGAGGTCGAACGCGAATTCGCCGGCGTCTGACGCACGCGGCCGGACCAACAACGCGGCGAAGCTTGTGGGCAGGGCGCTGCAGGGGTACGCGACTGTGACAGAGGGCACCACCGGCACGCCGAAGCTCACAATCCCCGGCAAGCCGCACCGGCACCGGCCGAAGCTCCGTCTGGTCATCGGCGATCACGACCTGACTACACCGCGCGTCACCACGATCCGACACGGCTCGAACAGCGGATCAGTCTCGGAATGAAATGACGCCGGGCGAACGGGGCTCCAGTGGCTCATCGAGACCGCGATCCTCAACGAGGCGGTCGCCACCATCCGTCGGCTGTTCTAACTTCCCCTCCGTGGCGGGTGCGACGCGTCGAGTGTCCGGCCCGACACACCTGCTCCCCCATGCGCAGGAATCGCCCCCGCCACGGGCCTGTCGCGAGTTCTACACCAGCCGCGAGGCTGTTATCGCGCAGGTAAGTGCGAGTAACGACCTGCCTGGTTACAGCCTCGCGACATCGCGAAACAGCGCCGCACCCGATTGCCGCTATCCGGGCCGCCGCATCGTATAGGCGTCGGCACCGCTACCCGGGTAGTAACCCTTCCGCAGTCCCACCTCGACGAAACCGGCCCGCCGGTACAGGTGGATCGCCGCTTCGTTGTCGGTACGCACTTCCAGGTAGACCGGCCCACCGACAGCGCGCTCCAGCAGGTGGTCCAGAAGCATCCGGCCGACGCCACGCCCCTGATACACGGGGTCGACACCGATGTTGTGCACCTCGTACTCGAACGGCGGTTGCGCACCCAACGTCGCCATCCCGGCGTAACCGATCAGCCGCTCACCGATGCGCGCTGCAACATAGTAGAGGTCCGACTGTGCCAGCACAGCGACAAAATCCGAAGCTGACCAGGGCTGGTCGCCGGCGAACAGCACCTTCTCCAATTCCGCGCACCGTGCCACATCTGCCGCACGCAGCGGGCCGATGATCACTGTCATTGCGGCTGGTACCTCCGTCGTCGATATACCGCCATAGCGCATCCGGTTCCGATCACGGCCACCGCCACTGCGATCACCACACCCGTTACTGGCACCGTGAGGAGTGCCAACAGGAGCGCCGCCGCGCCGATACCGAGTCCATGCGCCGCCCGATACAACGTCATCGCGGCGGACAGCCTCGACTCGGGTATTTCGTCCTGAATCAACACCGACAGAAACGTGCCCAGCGGTGCGACCCCGAGACCGATCACCACACTGCCCAGCATCACGAGCCCTCCGGTGGTAGAGACGGCGATCAGGACCACACCCGCAACCGTCATAGCCATGAGCGCGAAGACCCACTCCGGCGTCGCCTTTGGCGACCTATATGCGACATAGCTGCCGGCGACTCCCGACGCCAGGCCGGAGACCGCCGCAATCATCCCCGCCACGCCTGCCGGCCAACCGATCCGGAGCGCGATCGCCACCGTCCCCGCTTCGACGAAAGCCAGTGCAGCAGAACTCAAAAATACAGACAACAGCCACGGAACCACAGCCCGCAGGAAGACATTGCCGGACGGCTGCCGTCCAGCGGGCTCCGGATCGACGAGTCTGGTCGCCAACACCGCCGACGCCAGCACCGAACCCACCATCAACAGCATCGGCATCAACGGGTATCGTCCCGCGACCATACTGGCCGCGATCGGGCACACGATGTAGCACACTTCGTTGACGGTCAACGAGATGGCGATTCGCCGCACCATCATGTGCCGACTACTCGACTGCGCCAGCAGATACCGAAACAAACTGAAGGCCAAACCGATCGGCGCGCCCGACACGGCCGCGAGCACGATCAATAGCGGCAACGGACTGCGAGCGTGTATCGCCACTGTCAGACACGCCAGAGCAGTGGCCTGAATGACAAGGAACAACACTAGGATGCGCTTCGACCGGTATCCCCTTGTCAGGGCCTCCAACGGCACCGCCATGGACACCTGGCCGACCACCATGGCTGCCATCAGAGCTGCGCCCGTCTGCGCGGATCCCGTCGACGCGAGCATCGCCACACCGAAAGCAACGGGCCCCATGGCCGCGGGCACGATCGAGGCCTCGTAGCTGACCAGCCAGCGGCCGAACGTCGTGTCGCCCACCGTCGGCCGCTTGGTCACTTCAGCCAGGATTCGCCTCGCCCGAACAGTGATTCACGCGGACTGCCGCACCAGGCGGGCGTCGCCTGCATCCCATCCGATGCGCACCTCGTCGCCCTGCTGGGCCGCAGACAGCGCGTCCGCCTGCTCCCGCACCAGCACCGTCTGTCCGCCGGGCAGTTTCACCTCCAGGCGCCTTCCCATCCCGAGGTAGATCACCTGCTCCACCCGACCGGACAGCACGGTGTCGGCGTCTTCGGCACCGTCGAGCACCCGCACCATCTCGGGTCTGACCACCACGGTCGACTTTCCACCGGGCGTTGCGTGCTCGACACCGCGCCGGAACCGGATCTTCTGTCCCTGGTCATCGGTCAGCACATCCCGGTGTGCCGCGTCCAGCGTGCCGGTGAACAGATTCGACTCACCGAGGAACTCGGCGGCGAACTTAGTGGCGGGGCTCTGATACAGCTCGTGAGCCGTGCCCAGCTGCTCGATCTTGCCGTTGTTGAACAAGGCGATCCGATCGGACAGGACCAGGGCTTCCTCCTGGTCATGGGTGACATAGACGAACGTGATCCCGAGTTCGATGTGGATGCGCTTGATCTCCAACTGCAGCCACTCGCGTAGCTTCTTGTCGAGCGCCCCCAACGGCTCGTCCATCAACAGCACTCGCGGTCGAAAGACGATCGCCCGGGCTAGGGCGACGCGTTGCTGTTGGCCACCCGACAACTGGTTCGGGTAACGCCCGCCGAACTCGCCCAGATGCACCATCTCGAGTGCTTCGGCCACCCTTGCGGCGATCTCACGCTTGGGCACCTTTCGCCGTCGCAACGGGAAGGCGACGTTGTCGGCCACGGTGAGATGTGGGAACAGCGCGTAACTTTGGAAAACCATCCCGATATCCCGCTTGTATGGTGGAAGACCCTCGACCGGCTCGCTGTCGATCAGGATGTGTCCGGATGTCACCTCCGCGAATCCGGCGATCATGTTCAGTGTGGTGGTCTTACCCGACCCGCTCGGGCCGAGGAAAGTCATGAATTCGCCCGCCTCGATCTCAAGCGATACACCGTCGACCGCCCGCACGCTCTCATATGACTTGGTCACATTGCGGATCGATAGTGCGGCACCGTGTGTGCCTACGACGGCAGCGGTCGGCGAGGCGTTGTTCCGAGTCTTCAACATGGAATTCTCCAGGGGGTTCAGTTGGCCAGCCCGGCCGACCGGCGGCCCGACTGGTTAGCGATGACCGCGACGATCATCAGAATCGTTGCGGCAGAGAGGATCACCGTGGACACCGCTGCGATGGTCGGATCGATGTCCTGGACGGTCTGGAACATTTTCACCGGCACGGTCCGCTTCAGTGGCGTGGACAGGAACATCGACACCACGACCTCGTCGATCGAGGTGATGAAGGCGAATGCCGCACCGCCGATCACTCCCGGAAGGATGATCGGAAGCGTTACCTTCGTGAACGTGGTCAGGGGCGATGCCCCCAAGCTGGCGGCAGCCAGCTCCAACCGACGGTCGAAGTTGGACAGACTCACGCTGACTGCCACCACGACGAACGGCATACACAAGCCGACATGCGCCGCTACGAATCCCAGAGTTGTTCCAAACAAACGAGTTTCGAGTGCGACGATGTAGAAGCCGGCCCCGGTGATCACCACCGGCACGATGGTGGGCGCGAGGATCAGTGCGCGAGCCAGCCCCTTGCCGGGCATTTTGGACCGGTCCAGACCGATCGCGCACGCCGTCCCTGCTGTCACGGATATCAGCACGACGATGACCGCCACGGTAAGGGTATTCATCATCGCGGACGCCCAGCTGGTATCGGCGATCATTCGGCTGAACCAGCGAGTGGAGTACGACTCCGGTGGGAACTTGAACGTCTGGGATCCGGAGAACGCCAGCGGAATCATCACCAGGACCGGCGCCACCAGCCAGACCGCCACCAACACCGAGAACGCTCCCAGCGCCCACCGCGCCAACTTGCGCCGGTTACCCATCACCGACCCACTCCTCGCCCTGCCACGACAGCGAGCTTCTTGGCGGCGGCAGCCGCCACCGAACCGATGATCACGAGCGTCAAAACCAACAGTGTCACGGCCATCGCTCCGGCGTGCCCCCAGTCAAGCTTGGTGCGGATCTCATCGACCAGGGCCTGCGACAACAACGCATTCTGCGGCGAACCCACGACCGCCGGGGTGATATAGAAGCCGAGCGAGATTACAAACACCAGCAGTGTGCCGGCGGCGATCCCGGGAAGCGACAGTGGCAGATAGATCCGGCAGAACACACTCACCGGCGAGGCGCCCAGGCTGAGAGCAGCATCGAGGTAACGCCGGTCGATGCCACGCATGTTGGCGTACAGCGCGAGGATCATGAACGGCGCCATCACCTGGCACATTGCCGCCACCACGCCACCCGTGGTGCCCAGCATGGAGATTCGTCCAATACCGATGGCCTCAAACGCACTGTTGATGGGCCCGTTGTCGCGCAGCAGCACTTTCCACGCGAAGGTGCGCACCAAGATGCTCTGCCCGGAGGAGATCAGCACCGCTCCGATCGCCACACCCAGCCAGACCCCCTTCAGAGTGGTCAGGAAATAGGCGAAGGGGTAGCAGACGACCAGACAGATGGCCGTCACCAGAGCCGATGTTGCATAAGTGCGCAGGAGGATGGTGCGCTGCACCGGATCACTGAGATACCACGCGAGGTTCGACCAGAAACCCTGGTCGGCACCCGAGTGGAAGGTAAAGGTTCGCGTCAGGATCTCCGCCACCGGGTAGCCGAAGACGGCGATCACCAGAACGATCGCCGGGAGGACAAGCAGCGCCGCACGGTCAACGCGCAGCCTGCGCCCAGCCAGGGCGGTCCGGCGAACCCCCGTCGCCACAGCGGAATCTACGGCGCTGCTTGTCGTCGTCATCGGCGCCGTCACCCCGCCAGTACGGCCGTATACCGCTCGGACACTGCGTCGTAGTTGTCCGCCCACCACTGCTGGTCGACATTCCAGGCCACGTCCGACAGACCACCCTTGACGACGTTGACGTCCTTAGCGGCCTGCGGCCAATCAGCCGGGACTTCGCCGCCAGTGGTCGAGTAGTACGGGGGTGCGCCAGCGTTGATCTCACGATTGCGGTCGGTGTTCATGATGAACTTCAACCAAGCAACGGCGGCGTCTCGGTTCGGGGCCCCTTTCGGAATCGCGAATGCGCCCGCGCCGCGCCCCGCGAAGCCGGTGGCGATGCCGTAGTCGGCGCCCTTCTCGGCGGCATCGACGTAGTTGCGGGTGGTGGCCATGACGATCGGGTAGTCCTTGTTGACCATGGCGTCCACGGCCTGGCTGCCGGAGGAGAAGGTCGTCAGGTCGGCCTTGATGCTCTGCAGCTTCTCGAACGCCTTGTCCACGTCGAGCGGGTACGGGTTGGCCGGGTCGGCGCCGGCGGCGATCGCCGCGCACTCCAAGACGCCCGCTGCGGCGACGTAGTCCCAGACCGCCCGCTTGCCGGGGAACTTCGTCGTGTCGAAGAAGTCGTCACAGTTCTGCGGGCCACCGTTGGGGAACGCTGACTTGTCGTAGTAGTAGCCGATGCCGTACACGTAGTCGGCGACACCGCAGTCCGACGACACCTTGAATTCCGGCATCACCGCTGACTGGTCCACGTCGATGTGCTCGAACAGCTTGCCGCACTGTGGATTGATGAAGAACTGGTCGCCGTCGACGATGTCGTAAGTGACGTTGCCGCTGTTGACCTGCAGCTCGATCTTCGAGTAGTCGGTCGGGCTGTCCAGGACGAAGGTGGCACCGGTTTGCTCGGTGAACGGGGTCATCCACTGCCGCTCGATCTGCTCGTCCAGGATGCCGCCGAACCCGACATAGGTCAGCGTGGTCCCGCTGAATTCCGACCCGCCGCCGGCTTGGCCGGCGTCCCCGCCGCTTCCACACGCGGCCAAGGCCAGCATGGTGACCATCACCGCGCCCGTCTTCGCGAGCTTTGACATGCGCATCTCCTTCGAAAGGGCCGCTGATGGCCCGCCTACACGTGATCGGGGATCACCTGGTGGGGACCAATCATGACGTCGTTACCGCGCGCCGGGAATGCGTCAGACGTATAGTCATCCTCGTTGCACCTAGACGATCGTCCAAGTGTTTCAACGATGTGGCTTGGACATTACACAGCCGTAGCAGACGGAGCGATATCAGTGGCTGTCCGCATGATCGACCTCATACAGACGCCGCATCTGCGGCTGAATCTCATCGCCGGTCACGCCGCCGCGGAGACCGCCAAGGTGCTTTGGGCCCAGACCTCAGACCTCGAGGCCCCCTGGGAGTTCATGACCGCAGGCGAGCTGCTGATGAAGAACGGCCGCACCCTCCCCAGCAGCGCGGACGATCAGGTCGAGTTTCTGAGATCCCTTGCTGGAGTGCAAATCAGCGGCTTGCTGATCGGCATGGATCCAATGACACCGGAAATCTGTCCCGAGACGATCGCCGCCGCCAACGAGGTCGGCCTGCCCATCATCACTGCGCCCTTCTCGGTCAGCTTCGCCAGCATCGCAAAGGCGGTCGCCTACGCCAACGACACCGACGAACGGCGCCGACTGACCACGACCCAACGCCTGTACAACGTGATTCGTCGGGCCGTTGCAGAACCGTCAACCGATCTGCTCGGACAGCTCGGGAAGGAACTGACGTGCAAGCTCGCGGTGATCGACGCTCTCACAGGCGACGCCGCACTCGACGGCACATCAGCACCACCAGCATCGTTGGTGACGCAGGCGCTGTCCGAAGTGCGGGAACGCCACGGCGTTGTCCCCGGCGTCATCCATCTGAGCAGCGACGGTGTCCGCGGTGCCGCCGTCGAGGTACCCGATGAAGAGCCGACACTGCTCCTCGCCTACGGCTTCCGCGACAGTGGCCCGGACACGGTGCTTCTTCAACACATCGCAACCGCTGCGGCGGTCTTTCTGGCCCAGCAGGGCATGCGGCGCGAGCACGAACGCCGTCTGGGCGCGGAGCTACTCACCCATCTGATGGACGGGCGCCTTGATCAGGAATTCAGCCACACCCGGCTCAAACGGCACGGCATCCACGTGAGCTCTACTCGCGTCGTAGCGGTCATCGGCGGCAACGACACCGGGCAGCAGCAGTTGCACGTCAGCTTGGCCCGGCGCGGTATCAGCCATCTCCTGGTCCGGCGCTCCGAGGTGCTCTACGCACTGCTAACCCCGAATGAGCTCGCACTGGAGGTCATTCGGCGACGACTTGGCGACGATGCACTGATCGGACTCAGCGACACCGTCGGGGCGGTCGAACGTATACCGATAGCGGCCCAAGAGGCCGTTTGGGCTGCCCGCGCGGCAATCAGCACGCCGAACCGATTCTCGCATTACCGCGACGCCACCCTGCTGTCCGTGCTGAGGGACACCGCAGAAGCCCGCGTGGTCGTGGACCGTGTGCTCGGCGATCTCATCCGCTACGACACTGAACATCAGGCCGAGCTGATGAAGACCCTCGATACTTACCTACGCTGCCGGCGATCCTGGCAGGCGACGGCTACCGAACTGAACGTGCACCGTCAGACGGTGATCTACCGGGTTCGACGCATCGAGGAGATCACAGGGCGCACGCTCAGCGAAAGTGCTCACATAGCGGAGTTGTGGCTCGCACTACGCGCGCGGGAACTGACCGCGGTACAGGATTTGAATCCCGCACGACGGCAATTCCCGAGCGCGGCGGCGACGAAGTGGCAGGATCGGGTTAGCGGCTGATACTGCGCGAGATGATCAATCGCAGGATCTCGCTGGTGCCTTCGCCGATCTCGTCGAGTTTGGCATCGCGCATCCAACGCTCCACCGGGTACTCACGCGAGTACCCCCAGCCCCCGAGGGACTGCACCGCAGCCCAGGCGCAGAACATCGCGGTTTCCGAGGCGAACACCTTCGCCATGCTGGACTCGACAGCGGCGGGTTCCCCGGCGTCAATGGTCTTGGCCGCTCTCCACACCATCAATCGGGCTGCCTCGATACGAGTCGCCATGTCCGCCAACCGGAACCCGATCGCCTGGTGGTCGATTACGCGCTTGCCGAAGGTGGTGCGCTCCTTTGTGTAGTCGCGGGTGTACTCGTAAGCCGCGCGGGCCAAGCCCACCGAGCCGGCCGCCACCAGCGTGCGTGACTTCTCGAAGGCCTTCATCAGGCCCTTGAAGCCCTCTCCCTCAGCGCCGAGCCGGCGGTCCTCGGGCAGGAACAGGTTGTCGAAGAACAGCTCGTTGCAGATCATCCCGCGCTGCCCCATCTTCTTCATGGGCTTGCCAATGGTGAGGCCTTCATCGTCGGGCTCGACGATGAAGGCGGTGATCCCCTTCGATCCCAGCGACAGATCGACAGTCGCGAAAACCACGATGAAGTCCGCTACCTCACCGTTCGAGATCCAGGCCTTCTGCCCGTTGAGCACGTAGCCGCCGTCCACCCGCTTGGCGTGCGACTTCATCGCCGCAGAGTCCGAGCCTGCGCTGGGCTCGGTAATGGCGATCGCGGTCGGCTTGGCGTCGGGTCCGACAACGCGCGGCATCCACCGGGCGATCTGCTCTGGGCTGCCCAGCATGGTGACCGGAAGAGTATGGAAGCCGTTGGAGGTGATCAGCTGTCCCAGACCGACGTCGCCCCAGCACAGTTCCTCGTAAACCAGGGCCGAGGTGAACACATCAGTCAGACCCTCGCCGCCGACCTCCTTCGGCAGCATGAAGGTGGTGAGTCCGAGATCGGTGGCCTTCTTCCACAGATCCCAGGCCATCTCGTGGTCGGCTTCATCGATGCGTGCTGCGATCGGACGGACCTCGTTGACTGCGAAATTGCGGCAGAGTTCGCGGATCGCGGCCTGCTCCTCGGTCAACGTTACGAGTTCGACGGTCATCTGTGTTCCCTTCAGAATTTGTGGTGGTGTTTAGACCGGGATGAAGCTGAAAATCGCGGGCCTGTCGGATGATTCGGGAAAGACAACGCGCACGGGCATGCCGGCGCGGATATCTTCGGGTGAGATTTCGGTGATGGTTGAGACGATGCGGATACCCTCGGGCAGTTCGATGAGACCGACCGCGTAAGGGATCTGCTCCGCCAGTGCATCGGTGAGCGGTATGCGCACCACCACCCAGGAGTAGACGACCCCATGCCCTTTGACGGGCACCCAGTCCGACCCGGTATCACCGCAATTCGGGCATCCCGGCCCCGGAGGCCAGCGGAATGTCTGGCACGCTCCGCAGCGCTGGGCAACAAGTTCTCCGCGGTCGCACGCGGACCAGAACGGTTCGGTGTCTTCGTCTCGTATCGGGGCGGGAAGGCCACGCAGCATCAGTTTCCCTTTCCGAGCAGGACCGCCGAGGACGTGCCGGCGGTGGCACAACAGGACAACACCAGTTCGGCATTCGGTACCTGCGCGGTGGAGGTGCCGCGGATTTGTCGAACCGCCTCAATGACGTGTGAGAGCCCTTGCACGTACGCCTCGGACAGGTTGCCGCCGTGAGTGTTCACCGGAAGCTCGCCGCCGATCTCGATGCGTCCGCCCTCAACGAACGGGCCTCCCTCGCCGACCTCGCAAAAGCCGAAGGACTCCAGCGCCATGATCACGAAGGGCGTGAAGTGGTCGTAAACCATGACGGCGTCGACATCTGCCGGACGCATTCCGGAGCGCGCCCACAGGTCGGCCGCGCAGTAGCGAGCCTCGCTGACGTCTAACTCGGTGCGGAACACCTCGGCACTGCCACCCGCACCCGAGGCCTGTGCGCCCGCGAGAATCGCGACGGGCGGCTGCCGCAGATCGGCAGCGCGCTCGACGCTGGTGATGACCACCGCACAGGCACCGTCGGATTCGATGCAACAGTCCAGCAGCCGCAGCGGGTCTGCGATCATCCGCGACTCGTGGTGATCCTCGAGGGTCATCGGTTTCTGCATCAGGGCAACGGGGTTCAGTCGCGCGTGTTTCCGCATGGCCACCGCCACCGCACCGAAGTGGTCCGCAGTCGTGCCGTACTCGATCATGTGCCTACGCGCGAACTGGCCGAACTGGGTGATCGGTGCCACCATCCCCCACGGCATCTGAAACGCTTCGGAACCACTGACACCGGCCTTGTCGCCCCCCTGCCCGATGCGCGGCCCAGAGCGCCCGTTGAGTGCACGGTACACCACGATGGTGTCCGCCAGCCCCGCCTCGATGGCGACCTTGGCGTGCGCGATGGCGGCATTGCCACCGGGACCGCCGTGGCCGACCTGGCTCATCCAGCGGAGGTTCTCGATGCCCAGATGCGTCGCCAGGGTGAGTTCGTCGATGCGGTCCCAGTCGTACCGTACGATGCCGTCGATATCGGCCACCGAGAGCCCCGCATCGACCAGTGCGGCGTGCACCGCCTCAAATGCCAGGGACAGTTCGGTGCGCCCGGAACGCTTGGAGTATTCGGTCTGTCCGATACCGACAATCGCGGCAGTCAAGCGTTGCTCCGTGCAACGAAGAAGGTCTCATGTCCGGTGCAAACCACCTCACCGCGCTGGTTTACGACATCGCACGCGAGAACCACAATTCCGCCGGTGGGGCGGCTGCTGCTGGGGCGCACACTCTCGACGGTGTAGCGGGCGTGAATGGTGTCGCCGGGATATACCGGATCGATAAACCGCCGGTCCATCCCTAAGTAGGCCAGGATCTTCCAGGTCTTCAGCGCACTGTTCAGGCCGCTCTGGATGGTCACTGTAAGCCAGCCCTGCGTGATCCGGTCCCGGAACGGGGTGTATTTGCGGATGTACTCCAGGTCCGAATGCAGCGGACTGTAGTCGCCTGTTATCGCCGAGAACGACACGATGTCGGTCTCGGTGACCGAACGCCGGGCCGACTCGAAGGTCATGCCCTCGGTGATCTGCTCCAAGTAGACCTCAGCCATCGCGGTTGGTCCTTCCATCAACGAGGACCACGTCCTCGCCTGACATGACTTCGTTTTCGTTCTGGTCGAGCACGACCAGCCCAAGAGTGACGACGAGCCTGTCCGGGTTCTTCGACGTCGGACGGATTTCCTTCACCGTGTAGACGCAGTGAAAGGTGTCACCGGGACCGACAGGACTGCTGAACCGGCGCGAGCTTCCCAGAAAACTCAACAACGGCCACTCGTCCAGTTCTGAGCGCAGTCCGGTGACGATCGACGCCGTTAACTGGCCGTGCGCCACCCGCCGGCCGAAGGGTCCTGTCGCAGCGAATGTTTCATCGATGTGTAGCGGATCCCAGTCGTTCGAAAGCCCGGCGTAGTTGACAATGTCAGCCTCGGTCAGAGTGCGCTTGGCTGTTGTGAAGGTGTAGCCGACAGCTAGATTCGCTGAGGGTGAAGGCATTTCAGTAACTCCTTGGCAACCCGCAACGCTCCGCGACGAAGTTGCGGGCCATTTCGTTGGACACCGGTCCGGACACCATGTCGCGGGCATCACGGTGGTAACGCATCAGATCAGATTCCTCAGTTAGGCCGTAGGCGGCTTGGATTCGCAGAGCTCGGTCCGTTGCACGCACGGCCGCCTCGCCGGCGATGTGCTTGGCCATCGCGGCCTCCAGACCACACTGCTCTCCCTTCGCCTCCTTGGCAGCGGCCAGATCACACATCAGCCGGGACGACCGCAGATCCATAAACGATTCGGCCAGCGGGTGCTGCACGGCCTGAAATGCGCCGATGGGGCGGCCGAATGCGGTGCGGGACAATGCGTAGTCGCGCGCGTCAGTCCACGCCGTCTCGCCGATTCCGACGGCCAGGAATGCCTGCAGGATGCGTTCATGGTTCAGCGTTCCCAACAGAGCGGAAAGGCCCTTGCCCCGCTCCCCGACGAAGGGCTCTGCCGCGGCGACGGCCTGGTCGAGGAACACCTCAGTGGTGCCGGCGCCGCGCAGCCCCGACATCTTCAGCCGGCGTACCTCGACGCCGGGCTGGTCGGTGGGGACCAGCAGCAGTGATAGGCCGTCGCTGCGCTGCCCAGATGTGCTTTCATCCGTACGGCACAGCACCACAAGGTGCTTCGCATCGGCGGCTAGTGTGATGTAGAGCTTCTGCCCGCTGATCAGCCAGCGGCCGCTCTTCTCGACGGCTCTGGTCTTTACCGCTGCCAGATCGGTGCCGGTGTCGGGTTCGGTGAGACCGAAGGAGATAAGGTCCTCACCGCGCGCCAATCCGGGGAGCAGCTGTGCCCGCTGATCGCGGCTGCCGTGCATCGTCATGAATTTGGCGGCCATCGAGATCACCATGTATCCCGCGGCCATCGAGGCATAGCGGCCACCGAGGGCTCGGATCACCGCATAGTCGAAACGCACGTCGGCGTCGGCTCCGCCGTATTCCTTAGGCACCCGCAAACCGGTGAGACCGAGGTCGCCGAGGCTCCGCCATAGCTCCACTGGGACGGTTCGCGCCTCATCCAACTCGCGAACGCGAGAGCGGTCGAGGTTCTCGTCCAGCCAGCGCCCGAGCGTCTCTTCGAGCGCTTTGAGCTCCACCTCAAGCGAGCTGTCGTCAACCGTCGTCATTGAGACCACCTTTCATGAGTCGTGATGGCATGTCACACAGAACAATTGCGGAAGCGGTCTGCGATCTTGCTCAGCGTGACCCGGTCGACCTTGCCGCTGGCGAGCATGGGGAATTCGTCGCAGAGCACGAAGAGCTTGGGCACCTTGTAGTTGGCTACCTGGGCCCGCATGTGCCTGCGCAGATCTTCCTCGGTGAGCGCGTCGGATTGCCGCAAGACAAACGCGGCTCCGACATGACCCCATTTCTCGTCGGGCACCCGCAGTACTACCGCCGACCGAACATCAGGATGCTCTTCCAGCGCGATCTCCAGCTCACGCGGATAGACGTTGTACCCACCTGACTTGAACATCTCGTCTTTACGGCCGACCAACCGCAGATTTCCGTCCTCCCGGAAGGAGCCCAGGTCCTTGGTGTGGTACCAACCGTCGTCGTCACGGACGTCGGTGGTAGCCCCGCCGGCGTGCCGATACCCACCGCACAGACTGGGGCCCTTGATCACGATCTCGCCGACCTCGCCGGGAGCGGCGAGAGTGCCGTCCTTCCGCATCACCCCAACGTCGAATTGAGGGTCCGGTTTACCCACCGTTCCGCGGATCACTTCGGGGTCAGCCCCGATGTCGGTATATGTGCAGTTGCCGTGCACCTCCGTCATCCCGTATCCGGTGGAGAGCGGGATGTTCAGATCTAGAAGTCGCTGGAACATACGTTCATTGACCGGTGCGCCGGCGAACCCGATCAGCGTCAGCGATGAGAAATCGGTTCTGTCCCAACGCGGACTCTGCGTCGCCAACTGCAGCAAAGTCGTTTGGGTCCACCAGAACGTCAGCCGATTCCGTTCGATCAACTCCAGCACGCCCTCAGCAGTCCACCGCTCCAGCACGCTGACCCCGCCACCGGCGGGGAACACCGCCATGCAGTTGTCGCCAATGAAGCCCAGGTGGTGGATCGGGAGATCTGCGACACCCTGGGGCGGCTCTCCATCGCGGTACCAGTGTTGAGCCTGAACGCTGTAGGAGGTCATCATCGGCCCGTTGGTCAGCAGGGCGCCCTTGGGCTTACCCGTCGACCCGGAGGTGAACACCATCGCCACCGGGTCGGAACTCTCGACGGCCCGCCGGGCCGCCAAATAGGTGTCAAAATCGGTGGCAGCAGTGGCCAGATAGTCCTGATAGTCGATGGCGCCGCGCACGGGCGTTTCTCCAAGGACCACCCGCGCCCGCGGCAGAAGTTCCTCCAGGAGGGCGAACTTCTCCAGATGTTCGTCATCGAACGAGCCGATAACGAAAAGGTGGACTGGTACTGCGGTTCCGAGGACGTGGGTGATCTCCGCCGGCGTCTGCCGTGGGTTGATACCGACGAACACCGCGCCGATGGAGCATGCGGCGAGGAAGATCATCAGAACTTCGGAGTGCGGATGTGAGTAGACGCACACGCAGTCACCACGCCGCACACCGTGCGCGAGCATGACCCGGGCCAGCCGCTCAGCGCGCGCGGCGGCGGTCGCATAGGTGATGGATCGGTCGCCATGCCGAATCAACAGCGCGTCCGGCGTGTGTTCGGCGTAGTGCTCTAAGCACTGCGCGACGGTGTCGAACTTCGGCGGGTTCATCGCGGGGCCTCGCCACTAGCGTGCCGCGCCGATGGGGTTCCGCTCACTGGTTCCTCCTACGAGAGTCTCGATCGCTGTGAAGCAGTCTCGTGGCGGGGCTGACCATTGGGAATGCGGCGATTGATCGAAGTTTCGGGCTTGGCTTAGACCTTTGTCTAAGCACTGTGGCCGACCGCCAACCGCGGGTTTGTCATCCTGCAGAGAAAGTCCACGCCAACCACGCCGACCAGGCCACCCCACACCGGGCAGGCGTACCGTCGCGACACGTAGCTGTGACCCCGTCCACAGGTTTTCGACCGCCACCACGGATTTTGAGAGACTGCAACCTATGAGTGCATCGCGAAACACGCAGCACCGCGACATCCCGAAGCTCGACCGCGTCCCGTTGCCGGTCGAGGCCGCCCGCATCGGCGCGACGGGTTGGCAGCTCACCCGCACCGGCGCACGCGTCCTCGCCAACATCGGCGGCCGCGGTTCGCTGCAGCAGAAGATCATCAAGCAGATCCCCCAGACCTTCTCGGACCTGGGCCCCACCTACGTCAAGTTCGGCCAGATCATCGCGTCCAGCCCGGGCGCGTTCGGCGAACCGCTGTCCAAGGAGTTCCGCAGCCTGCTCGACCGGGTGCCGCCTGCCGACCCCGCCGAGGTGCACAAGCTGTTCCTCGAGGAGCTCGGCAAGGAACCCAAGGAACTGTTCAAGAGCTTCGACGACAAGCCGTTCGCGTCCGCCTCGATCGCGCAGGTCCACTACGCGACCCTGCACAGCGGTGAAGAGGTCGTCGTCAAGATCCAGCGCCCCGGCATCCGCCGCCGGGTCGCCGCCGACCTGCAGATCCTCAAGCGCGGCGCCCGCATCGTCGAACTGGCCAAGCTGGGCCAGCGGCTGTCCGCCCAGGACGTCGTCGCCGACTTCGCCGACAACCTCGCCGAGGAGCTCGACTTCCGGCTGGAGGCCCAGTCGATGGACGCGTGGGTGTCGCACATGCACGCCTCGCCGCTGGGCCGGAACATCCGGGTCCCGCAGGTCTACTGGGATCTGACCACCGAGCGCGTGCTGACCATGGAGCGCATCCAGGGCACCCGCATCGACGACGTCAAGACCATCAAGGAGAAGGGCTTCGACGGCGAGGAGCTGGTCAAGGCGCTGCTGTTCAGCGTCTTCGAGGGCGGTCTGCGCCACGGTCTGTTCCACGGCGACCTGCACGCCGGCAACCTCTACGTCGACGACGACGGCAAGATCGTCTTCTTCGACTTCGGCATCATGGGCCGCATCGACCCGCGCACCCGATGGCTGCTGCGCGAGCTGGTCTACGCGCTGCTGGTCAAGAAGGACCACGCCGCCGCGGGCAAGATCGTCGTGCTGATGGGCGCCGTCGGCACCGTCAAACCGGAGGCGCAGGCCGCCAAGGACCTGGAGAAGTTCGCCACCCCGCTGACGATGAAGACCCTCGGCGACATGAGCTACGCCGAGATCGGCCGCCAGCTCTCGGCGCTGGCCGACGCCTACGACGTCAAGCTGCCGCGCGAGCTGGTGCTGATCGGCAAGCAGTTCCTCTACGTCGAGCGCTACATGAAGCTGCTGGCGCCCAAGTGGCAGATGATGAACGACCCGCAGCTGACCGGCTACTTCGCCAACTTCATGGTCGAGGTCAGCCGCGAGCACAAGGAGGAGCTCGACGCCGACGCCGCCGACCCGACCGTCACCGAAGAGGTGTAGGTGGCGATCGAGAAACGCGAGGGCAAGGCACCCTCGGGGGATCTGCAGATCCACTACGAGGACCTCGGCAATCCGAACGACCCGGCCGTCCTGCTGATCATGGGCCTGGGCGCCCAGCTGGTGTACTGGCGCGACGGCTTCTGCCAGAGGCTGATCGACCAGGGCCTGCGGGTGATCCGCTTCGACAACCGCGACGTCGGCCTGTCCAGCAAGCTCGACGGGCACCGCACCAAGGGCTCGCAGATCGGCAACATGGCGCGCTCGCTGGTCGGGGTGAAGAGCCCCGCGGTGTACACGCTCGAGGACATGGCCGACGACGCGATCGCGGTCCTGGACCATCTCGACGTCGAGCGGGCGCACATCGTCGGCGGGTCGATGGGCGGGATGATCGCGCAGATCGTCGCGGGCCGGCACGCCCACCGCACCCGCAGCCTGGGTGTCATCTTCTCATCGAACAACCGCGCGCTGCTGCCGCCGCCGGGCCCGCGCCAGCTGTTCAGCATCCTGACCGGCCCGCCGCCGGACGCGCCGCGTGAGGTGGTCATCGAGAACTCGATCAAGCTCAGCCGCATCATCGGCAGCCCGCATCCGGCGCTGCGCAAGAGCGACGACGAGATCCGCGCCGACGCCATCGAGTTCTACGAGCGCTCCTACTACCCGCAGGGGGTGGCGCGGCAGTTCAACGCGATCGTCGGCAGCGGCAGCCTGCTGCCCTACAACCGCCGCACCACCGCACCGACGGTGGTGATCCACGGCAAGGCCGACAAGCTGATGCGCCCGACGGGCGGCAAGTCGATCGCCCGCAACATCCCCAACGCCCGGCTGGTGCTGTTCGAGGGCATGGGCCACGACCTGCCCGAGCCGCTGTGGGACGACATCGTCGGCGAGCTGAAGAACACCTTCGCCGACGCGCACTGAGCAAACCGCGCCGCGGCCACCGGGAAATTAACGGCGTTCCGCACCTTCGATGCGGGGCGTACTGTCGAGCCGAGTGCTTCAGGGCTACACGGCGACCGCCGGGCTTCTGATTCGCCCAGGAAGGCACCGATGGCTCCACGCCGCAACTTAATGCCGCATTTCCAGGACGTACAGGCCCACTACGACCTGTCCGACGAGTTCTTCCGGCTCTGGCTGGACCCGTCGCAGACCTACAGCTGCGCGTTCTTCGAGCGCGACGACATGACGCTGGAGGAAGCCCAGCAGGCCAAGGTGGACCTGGCGCTGGGCAAGCTGGGCCTGCAACCGGGGATGACGCTGCTCGACGTGGGCTGCGGCTGGGGGTCGACGATGCTGCGGGCGCTGGACCGCTACGACGTCAACGTCGTCGGCCTCACGCTCAGCGAGAACCAGCACGCCCACGTCACCGAGCGGTTCGACGCCCATCCCAGCGGCCGCGACAAGCGGGTGCTGCTGCAGGGCTGGGAGCAGTGCGACGAGCCGGTGGACCGGATCGTGTCGATCGGCGCGTTCGAGCACTTCGGCCGCGACCGCTGGGACGACTTCTTCGCCACCGCCCACCGGGTGCTGCCCGACGACGGGGTGATGCTGCTGCACACGATCACGGCGCTGACGCTGCCGCAGATGGCCGACCGCGGGATGCCGCTGACGTTCTCGGTGGCGCGGTTCGTGAAGTTCATCCTCACCGAGATCTTCCCGGGCGGGTATCTGCCGTCGATCGAGCTGGTCGGTGAGCACGCCGCCCAGGCCGGCTTCACGCTGACCCGGCGCCAGTCGCTGCAGCCGCACTACGCCCGCACCCTGGACTGCTGGGCCGAGGCGCTGCGGGCCCACCACGACGAGGCGGTGGCGGTGCAGTCGCAGGAGGTCTACGACCGCTACCTGCACTATCTGACCGGCTGCGCGGACGGCTTCCGGGTGGGATACATCGACGTCAATCAGTTCACTCTGGTCAAGTGACGCCACGCCGGTAGCGGTCGGAACCACGCGCGCCGGGCCGGTGCATTAGTCTCGGCGTCAAGCCGCGCCTGAAGACCATCGGGCGAGCAGTTTGACATCGACAGGTTGGTCAATTCGCCGGAGTGGCGAGGCGGCGCATACGGTCGATCCCCAGCCGGAGGGGCTAGGGTGTGTGACCAGATCACTGACCAGATCGCAATGTGACGAGCCGCTCCGGTCGGATCACAGCATTGGAAGGGCCAAACAGGACATATGTCTGAAAACGCAACCGGCACGAAGGACATGCGGCCGCATTTCGAGGAGATCCAGGCGCACTACGACCTGTCCGACGACTTCTTCGGCCTGTTCCAGGACCCGACGCGCAAGTACAGCTGCGCGTTCTTCACCGGTCCGGACGTCACGCTGTCGGAGGCGCAGGTCGCCAACGTCGATCAGCACCTGGAGCGGCTGGACCTCAAGCCCGGAATGACGCTGCTGGAGGTCGGCTGCGGCTGGGGTCTGACGCTGCAGCGGGCGATGGAGCGCTACGACGTCAACGTCATCGGCCTGACGCTGAGCAAGAACCAGCAGGCCTACTGCCAGCAGCTGCTCAGCAAGGTCGACACCAACCGCACGTTCGACATCCGGCTGGAGGGCTGGGAGCAGTTCCACTCCCCCGTCGACCGGATCGTGTCGATCGAGGCGATCGAGCACTTCGGGTTCGAGCGCTACGACGACTTCTTCAAGACGTGCTACGACATCCTGCCCGAGGACGGCCGGATGACGATCCAGTCCAGCGTGGGCTATCACCCCTACGATCTGGCGGCGCGCGGCAAGAAGCTGACCTTCGAGCTGGCCCGGTTCATCAAGTTCATGCTCACCGAGATCTTCCCGGGCGGGCGGATCCCGACGACGCAGATGCTCGTCGAGCACGGTGAGAAGGCCGGTTTCGTTGTGCCCGAGACGCTTTCGCTGCGCAACCACTACATCAAGACGCTGGGCATCTGGGCCGACCGGCTGGAGCGCAGCAAGGATCTGGCGATCGCGGCGACCGACGAGCAGACCTACAACAACTACATGCGTTACCTGAAGGGCTGCCAGTACTACTTCATCGACGAGAGCATCGACGTCAGCCTCGTCACCTACCTGAAGTCGGCCGCGGCGGCGTAACCCGCGGGCCGCGTCAGGCGGCCTTCTTCTCGGTGTCGTTTTCGGCGTCGGCGTCCTGGGTGGCGCCGGCGCCGTTCTCGTCGGAGTCGGTCACGTCCGGGGTCTCGGGGGTCTGGGGCTGGGTGCCGTCGGTCGCGGCGCCGCCGGTGGTGGTGTCGTCGTCCTCGGCGGCCTCCTCGGTGAGGTCGTCCTCGTCGAGCGCGAGGTCGTCCTGCTCGTCGGCGCCGACGGGGTCCTCGCCCTCAACCTCGGTGCCGTCCCCGACGCCTTCGACGTCGCTCTCCGAGGGGCCGGTCCCGAGGTGCTCGTCAGAGCCGGTCTTCTGGGACAGGCCCGTCACCGCGCCGGTGTCCTCGCCCTCGCCCTCGGGGACGACGGTCTGCTTGGGCTCGGGTGCGACAGAGCGCTGCGCGAGCAGCAGGTTGGCATCGCTGTTCTCCCCGGCCGGGATCGCGATGGTGGGCCCGCCGTTGATCATGTCGGTGATGCCCTGCACCACCGCGACGGCCAGGTCGATGCCGACCTTGAGCCAGTTGGTGGACGGGTCGAACGGCAGCAGCGACAGGTACCGGACCTTGCCGGGGTCGCCGCTCCAGTCGTAAGCCAGGTCGATGAGCACCTTGAGCACCGGGCTGCTCAGGTTGATCAGCGGTTTGACGATCGGCTTGAGCAGGTCCGGGGTGAACGAGTAGATGAGGTTCATCAGCGGCAGGCTCTTGGCCGGCAGCATCCAGTACTCGTTGCCGTTGCCGTCGACGCGGCAGTAGGTGCCGGGGCAGCCGGTGGCGAAGATGGCGGCCAGTTCCTCGTCGGTGTAGCCGTAGGACATCGGTTCGTCGCGGTTGCCGTTGGGCGTCAGGTAGCCGGGGTGGACGTTGTCGAACCCGGCGAACGCGTTGGCCACCGCCAACAGGTTGCCCCAGTACCGCGGCGCGTAGACGATCGGGTCGTACTGGAAGCCGATGGTGGTCATCTGCACCCCGGTGTCGGTCGGGGTGGCGGGCCCGAAGGTGATGTTGAGGAACGGGATGGTCGGCAGGAAGCCGAGCCGGGTGAACAGGCCACCGTCGGGGTTGTAGACGTTGCCGATCGTCACCACGTGCGAGATCTTGGCGAACAGGTCGGGGTTGTCCTTGGCGATGCGGCGCAGCGCGTCGGAGACCACCGCCCCGCCCTGGGAGTAGCCGAACACCACGTATTCGCCGTCGGCGGCGGTCGGGTCGATGTGGTTGTAGAGGTTGTCCACTCCCTCGCCCACCGACACGTTCCACGTCTCGCAGCGGCCCGGCACACACCAGTCGGGGATGATCGACAGCGGGTAAAACGAAGCGGGATAGTCGATTCCGACGAGGTTGCAGTCGGCCGCGGTGGTGCAGTCGGAGAACGGCGCGAGGTAGCGGCTGCGCGCGTTCTCCAGATACTTGTCGACGATGTTGGCGTTGGGGGTGCCGGTGCCCGGCACGATCAGCGCGGTGGCGGCCAGCGCGACCGCCGACAGCAGCGCGGTGAGCGCGCCGAGCGCTGCGGTGCTCAGCAGGCCGAAAATGGACAGCACGATGACGCGGGCCGCTCTAGGCATGGGTTAACTGTCACATACCGACCACGTCGGACCGGGGATTTCTGAGCAAATTCACAAGCGGTGTCAATAAATGGACGGGAGTGACGGATGAGGCGGGCGGCGACGACGCTGGCGGTGGTGGCGTCGGTGCTGGCCGTGGTGGGTCTGGTGGTGCGCTGGGTGCCGATCGTCAACCGTGCGCTGATCGCGACGGCCGCGCTGGCGCCGTATCTGATGCTGGGTGCGCCGGTCGCGGTGCTCGGGTTCGCCCTGGCGCGCCGCCGGCTGCCGGCGCTGCTGGCGGCGGCGCTGACGGCGGCGGTGGTGGCCGGGCAGGTGCCGTTGTTCGTCGCCGACGGCTCACCACCCGGGGTGACGCTGCGGGTGGCGTCGGTGAATCTGCGCTACGGGCAGGCGGAGCCGGCGGCGGTGGCGGAGCTGGCCCGCCGCGACGCCGACGTGCTGGCGGTGCAGGAGCTCACCCCGCAGTTGGCGCAGTGGCTCGATGAGGCTCTGGGTGAGGACTTTCCGTACCGCGAGGTACGGCCGCGGGAGGGTCCGGCCGGTGTCGGCCTGTGGAGCCGCCACCCGCTCACCGATCCGCACGACTACGACCAGTTCTGGTTGGGCCTGCTGACCGCGCGCCTGCAGGTGCCGGGCACCGGCGCCCCGACGACGGTGGCCACCACCCACATGTCGGCACCGTGGCCGGATCCGTTCGACGGTTGGCGCGCCGACCTGACCGAGATGGCAAACACCTTGCGGGGCATCGCGACTCAGGCGCCGGGACCGGTGATCGTGGCCGGGGACTTCAACGCGACCACCGATATGCGCGAGTTCCGCAGGCTCCGCGACGCGGGCTACCGGGACGCCGCCGAGCAGGCCGGCGCGGGGCTGACGCGCACCCACCCGGCCGATCTCGCGGTGCCACCGGTGTTCGCCGTCGACCACGTCTTGGTGCGCGGCGCCACCGCGACGAAGGTGAGAACAATTGCGGTGCAGGGGTCCGACCACCGCGCCCTGGTGGCCGAGGTGAGAATCGCCGGGAGCAACCGTTCGGCTGCGGATTGACCAGCACGGCAACCTTTCTCCGCAACCCCGATACGAATCCCGAGCCGACAATGATCGTTTTCAAATATTGACCTACCTGTAAGACGCGCTTTACTTTCAAAATCAGGTTGTCGAATCGGGGGGGTTGCCGTGTGGAAGATCATCGGGCGTTGGTTCAAAGGCGGTAAACGAACCAAGCCGGCAGATCTGGACGGCGCATGTCCAATCTGCGACCACCCCTTCGGAGATCGGGCGCACGCGTGCCTCGGTGGCGGAGGCATCGCCATCCCGCGCCGCGACACGACGTCGCCCGACAGGCCGCAGTTCGCCGTGCCCGCCGTTGTCAGACACACCCTGGTGTGCTGAGTCATTGATTCGCTCGTTCTTGTCAGCTATCGGTGATGGCCTGGCCGCGTGGCGCTGAGATCGTCTTGACCGATGCTCAACGTTTCGAATCGGAGGGACTGACATTCCCCGGGACCGTGGAGGCATCAGCGATAAGGAGTAGCGATGTCAGAGAAACGGAAAAAGTACGATCGGGAGTTCGGTGGGGGGGCTGTTCGGATCGTCGAGGAGTTGCCGGGTTGCGCGTGATGTCCTCAAGCGATCAGTGCTCCTGTGGGTGAAGGTGTCGACGAAGTGACTGTGGCACGCTTCATCGCCAACCAGAGGACCACATATCGTGTGCCTCAATCGTTTACCTGTGCAGTGTCGGGTGTCAGCGTGTCGTGGTTCTCCAAGTGGATCGCCCGTGCTGCGGACATTGACGGGTTGCCTACCCGATACCGACATAGCCGCCGAGCTGCTGGGTGCGGCGAGGGGCCCATCTTGATCGCCGCGCACGCGAGCGCGGCATCCGGGTGCAGGGAGGCGTTCTTCTCCTATTCAGAGTGGGAAGTACTGTCCCGCAATACTTTCAGTGACACTATTCAGGCCCAGGCTGTGGTCATCGACTGGTGTTACTCCTTCTACAATCACCAACGCCGGCACAGTGCCGCCGACGGGTTATCGCCCGTCAACTACGAGATCAGGCAATCCAAGACCAAGCAGAAAGCGGCATAGCCAACCCTCCACGATCTCGCGGGAACCACACGACCTTGCGCGGGGGCGGCACCCCAAGTGACCACATGCCGAAGTCAGCGTGTCCCGGTGACGTCGTGCAACCGTTCTTCCACCCAATTCCAGTCGATCCGCTCCTGTTCCAGTCGCACACGATCGCCGAGGCGGTCCTCGACGAGATCCTGGTAGAGCTGTTGCTCGTCGGGTGTCAATCGGGTTAGGAGCGACCTCGCCGGGCGATCCTCCATTACCCACCGGTCACGGTGGGCGATCAGGGTGGCCCGGTCCATCAAAACGGATTCTGCTGTCGGCAGCCACGCCCGAAGTCGGTCGAGAATCGCGAATCCATGGGTATCGAGATCGCCCCAGTACACAATGCGTACACTGGCCAACCACGGCAGCCGCCCGACGTTGTCGACATCGAAGCCCCGCCCCCAGATCACCACACCGGATTCAGGGACGTCGACGCTGAGATAGCTGATCTCGTTCTCGACGATCATCGCTGTGCGTGGCCGTACGTCGAGCTGCGCCAGTTCCTCGGTCCGGACGGCGAGCTCCGTGAGAGGCGCCGGCAGCCCCAGCGACGGTGCTGGTCGTAGTCGAACAAGGCTGGACTTGGACCGTAGCCCCAGGTCGGTGAGGAATCCCCGGGCCGAGGATGCCACGCCGAGAATGTCGGCCAAGTCCGAGCGGTGGCGTTCAACGAACTTGGTGTCCACGCCGGGCGCACTGATCTCGCGCAGGTAACGCCGCGAGCGCCGGTTTCGGTCGAGCCACTCGCAAGCCGCGATCAGCTTCGGCATGTCCGCCGCCAGGGCCAGTGCCCGGTGTGGGTTGGCAATCACCCATTGGCGAACTCGGGGATGATCGTGCACCGACGCGAGCAGCTCGTCGAAGCGCTCAACGGCTGCCGTCACCCCCAGCAGTGTCCACGCCTGGCCGTATGAGCGGATAACCGCCCGAGCGGGAAGCATGTTGCGGCCGAACTTCCTGCCGCCCACCGACTTCCACTCCAGCGTGTACCGGGTATCGTCACGCCGTCCGGCGTCGAGAGCCGTCACCCAGTCGCGCACGCGTGTGAGGTCGTCACCGATCTGCGCGGGTGCGGGACCACGAAGCGGCACAACGATTGGCGTAAACGGATCACCGCTCGCGTAGGCGCGCAGTAGGGTACCGTCGTCCCAGCTGCGCCTGACCTTGGCCGCGATGTCACCGGGTGTGGCCCACGGGGTGCTCACGGCCGAGTGCCGTTGCGTCGGGCGCGATACTCCTCGATCGTCATGGTCTGCAGGCGCGAATACGTTCCGGTCGGGTTGTCCACGATGCCGATGGCCTTCACGTATGGTTCGATGACGTGCACTTTTTGCAGCGGTGTGACGATCAACAGTTGGAGCCCGAGGGTCGCGAAAAGGTCCAGCGCATACCGTGTCGACACGTCCGATCCGCGCCCGAACGCCTCGTCGATGACGGCGAACCGGAAGTCACGCGACTCCTCGGCGCCCCATTCGAGCCCGAACTGGTAGGCCAGCGAGGCCGCCAGGATGGTGTAGGCGAGCTTCTCCTTCTGCCCACCGGACTTGCCGTCGGAGTCACTGTAGTGCTCCCACTCGACACCGGTGTCGACGTCTCGTTCCGAGGCCGAGAACACGAACCAGTTGCGGACATCGGTGACGCGGCGGCTCCAGTTCCGGTCCGATTCGGCGTAGCCCTCGCGACCTCGGAAGCGTTCGATGATCCGCTTCACGTCGAGGAAGCGCTGTTCAGAGTACTGGTCGCCGTCAACCGCCAGCGCGTCGTTGGTCAGGTTGCGCAGATCTGAACGGAACTGTGCGACCTCCTGATTGGTGGTGGGTTCTTTCTCCAGCCGGATGAAGCGGCCTGGATTGTAGGGCACCGCGCCCAACGCCTCGTTGATGCGGTCGATGCGCTCGTCGATGGCCGAGGCCTGCCGGTTGAGCCAGTTGTTGAAGCCGGCCAGCTCCTGGATGGCGTTCTTGTTGAGTTGCTCTTTGAACTCCGACTCGAATCGAGGCAGGTCGTCGGTCGCCACGCGCTGCCGGAAGATCAGGAAGTCGCCGCGTGCGTCGACGGTGGCATCCATGTCCGCACGCAGCTCGGGCCACCGACGGAGCACCTCCAGCATGTACTGCGCCAGATTCTGTCCATATCCGCCGAGCTCACGGGTCAGTCGCTCGATGCGCCGGTGCAAGTCGTCCGACAGCGCCGCCTCGGCGGCGGCGCAGTCGTCGGCTCGAGTGGGCCGGCTCGCGGCAAGCCGGCGCTCAAGAGCGGGGTATGACGCCCGAGCCACCTCGAGTTGCTCGGATGATTGCGCAGCCACGAACTGCTGATCTCGTTTTCGATCCTGCTGTGCGCGCTGCACGGCTGCGGCCGTGGTGGCGAGCTGACCGGTGAGTTGTCTGATCCGCTCGGCGACAACGCTGGCTTCTTCGGCATTGCGTTCCAGCGCCCGCGTGATCTCCTCTAGCCGCGAAGATCCGGACTGCAACCGCACCCGCTCCGCGTCGTGCGCCTCGGCGCGGTCTTCGGCCTCGTCGGCATTGAGCTCAGTCCAGGACCGAAAGCCCTCGACTCGCACCAGGGCGTCCAGCCGATGCTGCAACGCTTCCCTGCGCGCACCCAGGGTGGCCGCAGCGGCGGCGGCCTCCTGCCGATCGGATTCCAGGTCGGCAAGCTCGTCGCGCAGGGCGGTGAGCTTTCGTTCGTTGACCCAGCCCAGAACCCAGCGGCGGGGGTCATCGACGCGGTGCCGATCGTCCTTCTCGTGCCGGTCACCGGACCGAACCTGCCCCTCTCGGGTGACGGCACGTCTCAGGTCGCGGAATTCTTGGAGTGAGGTGGCGCACCGAAAGTCGGCGCGTTTCATCAGTTCGTTGCGGAGGTACTCCTCGAACGGGCCCTCCCGGACCTCGATACAGTCGGCCAGCAAAAGTCCGTCTGATTCCGTCGGCTGCAGCCGCACGCGGCGCGCAGCGACCCGTTCGTAGACCAGTTTGGCGCCCCTGCCGGCGACGGTGAGCCTGCGTCCGTTGACCCATCGGGTCACGGCATCGTAGTACTGCTGCGGCACCAGCAGTGAGAGTGCGAATCCTCGTAGCACACGTTCAGCGGCACCTCGCCACTCGGCGCGTTCGTCGTACACGTCGAGCAGCTCACCGGCGTAGGGCAGCTGCTCCGGTGTCAGTCCAAGTGCAGCACACAACTCTTCGCGTATCACGACCTGATCATGTGGCAGGTTGCTGGTGCGCTGCTCGAGGCTCTCGATCTCCGCGCTGACGGTGGTGCACTTGCGTTGACAGTCGCGCTCACGGCCGATCGCGTCGACGGTGGCGGCATCGACGTCGCGTTTCTCGGCGGTCAGCCTGACGCGTTCGGCGGCGACCACAGTGGGCAGGTTGACAAACGCCTCCTCATCGAGGACGGGCGTCAACCCGGCCTCGCCGATCGCGGCGTCGAACAATGTCCTGGCCCGCCGCCGCGACTCGGCCTGGACACGGGCCTCATGGGCCAGCCGCTCCAACTCGCCGATGCGATCCCCGCCCGCCTTGGCGCGCTCCTCGATCAGGGACTCGCGTTCGTGGTTGAGTCTGCGCTGGTCGGCTTCGGCGGCATCCTGTTGCTGCCACAGGGCGGCGCCTTCGGCTTCCAGCCGACCGATCTCCTCGGAGAGGAGGTCAGCACGCAACTCGGCGATGAAGAGCCGAACTGCCGATCGTTCGTGCTCCAGGCCGTCGCGTTCAGCCAGTGCGGCATCGTATTTGGCCGCAGTGTCGGCAATGGGTTCCAGCGCTTCGAGCTGCTCACGTGCCCGCTTGACGGCGTCGTGGGCCCTGGTCAAGTCGTCGAAGTGGCTGATGATCTCGCGAATGCGTTCGGTCGAGTCGCTCGGCTCGAGCATGTGG
>Ga0180215_1000498_pt1 | contig 50287 bp, 51 predicted proteins | sample eDN3rd37CBELigBY_FD_128871 | JGI IMG/M metagenome (GOLD analysis project Ga0180215, IMG submission 128871) | Enriched backyard soil microbial communities from Emeryville, California, USA - eDNA 3rd pass 37_C BE-Lig BY (version 2) (version 2) | ecosystem: Environmental > Terrestrial > Soil >... | reverse complement strand
GATTTAGAAACAGTACGTTTGAAGCGTCGAAGAGCATCTTCAAGCGATTCGTTTTTACGAACGACAGTTTTAGACATTCTCTTTCCCTCCCTCCGAGCACAACACACTTACATCAATCCATGGAATCCCATGTACTTTGCAATTATAATATATCAGAGAAACAAGGTCAACTGTAATTCGTCTCGACTTGTATCTATATGTTTATTTTCCAATCAAAAAATTGATTTTCTGGTTTAAAAGTCGATCAATTATCCGTTTTCCCCTACTATTTTCTTCTGACAGTTATTATACTGCCTCATTTTTCAGCTCTGAATTCTCAATAACTCGAACAAATTCCCCTTCATTGTACGGATAACCGGCCTTGTCAATTTTGACTTTTACAATTTCACCGACCATCTCTTCCGAAGCCGGAAATACAACCTTTAAATAATTGTCCGTATAACCGACGTATAAGCCTTTATTCTCTTCTTCTTTAAATTCCTCTTCAGGGATGACTTCTAATACATCCCCTTCAAATTTCGAGGCATATTCCTTGGCCAATTGATCAGATAAGGCAATCAGACGATGAACTCGCTCATTTTTCACCTCTTCGTCAACCTGGTCTTCCATTCTTGCAGCAGGTGTACCTGTCCGTTTTGAATATGGGAAGACGTGAAGCTCGGAGAATTGGTGGTCCTTAATAAATTGATAGGTTTCCATAAATTCCTCTTCTGTTTCTCCTGGGAATCCGACAATAACATCAGATGTAACAGCTAAGTCAGGCATGATTTCTCTTAATTTCCTTAATCTTTCTGCAAAGGAAGCCATCGTATATTTTCTTCTCATTCTCTTTAATACTGTATCCGATCCGGATTGAAGCGGAATATGCAAGTGTCTAACAATCACATTCGAATTCTTGATGACTTCAATTACATCATCAGAAATTTGACTTGCTTCAATCGAAGAGATTCTAAGGCGCTTTAAGCCCTTTACATTTGCTTCTAACTCACTTAGAAGCAAAGCAAGGTTATAATCCTTTAAATCCTCTCCATACCCGCCTGTATGAATTCCTGTAAGGACTATTTCCTTATAGCCTGCATCAACAAGCTGCTGTGCCTGATGGATGACTTCCTTTGGATCACGAGAACGCATTAATCCTCTTGCCCATGGAATAATACAAAACGTACAGAAATTGTTGCAGCCTTCTTGGATTTTCAAAGAGGCACGTGTACGATCTGTAAAAGAAGGTACGTCTAATTCTTCATAGACACGGCTCTTCATAATGTTTCCAACGGCATTTATCGGCTGACGCTCTTCTTTATACTGATTAATATATTCAAGCATTTTAACGCGATCCTGTGTTCCAATTACAATGTCTACGCCAGGAATGGCCATAATCTCGGCCGGTGATGTTTGTGCATAGCACCCTGTTACACAAATGACTGCATCAGGATTTTTTCTAATGGCTCTGCGAATGACCTGACGACTTTTCTTATCACCTGTATTGGTTACTGTACAAGTATTAATAATATATACATCTGATCTTGATTCAAAATCAACACGCTCATAGCCTTCTTGTTTAAATAACTGCCAAATAGCTTCTGTTTCATAGTGGTTTACTTTACAACCAAGTGTATGAAATGCAACTGTTTGCATGATTAATTCACCTCGAGTAGTTCTAAATGATATGACACTGCAGATAATAGGTACAACGGAGCTGTTTCTGTCCGTAGAATTCTTGGCCCTAGTCCACAGGCACGAAAACCGCCAGCTGACAGCCTTTCGACTTCACCACTGGTTAAGCCGCCCTCAGGTCCGAACACAATAAGTAATGAACCGCCTTTTTCCAGTTCTTTCAAATGAGAAACAAGCACCTTATCCTCGCCAAGCCTAGCCTCTTCCTCATAGGCAACTAATTTTACATCGTAACCTTCTGCATATTTTAGAAGCGAAGGAAGATCTACAGGCTGGGTAATTTCAGGGATAATGGTTCGATGGGATTGCTCTGCAGCCTCTTTTGCAATCTTTTGCCATCTCATTAATTTTTTATCGGCCTTTTTCCCATCCCATTTTACGACAGAACGATCTGCAGTAAAAGGGATAAACTTCGATGCACCAAGTTCTGTTCCCTTTTGAATAATCCATTCGAACTTATCCCCTTTAGGCAGGCCGCTCACAATAGTTACTGTGACAGGCAATTCAACTGACTCTTCCATCCATTGTATAACGTCAGCAGTAACCTGGTCAGTGGAAATTTCTGCAATTGAACAGAGAGCTGTTTTTTGATTTTCACTTACACAGATGATTTCATCCTTTTCTTTCATCCTCATTACTTTTGAAATATGATGATAATCCTCACCGGTGATAAAAAAACAATTATTTTCTGGAGAAAAAGTAGCAAAATAACGCTGCATCCTACGCACCAACCCTTAGTTAAAATGGAAGCGGCTTAGTTCAAATTGTGTATTATACCGCTGCAACTAAATAATTTTACTCTAGAACAAATCAAATTCGCTCGTCGAATTTGCGCCTGGATTTTTATCGAGCTTGCTCGATAAATTTCCTTTGAAAATCCATGGCATCCGCCGGAGGCTTAACTTCAGAATGAAGTTAAAAAGGGCGTGTGGAAAATAACACTTAGCCCTTTTTTATGATCTATTTTCTTTTCGCAATATAGGCTACCCAGTCCTCCATATAAAGAGTCTCTTCTATCTCAAAGCCTGCCTCTTCAATGGAATCCCTAACTTGATCCTTCTTTTGTTTAATGATACCGGCAGTGATAAAATAGCCGCCCTCTTTCACACACTTAGCTGCATCATTTGTAAAGCGCAAAATCACCTCTGCAAGAATGTTTGCCACAATGACATCTGCCTTTGTCTCAATTCCTTCAAGTAGATTGTTTTGTGCTACCTCAACGACCTGATTTACCTTATTCAGCTTTAAATTTAATCTGGCTGATTGTACTGCTACCTCATCTAAATCTAAGGCCGTTACCTTTTCAGCCCCTAGCATAGCGGCTGCAATGCTCAATACTCCTGATCCTGTTCCAACATCAATTACCGTGTCACCTTTTTTTACAGTCCGTTCAAGTGCTTGAATGCTCATGACCGTTGTTGGGTGTGTTCCTGTACCAAAGGCCATACCCGGATCTAATTCAATAATCAGTTCGTCACTGTTTACCGGCGTATATTCTTCCCATGTCGGAACAATCGTAAAATATTTAGAAATTTTCACTGGATGATAGTACTTTTTCCAAGCGGTTGCCCATTCTTCTTCATGAACCTCTGAGAGAGAAACACTGTTCTTTCCGATATCAATATCATAAATAATCAGGTTGTTGATTGCCTCTTTGATTTCTTCAACGGTCTCACCTAAAAAGCTGTTTATTGGCAAATACGCTTTTATTATAACGCCTTCTTCAGGATAATCTTTCGGATTAAGTTGGTAGATTTCGCCGAAACGATCTTCCCTTTCCTTTACAAGTTCTTCCGGATCTTCTATGACCACACCACTAGCCCCTGCTTCATGCAGGATATTGGAAATCGGTTCTATTGCTTCATTTGTCGTATGGATACTGATTTCTGACCATTTCAACTCTGCCAACTCCTAATTCTTATTCACCTTTAAACGCTCTTTTTACTTTTCCAAAAAAGCCTTCTTCTTCTCCATCCTTTGGAACAGATCCACTAATTTCAGCAAATTCATGCAGCAATTGCTTCTGTTTTTCCGTTAGCTTCGTCGGAGTAATAACCTTCACAATAATATGCTGATCTCCTGTCCCGCGTCCACGAACATTCGGTATCCCCTTTCCTCTCAAGCGGAATTTTGTGCCTGTTTGTGTTCCACTAGGAACTTTCAGCTTTACTTTTCCATGAAGGGTTGGTACTTCAATTTCATCACCAAGTGCTGCCTGCGCAAAGGTAATTGGCATCTCACAATATACATCATCACCGTCACGTTCAAAAAATTCATGTGAACGGATATGGAAGACAACATATAAATCCCCTGCCGGACCGCCGTTTACACCAGGTTCTCCTTGTCCGGAAACACGTAATTGCTGACCATCATCAATACCAGCAGGTATTTTAATCGCAATTTTACGACGCTTCTTCACTGTTCCAGTGCCACCGCAGGTTGAGCATTTATGCTTAATTTCTTTACCAGTACCATGACAGTAATTACATACACGTCTATTGACAATTCTGCCAAAAGGAGTATTCTGTTCAATATTTAATTGACCAGTTCCATGACAATGAGAACATGTTTCAGGCTGAGTCCCTTTTTTAGCACCAGATCCATTACATGTTTCACATGTTTCTTCCCTTGGAATCTCAATTTCCGTTTCTTTTCCAAAAACTGCATCCTCAAAATTTAACGTCATCGTGTATTGTAAATCGGCACCCTGTCTTGGTGCATTAGGGTCTCGACGTCTTGTACCGCCGCCGCCAAAAAAGGTACTGAATATATCTTCAAATCCGCCAAAGCCGCCGAAATCACCGCCACCACCAAAGCCTTGATTTGGATCGGTATGACCAAATTGATCATAGTGGGAGCGTTTTTGTTCATCACTTAATACCTCATAGGCTTCTTTTACTTCTTTAAATTTTTCATCTGCATCTGGTTCTTTGTTAATATCCGGATGATATTGTTTTGAAAGCTTACGATATGCTTTTTTGATTTCATCCTTTGATGCACTTTTACTTACGCCAAGCACCTCATAGTAATCCCTTTTATCCATTATTGCCACTCCCCGAGTTTTCACATAAAAATTATTGTAGCATTTCTATATTGGTTATCGCAATTATTTTTAGATGAGTAAAAATAAAAGTCAAAGCCAAGTATGACCTGACTTTGACTTTTAGTTCATCATATTAAAAATATAACTATCTGTTAACTTGTTAAACATAGTTGTTGATTTCCGTTCCAGGCACTTCGCGCACCTTAGGGCGACCGCCGAGCCTCCACGACACTTCGTGTCTGTGGGGTCTCGACTGTCTCGCTTCTCCCGCAGGAGTCTTCGTGCTTTCCACTACAATCAACCTGCAAAACAAAATCAGTATTACACTTTAACAGAGCTACATTATTTATCGTCTTTTACTTCTTCAAACTCTGCATCTACTACATTGTCATCTTTAGGGGCGCTTGTGCCTTCTGCTCCTTGTGCAGCCTGTGCTTGTTTTGCTGCTTCTTCGTATAGTTTTACAGAAAGGTTTTGCACAATTTCTTGCAAGGCATCTTTCTTTGTACGAATTTCTTCAAGTTCATTTTTCTCAATTGCTGCCTTCAATTCATCTTTTGCAGTATTGGCTTTTTGAACTTCAGCTTCGTCTACTTTGCCTTCAAGATCTTTTAATGTTTTTTCTGTTTGGAAGACAAGCTGATCTGCTTCATTGCGCAGTTCTACTTCTTCTTTACGCTTTTTATCTGCTTCAGCGTTTAATTCAGCTTCTCTTACCATTTTATCAATTTCTTCATCTGTTAAACCTGTAGAAGACTTGATTGTGATTGTTTGCTCTTTATTTGTACCAAGGTCTTTGGCACGAACATTAACGATACCATTTTTATCAATATCAAATGTTACTTCGATTTGAGGAATTCCTCTTGGAGCTGGCGGAATATCGCTTAATTGGAAACGTCCCAGCGTTTTGTTGTCGTTAGCCATTGGGCGTTCGCCTTGTAACACATGGATATCAACAGCCGTTTGATTATCCGCAGCAGTTGAGAACACCTGTGATTTTGAAGTAGGAATGGTTGTATTACGATCAATCAGCTTCGTGAATACACCGCCCATTGTTTCAATACCTAGTGAAAGTGGTGTTACGTCTAAAAGTACAACATCCTTAACATCACCTGTAATAACGCCACCTTGAACAGCAGCACCCATTGCAACTACTTCATCAGGGTTTACACCTTTATGAGGTTCTTTGCCTGTTGCTTTTTTAATTGCTTCTTGAACCGCTGGGATACGAGTTGAGCCTCCAACTAGGATTACTTTGTCAATTTCTGACGTTGAAAGACCAGCATCACTTAATGCCTGACGAGTTGGTCCCATAGTACGTTCAACTAAGTGTGCAGAAAGCTCATCAAATTTTGCACGAGTTAACGTTACCTCTAAGTGCAATGGACCAGCTTCACCAGCTGTAATGAATGGTAATGAGATTTGTGTACTTGTTACACCTGATAAATCCTTTTTCGCCTTTTCTGCAGCATCCTTCAGACGCTGTACAGCCATTTTATCTTTAGAAAGATCAATTCCATTTTCTTTGCGGAATTCATCAACTAAATAATCAATAATTACTTGGTCGAAGTCATCACCACCAAGACGGTTGTCACCAGCAGTAGCTTTTACTTCAAATACACCATCACCAAGTTCAAGGATGGATACGTCAAACGTACCGCCACCTAAGTCAAAAACAAGGATCGTTTGATCTTCTTCTGTTTTATCCAAACCATAAGCAAGTGCAGCCGCTGTCGGCTCGTTAATGATACGTTCAACTTCAAGTCCGGCGATTTTACCAGCATCTTTTGTTGCTTGACGTTCTGCATCATTAAAATAAGCTGGAACAGTAATAACCGCTTTTGTTACTTCTTCACCAAGATAGGCTTCTGCAGTTGCCTTTAAATTTTGAAGGATAATAGCTGAAATCTCTTGTGGACTATATTCTTTTCCTTCTATTTCCTCTTTATGATTTGTTCCCATATGACGTTTGATTGAAATAATCGTATTTGGGTTTGTAATTGCCTGACGCTTAGCCACTTCCCCAACTTGACGTTCGCCATTTTTAAATGCCACAACAGACGGTGTTGTCCGGTTTCCTTCTGGATTTGGAATAACTTTTGGTTCTCCACCCTCCATAACGGCAACACAGGAGTTTGTTGTACCTAAGTCAATACCAATGATTTTGCTCATATTCCTTTCCTCCCAATCGATATGTAGATTACTGATTTACTTTGACCATTGATGGACGGATCACTCTGTCCTTTAATTGATAACCTTTTTGGAACTCTTCCACTACGATGTTTGATCCAAAGTTCGCATCTTCTACTTGCATAATCGCCTGATGTAAGTGAGGATCAAACTCTTTTCCAACCGCCTCGATCTGCTCTGCACCTGCATTTTTAAGAGCATCAAGCAAGCTTCTGTAGACCATTTCCATCCCTTGTAATAAAGATTTAGCTTGATCATTGTCAGCTTCCATGTTAAGTGCTCTTTCGAAATTATCGATAGCAGGTAATAGATCAGTTACCAAGCTTTGTGCTTTATATTTTTCACTCGCCTCAAGATCCAGTCTTGCTCGGCGACGAGCATTTTCAAAGTCTGCTTGCACACGAAGAATTCGATTCTCCGCTTCTTCAAGTTTCGTTTGTAATTCAGCATTTTGCTTCTTTAGTTCCTCTATTTCTGTTTGCAAAAGCTGTTCACTATTCTCCACTTCTTTCGAAGATTCTTCAGCAAAGGTCTCTTCAACAACCTCAATTTCTTCGGCATCAGCTGTTTTAACAGTTGATTCTTCTTGGTTTAATTCTTTCTCTGACATCATTGTCACCTCCCTTAAATGAAATGCGGAAGCGGCTCGCCCAGACCCGACAAGCATAAGACGAGTCAAGTGAGAGGTTCGCCTTTTAAACTCTTGCTTGACTTGGCTTATGACCTCGAGGGTCTAGCCGCTGCAGCTGGACAATCTGGAATATTGAGACGCCTATAGCGCCATTTTATTTTAAGTAATATATGAAAACACATTGAAAGGGATGGAAATGGCTCCTTCCACCCTTAACAATATTTCCACGTCTATTTCATTTGATACAATTTAGTTAAGACAGCAGATAAGTCATGTGATAATAATTGCATTAAACTAATGACTCTTGAATATTCCATTCTCGTTGGACCAAGAATGGCAATAGAACCCAGCTGTTCTTTACCAATCGAGTAGGACGCGGTAATGAAGCTGCAATCCTCCAGAGCAGAGTTTACATTTTCACGGCCAATCTTGACATGGATCCCACTCGGATTTTTACGAATAATGTCATAAAAATCTTTTTCCTGCTCAATTAAATCAAGCAAATTGCGAACCTTATCTATATCATGAAACTCAGGCTGATTTAACATATTCGTTTTCCCGCTGAAGAACAGCTTTTCATTATTAGATACCTTAAAGGATTCACCAATGATATTGAGCATACTATCATAGTTTTCAATGTGCTGACGAAGCAGAACAGCCACTTCTTTAAACAGCTTATTATTTAAACCGTCAAGTGGTACCCCTGCCAGACGCTCATTTAAAATATTAACAATCTTCTCAAGATCACTTGGATTCATCGATTTAGGTAAATGAAATATTTTGTTTTCCACATGACCTGTATCCGTCACAATAATAGCCACTGCTGTTTCTTCACTTAAAGGAACAATTTGAATCCTGCGTAATTTATTTTCCCTAACTGCAGGACCAAGTACAATAGCAGTGTAGCTTGTGAGTTCAGATAAGATTTTAGCTGATTTTTGCACGATTTTTTCCATTTCATATATGCGTTCAGCAAAAATCGACTTGACTGTATGGATATCTTGAAAATTTAATTTCTGCGGTGAAAGTAAATGATCGACGTAATATCGATATCCTTTTTCAGACGGTATTCTACCGGAAGATGTATGAGTTTTTTCAATAAACCCCAGTTCTTCTAAATCTGCCATTTCATTACGAATAGTAGCAGAACTGAACGATATCTCATCCTTTTTTGCCAAGCTTCTAGATCCAACCGGTTGGGCGAATTGGATGAAATCATCAACGATCACTTGCAGAATAAGCAGCTGTCGATCCGTTAACATATTCATCACCTCTGTTAGCACTCATGAGTACCGAGTGCTAAATCTAATACTAAAATATCAAATGTAGGGGGAGAATGTCAATATAAATACAACTACATTTAGATACTTAAATACAAAAGGAATTGCTTACCAGTACACTAACTTATTAAAAATGCCTGAAATACTTCATTCCCTAAAAACAAACCTTTTTTTGTTAAAGAAATAAATCCATCGGTTACGTTAATTAATTGTTTTTTCTCCAATTGTTTGATTTCACTTTCAAACATGACAAGTGGATTCTTCCCAAACTTTTCAATGAAATGATTAATTGAAACACCTTGGATCTTTCGTAAACCTAGAAACATCTCTTCTTCCCATTTCTCTTTTTCACTTAAAATCATTTCATCCATTATAGGTAATTCATGATTATGAATTGGGGTCATATATTTTTTTAATGGGCCGTAGTTAGAGCGGCGCACCCCATTTATATAGCTATGAGCACCTGCTCCAAATCCATAGTAATAATCATTATCCCAATAGGTTAAATTATGACGGCTTTCATACCCCTTCTTAGAAAAATTACTTATTTCATATTGATGATATCCATGACTTTCCATCCGGTTCATAAGCAGGTCATACATTGCTGCTTCGTCATCTTCAGTAGGAAGCGGCAGCTTTCCTTTATTTTGCAGCTGATAAAAAATGGTCTTTGGTTCAATAATCAGCGAGTAACCTGAAAAGTGAGTTGTTTCTAATGAAAATGAGGCTTCTAACGTTTGATTAAAATCCTCCAGTGTTTGACCCGGTAAGCCATATATTAAATCTATGCTTATATTATGAAAACCAACCTTCTGTGCTGCCTCTACTGAACGGAATACGTCTTCCGCCTTATGAGTCCTGCCAATCCTTTTAAGCAGCTCATCATTAAAAGACTGAACACCAAAGCTGAGCCGATTTACACCTGACTCAAAAAGAACCCTTAGCTTATCCTCAGTTAAATCTCCGGGATTTGCTTCAAATGTATATTCTCCTTCATCTTGTAAGGGTAAATGATCACTAATCGATCTACATAATCTCTCGAGCTGCTTTTCATTCAGGGCTGTAGGTGTTCCCCCGCCAACAAAAATGGAGTTTAATGCTTTTGCTGGTGTCTCTTCAAGCGTGAGTTTTATTTCTTCTTCTAATGCTGCTATATAGTCATCTACAGGCTGACCTTTTAAATAAACCTTATTAAAATCACAATAATGGCAAATGTGCTCACAAAAAGGAATATGGATATAGGCGGCTTGTATCAAATGAATCCCTCCTTGCTATATGAAAAAGAGGTTAAGCTGCCTCTTTAGAGAAGAACAACCAACCTCTTTTTACGTATCAAGCTGTTATTTTTTCGTACGGCATCTATTTCTTTGAATTGCTGTCGTCCATTTTTAATACTGCCATAAAGGCTTCTTGTGGAACTTCAACAGATCCAACCTGTTTCATACGTTTCTTTCCTTCTTTTTGTTTTTCTAACAGCTTACGTTTTCGGGAAATATCTCCGCCATAACATTTCGCTAGGACGTTTTTCCCAATTGACTTTATATTAGTTCTTGCAATAATTTTCTGTCCTACCGCTGCTTGAACAGGGACTTCAAACTGCTGACGCGGAATTAATTCCTTCAGCTTCTCGACAATAACCTTACCACGATCATATGCAAAATCTTTATGTACGATAAAGCTTAATGCATCGACTTTTTCACCATTTAGTAGGATGTCCATTTTCACAAGTTTAGACGGTTTATAGCCTATTAATTCATAATCGAAGGAAGCATATCCCTTCGTGCTTGATTTTAACTGATCAAAGAAATCATATACAATTTCAGAAAGCGGGATTTCATAGATGATAGCTACACGGGATTCATCCATATAGTCCATATTAATAAAATTACCGCGTTTACTTTGACAAAGCTCCATAATCGTACCAACATAATCATTTGGCGCCATCATTGTTGCTTTTACGTATGGCTCTTCAATTCTGTCAATTTTTTGCGGCTCCGGCATTTCAGACGGATTACTAACACTTACCGTTGAACCATCTGTCATAATTACTTCATAAATAACACTTGGTGCAGTCGTAATTAAATCGATTTTAAATTCACGTTCAATCCGTTCTTGAATAATTTCCATATGAAGCAGCCCTAGAAATCCACATCGAAAACCAAAGCCAAGGGCCTGCGATGTTTCTGGTTCAAATTGAAGTGCTGAATCATTTAATTGAAGCTTTTCAAGTGCTTCACGCAAATCATTAAAACGGGCATTATCAATCGGATATAGTCCACAATAAACCATTGGGTTTAACTTTCTGTACCCTGGTAATGACTCCGTTGCTCCATTTTTCGCATTGGTAATCGTATCACCGACACGCGTGTCGCCAACATTTTTAATGGAGGCTGCCAAATAGCCAACATCTCCGACTGTCAATTCATCAACAGCACATGCTCGTGGATTATAGACACCAACCTCTGTCACTTCAAACTCTTTGTTTGTTGCCATCATTCTTATTTTGTCACCGACTTTTACGGTACCGTCAACGACACGGATATAGACAACGACTCCGCGATATGCATCATATAATGAATCAAAAATAAGCGCCTTTAAAGGAGCATCAGGGTCACCAGTAGGTGCAGGCACTTTTTCTACAACTTGCTCAAGAATTTCCTCGATTCCAATTCCTGCTTTGGCAGACGCAAGTACTGCTTCAGATGCATCAAGTCCAATAACATCTTCAATTTCCTGTCTAACTCGCTCAGGATCTGCACTTGGTAAATCAATTTTGTTGATAACAGGGACAATTTCCAAATCATTATCTAATGCCAAATACACATTTGCTAATGTTTGCGCTTCAATTCCCTGCGCCGCGTCAACTACAAGAACCGCCCCTTCACATGCGGCAAGACTGCGGGAGACCTCGTACGTAAAGTCTACGTGTCCAGGAGTATCTATTAAATGGAAAGTATAGATTTCCCCATCCTTAGCCTCATATTTCAACTGAACGGAGTTCAATTTAATGGTAATTCCTCTTTCTCTTTCCAAATCCATAGAATCAAGGAGCTGATCCTTCATTTCACGTTTTGTTAATGCATTCGTTTTTTCTAAAATCCGATCTGCTAATGTCGATTTTCCATGGTCGATATGAGCGATTATGGAGAAATTACGAATTTTTTCTTGCCTTTTTAGTCTATCTTCTCTGTTCATATCGTTCACTCCTACTAAACTTCCACTTTTACACTATTTTTGATTATAACAGCAGGATAACGAAGATTCAATCATGGTCTTGCATACTGATATATGTCACTTGAGTAATTTAGTTATCACCTGTAAAAAGACCGGTTATCATTTGAATGATTGTTTCCGTGATATGCGAAAGGGCATTTGCTAGGTTTTTTCCTAATGAAGAGAAAAAATTAAATGCTTTCATCTCTTCAAGCTCCTTTTTCTTCTGTTCTAAATCATGACTAGAAACATCATTTCCGAGAATAGATGCCTCTAGTTCACCTTTACCGCTTTCCTGAAGAGTAAAAGCCCCTTTAAATTGGTCATCAGAATAGCCCTTCATTTTTTGGATTCCACCATTTGCCTGCTCCATGCCGAATAGAACTGAGACAAACATTAGTGCTGCTATCAGCATGGATTTTAGCATAAACATCTTCATAACCGGTCACTCTCTTTCTAGCTTTCGTTTGCTGGACTTGGATTTGTTCCATCCACTTTTTCTGCCTGCCAGTAATATTCACTTATTACCTCCGCCAACACCTCAGCAGAATTGTTTAATTCCTCAAAGGTATTATCAACACCGCCAAATTCAACGAGAATAGCCTTTTCAGATAAATCCTGGTTAAACTTACCATTTGTTCCTGCTCCTTTTTTAGTAAAAGAGCCCCTGCTTAAGCCTTTGTACTTTTGCTCGATTAAATCATGTAATTGATTGGCAAAGGCAAGGTTTTTTTCGTAGTTTGCATGTTCACCGCCAACAATAAAAGCTAGCTTGGCGTATGACTTACCATTTATCTCTTTTGTCGTATCCTGCTTTCTTCTGGAATCACGATGAATATCAATTAAATAGGTTAAATCATGATTTCCAGAAACAGCAGCTTCCACAACGGACCTAGATTCTTGATAGGATTGCGCATAGGTTAAGCCTTTACTTGATAGGTTTGCCTGTACGTCAGTTTTATCAACCACTGTGCCAATCCCTCTTTCCTCGAGCTCTTCTTTAAGCTTGTCCCCAATGTTCGTCACATTTAATTGTGAATGAAAGGCCAGATCCGGATCCGTCACACCTTTCAAGTGCGGCAGGAAGGATTCACGATTATGAGTAAAATACACGTAGACCACTTTTCGATCTCCGGTTGTATTTGGAGGTGCATCAGGTGAATTCCCTGCTTGTCCACCAATTCCTTCAGTATTCTGAAGCGCTGCTTCCTTCTCAGTCTGCAAAACCTCAAGCGGTGGTGCTGATTCAATCGGCATATTCGTATAGTTAGTACCTTCTCCTGCAACTAATATTTCTGTATCAAATAAAGAAAAGGCCGGCAGTTCTCTCCCTAGTAAACTACGTGGATCATCAAGGTTTACATTGGTTGAAAGCTTGAACAAGTATTGAGTAAACTCGGGAGTTGGACTTGATTCCGGCAATCCTTGTAAAAAGTAATGGTTTTCCCAGCCAATTAAATAATAGAGCATCTCTCCTGTTATATTCGTTGTAGCTGAATGAACAGATGATGATGCAGGCCTGTACTCTGGTTTTAGAACCGTTAATAAACCGCTAATCACAAAAATAAATAGCAAAAAGCCTGCAAACCCTATAATCACTCTTAGCAAACTAGTTCCTTTAACAGTCACCATCAACTGGTCTGATTTAACAAATTTCACTTGTTCCACCTCTTCCAAGCAAGTCTACTAATTTATATGTACTTGCTAGAGAAGGTAGAACAATTTAATGCGGAAGCGCCTTGCTCATCCCCGACAAGCACAAGACGAGCATCTCGGAAAGGTGTTCTTTACCTTTCTGAGATGATTGGCTTGTGACCTCGAGGGGGTAGGCGCTGCAGCTGGATAACATTTAAATGCGGAAGCGCCTTGACCAGCCCCGACAAGCATAAGACAAGCCGGCGAGAAGGTTGTTCTTTAACCTTCTTGACGGATTGGCTTATGACATCGAGGGGCTAGGCGCTGCAGCTGGATAACATTTAAATGCGGAAGCGCCTTTATAACGAATTTACCAAAAACCGCCACATATGGTGGCGGTGGTACTTCCCTTATCTTGTATAGAATCCTGTATTACCCTGATCGATAGAGCTATGCAGACTGGCATTCAGTCCATTGGCCAATAAATTAGCCATATCTTCAATAAAAACATCAACTTCTTTCGGTGTGACCATCAGATTATGGCCGAGTGGCGCCAATACCTCATAGATTAATTTACGCTTTTCCTCATCCTCTAGTGTCCCAACCATTCCTAAGAAGGTTTTTCGATGATGCTCCTCAGGTAAATCTTCCTCCGTCAGTTTCTTACGTTTTCCAAATGTCATACCAGCCGGCGCTAATGCTCGTGATGGCCGGTTTCCTTCACGAAGCTCTTTTCCAAAATGTTTGAGAATAAAATCAATTGTATCGCTCGTAATGGAAACAGCGTCCACAACAGTCGGAACTCCGATAGCGAAGGTAGGAATTCCCAGCGTTTCCTTACTTAACTCTTTTCGCTTATTTCCTACCCCAGATCCTGGATGAATACCTGTGTCAGATATTTGAATAGTAGAATTGACTCTCTCAATTGATCTTGCCGCTAATGCATCTATCGCAATGACGAAATCCGGCTTCGTCTTTTCCACTACACCAAAAATAATATCGCTTGTTTCAATGCCGGTTAGCCCCATTACCCCTGGAGAAATAGCGCTAACCGGTCGAAATCCCTCTTCGACACTTTCAGGCTGAAGCTGATAAAGATGCCTTGTAACAAGAATATTTTCACATACCTGCGGCCCTAACGCGTCTGGTGTTACATTCCAGTTACCTAGACCAACTACTAAACATGAGGCATCCTCCTTAATTCCACTCTGGCTTAAAAAATGAGAGAATTCCCTCGCAAATACCTCCTCAACCTTTTGTTGCAGCTCTGTATTACTCTGTCTAATCCCAACTACTTCGATTGTTAAATATTTGCCTTCTTTTTTCCCGATTACCTTCTCGCCTTCTTTTGTAACCTCGACATAAGAAATTTTTATATCATTTTCTTCCTTTTCTTTAATAATGACACCTTCTATGTGTGAAAGATCTTCCTGTTCACCAATATTTCTTTCACTAAGGACCATCTCCTTAGCTTCAATGGCAAGATCTGTACGAACAGAATATTGACTTAAATCAATAGATTCCTTCAAAACAATCCCCCCTTATCATTTATTAATTATCTTTGCCGAAAAAATGGAAATCATTCAAAATCATGACTGATGCATATAGCAAAATATAAGTTAACATTATTTAGCAGGAGGGAAACTATCGCAAAATATATCATGAGTATTGCAATATCGACCTGTATTTGATAAAATATCATTTGTTGCAATTGGGTTATTGAATGTAAATCGAGTTCATATAATCTCGATGCTTTTCTTAGGAGGTGAACCGAATGCCAAATATTAAATCTGCAATCAAACGTGTAAAAACAACTGAAAAAAAGAATGCGCAAAACAATATGATTAAATCTGATATGCGTACTGCTGTGAAAAAAGTTGAAGCGGCAGTTGTTAATAACGATGCTACTGCAGCAACAGGCACTTATGCAGAAGCTGCACGTAAGTTAGACAAAGCAGCTGCAAAAGGTCTTATCCATAAAAATGCTGCTGCGAGAAAGAAATCTCGTCTAATGAAAAAAATGAACACTTTAAATGCATAATTTAAATAAAAAGGCTGTCCCTTTAGGACAGCCTTTTTATTTTAACTTAAGCAAAAACAATTCTATTAATAATTCCTTATTCATTTTTCCAGTTTTCATTTGATAATCTGCATCAGCCAATTGTTTCATAATTCGGGTAAGTTCTTCCTCGGTAAATTTTTGTGCTTGTCCTGCTGCAAGCTTCACACGAAAAGGGTGAATTTTAATGTGTGTCGCAATTTGCTTTTGCCCATAGCCTCGTTTTGCTAATTCCTTCACTTGATAAATCAGTCGAAATTGGTTTGTTATAACAGCTAAAATTTTGATTGGCTCTTCATTAAGTTTTAATAAATCATAATAAATCCGTAAGGCATCCCCAATTTTTCGCGAAACTATTTTATCTACTAATGTAAAGATATTCTGCTCTAAGGAACGCGAAACAAGATGATCAACTGTTTGTCCATCGATAGTTAACCCTTTTCCGATGTATAAAGCAAGCTTGTCTACTTCGCTTGTCAGCATAAATAGGTTTGTCCCCACCAGTGTTAACATCAATTCCACTGCTTCAGGTGCGATTGTTACTCCATTATATTCAGCCCTCGAGCGAATCCAATTTTTTAATTCTGCTTCAGATAATTTATTTGCTTCAAACGTAACAGCACTCTTCTTCAATGCTTTCGTTACCTTTTTTCGCTCATCCAATTTTTCATAGGGTGCGACAAATACAACAATTGCATAAGGTGAAGGCTCCTGTATATAAGCCTCTAGCCTCGATATATTATGTTCAACCTTATCCTTTGTCTTTTCAGCCGTTAAAAACTGCGGATTATGTAAAAAAATTAGCTTTCTCTCCCCCATAAACGGAAAGGTTTCAGCATCTTCAAGCGCCAGTTCAATTGGTGTCTCAGCAAGATCATAGCTGGATAAATTAAACTCAACCTCATCATCATGTAGCACTTGCTTGATAAGCAGCTGTTTTGTTTCATTAATGAGAAAAGACTCTTTCCCATATAATAAATAAACAAGCGCAAATTCTTTTCTTTTTATTGACTTCCATAATTCAAAAATCATCATCCTCGCTCCGATCAATAATCTATACCTTATATCATTTAATTCTATCGTAAAGAAGCAAAGAGGATTTGACAAGTAATCTAAAGGAATTGGTACTAAAGGGTTGCACCAATTCCTAATCTATATTGAACGCCAGCTTCTACGTCCTAGGAAACATAAAAGCTTGACGGTATCACGATACCTATATTTTTGTCCTGAAGTATTTCATATATTAGTGACAACTGTTGTCAATTAAGGAAGTGTGCTCACTTGAGGTGTAGATTTTTTCTTTCTAATCGCTTATACTATTATCAGAATATTAGGGGGGGAAAAATTGTGAACGAATTTGAACAAAATGTACAGAGTAAACGTAATGATGCAATCGATTCTGGGGTAGGTTTTATTGTTTCGTTTGGATTTTTCGCAACATTATTTATTATCGCAACAGTTGTTAAATTTATTGGATCCTAATATATTACATAGTTCCAATTAGAGAGACTACATTTTGTGGTCTCTTTTATTTTGCTTATCGGGCCTTAGCAAGGTGCTTCCGCTTTTCTTATTTGTTTTATCCTATGGGTTATGAACAGAAAAGGTGCCTGACTCTTTTTTAAATGTGTATGTAATAGCCCCATTTACATCTGTTCTGAACAACTTTATTTTCCTTTTTTCCAATCTTTCGATTACTTCAGGGTTGGGGTGGCCGAAGGTATTGTTTTTTCCAACGGAAATGACAGCCACCTTGGGTGACAGCTGATCAAGAAATGTCTCTGTAGTTGATGAACTGCTGCCATGATGCCCAACCTTTAGAACATCTACAGAAAGCTGAGAATAGTTCTCCATCAACAATAATTCTCCCTCCTCTTCGAGATCTCCAGTAAACAGCCAGGAAAGACCTCCCAGCTTTGTATACAGAACAAGTGAATGATTATTATTTGCCACCATACTCTGTTCCTTCGGAGATAGTACATAAAAGTGACTTCCATCAACCTGCCAACTGTCACCAACGTGTGCATACCTAATTTTTATTTTCTCTTTAGAAGCTATTTGAATCAGTTCAGTTTCTAAACCATTTTTTTCCTTTACATCAGGCAGCACTACTTCATGAACCTTCAGTTCACTCATAACCGCTTTTGCACCACCAGCATGGTCCATATCCCCATGCGTCAAAATAAGCTTATCAATCGTAGTTACGCCTTTACTTTTTAAAAAGGGGACAACCGTATCCTTTCCCACTTCATACCCTTCTCTGACCTGCCAGGGCTCTTTTTCAAATAACCTGTTTCCGCCCGTATCGATTAAATAGTTCCCTTTTCCATAGGGGAGTCTAATATAGATAGAATCTCCTTGTCCGACATCCAAAAAGGTAACCTCCCCTATAGAGGAAAGGCTTGTCACGGAATATTGTCCAATAAAAAGGACACAAGGCAGCAAAAATAGAAGGTATCTTTTTACTCCGGATAACCCCTTTTCCCACAAGACAAAGAATAAGAAAATCCCCCAACAATACAGGAAAAGAAGCGGCAGGGCCGGCCGACCTAATATAATCGTATTCCATGGAAGCAATGAGATTTTCTCAGTTATTTGATTCGTTAGTATAATCAGTTGATTTAACGGAATAAGCAAAGGATCAAGATTACTGCCAAATAGCAAATGAAGAAGAAAACCAAATAATACATATGGAAGTAAAACAACATTAAAAAGAGGAATATACAGCAGATTTACAAAAAGAGTACTAATAGAGAACTCGAAGAAAAAATACAAAAGCAACGGAGCAGTAATAACCATAGATAGAAAAGAGGTTACTAACAGGAGGGAAACTGGATGTTCATGCCTTTTTAATAAATATTCGGATGAAAGAAGCAATGTAAAGGTTACTAGAAAAGATAGCTGGAAGCCAATATTATAAATGGCGAAGGGAGATACAAGCAAGTACAGGATAAAAGTCAGACATATGACATCTAATGGCTTTAACTGGTGATGGTTCCCCCACCTTTTACCTATCAATAGCAGCATGGTCATAAGTACAGAACGATTAACCGATGGGGTTGCACCTGTTATTATACAATAGACAGGTAAGCAAACAATCAGTAGAACGAGGCTTTTCTCTCTCGTGATTCCAATCCGAAGAAGAAAATAGTTTACAATAGCTACAATAATGGCAATATGCAGCCCAGAAATAGCTAATAAATGGACAAGTCCGAGGTCTCGATAATGATCCATTGTGTCGGATGAAATCAGGTCACTTGTCCCAAAAAGAAGTGCTGCAGCTAATGGCACAGTTTCCTTTGGAAAAAATGTTTGTACATAGCGAATACCGTATGCACGAACTTTTTTTAACGAAGTCATAAAGGTTGAATCCCGCTGACAAGTATTCAAATTTATTTGGTCAGGCTCAAGGATCCAATAAATATGATTTTGCTTTAAATAGTTTTTATAATCAAAGGCATTTTCATTTGTTGCTGCAGAAGGCTCTTCTAGTTTTCCTTTTACGCGGCAAACCAACCCGGGAGATAAATGCTGTTGTAAGTTTTGCTTCTCTTTCTCCGAATGGATACGGTATCTTACAACGAGAGTTTCTGATTTTCTACGGTCAAGAACCTTTATTGTCAGCAGGTCCCCATTCACTTTTCCAATTTCATTGAAGAAGAGTGTAAAGCTTTGTTCTCTTCCTGTCAAATTCGATTTATTATTAGCAAGCTCTATTTCAGCTCTTATGAAAAAGATCGTAAATAAACAGATACAAGCGGTTACATGTATGAAACGATACTTCTTTCTTTTAATCAGAAAAAACAGGTACATACTAAACGTAATCAAGAATAGAGGAAAACTTTGAAATGAAGCCATAATCCCTAAAAAGGTAGTAATAGCATAAAAAACTCCGATATTATTCATCTATCCGGACTCCTCTTTCATACGGAGTACATTACTTATGAGTTTCATTAACTGCCTCAACAACAAAACACAATAAGCAATCCTCCGTATATAACAACAGTCAACCTACGCTTCTTCTTTTCTAGGCAAATGAACCACTTCAATATCCTTTAAAAAGAATTCATTCCATTTGTTTGGATAGGCATCCCGGTATACAATTCGCGCTATCCCTGACTGGGCAAGTGTTTTGGCACATTTTTCACAAGGTTCATGTGTCACATAGGCTGTTGCACCTTTTAGTAAGCCTCTATCCGCATGGAGGACCGCATTCTCTTCAGCATGAAGTGTACGGATACATCGACCTTGCTCATTAATTAGACACCCTGCATCTTCACAATGGTCATGACCATGAATAGAACCATTATAACCAGTAGATGCAATGTGTTTATCCTTTACAATAACACAGCCTACATGAAGCCTTGGACAAGTAGAGCGTGTCCCAACTTCTTCTGCAATATCTAAAAAATAATCATCCCAGCTTTTCCTGTTCATTGTCATGAATGTCCTTCTCCTTCTATACAATCAAATTCGAATCTGTCAATAATTGTACCATGACTCCTGAAGTAGCACTATCCTAGTTAACGGTAATATGTTCTTTTAGCTTTTCAAACGTTTTTTCGCCAATTCCGCTTATCTCCATTAGATCCTCTATCGAGCGAAAGCGACCATTCGTTTCACGATATTCTATGATGGCAGCTGCCTTCGAGGGACCTACACCGGGCAAGACTTGTAATTCTGTATCAGAAGCACTATTAATATTAACGAGAGATTTCCCTGCGGATGCTGTAACAGAGGTCATGCTGCCCTGCACTTCCTCGGTCAATGAACTGTTATCTCCTATAACAGGAATATACAAGACCATTTCATCTGCAACTCTCATGGCAAAATTAATGCTATGTTGATCTGCCGTATCAAGCAGTCCTCCTGCTTGATTGATGAGGTCTTGGACACGATCACCCGCAAAGGCCTTATATACTCCAGGAGATGCAACCGCTCCTTTTACATCGACCATTATCCGTTCCTTTTCTTCACTTGATTGCTCCTTTTCCTGAACATTCTGCCGGTCCCCAAAGGGCTCGCCATTTTCTTCTAACCAGTCATCACTTAAAGCATCTTCTGTAACATCCTTTTCTGATGGGACGAGAAAATAAATTCCAATCGTTACCGCAACTAAAATAACAATTAATAAATACATCTTATTCCCTTTTAACCATTCCTGCATGTAGAACATTCCTTTCTGCTTTTAATTAAAGGGTTTTTTGAATAAGCATAAATCCAAGAATTTACACATAGCATGATATGAGAGTGGGTCTGTAAAGGAGGGGTGGTACAATGGATGTCGGGATCATTGGAACAGGAAATATGGGGAGAATCTTAACAGAAGCATTGGTGGATGGAAAGGCCGTTTCCCCTTCCTCCATAATGATTACAAATAGAACCATTTCAAAGGCTTTTTCCGTAAAACAACAATATCCAGAAATACGACTAACTAAGAACATAGAAAAAATTGGTAAGGTTTGTGATTTGATTTTTATCTGCGTAAAACCACATGATGTATATCATGTAACGAAGAAGCTTCATCCGTTTTTAACAAAAGACAAATGTGTTATTTCCATTACGAGCCCAATTAATGTGGAACAGCTTGAATCGGTCCTCCCCTGTTCAGTAGCAAGAGTCATTCCAAGTATTACTAATCGAGCTCTTGCAGGCGTTACGTTAGTTTCATTCGGAAAAAAATGTAGACAGGAATGGAAAGAGTGTATTGTGGAACTTTTTAATCATATTTCCACACCCGTTGAAATTTCCGAGGACATAACTAGAGTTGCTTCAGATATTGTCAGCTGTGGACCCGCTTTTTTCAGCTATTTAACACAGCGTTTTATCCAAGCAGCTGTAAATGAGACAAAAATAGATCAAGAAAAAGCAACTATTTTAGCAAGTGAAATGTTAATTGGACTAGGAGAGTTACTACGACAAGGGCACTATACATTGCCAACACTACAGGAAAAGGTTTGCGTAAAAGGAGGTATTACGGGAGAAGGAATAAAAGTGTTGGAAAATGAACTCGGGGATATTTTCGAGCATGTATTTCAAGCAACACATTTGAAATTTGAAGATGACTTATCGGATTTAAGGAATCAGTACACGATTAAATAATTCGATAAATAACGAGCAACTCCTCCTTTGACTTATGATTTATTTGGTAGCAAATAACGATTATGCAGTAAATACCTGCGAGATATATGTCCTTAAAAGTTTGTTTTTCATATAAGAAACATGACAGTCATTTATCTCGCAGGTATTCTTTTTGTTTTGTATCAGATCATTATTCAGTTTTGCGTTTCCGTGCGGTAAAGAAAATTCTTTCCGACTCAGCATTTGGATTTGAATGGAGAAAATCCGCTGTTACATCGAGTAGTTCAAAGCCAGTCATCGACAACCATTTTTCATACTGCTCGATTGAGTATGTTCGCTGCAAATGAAGTTCATCGTATCGATTATATTGATTTGTATGGGTATCAAGATGAAAGAACGTTAATTCATGCTCAACACTATTCGGGTACTCACCTTCAAAGCATTGCCAAATATAACTTACATCTTCACCATTGTATGCGTAAGTTTGGTCAATAAATAAAGTGTTTATTTTATAGACCGAATGAACATCAAAGAGAAACAGTCCTTCTGGCTTTACATGATGTAAAACTCTTTCAAAGGTCTGGACCACTTCCCTTTCTGTTTGCAAGTAATTGAGAGAATCACAAAAAATGCCGATAATATCAAACTGTCCCAATCCCTCAAGCTCTGACATATCCTGCTCAGCAAAAAATAGTGAATGGCCTCTTTTATCGGCCTTTTCCTTCGCAACGGCAAGCATATCGCCAGATAGGTCAACACCTGTCACGTCATATCCTTCATCAGCTAATTGAATGGTTAATTCCCCTGTACCACAAGCTAAATCGAGTAATTTTTTTCCCGCTATTCCGTACGTTTCTGCCTGCCGTTTAATAAACGTGAGCCATTCGTGATAAGGAACATCCCTCATTAATTCATCGTAAAGATAAGCAAACCTGCCATATGTCATTGATTCAGCTCACTTTGGATATGTTCGACCGGAGCATCTCCCCATAAACGTTCAAGGTTATAATAGCTTCTTTCATCCTTATGGAAAATATGAGCGATAACATCACCCAAATCCACTAAAATCCATCTCGCTTCATCAAATCCCTCAACACGTTTAATAGACAAGCCCGTTTCCTCAACCTTTTCTTTCATCTCTCGGGCAATTGCCTGAACCTGCTTATCTGAATTTCCGTGGCAAATAACAAAGTAATCCGCTACAAGCGAAATGCCTTTCATATTTAAAACCACGATATCCTCTGCTCTCTTATCATCTGCTGCTTTAACTGCTACTTCTAATAATTGACGTTCATTCATGTAATCAATCCTCCTTTTTGACTAAATCATTATAAGTAAGAAATGTGAGAGGAAAAATGCGCTGATTTTTCTTCAGCAAGAAAACAATGGTATTTTTCATCGACTGGATTAATGCTTGATTTAAATCATGTTTAGCCATTTCTCTTACTTCCTCTACACCCGGAAAATGTCTACCCGGCTCAATGTAATCAGCAAGATAAATAATTTTTTCTAGTTTTGTCATATTGGGCCGTCCCGATGTATGGTAGCATATAGCATCAAGAATCTCAGGGTCTGTAATACCAGCTTCTTTTTCCACTAAATATGCACCGACTGGCGCATGCCAGAGCTCACTGTTATATTCAAGCAACTCTGGATTCATTTTCTGATCAACAATGATTGATTTCATTTCTTCTTTATCACGAAACTTTGCATAATCATGAAAAATAGCGGCTAACTCCGCTTTTTTTTCATCTGCACCGTATTTTTCAGCTAATAAAATAGCAGTCTCCATGACACCTAACGTATGCTGATACCGATGAGCTGTAATCTGTTTTTGGACAAGCTCAAGAGCTTCTTCACGTTTCATATAACCGATTCTCCTCAATGTATTCCATTACCGAATCTGGAACAAAGTAACGAATACTTTTTCCCTCTTTTAGGCGATTTCTGATCATTAAAGAGGAGATTTCAATATTGGGTACATCTACATAGATGATTGGATAATCTGATTGTATGTCATATTCGGGTCTATTAACCCCAACAAATGTTACAATTTTGATTAACTCCTCGATCTTATACCATTTTGGTAAATACTCTATCATGTCTGCTCCAATGATGAATGAAAAGCGATAATCATATCTTTCTTTTAAAAGCTTCATCGTATCAAATGTATACGATCTGCCGGGGCGTTCAAGCTCAATCATTTGCAGCTTGAACATGGAATTATCGGCAATTGCTCTCTTAACCATCTCCGACCGATGATGACCACTCACACCTTCTAATGTCTGTTTATGGGGCGGTTCCTGATTCGGCATAAACCATATTTCATCGTAATTCAATTGCATTTGTACTTCATTTGCAATAATTAAATGTCCTAAATGCGGAGGGTTAAATGTACCTCCTAAAATAGCTATTCTTTTCAGAGAAAATCATCTCCACTGAAATCAAAATTCTTATGGCAATACGAGCTGCTTATTTTCAATTGACTCTTTATATAGAACAATCGTGTTTCCGATAATTTGGACAAGCTCAGCAGCTGCACCCTTTACAATAGCTTCAGCTACTTCATCTCTATCTTCATCACAATTTTGCAGAACACTGACTTTTAGCAACTCACGAGCTTCTAGAGCCTCACGAATCTGCTTGATCATATTCTCATTCACGCCACCCTTTCCTACTTGAAAGATTGGATTTAAATGATGAGCTTTAGATCGCAAAAAACGTTTTTGTTTTCCTGTTAACATGACTTTCCTCCCAAATGTTTCAATACAATAGACTGCATTCTTTCCGTATCCGGAAGAATTCCAGTCCACTTTTCAAATGCCAGTGCGCCCTGATAGGCAAACATTGGAATCCCGTTTTGTGTTCGAGCTCCATGTCGCTTCGCATCCTGTAAAAACTTTGTTTCAAGCGGCGTATAAATAATATCACTGACAAATGCATCCTTTTTTATCCTATCAAGACAAATAGGTGAACGGTTAATTTCTGGATGCATACCAATCGAAGTTGTCTGCACAATTAAATCATATTTGGACAACTTTTCTTCTGCATCCTCTATCCTTAATACAGCAGAATCCACAGGATAAGGACAATTTTTCACGAGATATTCAGCTTTATCCAGTGTGCGGTTCGCAATATCGATGGATTGTACTCCTGCATGTGCCATCGTAAAGTAAATAGCCCGTGCAGCACCGCCAGCTCCGATTAAAAGCATATTTTTGTTATCAAAAGATGGTATTTCTTTTTTAAGTGCTTCTAGAAATCCACTTCCATCTGTATTATACCCAATAAATCTACCATCATCGTTCACAACTGTATTAACAGCACCAATGGCTTGTGCAAGAGGATCAATTTCATCTAAAAATGGCATAATCGCCGTTTTATGTGGCACGGTAATATTAAAACCCGCTAAATGGATAGCCTTAAACCCCTTAACCGCATCCTGTAAAGCTTCCTTTTTTACATGAAAGGCAAAAAACTCTGCATTGATATCATAGCGTTGAAATGAATCATTATGCATAATCGGTGACATCGAGTGTGCAATCGGATCACCAATTACCCCGTATATTTTTTTCAATGAAAACCTCTCCCCACCCTGAAACTTTCTCTTTCTTCTATTTTCTTTACCTAGATTAAAGCTTTTCTTATGAGCGCGTGAACCCCTTTTGGCACATAAGCTGCAACAACAGCTCCTGGTTCATGCACAGTCACCCATCCAAGTCCAGAAAAAACAATATCTGTCTTCCCTTCCTTAACGGTAAACTCATGTCTGACTAACTCTGGAAATGAATCAAGTTCGTCCTTTTTCGGCGGCGTTAACAAATCCCCTGCTTGTCTCTCATACAAGTCATCAGCATTTTCAATTTTAGTTCGGTGGATTATCAGGTCATTTGAAAAATGGCATGAAAAGGATTTACGCCCACCCTTAATATAATCGAACCGGCCCAATCCTCCAAAAAATAAGGTTTGACCTTCATTTAATTGATACACCTTTGGCTTTATTTCTTTTTTTGGTGTAATCACCTTCAAATCGCGCTTGTCAACGTAATGGGCCATTTGATGATGGTTGATGATTCCTGGCGTGTCCACTAATACCTGTCCATCTGAAAGCGGGATTTCGATAATATCAAGTGTTGTTCCTGGAAAATGTGATGTGGTAATGACATCATCCTCCCCTGACACTTCTTTAATGATCCGATTAATAAAGGTTGATTTGCCAACGTTTGTACATCCGACAATATAGACATCTTTGCCTTCTCTATATTCATCAATGGCAGCAGCAACTTCCTTCATATATAGACCCTTCGCTGCACTTACGAGGAACACCTCAGCAGGCTTTAAACCAAGCTGCTTTGCCTCCTGCTTCATCCAGTTTATTAATTTATTTGGTTTCACGGACTTCGGAATCAAATCCACTTTATTACCAATTAGTAACACTTTATTTTTACCGGTAAAACGATGCAGTCCCGGCAGCCAGCTGCCATTAAAATCAAAAATATCAACAATTTTTACGATTAAAGCATCACTTTTTCCAATTTCATTTAATATCCGTAAAAAATCATCGTCTGTTAGACTTACATCCTGAATTTCATTATAATGCTTTAAACGAAAGCATCGTTGGCAAATAATCGGTTCTTTTTCTAAAGCAGACGCAGGTGTATATCCTAATTCCTCAGGATTTTCTGTCTGAATTTGCACTCCGCATCCGACACATGAATACTGTTCACTCAAATGATTTATTCCTCCCATTGCAGCATGCCTTTTTTTCTAAACCAGTTCAATATTTGTCTTTCAACCAATCGATTAAATTTTGTAGCTAACCCATCTGTTTGCGCAACAGGTACAACTAAAATAGTATGAAAGCCACCCAAATTACCGCCGAGAACATCTGTTAAAAGCTGGTCTCCAATTACAACTGTCTCTTCTTTCTTCACATTCATTAAGTCAGCAGCTTTATGAAAGGCCTTTGCCAGCGGTTTTCTAGCACGATAAATAAACCCTGTATTAATCGGATCCGAGAAAGCCTTCACCCTTGTTTCATTATTATTTGAAACAATGGTTATCTTTATATTATGCTGCTTCATTTCTTCAAACCACTTAATGACATTTGGTGTTGCCTGTGGCCGATCCCATTCGACAAGCGTATTGTCTAAGTCGGTAATGATTGCTTTAATCCCTCTTGCTTTTAAGTCTTCCGGGCGAATATCCAGAATACTTTTTACATGCTGGTTAGGCAAGAATTGCTTTAACACGAATTTACACCCCATTATCGATAACCCATTTAACGATCATTCTTTAGTTATTCTTTATTCAAAATTTGTTGGAGCTCTTTCCACTTTTTTCACCGTAATCATCATAACTAATTTTAACCATTTGTTCAAAAAAAACCGTAATATTCCATCATACGAATTTTAGTTAATTCTAAAAATCGTTCGACAGCTTTCAACAGCTTAAGATTTTGTGGATAACTTTATTCACAATTCTAACAGCGTTTTAATGGTATTATTACTATTTATTAACAAATTAATAACAAGTTATCCACTTGCAATTGTGGATAAACAGAACGATTGTTCTTAACATTAAATTCTGTTAGAGTATGTATACAAGCAATGTAACTTACACTATATGATATGTAGGAGCGAAAAGAACTTCTTTTTTAAGTTTTTTATTAATAAACCAAAATCTTGCTGATTATTTATTATTTCTTCATCAATTTCGCAAGAATATGGAGGTGAATTGTGACATGTTTAAATTATCAGATGAGCTGCTGCTTGAATCCTATCGCAAAGCCATAGAATTAAACTTAAGTCCAGATTTTATCCGCTTAATTGAAGCGGAAATTCACCGACGTTCCCTCAAAACTACAATCAAAGTAACTTCCTAAACCATTCCCCCTTTAGGGGTTTTCTTTTTTTTGTTACTAGCTAGTCCATCCTAGTCTCCTTTAGGTAACCAATACATTCACCTACCTGAATTGGGCATGGCAGACTTTTCAATGCTGGGGTAAAAGTATCGCCCTCAAACAGAAGGACAACAGTTGAACCAAATGAGAAATAGGCCATTTCTTCACCTTTTTCTACTTCAGCATTTTTATGCAAAATTTCAATTGAATTAATAAACATGGCCCCCACTTTAACCATTGTCATCGATACACCATTATAATACATTTCGGTAATGATTCGATAATTTTTCGAAAGCGGTCTTTTTCCGTATTTTATACCATATTTATTAACAGGATAGGATTTAGTTCCAATTGCTCTCTGACTCAGTACTTTCCCTGAAATGGGGCTGTGTATACGATGATAATTACTGGGACTTAAATAAAAAATAATATACGTTCCATTTAAATATTTTTGCACTTTATCATTGCCGCCAAGCATTTCTGATACTGAGTATTTTTTCCCTTTCACAGATATACTGTGGTCTAATGCAATTGTACCCATATCTTCAATCGTTGCATCAACAGGACTGATAACCGACAAAGGATCTTGAAAAATTGTCCTTGCATCTGATTTTAGTTTTCTTGTAAAAAAGGCATGTAATGACTGATATTCATTGATTGGCTTCTCCATTTCAAGTTGATTGATATGATATATTCTTGAAAAGGAAGGAATGAACAACCTGCTCATTTTTGACTGTGAAAATTTAGCGAGCAATCGAGATGTTGACTTTCGATTTGTTAATTCAATGAATAAACGATAGATCATTTGAATCAATATATTAACCTCCAATAGGGACGCATTTGCCTTTACTAACAGACATAAACACTTTACAATTATATAATAGCTTTATGGAGTTATCCCATTTCCAGTGAAAGGAGTGAGGAGCATGTTCTTATCACAGGTCTTTGACCAGACAATTAAAAAATTAAAATCACAGACGGCCAATATTTTAACGCTTGGCAATTTAACATTGGGCGGCTTTGCCATTATTTCTACTATTAGAGGCGAGTTACACTTAAGCCTGCTGTTGATTTTTATCGCTGCATTACTAGATCGTTTTGACGGGATGACAGCTAGGAAATTAAATATTGAATCTGAGCTTGGGGAACAGTTAGATTCTATGAGTGATATTATATCATTTGGTGTTGCCCCCGCACTACTTTTGTATCAAGGTATTTTATATGAATTCGGTGCACCAGGTACCTTCTTTACTGTTTTCTACATTGCCTGCGGTGCATTCAGACTTGCCCGTTTCAACATTTCCCATAATCACAGCTATTTTACCGGTTTGCCGATAACTGCTGCAGGATGTCTGGCTACTTTTAGCTTTTTAGCCCTCCCTTATTTGCCACCACAATTTTTTCTATTTTTAATTATTGTCCTTTCATTTCTAATGGTCAGTACTTTCCGCTTAAAAAAGATGTAAATTTAATAATAATAATAAGAGATTTCGTATCAAATAAGCACAAGCTCGTACTTTTATGGTATGAGCTTATGTTTTTATTAGAAATTATTTTTGACTGGACAGACAAATTAACCAGCTTTTTCACATAAGTATTGGTTACAGGCATCAGTCTCATACCTTAAAAAGCGGAGGTGGCGCCATGTCAGGGATTATGACGGCAATTGCTTATTTATTAAAGGAAATTGTCTTTCTCGTCTCCTATGTTAAAAATAACGCCTTTCCTCAACCACTGTCTGCGGCTGATGAAAGGAAGTATCTGCAGCTAATGGCAGACGGTGATTCAAATGCCCGTAATATCTTGATAGAGCATAATCTAAGATTAGTTGCCCATATAGTTAAGAAATTTGAGAATACAGGTGAAGATGCTGAGGATTTAATTTCTATTGGTACGATCGGGTTAATTAAAGCCATTGAAAGCTACTCAGATGGAAAAGGTACAAAGCTTGCAACCTATGCAGCCAGATGTATTGAAAATGAAATTCTAATGCATTTGCGGGCTTTAAAGAAGACAAAAAAAGATGTCTCTCTCCATGACCCTATTGGACAGGATAAGGAAGGAAATGAAATATCTTTAATCGATGTCCTGAAATCAGAATCAGAAGATGTGATTGATACGATCCAATTAAATATGGAGCTTGAAAAAGTAAAAGAATATATTGATGTGTTAGATAATCGTGAAAAGGAAGTCATCGTCGGCCGTTTTGGTCTTGACTTACAAAAGGAAAAAACACAGCGGGAAATTGCGAAGGAACTCGGTATCTCAAGAAGCTACGTCTCCAGAATTGAAAAAAGAGCACTTATGAAGATGTTCCATGAGTTCTACCGTGCTGAAAAAGAAAAACGAAAGAGAATGGAATAGGCATTAACCCTGTCAGGTTAACGCCTTTTTCACCTAATCTACACTAACTTCTGCAGAAATAATACACCCGATTGCACCAACAATAATAAAAGACATGACCATAATAAACATTTCACACACCCCTGATAGTAAGTTTGTATAGTTTGAATTTACCATATTTAAAATCATTTAAAGAGCTGTGAATGTGAAAGTTTCGTTACATTTTGGAAGCCCTTACAAAAAGAAAAAGTGCAAAGCGCCTGACCATTGGCTAGACGCTTATTGTACAAAAAAAATACGCCCAATACATTGGACGTTACTTTACTTTTTTATTAAAAAATCCTGTCCTTCTTCTGTTTCAAGAAGTTTTTTATAATAGCTTTTAGATCGCATTAAGAAAAGAACGGCACCGACAAGGAAAACTGTCGTTATGATCATCATCATAATGACTTCCATTTGACTTTTGTCTATAGTTGGTAATAAAACACCTAAATAAAAGAAAGCACTGATTGCAAGCATAACCTTTGCGTACTGCTTAAAATCAACCATTTTCTCATAATATTCCTTCGCTTGATGCATGTCATCACCTGCTTTGTCAGCATTATCAGAATGAAGTTCTCATTCTCGTTATCTACTAAATTACTTTAACATATAATGAAACGGAACAGATGATGTAAATATTAGAAATAACAAAGGAGACTGTAGTTTAAACTAGTCTCCTTTGTTATTTAAATAAAATTAACGATTTTTTAATAGATTTACCATTCTTATTACGAGACTGGCTGAATTCAATGCGGCCTTTTCTAAAAATTGATCAAATGAAATATTGGATTCCTTACCAGCAATATCTGACAAGGAACGGATGACTACGAAGGGTACACCAAATTGATGTGCTACCTGCGCAATTGCGGCTGCTTCCATTTCCACAGCCTTTAAATCATTGAACTTTTCACGTACAAATTCTACACGGACAGGATCATTCATAAAGGAATCACCTGTTGCAATTAGGCCCTGGGCGGTTTGAATGCCACTGATTTCCTTTGCACCTTCCTGCGCGACCTTTATCAGCTCCGCATCTGCTGCAAAAGCAGCTGGCAGCTGCGGCACTTGACCGTATTCATAGCCAAAAATGGTGACATCGACGTCATGATGACGTACCTCCGTTGAAATAACAAGATCCCCAATATTTAAATTTGGATCATATCCACCTGCAGATCCTGTATTTATCACATAGTCCGGTTTATATTTTTCAAGTAAAATAGTCGTTGACATGGCTGCATTAACTTTCCCTATCCCTGAACGAAGTAATACAACCTCAACTCCGTCCATGATACCGAAAGTAAATTCTGATCCCGCAATCACTTCAACCTTTTGGCCTTCTATTTTATCCCTCAGGATTGTTACTTCTTCTTCCATTGCTCCAATAATGGCTACTTTCATGCTTTAATACCTCTTTCATATCTTTATTAGTCGGAGTATCCTTATCTTACGACACATTATTCCATTCTTAAAAGTATACAGTAAATTTATTTGTTTTCAAAACATATATCTAAACCACATACTATAAACGAATAAAGTGTAGTATAATTTTATTTTTGAATAATACATACAATAAATACATAGAAGAAAGGGAGTCAAAAGATGAATTTTCAACTTGATTTCATTGAGGACAAGGTAGAATTTTATGAAGCCCATGATATAAAAACGCTTGAGAAAAAAATAAATGCTCAAATAGAAGTGAATAAAGCTATTTTACTAAAGGTTCATTCGGTTTCACATCAGATGCATGTGGATGAAAATGGCAGAACTCTATACTCTGCTGTAGTCCATTTTAAAGCAAATAAAATGTAATATACGTTGCCAGAAAGGTTAGATAAAGTATGGCCCATAACCCTTTTCATACAAGCTTTAATCATTTAGACGAACTTGCGGATTATGTCAGTAAAGTACTCCATTGCCCCATTACGATTGAAGATGCCAATCATAATCTTCTCTCCTACAGCACTCATGACCTTAGAACGGATAGTGTTAGAACTTCAACAATCATGCAGCGGAGAGTGCCAGAAAAGGTTATCAATCAATTATGGAAGGAAGGAACTATTCCCTTATTATTATCTAGTCGTGAACCCATACGAGTGAAATCAATGGATGAGATTGGTTTAAGAGACCGATTAGCCGTGTCAATTTGGAAAAAAGATGAAGTGCTTGGGTTTATCTGGGCAATAGAAGGAGAGAAACCTTTCGAGGATAAAGACTTACTGATTCTTAATCAAGCTGCAGATGCAACGAAGAATATTCTCCTCAAGATGCATAATCGAAAAAATATGAGAGAAGAGCGTTACCAAGAATTTTTTTGGAGGCTATTAACAAGTCATTTCCCGTCAAATGACAATATTATCGAGAAGTTTCATTCCCTTCAATTGGTTCCGCCTTCCCTATTTGCTATTGTCATCTTTCAATTTTCAAAAGATATATTAGCAGAAGACGAGAAGAAAATCATTTATCTCTTAACAACGAGGCAGGAGCCAAAAATTTTACTTTATACCTTTGATCACTCTCAGCTACTATTGCTGACTTCACTGCATGAATCCGACCATCCACAGCAAAAGCTAAACAAACTCTGTGAATGGTTCCCTGAAATAATGAAGGAACGATATTCGGTTGAATCCATAATCCCAAGCTACAGTGGATTATATAATGACTTTATGAAGGTTGAAAAGGCGTATCAGCAGGCGTTAACGGTCCTGACCATTAAAGATAAATTCCCATCTGAGGTCAAACATATTCATAGTTATCAAGAACTAGGGATTTTCAAATATCTTGATTTACTACGTGACAAGGTACTAACGGACGACTATGAAAACTACGCTTTAAAAAAGCTCCATGAATACGATGAAAAATATCATTATGATCTTGTTCATACACTTGAAGTCTATTTGAACCATGACAGCAATGTACATGAAGCGGCCAAAGCATTAAACATTCACACCAACACATTAAATTATCGTCTTAAACGAATTGTAGAAATTGGAAATATTAATCTAAAAGATGCTAATCAAAAAATAACCTTATTTCTAGATCTTAAGCTTGAAAAGTATATGTAAGATAGGAATAACAAAAGAGGGAGACATGCTCCCTCTTTTGTTATTCTGCTATCCGTTTAATTCTTCAACCATCGTCGGCTGCCAGCCTGAGCCATCTACCCAGTCAATGTAAACTCGGTATTTCTGTTTTGTATCCTTTTGAAGAATGGTTCCAACCGATTTATTTGGTCCATTATTTCCAAGAAATAGGATTGTCATATTACTTTCATCAATCCCGGTTGCATATGTTATCGCCTGCACCATTTCATTCCAATTTTGTCCGCCGTATTCATTTGGGTTCGGAGCTGCTTGCGTGGTCTCCACAGGCTCCCAGGCAGGATTTACTATCGTCTTTGATACATCAGGGTCGCTGCCCCCTTCTGTAATTACCTCTTGGTCTTCAGCATCTTCTTTACCTTTATCTTTTTCTTTATCTTTTTCTTTTTTATTATCTTTATTTTGTTCCTTTTCATTTTCTGCTGCTTGATCATCCTGCTCTTCATCATCGTCAGCATTTATTTTTTCTTGATCTTGTTTATTCTTTTCAGTGTTTTTTGGCTGATCTGACTGCTTATCTGCATTAACCGTTTCTGATCGGTCTTTGATAATGCTGCTGTCAGCTCCCGCAAGGGTTTTCTTCTCGCTGGCTGTTTCGTCATCACCAAAGAATATCTTGACTGAAACAAATATAATTAATAAAAATACAATGATAATTAAACTATTTAAAATAATATTGGTTTTTCGCCTTTTCGTCCGAACCATCGAACGTGATTTTTCATCTAAGGGCTGTTTATTGTCTCTCACTTTTTATTCTCCTCTCCCAAAAAGCTTCTTCTTTAATGTAACATGAATATGGAAATGACTCATTATTCTTTAAAAACAGATTCAACTATATCACAGGATTTAGCCGAAAAAAAGGTCCAAAGGTTTCACTCTTTTTGGTTTTGATCATATTCATAAATTGATTTTACCATATCTGAATAAAGAAGGTTTACGCCCCCTTCATTTTCCAAAACATCAAGATTTACAACGACCAGCGCATATCGGGGAGTTTGATAAGGAAAATAGCCCGCAAACCATTTGTTGTGAAGCTGCTTTTCTCCTATGTATTTACCTGTCTCACCGGTACCCGATTTTCCTGCCACCTCATATGGCAGGTTCTGAAACCATCTGCCCGTGCCCTCTTCATGGGTCACAACATAACGCAGAAGCCTCTGCAGCTTTGTTGCCGTATACGATGAAATTTTGTCTCCTGTCTGTTCCTTTTCTTTAAAGGATAGTAAAGAGGTCCCATTTTTATATTCGATAGAGGAAGCTGCACGGACTGTTTCCTTTTTTCCACCTCTGGCTATCGTTGCCATCATATTGGCAACTGCCAGCGGCGTGGCCCGAACTTCATGCTGTCCAATCCCGGTTAAACCTACATAGTTTCGATCTGTCCTTGCTTCATCTGACAAAAATACTCGTCCATTGTCTTCATCTGGAAGCTGTTTAAAATCCTCATAATGGTAAATATCCCCTTCCCATCCAGATGGACCAATAAATGAAAGTTTCTTAGCAAATTCCTCAAGGATATTCGGATTCTTTTCCTGTAACTCCTTCGCTAATGTTGCAAAGGTATTATTACAGCTTTTGGCAAAGCTATCATCCATATTTAATTGACCGTATTGATAATGTAAATCGATCTCACCATTGATTTTCCTGCCGCAATCAAACAATCTTCCGGGATCATCAAGCTGATTCTCAATGGCCGCAGCTGCTACAACCGTTTTAAACACAGATCCCGTAATTTGCTGTTTTAACATCAGGTTTTGCGTACCGCTTGTGGTTTCATTAAATGGGTCATTACTGTTGATTCTGGGACGTGATACCATTGAGAGAATAGAATTTGTCTCAATATCCAGCAGCACAAGACCTCCTTTTTTAATTCCATGTTTATCAACCAATTCTTCTGCCTTCTGTTGCAGATTATAGTCAATCGTTGTTCTAATATTGATTGGATAAAAGGGGTTTGCGGGCTCGACATATTTCACATTTATCCCAAATAAGGGGCCTCCACTTGCATCCACATGATACACAAGCTTTGCTTCTCCTTCAGGTAATAAAAACTCGTCAAAGCTCTTCTCTAGTCCCGTTAGGCCAATTGAAGTTTTAGGAGAAACCTTTTTATCCGGGTAGCGTTTTTTTACTAATGTTTCATTTTCTCCTGTAATTCCTATAATATGCTCCGCAGGATTCGTATCAAGTGCAAACTTCTTTTCAACCGCAAAAACACCGGGGATTTGCAAGCGATTGATTTTTTCCATTTGTTCCTTTGTTAATCGCAAAGGATTTGGATCCCCGAAAGCAAAGGGCTCTTTAGCCCCTTCTACAGCATTGATCAGTTTGAAGGATGTAACACCAACAATAGAAGCAACCTTTTGAACATCCCACTCTGTTTTTTTTAAGAAAGGGAAAAGAATGAGTACCGGAATATTTTGATGTGTTAAGGCCTTTCCATTCTTATCTAGAAAGCCTCCTCTGCCGCTATCGATTACGATGGACTGTGACCTTTGCGAAACGCTTTCCTCTAATAAATTGATGCCATGTTTGGAAAAATGCTTTGTCTCAAAAAGCTGCAATTGCATTAATCTACCTAACAGCAAAGCAAAACACACCAGGCAGAGAGAGACCATTATGATTGCTCTTTTTTTCCACATAATAAATAACACCTCGTCAAAAGTGTTGACGAGGTGTGTTCATTATAAACAATACTTTCAGAATTATTTAATTGTAACGATTCTTACGTTCATTTCTCCACCAGGAGTATGGACAGATACTTGATCCCCTACTTTACGGCCAAGTAGACTTTTTGCAATTGGAGAGTCGTTTGAAATTTTCCCTTCAAAAGGGTCTGCTTCTGCACTTCCAACGATTGTATAGGTTTCTTCATCACCATCTGGAAGTTCGATAAAGGTAACAGAGCTTCCTAATTGAACCGTATCACTGTTCAATTCATCTTCTCCAATTATTTTAGCATTACGAATCATATTTTCAATTGTTGTAATACGACCTTCAACAAATGCCTGTTCTTCTTTTGCTGAATCATATTCAGAGTTCTCAGATAAATCACCGAAACTGCGGGCAATTTTAATCCTTTCAACTACTTCTTTACGTTTAACCGTTTTCAAATGTTCTAACTCTTGCTCAAGCTTTTCTTTACCAGCTTGTGTCATTGGAAATACTTTTTCTACTGCCAAAACCTTTCACTCCTTCTAGTGTTCACAACCCCCATTAGATTGTGTTATCCCAATTTAAGTATGAGCAAATACCTCTTATTTGATTAAAATATATACATGCGCGTCCTTAATAGAACGCGCATTTTGTGATTGATAATAAAAGGTAATAATTATTTATGCTATTGTTGCATAAAAATGATTATTATGCAATAATACTTCAGTTTTTTAACTTAAATTCTTGAAAATAAGGTCATTTTTTCCTATGATTCGTCTACAGTTCTTTACGCATCATGTTATTTGGATAGACCTGCTTATCGACTTTAAATTGAACGATTTGAAGAGGATGGCGCGCTGCATCTAGTTCATTCCCATCTTCATCCCAAATTTTTTCAATCACCTGTGTAAAATTCTCTATTTCAGGTCCGAAGAATTCTACCTCTTGTCCTGGTTTGAAATGGTTGCGCTGCTGCAGTGTTACTACACTTGTATCTGGGTTATAATCTAGTACGAGTCCAGCAAAATCATAGCTTGTCTTTTTGCTATGATTTCCAAACATCTGCTCTTTATACCCTGGAACTCCTTCAAAAAATGCAGGAGCAGTTTCGCGGTTGGCACATTTATCCAATTCCTCAAGCCATTCTTTTTGGATAACAAAATGATCCGGATCAGCACAATATGCATCAATCACTTTACGGTAAACACTCACAACCGTCGCAATATAGTGAATGGATTTCATTCTTCCTTCCACTTTTAAGCTGTCAATTCCTAATTCAATCATTTTTGGAATAGATTCAATAAGGTTTAAATCTTTTGGGCTCATCGCAAACGGTGAATCATCTTCACTGAATAAAGCTACTTCTTCATTATTGTTCAATTGGTACAAATCGTAATCCCAACGGCAAGATTGACAGCATCCGCCTCTGTTTGAATCCCGTGCAGTCATATGATTACTTAACGTACATCTTCCGGAATACGCGATACACATCGCACCATGTACAAAGGTCTCTATTTCAATATCGACTTTTTCTTTCATTTCACGAATTTCCTCAGCACTTGTTTCACGGGCAAGTACGACACGCTGAAGACCTTCTTCCTTCCAAAATTGGACTGCCTTCCAGTTTGATAAAGATTGCTGTGTGCTTAGATGCACCTCAATTTCTGGAGCAAGCCGCTGACAGGTTTCAATAATAAGCGGGTCAGCAACAATAATACCATGGATACCCGCTTCTTTTAAACCGAGCATATAGTCCTCAAGTCCATCGATATTCTCATTGTGAGCAATAATATTTGTTGTTACATATATCTTTGCACCATATTTTTTGGCGAATTCTACGCCTTCCTTCATTTCTTCAAAAGTAAAGTTATCAGCGTTTGAGCGAAGACCGTATTCCTGACCTCCAATAAATACGGCATCCGCACCATAATGCACGGCAATTTTTAATTTTTCAAGATTACCAGCAGGTGCTAATAGTTCCGGTTTTTTCACAACCATTCGTTTACCGTTCACGATTTGTGAAATTGGCTCTTTCGTAATGGACATAGTAATCCCCTTTCTAACTTTCTGCTATATGAACTCCGCTTTTCGTTATGATCTAGCTCCGTCGTCCCTAGGCAAGGCGGCTCCGCTTTTCTATTAGTAGACCGTTTCCTTAAAGAAGAAGCCTGTGTCTAACGGGCGATGTGCTGGTTGAATTTCTTCAACTTTCTCCAGTAATTCGGTCTTCATATCTTCGTATGCATCCAGATCCTCTGAGCAAGTATCGATGGCATTTCGGTATAGCTTCGTTACTTCCAATACATAGGATGGGTCATGAAGAATACCGTCGATTTTAAAGGAGTCTACCCCCGCTTCAATCATATCCTGAAGCTCATCAATAACACACATATCATTTGGACTCATAATATGGGTTCCATTTTCATCTTCAAAAATAGGATATTTATTTTCACGTTCTTTGTCGTGTAGGAACATATTTTTTTCCTGCTTGCGATTTTCAACTTCCATTACTTTTCCTTGATACTCAAAGTAATTACCAAGAAGTGATCGTTTCGACTGGAACATCGTGATCATTCCATGAACCTGTACTTCAATTTCAACCTCAGCCTTTTCTTTAATCTCAAGAATCGCATCAAGGTTGATCTCCTTAGCAAGGACTGCTCGTTTTGCTCCTTTTCGTCCCCAATAGTTACAGGTGTACCAGTTCGTTCCTGTTGTTTCAGTACTCCAGTGAAGCTTCAAATCCGGAGCAGCTTCTCTTGCCGCCATCAATACAGCAGGATCACCAAAAATGACAGCATCTGCCCCCGCATTTTGTAAAAACTGAAGATAGCCGGCAAGTTCTGGTACTTTTTCATTATGAAATAAGGCATTCATCGCCACATATACTTTTTTTCCTTTTTCATGAGCCATTTTGATCGCTTCCACTACTTGCTCACGGGAAAATTCACCTGCTAAACGTAGTCCATATCTTTGTTCACCAATGACAAATGCATCTGCTCCTGCTTCAATCAGTGGAAGGATTTGATTTACATCTGCTGGTGTTACGAGTAATTCTGGTTTTTTCACGTTCTTCACCTCTTCTTACTTATTGCTACACCGTCTCCAACGGGTAAAATAACTGTGTGATAATCAGGATGATTCATTAGCCATTCATTGAACAGCTTAATCTTCTTTACTAGATTTGCTGTTCGTTTACTTTCAATCGTTTCTTCTGCTACAAGGCCCTTAAATAGAACATTATCTGTTACAATGACACCCTGATCAGTCAGATAGCCTGCATACAGTTCAAAGAAACGTTTATATTGTCCTTTTGCGGCATCAATAAAAATCACGTCATATGGCCCTTCTGAAGCAACAGCCTCTTCAACCTCAAGAGCATCTCCCAGGATGATCTTTATTTGCTCTTTTTTTCCATACTGCTCAATATATTGCTGCGCTAACGCTGCTCGCTCATGATCCCGTTCAATTGTAGTAATCGTTGCTTCAGGAATCGCATGTGCCATTCGTAACGCTGAATAGCCTATCGCTGTACCTACTTCAAGAATCTTTTTCGGTTGAGCAATGCGGAGAAATTGCAGCATTGCTTCCATTCCAGCAACTTCCATGATAGGAACATTGTTCTCAGCAGCATAAGCCTCGATATTTATGAAAAATTCCGGACGTTCCGGAATTAAATTTTCTATATAGGCATGTAACTTATCGTTTTTCATTATATAGCCACCTCAATCTGTGAAACATGAAAAAATAGCGTTTCACAGAAATTACGTTAAACGAGGAACTCGATTTTAACGATTGCAGAATTAGCTGCATAACTGTGTTTACGCTACTCGTAAAATGATTTTGAGAACACTTGAACTATTTTAACACAAATGAACGGGAAATGCCAATAATCGTCACTCCCCGTTCACGTTTTATACGCTAGAACTTTCTTCCTTTATTGGATATGCTCTGCTTTTTTCTCATTATGCTCGGCAAGTGTTTTGGAGAATAGCACTTCGCCCTCAGGTGTAGCTAGAAAATAGAGAAAATCGGTATCGGCTGGTTCCAACGCTGCCTCGATTGAGGAAATCCCTGCGTTCGCAATGGGACCTGGTGTCAATCCAGGATTAATATACGTATTAAAAGGATCCTCTATTTCTAAATCACTATAATAAACCTTTTCCTTATGCTCTCCTTTGGCATACAGAACGGTTGGATCTGTTTGTAAAGGCATGCCGGAATCTATTCGATTATAGAAAACACTTGAGATTTGGTCTCTATCAACCTTTGCCGTTGCTTCTTCTTCAATTAAGGAAGCCATCGTCAATACCTGATGAACTGTCATCTGTTTTTCTTCCATTTGCATTCGATATTCATCGACTACAGATTTAGTTTTATTCAGCATCACTTGGACGATTTCTTCAATAGAAGGATCTTTCCTGTAAAATGGATAGGTAGCTGGAAATAGATATCCTTCAAGTGGATATTTAATGAGCGGATTCAACATTTCATTCGATAATAATTCTGGATATTGTGATATTAAGGATTCGATATATGTCCGATCATTTAACACAGCTAAAATTTCTTCAGATTTATAGCTTGTATTTTTAGCAATGATTTCGGCAATTTCAGTCAGCTGCTTTCCTTCGGGAATGGTTATCTTAAAAACAGCCTTTTGCATTACTTTTCCCGTTTTTAAGCTGTTTACGATTTGTGGTAGTGTCATCGAAGGAGTCATGACATATTCACCAGCCATAAAGCCAGATTCATTTTTAAACTTTACATAATATTTAAATACGCGTGCATTCTTAATAATCCCTTTATCCTCTAATATCTGTGAAATATTAGTAACACCAGCACCTATTGGAATCTCAATCTTTTTTTCCTCTTTACTATCCGGATCAACTGGTTTTAATGCGGAATTAATATAAAAATACCCTCCGCCAAATACTAGAATTGCAATTAAGAATATAGAAATAGATATAATGGCAACTACCTTACGGACAACCTTTGCTTCATTTTGACGTTCCATTAATTTATTCGTAAATCCTGTTTTTTCGGCATTATTCTCTTTTTTCTTCACCCGTTCCCCTCCATTCATCAGGGTTTTACATATTTCTCGAATCATTATACTATATTTTTAAATGAACGTAAAAAAAAGTTCAGACTGCTCCCTATACTATATAGACTCTATTTAACAAAGTACTTGATTTCCGTTCCAGGCACTTCGCTTTCCGCGGGCGACCGCCGAGCCTCCTCGACACTTCGTGTCTGCGGGGTCTCGACTGTCTCGCTTCTCCCGCAGGAGTCTTCGTGCCTTCCACTGCAATCAACAGGCTAACAAAATCACAATACTGTTTTAACATAGCCAATAAAAAAAATAGACCAGCCAATTGGCCGGTCTGTTTTTTATTCTTCTTCTTCCTGCTCATCCATAAAGGTATTAAGCATTTCTTCGATTAAATCCCACTCTTCATCCGTTTCAATCGGCATTAATTCACCATCTGAATTGTTTTCACTCGGAGTGAAGGAAGAAGCATGAATTTCAATTTCTTCATCATCGTCATCTGCACCAATTGGATAATAAAGAACATAGGATTTGCCAAATTCTTCAGAGTCAAATGTAAATAGTACTTCACATAATTGCTCGTTTCCTTCTTCATCTACTACTGTAATATTATTTTCGCCGTGGTTCATATTATTCACCTCATTAATTTTTACTATCTAAATATCCTTGCAGGATCATAGCAGCTGCCATTTTATCAATAACTTTTTTCCTTTTCTTACGGCTCATATCCGCTTCAAGCAACACTCTCTCAGCCGCAACTGTTGTTAGCCTTTCATCCCAAAGTACAACTGGAACACCAAATCGTTTATGCAGCTCATCTGCATAAAATTGGCTCGCTTCACCACGTGGACCAATTGTTCCATTCATGTTTTTGGGCAATCCAACTACAATCGTACTAACTTCATTTTCTTTAATCAGCTTTTCCATTTCACTGAAGCCATATTCCCCTTCAGCTTCATTAATTGCTATTGTTGTTAATCCTTGCGCAGTCCAGCCAAAAGCATCACTTAATGCAACGCCAACCGTTTTGGAACCAACATCTAAGCCCATCATTCGCATTTATGATCCCTCACAATTTTGATGCATCTTATTTCGAAAAGAAATGTGATGAATACCATTTTCCTGTTCAAAAAGCGGTCTCGATTTGTATGTACACTTTATCATATAACAAGGCACCTTCCACTATCCAAAAGTGCCTTGTTTTTCTTTAAGCTAAACAAATGATACAGAAGAATGTAGCAGCATCCTACTGTCTTTTATCCCATCTTGTGCATGTCCTATGCTTTGTTTTCTTTCAAATAGGATTTCATTAATTCTTCAATAATTTCATCCCGTTCCAGTTTACGTATCATATTCCGTGCATCCCGGTGTCTAGGAATATAGGCTGGATCGCCCGATAGCAGATAACCAACAATTTGGTTAATCGGATTATAGCCTTTCTCCTGTAAAGCTTCGTATACTTGGAAAAGCACTTCCTTGACATTATGTTCAAAAGGTTCTTCAGGAAAATTGAATCTCATTGTTTGGTCAAATGAGCTCATTATTTACACCTCACTTTTTGTAGAGGAAACACAACCATAATCAACACTAATTCTTGCAATTATTTATGATAGTAGTTGTATATATTTTACACTACTTTTTGACAATATCAAACGGATTTCACCCATTCTTCTACATATTCTAATGCTGCATCCAATTTAGCAGGGTCTTTTCCTCCTGCTTGTGCCATATCTGGACGGCCTCCACCGCCGCCTCCGCAGATTGCAGCTACTTCCTTAATGAGTTTACCCGCGTGATAACCTTTATCCATTAAATCCTTTGTTACTCCGGCAATTAAATTAACTTTGTCTTCTGCAGGACTACCAAGAACAACAATACCGCTTCCAAGCTTTTGCTTTAAATCATCGGCCATATTACGAAGATTATTCATGTCTGTCCCTTGAACCTTTGCTACTAATACAGGAACCCCGTTTATATCCTTCACTTTAGATACAAGATTACCCGCTTCAATATTGCCCAATTTTGTGGCTAAAGATTCATTCTCACGTTGAAGATGTTTTATTTCATTCTGTAAAATTTCAATTCTAGCCGGCACTTCTTTAGGATTTGTTTTTAATTTTGCAGCCGCATCTTTTAGAATGCTAATTTGATTGTTCATCAGGCTATAAGCACCTTCACCTGTCACAGCTTCGATACGTCGGATACCGGCACCAATCCCACTTTCAGAAACAATTTTAAATAACCCAATAACTGACGTATTCGGAACATGGCAGCCTCCGCAAAGCTCAAGACTGAAATCGCCCACTTTAACAACCCGGACAATATCACCATATTTTTCACCAAATAAGGCCATTGCTCCCATTGCCTTTGCTTCATTAATTCCTTTATAGCTTATATCAACACCAATGCTTTTCCAAATTTGCTCATTAACAATTTCTTCAATTCGTTCTAGCTCTTCAGGCTGAACCTGACCAAAATGAGAAAAGTCAAAGCGTAAACGATCAGGCTCTACCAATGAACCTGCTTGATTAACATGTGTACCAAGTACATCCTTAAGTGCTTGATGCAGCAAATGTGTTGCTGTATGGTTTTTAATTACTTTAGAACGATTCTCTTCATGAACAGAGGCAAATACCGTTGTATTGACCTTAAGACTACCTTCGACCACGATGGCACGATGCAGATTCTGGCCATTCGGTGCCTTTTGTACATCTAGCACATCAACCTTTATTCCTTCAGCAGCAAGGATTCCCTTATCCGCAATTTGACCGCCGCTTTCTGCATAGAATGGAGTTTGGTCAAGGATAAATTGGAACTCATCACCAGCTTGAACTTCCTCTGTTACTTGACCATCCTTTACTAACACGATAACGTTTGCTTCTAATTGCAGCTGGTCATATCCTTCGAATTTACTTTCATTTTTAATTTCACTTAGAACACCGCTTTGAACCTGCATTGAATCAACATCCTGACGTGCAGATCGTGCACGTTCACGCTGTTGTTCCATTTCATTTTCAAAACCTTCATGATCAACAGTCATGCCTTCTTCTTCCGCGTATTCCTCTGTTAATTCAACAGGGAAACCATATGTGTCATATAAGCGGAATACATCGGCACCGGAAATTTTACTGCTTCCTCTGTCTTTTTCCTTTTTCATCACTTCAGCTAGAATAGCTAACCCTTCATGTAAGGTTTCATGAAAGCGTTCTTCCTCATTTTTCACGACTTTCTCAATAAACGCTTGTTTTTCTTTGACTTCAGGATAGAAGTCAACCATGATTTCACCAACGATAGCTACAAGCTCAAACATAAACGGACGATTGATGCCTATTTGTTTCGCATAACGGACCGCTCTACGCAGTAAACGTCTTAAAACATAGCCGCGTCCTTCATTTGATGGAATAGCACCATCACCAATGGCAAAGGCAACTGTTCTAATGTGGTCAGCTATTACTTTAAAGGCAACATCTGTCTCTTTTTCTTTACCATATTGTGCACCTGATATTTCCTCTGTTGCACGAATTATCGGGATAAATAAATCCGTATCAAAGTTTGTTTCTACATTTTGCACGACTGAAGTAATACGTTCCAGTCCCATCCCTGTATCAATATTTTTCTTTGGCAGCGGAGTGTATGTGCCATCAGGGTTATGGTTGAATTCAGAAAAAACTAGGTTCCACACTTCTAGATAACGATCATTTTCTCCGCCTGGATACAATTCCGGATCCTCGGGGTCATTTCCAAATTCGGGGCCGCGGTCATAAAAGATTTCTGTATTAGGACCGCTCGGACCTTCTCCGATATCCCAAAAGTTTCCTTCTAAACGGATGATCCGCTCTTCTGGAATCCCGATTTTACGGTTCCACAGTTCAAAAGCCTCTTCATCTTCAGGATGAATCGTAACAGATAGCTTTTCCTTTTCAAACCCAATCCATTTCTCATCCGTTAGAAATTCCCAAGCCCATTCAATGGCTTCTTCTTTAAAATAATCACCGATTGAAAAGTTTCCCAGCATTTCAAAGAATGTATGGTGTCGGGCTGTCTTCCCAACATTCTCAATATCATTTGTTCGAATCGACTTTTGTGCATTTGTGATACGTGGATTTTCAGGAACCACACGACCATCAAAGTATTTCTTAAGTGTTGCGACTCCACTGTTAATCCATAATAATGATGGGTCTTCGTGGGGAACAAGCGAAGCACTCGGTTCAACCGCATGTCCTTTTTCTTTAAAGAAATCTAAAAACATCTGACGAATTTCTGCTCCTGTATGTCTTTTCACTTTAGTATCCTCCTATTTGTTTTCTAATTTTCCACACAAAAAAAGCCCTCTTCCCTGGACAGGGACGAGAAGCTTTGGCTCGCGGTACCACCCTGATTATGAATGCAAACACACATTCATCTCTCAATATCACCTTAACGCGGTATGACGGCAGTGATTAGCTGCACTCAGGATTAGCATTCTGTTATTCTTCATCTAGAGCTTCTCTCAGCCTCGGAAGCTCCTCTCTTACGTGTTACATTACTAGATGGGCTCTAACATACTCGTTCCTTCTTCATGTTTTATTATGTAAGTGTGATTATATTACGCATTATGCGATATTCTCAATAGCTTGTCAATATTTGAACCTAATCAAATTCTCTCGTCGCATTTATACTTCTTCCCTTGTATCATTTTGTTTGAAAAGATCAATCGTATTCTTTTTACTGAAATGTTTTTTGATATGAAGTAAGCTTGCTTTCAAAATCGCGACAATCGGCACGGATAATATCAAGCCTAGTATTCCACCTATTTCCCCTCCGGCAAAAAGAGCAAGCATGATGATAAGTGGATGCATATGAAGGCTTTTCCCAACAATAAGCGGTGACAGAATATTCCCCTCTAAAAATTGCATACAAAAGATTATACAAGCAGTAATAATCATCATTTTCACTGATATAGTAGAGGCAATAATGACAGCCGGTATCGCACCGATAACCGGTCCAAAATATGGGATTACATTTGTAATACCAATAATAAGCCCAAGCAGTAACGGATATTTCATATGAAAAAACCAAAATAATAAAGCAGATATTGTACCAATCATAACACAGACAAGTGTCTGCCCCCTTATATAACTGCCAAGAGATTTATCAATATCCCGTAAGAGAATGATTCCTCCCTGCCGCCATTTCCTTGGTGTTAAATACCATACTGCTTTTTTTATCAATACATAATCCTTCAACATATAAAATGATATAAAAGGAATAATGGCGAACGTAAAAAGCGAACTAACCAGTTCTAGAATAGAATTGATTACATTGGTAAGGATAGCCGCTAAGCTTTGCTCTATGGATACAATCCCTTCGTTAATTCGTTCCTGTATTCCATCCGGCCAGGCAGCTGTTTTATGTTGAACATAATTAACAAAGTCAAGATACTGATTGGTAAGCTCTGGCACACTCTCAGCCAAATCCTTCAATTGTTTAATAATCTCTGGCAGCCCTTTATAAACAGCAAAGCCAACTCCGCCAAAAAAAAGAAAATAAATAATAAAAACAGCCATTCCTCTATGTAATCCTCCTTCATGGATTCTTTCAATAATCGGATGAAGAAGATAGGTAATAAAAGCTGCCACGATAAACGGAAACAATATCTTAAAAATGACCATTACTATCGGAAGCCAAATAGGCTGCAGTTTAATAAAAATAAACAGCACAATCATAAAAAGGAGCAGAAAACCTAAACGGTAATACCATTTTAAAGAGATATTCAACGCTTATCGCCTCCTTTCCTTATTGTGAAGGCAAATGCATATTTTATACCTATTTGGCGAATCTTTTTACTCTAAATATGATATGAATAAGGGATAACCCAATATAGGTTATCCCTTATCTATTAGAATAATGCTTTCAAGCCTTTTTTCATTTTTCGCATTTGCCGGTTCGAAACGAGGTTATTTTTTTGCACATAATTATAAGCGGCTACTCCAGCACTCACTGCAAGCATGGAAGTTATCACTTTATTCATAAGATTCACCTCAAACTTTATAGGATAAACCGACGTTCATCTTCATCAAACAGATCATCAAGTGAGCTTAGTGAACCATCTTCTTCAACTTGATGGGTCAAGATCAACCCATTTGAAAGAGTAAGCTCAATAAAACAATTCCAGCAGTAATATTGGTTGATGCCAATCTTTCCGATATCCTTACTCTGACAATTAGGACATTTAAACATTCGAACACCTCACAGTTATTTAACCTTCACTATGATGGCATCCTTCCCAATTGCAGGCGGTTTATCAGCTTTCACCACACGTTTTCCTTCTATGATGTCTGAAAAGAAGCCATCCGATAATTCATACCCTATAATCGTTCCCGCTTCTTCCAGAAAATATACATCTTCTAAGAAACCAAGACGTTCTCCCTCGCTCGTCATCATCATTCTGCCAAGCAATCGTCTCTGGTTTTCAAACGTGTATTCCTTTGGATCTGTTAATGGTTCTAAAATATTACGGTCTTCAATCATTACCCCATCAAAGCCAAAAGAAGATACATCCTTCACATTGATTTTATATGTTTTTTTAAAGAAAACGCCTTTTTTGATCAGCAAACCTCTAACCATACCGTCATTTGATATATTTAAGTCACAGATTTCTCCAATTTTTGAACCTGATTTTAGTTCAAATACAGGAAGTCCCTTTAATAAAGAAAACGTCCGCAAAGATAATCCCCACCCTTCCGAACATTACTATTATCTGCTGAAGCCTCTAAAACATAAGAAGAAAGCTTTTCCAATATCAATCACGTTTGATATGACAAAAAAGAGCATCCGTGGATACTCTTTTCTTACATAAACTGGTAGGGTGTTACATTTTCCATTCCAATCATTGGATCAACATTCATCATCAATTCTTCATAGGTCATGTCAGTCTGCTGAAGCTCCGCCTCAACAGATACCACTTTTGCCTTTATCTCCTGCAACTTCTCAGCCAAAGTGGTCTTGCGGGATTGTTCATCAGCGCGCTCAACACCGAGTCTTAGTGCATCTTCTTCACCACAAAGAATTAAAAATTGTTTACTCCTTGTAATGGCGGTATAAATTAAATTTCTCTGCAGCATTCGATAATAGCTTTTCACAATTGGCAGAATCACAATCGGAAATTCACTTCCCTGTGATTTATGCACAGAGCAGCAATAAGCAAGCGTGATTTGATTTAGATCCTGTCTCGTATAGGTTATTTCGACGCCTTCGAAGGAAACTACTACCATATCCTGCTTTTCCGTATTCTCTTTTGCATAAAAAACAGACACAATTTCGCCCATGTCACCATTAAACACATGCTTATCAGGTTGATTGACGAGCTGAAGGACTTTATCCCCGACCCGATACTTTGTACTGCCAAAGACCAGCTCTTTGCGGGATCCATCCGGATTTCCATTTAGGATTTCCTGCAGCATCTCATTTAAACGGTCAATGCCTGCTGGTCCTTTATACATGGGTGCCAAGACTTGAATATCCCTTGGCAGATACCCTTTTTTCTTGGCATTTAAGACAACCTTTTCAATTACATTGGCAATCTGCCCCGTATGACAACGAAAAAAAGAGCGATCCTTCTTCTGAACACTGACATCCATTGGCAAGTTCCCTTTTTTAATTTCATGTGCCAGTTCAATTATCGAGGATCCTTCTGCCTGACGATAAATATCCGTTAAACGAATAGTTGGAATCGCATTAGAATGAAGCAAATCTCGTAATACCTGCCCTGGGCCTACTGAAGGAAGCTGATCCTCATCGCCGACAAGAATGACCTGTATATGCTCCGGCAAGGCTTTAAATAACTTGTTAGCCAGCCAAATATCCACCATAGACGTTTCATCTACAATGAGGATTTTCCCTTCTAACGGGTTGTCTTCATGATGATCAAAGCCCTCGCTTCCATTCCATCCCAGTAGTCGATGAATTGTTACAGCCGGTAGACCGGTTGATTCAGTCATTCGTTTTGCAGCACGTCCAGTGGGTGCAGCAAGCAAAAATGGAAATGGCTCCTCTTTTTTATAATCCTTTGGATCAAGTGAGCAGCCATGCAGCTCAGCATATAATTCGACAATCCCTTTAATGACGGTTGTTTTTCCGGTTCCGGGACCGCCGGTTAATAATAACAACGGCGACATAAGGGCTGTTTGAATCGCATCCTTTTGCGTGGGTGCATATTGAACACCAATTCGTTCCTCTAAATTTCCAAGTGCCAGCAAGAACTCCGATTCAGGAAATTGATCCTCATATTCCTTTTGCTCAAGCAGCTTCTTAATACTTGTCACAAGGCCCTTTTCTGAAAAATAGAGATAAGGCAAATAAAACCTTTTTTCTTCAACGATTATTTTTCCTTCTTCTTCAAGCTTTAATAATTCACTTGTGATATCGGCATATTCAATTTGATCACGTTGATTTTCTTCGAGAAGCTTTTGCACACTGACTAAAAGCTGTTCAGCGTCGACAAATACATGACCATTTTGCATACATTCCTGTTCCAGAATATAAAGACAGCCTGCTTTTATTCGGTCTGGATGATTTCCAGTAATTCCTTGCTGGTGCCCGAGTTCATCTGCACGAGCAAAGCCAATTCCCTCTACATCCTCTACCAACTTATATGGATTCGTTTGGATTACATCTATGGTCTGATCTTTATACGCCTGATATATTTTCATCGATAATTGCGGGCCAAATCCGTATTGATTTAACGCAATCATTGCCTGCTCAAGCCCTTGATGCTCCATCAAGGTGTCATATAAATCCTTTGCTTTATCAGGCGGAAGTTTAGGAACTTGATCTAAGAGGGAAGGTTGGTTTAAGATCCTCGTAATCGCGTTTTCACCAAGCGTATCAACAATCTTCTCAGCTGTTTTCTTACCAATCCCCTTGAAAAGCTCACTTGAAAGGTAGCTGACAACTCCTTGCTTTGTTTGCGGTATATCCTTCCGAAAATGTGTAGCATGAAATTGAAGTCCAAATTTTTGATGCTCCTTCATCTCTCCATAAAAAATATACACTTCCTGCTCATGGATTTTCGGAAAGTAGCCAGTAATCACCGCTTCTTTATCTTCATAATTTTCATTTGTTTCTTCGACTCTGATTCTGAGAACCGTATACAAATTTTGTTCATTATGAAAAATGGTTACAATTGGTCTCCCTTTGATAAACTTTCCCTGTTCCGCATATAAATCAAGTGAATCCTGTTTCTCCACCTTTATGTTCCCCTCCTTACCGTCAATGACATCGTCCTTGTCCCATTACTGCCCAGCCTCTTCAATCAAACGCTTCCCGTGACCTGCTAATAAATGATCAGGCTGGATTTCCAATGCCTTGTCAAACATAGCTAAAGCTTTGTCGCCATCTTCCTGGAATCCGT
>Ga0180215_1000496_pt1 | contig 50446 bp, 44 predicted proteins | sample eDN3rd37CBELigBY_FD_128871 | JGI IMG/M metagenome (GOLD analysis project Ga0180215, IMG submission 128871) | Enriched backyard soil microbial communities from Emeryville, California, USA - eDNA 3rd pass 37_C BE-Lig BY (version 2) (version 2) | ecosystem: Environmental > Terrestrial > Soil >... | reverse complement strand
TACTCGATCACTTCCGCGACCACGCCCGCGCCGACGGTGCGCCCGCCCTCGCGGATGGCGAAGCGGAGCTCCTTCTCCATGGCGATCGGGGTGAGCAGCTCCACCGTGACACCGATGTTGTCACCCGGCATCACCATCTCGGTGCCCTCGGGCAGCTGCACCGCGCCAGTCACGTCCGTCGTGCGGAAGTAGAACTGCGGCTTGTAGCCCTTGAAGAACGGCGTGTGACGACCGCCCTCCTCCTTGGTCAGCACGTAGATCTCCGCCTTGAACTTCTTGTGCGGCGTGATCGAGCCCGGCTTCGCCATCACCTGGCCGCGCTCCACGTCCTCGCGCTTGAGGCCGCGGACCAGCGCGCCGATGTTGTCGCCAGCCATGCCCTCGTCGAGCAGCTTGCGGAACATCTCCACGCCGGTGACCACCGTCTTCTGCGTCGGACGAAGGCCGACGATCTCGACCTCCTCGCCCACCTTCACCCGGCCGCGCTCCACGCGACCGGTCACCACCGTGCCGCGACCCGAGATCGAGAACACGTCCTCGACCGGCATCAGGAACGGCTTGTCGATCTGGCGCTCCGGCGTCGGGATGTACCGATCCACCTCGGCCATCAGCTGCAGGATCGCCTTCTCACCGAGATCGCCCGTGTCGCCCTCGAGGGCCTTCAGCGCCGAGCCCTTCACGATCGGGGTCTCGTCACCGGGGAACTCGTACTCCTTGAGGAGCTCGCGGACCTCGAGCTCGACCAGGTCGAGGAGCTCGGGGTCGTCCACCATGTCGCACTTGTTCAGGAACACGACGATGTAGGGGACGCCCACCTGGCGGGCCAGGAGGATGTGCTCGCGGGTCTGCGGCATCGGGCCGTCGGCGGCCGACACCACGAGGATCGCGCCGTCCATCTGCGCCGCGCCCGTGATCATGTTCTTCACGTAGTCGGCGTGGCCCGGGCAGTCGACGTGGGCGTAGTGGCGGTTGTCGGTCTGGTACTCCACGTGGGAGGTCGAGATCGTGATGCCACGCTCGCGCTCCTCCGGGGCCTTGTCGATCGAGCCGTAGTCCATCGCCTGGGCGAAGCCCTTGGAGGACAGGACCTTGGTGATCGCCGCGGTCAACGTGGTCTTGCCGTGATCGACGTGACCGATGGTGCCGATGTTCGCGTGCGGCTTGTTACGCTCGAACTTTTCCTTGGACATCTTTCCTCCGCTTCCTCTCCGAAGAATCGTTGGGCGCCGCTCCTACAGGCGCCGCGTCTGAAAATCAATAGCCCCGTATCTTCGCGACGATTTCGTCTGCGAGATTCTTCGGGACCTCCTGGTAATTTGCGAACTGCATCGAGTAGGTCGCCCGACCCTGCGACTTGCTGCGCAGGTCCGTGGCGTACCCGAACATCTCGGCGAAGGGGACCTCCGCCCGGATCACCTGGAGCCCGTGCGCCGGCTCCATGCCCTGGATCCTGCCGCGCCGGGAGTTGATGTCGCCGATGACGTCACCGGTGTAGTCGTCCGGGGCCTCGATCTCCACCGCCATGATCGGCTCGAGGAGCACGGGCCCCGCCTTGGCGGCGGCTTCCTTGAACGCCATGGATCCGGCGATCTTGAAGGCGATGTCGCTGGAGTCGACCTCGTGGTAGCTGCCGTCGAAGAGCTCGGCCTTCACGTCGACCATCGGGAAACCGGCGAGGACGCCGCCCTCCATGGCCTCTTCGACGCCCTTCTCGATGGGCCCGATGAACTCCTTCGGGATCACCCCACCCACGGTGGCGTTGACGAACTCGAAGCCCTTGCCCGGGTCCTGGGGGATCAGGCGGATCCAGCAATCGCCGTACTGTCCCCTGCCTCCCGTCTGCCGGATGTACTTGCCCTGCGCCTCGGCCGGGGAGCGGATCGTCTCGCGGTAGGCCACCTGGGGCTTGCCCACGTTGGCCTGCACCTTGAACTCCCGCTGCAGCCTGTCGACGATGATCTCGAGGTGCAGCTCGCCCATGCCGGAGATCAGCGTCTGGCCGCTCTCCTCGTCGGTGTGCACCCGGAACGATGGATCCTCGAGGGTCAGGCGGCCCAGCGAGGCGCCGAGCTTCTCCTGGTCTGCCTTGGTCTTCGGCTCGATCGCCACCGAGATCACCGGCTCCGGGAACTCCATCCTCTCGAGGACGATGGGCGCCTTGTCGTCGCAGAGCGTGTCGCCGGTGGTGGTGAGCTTGAGCCCCACCGCCGCCGCGATGTCGCCGGAGTAGACCTCGGAGATCTCCTCGCGCTTGTTCGAGTGCATGCGCAGGAGGCGGCCGATCTTCTCGCGCTTGCCCTTCACCGAGTTCCACACCGCGCTGCCCGCCTCGAGCTTGCCCGAGTAGACCCGCAGGAAGGTGAGCTGGCCCACGAACGGATCGTTCATGATCTTGAACGCCAGCGCGGAGAAGGGCGCGTCGTCGCTGGTGGGCCGGGTGTCGGGCTCGCCGTCCGGGTTCGTGCCGGTGACGTCGGGGATGTCGGTGGGCGCGGGCAGGTAGTCGACGACCGCGTCGAGGATCTCCTGCACGCCCTTGTTCTTGAACGCCGAGCCGCACAGGACCGGCGTGATCTTCAAGGCGATGGTCGCCTTGCGCAGCACGGGCCGGATCCGGTCGGAGGGGACATCGGCGCCGGAGAGGTAGAGCTCGAGCAGCGCGTCGTCGAACTCCGCGATCGCCTCGACGAGCGCGGAACGGGCCGCCTCGATCCGCTCCAGCTGCTCGGCGTCGGGCTCCTCGGTCCGCAGGAGCACCCCTCCCGACTCGTCGTCGAAGGTGATCGCCTTGCGGTCGATCACGTCGAGCACCCCGGCGAAGGAGTCCTCGGCGCCGATCGGGAGGTAGATGGGGATCGCGTTGGCCTTGAGCCGATCGCGCATCATCTGGATGGCGCGGTCGTAGTCGGCGCCGACCCGGTCCATCTTGTTGACGAAGGCGATGCGGGGGACCTGGTACTTGTTGGCCTGCCGCCACACCGTCTCGGACTGGGGCTGCACGCCCGCCACCGAGTCGAAGACGGCGACGGCGCCGTCGAGGACACGGAGGCTCCGCTCCACCTCGATGGTGAAGTCCACGTGGCCCGGGGTGTCGATGATGTTGATGCGGTGGTCGCGCCAGAAACAGGTGGTGGCGGACGAGGTGATGGTGATCCCCCGCTCGCGCTCCTGCTCCATCCAGTCCATGGTCGCGGCGCCCTCATGGACCTCGCCGACCTTGTGGATGATGCCGGTGTAGAAGAGGATTCGCTCGGTCGTAGTGGTCTTGCCCGCGTCGATGTGGGCCATGATCCCGATGTTTCGCGTGCGCTCGAGGGGATACTGTCTGGACATCCTCGACCCTTTCTTCGCGATCACCGGGACCGCGACGCGAAAAAGTGGGGCGGACGAACGCCGCGATCCACTTCCGGAAGACCAAAGACGCCGCGTTCGGGGTGCGGCGTCGACCAAGCTGTCAGAGAGCAATGCTGCGTGAACTGCCCGTCTGCCCGTTCCAACTCCTCTGCTTCACTCGAGGAGCCGTCCGGCCCCTCTGCTGCTGCGACTGCGGATGATGCACCGGCCGGGCCACTACCGCGAGGGAGTGGGCGCGAGGGAGGTCCCGGCCGAGAGAACTACCAGCGGTAGTGCGCGAACGCGCGGTTCGCTTCCGCCATCTTGTGCGTGTCCTCGCGCTTCTTCACCGCGGCGCCGCGGTTGTTGGCGGCGTCGAGGATCTCTCCGGCGAGCTTCTCGGCCATCGTCTTCTCGCCGCGGCTGGCGGCGAAGGTGATGAGCCAGCGCATGCCCAGCGCGACGCGGCGATCCTGGCGGACCTCCACGGGCACCTGGTAGGTGGCGCCGCCGACCCGGCGGCTCTTCACCTCGAGGACAGGCTTGACGTTGTCGAGGGCCTTCTTGAAGAGCTTGAGCGGCTCCTCGCCCGTCGCCTTGGCCTGGACGATGTCGAAGGCACCGTAGACGATCCGCTCGGCGGTCGACTTCTTGCCGTCCCGCATCACGTCGTTCATGAACTTGGCGACCAGGCGGTCGTTGAACTTCGGATCCGGGAGGATCTTGCGCTTCTCTACTTCGCGGCGGCGAGGCATCTTCCTCTACCCTTCAGATGAGACGTTGGAGGGGCGCTCGGAGCCGGTCAGGCCCGCGCCCGAATGAAAAGATCGGGTGGTTCTCAGCCCGGCTTCTTGGCGCCGTACTTGGAGCGGCTCTGCTTGCGGTTCGCGACGCCGACCGAGTCCAGGCTGCCGCGGACGATGTGGTAGCGCACGCCGGGGAGGTCCTTCACACGGCCGCCACGGATGAGCACCACGGAGTGCTCCTGGAGGTTGTGGCCGACACCCGGGATGTAGCTCGTCACCTCGATGCCGTTGGTCAGCCGCACGCGGGCCACTTTGCGCAGCGCCGAGTTCGGCTTCTTGGGCGTGGTCGTGTAGACGCGGGTGCAGACGCCACGCTTCTGCGGCGAGAACTGGAGGGCGGGAGCCTTCTCCTTGGCCTTCATGGCCGTGCGGCCGTTGCGGATGAGCTGGTTGATCGTCGGCATTCGGTTCTGGTCCTGTCCCCGGCTCGCCTGGCCGAAGCTGCGCAGGGTCCAACAAAAAGAGCGCCGCATTATAGGGATCGACCGATCCCTGTCAAGCGACGGGTTTCCTCGAGAACGGCGGCACGAAGACGATGTTTCCCTCGTCCTGCGGCTACCTTGGCGCGCGCTTCTACAGACCGCGCGGGCGCCGTGTCAAGGACAATGAAACATTCTTGCGGGCGCCCGCCTTGCCGGCGGGCTTTCGGGCGGCGTGTCCCGGCCGGCGCGACGGCGGGAGCACGGCGAAGAGGAAGCCGCACCAGCCGCAGCGATCCCCGGTGCCCAAGGCCACTAGGGTGCAGCCGGGGCAGCGGACGCCCGCCCTCTCGGGGTGCCCGGCTGGCGGACGGACCGCGCGGCGACGAAGGCCGGCCACCCCGCTCTTCCCTGGGGAAGCGAGCGACTTGGGGAGGGCCGGCTGGGCGGATCCGATCCGGCCGGCGAGGGTGCGCAGCCTGGCGGCGGTCCGCTCCGCCCGCTCGAGGCGCACGGTCAACTCCTCGACCCGCTTCTCGAGAGCGGCGACCCGGCCTCTCGCAGGGCGCTTCGTTCGTGGGGCGGTCCGCGGTGCCATCTCGGCGACCATCCTGCCACGTTTTCGCCCACGGGAGGCGCTTCCTTGCGGCAGGCCTCGGGCGCATGGTAGCGCGTGGCCATGTCCGACTCCTACGTCCTCGACGCCGACGTCGCCCACCTGCTGAGCGCGCCCACGGCCCGGGAGGTGCCGGCGGCCAACCGCATCTACGTCAACCGGAACCTGCGGATGGACGGGGTCGAGGCCGTCGGCTTCGACATGGACTACACCCTGGCCATCTACCACATGCGCCGGATCGAGCAGCTCTCGTTCGACATGACGGTCGACCTGCTCGTGCGCTCCTTCGGATACCCCGAGGAGATCCGCGGGATCGCCTACGACCCCGACTTCGTCATCCGCGGCCTCGCCGTCGACAAGCAGCACGGCAACCTGCTGAAGATGGACCGGTTCAACTACGTGGGCCGCGTCTACCACGGCCGGCGGCCGCTCGATCGGGAGGAACGACGGCGGCTGTACCGCGACGAGAAGATCCACCTCGGTTCGAAGCGGTGGGCGTCGATCGACACCCTATTCGCCCTGCCCGAGGCCGCGCTCTATGCGGAGATCGTGGAGCTGCTCGAGCCCAGGGGTGGCCTCGACTTCGCTAAGCTCTACGACGACATCCGGGAGGCGATCGACACGGTCCACCGTGACGGCTCGCTCAAGGGCGTGCTCATGCAGGACCTCCCCTCGTACGTGCTCCGGGATCCCGCCCTCGGTCCCGCGCTGCACAAGCTGCGCTCCAGCGGCAAGAAGCTCTTCGTGCTGACGAACTCGCTCTTCGACTACACGAACGCCGTGATGTCCCACCTGCTGGACGGGCTGATGTCGAAGTACCCGACGTGGCGCAACTACTTCGACTTCGTGATCGTCGGCGGCGCGAAGCCGCGGTTCTTCGCCGATCGCCAGCCCCTGCTCCAGCTCGACGCCGCCGGGGCGCTGGTCGGGGAGGCCGGCGCCATAGAGAAGGGCGGGATCTACCAGGGCGGGAACCTGATGGACTTCGAGCGCCTCCTCGGCATCGCGGGCGAGAAGATCCTCTACGTCGGCGACCACATCTACGGCGACATCCTCCGCTCGAAGAAGAGCTCGCTGTGGCGGACCTGCATGGTCGTGGAGGAGCTCGAGCAGGAGATCGAGTACCTGGAGCGCAACGCGGAGGAGATGCGACGACTGGCGCGCGACGAGCGCCTGGAGGCGCGCCTCGAAGACGAGATCAACCTCCACAAGACCCGGCTCAACTCGCTGGAGCGGCGGCTCGCACAGGCCGATCTCGACGCGGCGAAGCGGGAGGAGCACGAGGCGGAGCGGCGGGAGGCGAAGCGGATGCTCGAGAAGCTCCGCCGCGCGGGACGAGAGGTGGGCGAGGAGGTGAAGCGCCTCTCGGATCTGGTGGAGCTCGGGTTCAACCGCTACTGGGGGCTCGTGTTCAAGGAGGGCCCTGAGAACAGCCGGTTCGGCGAGCAGATCGAGGACTACGCCTGCATCTACACCAGCCGGGTGTCGAACCTGCTCAACTACTCGCCGATGCAGTACTTCCGCGCGCCCCGGGCGATGATGCCCCACGAGGTGGGGATGAGCGCGCTGTCCTTCTTCGGCGCGGACAACCGGGTGCCGGGCGATACCCTGGACGAGCACGCCATCGGCTGAAGTTCACCCGCTCGCGCGGGGACCTCGCGAGACCTTCGTCAACGCCCGGGCAGGAAGCGCAGATCCAGGAGCCCTTCGATCCCGGGGCTCGCCGGGAGGTAGCCGAGGCCCTGCGCTCTCTCGGCGAGCACCTCGAGCTCGGCAGGCCTGGGGTCGACGCCGAAGGCGAGCCGGTCGTACGCGCTCGCCACGACCCGGGGCGGGAGCTGGAGATGGAATCGATCGCGCAGGAAGGCGCCCACGGCCTGCCGCGACGCGCCGGGATCCTCCATGAGCCGCCGCACCGCCTCGGCGTGGGCCGCGACGAACGCTCGGACCAGCTCGGGCCGCTCCCGGAGCGCGACCGTCGACGCGATCACCTCCGTGGTCGGGTAGATGCCGGAGGGCCACTGGGTCTTCTCCTCCAAGAGGATCACCCCGCCCGCTTCGAGCACGAGGCGGCTCACCGTGGGCTCGGGGACCCACGCGCCCGCGAGGTCTCCCTTCCGAAAGGCCATCAGGATGTCCGACGCCGCGATGGGAAGCACCTCCACCTTGCCTCCCTGGTCGGTGGCCTTCAGGCCGTTCCCTCCCAGCCAGGTCCGCAAGGAGACGTCCTGGGTGTTGGCGATGGCGGGGACCGCCACCCGCTTCCCGACGAAATCGGCGGCGCTCTCGATCCCCTCCTGCACCACGAGCGCTGCTCCTCCGGTGGTGCTCCCGGCGATGATCCGGAGCGCCGTCCCCTCGGAGCGGACGTAGCCGTTGATCGCGGGGTTCGGCCCCACGTACGCCACGTCCAGATCGCCGGCGAAGACCGCCTCGATCACCGAGGGCCCCGCGTTGAACGCCTTGTCCTCGATCGTCACCTCGGAGCCGAGGACCTCGGCGAAGACGCCGCCGCCCACCCCCAGCAGGGCCGGGGCGTGGGTGAGGTTGGGCATGTACCCCAACCGGAGGATCGGGTGCCCCCGGGCGTCGACCGGGGTCGCATCCCTCGTGCAGGAAGCGGAGAGGAGCAGGAGGACGATCAGCGACGGCGCGGCGCGCATGTGCAAGGGTTCGGGTGGAGTCCCCTGGGCGCAAGGCTTGCGGCCGCCGCCCCCCGGCACGACCGTTCGGCGGGGGCTTGGACGAAAGGAGCTTTCCTTTGGCGATGCCCGAGAGAGTGACGGCAGCAGAGGCGGTCGGCGTCATCCGCTCCAACCAGCGGGTGTTCGTCCATGGCCAGTCGGCGACGCCCCGGCAGCTCGTCGAGGCGATGAGCGCGCGCGCCGGCGAGCTGCAGGGGGTCGAGGTCGTCCACCTTCACACCGAGGGCCCGGCGCCCTACGCCGACCCGTCGAGTGCGGAGGCCTTCCGCGTGAACTCGCTGTTCGTCGGCGCCAACGTGCGGCAGGCGGTGCAGGAGGGCCGCGGCGATTATCTGCCGATCTTCCTGAGCGACGTCCCGGCGCTCTTCCGCCGAGGGATCCTGCCCCTCGACGTGGCGCTGCTCCACGTGTCGCCCCCCGATCGCCACGGGTTCTGCTCGCTGGGAACGTCTGTTGACGTGGCGCGTGCGGCGGCGCAGACGGCGAAGATCCTCGTGGCCCAGGTGAACCCGCGCATGCCCCGCACCCACGGCGATGGGCTCATTCACTTCAGCAGCCTCCACAAGGTCGTCGAGATCGACGAGCCTCTCCCCGAGGCCCACCCTCGCCCGCCGACCGCCGTCGAGGAGGCGATCGGCAAGCACGTGGCGGCGCTGGTCGAGGACGGCGCCACCCTGCAGCTCGGGATCGGCGCGATCCCCAACGCCGTGCTCGCGTCCCTGGGCGGTCACCGCAAGCTGGGCGTCCACTCCGAGATGTTCTCCGACGGCGTCGTGGAGCTGGTGGAGAAGGGCGTGATCACCGGAGAGTACAAGAAGGTCCATCCGGGCAAGCTGGTGTCCGGCTTCGTGAACGGGACGCAGCGGCTCTTCGACTTCGTCGACGACAACCCGCTCGTGGCCATGCTGGACATGAGCTACGTCAACGACACGGCGACCATCCGCAAGAACCCGAAGGTGACGGCGATCAACAGCGCGATCGAGGTCGACCTCACCGGACAGGTCTGCGCCGACTCGATCGGCGAGCGGCAGTACTCGGGCGTCGGCGGGCAGATGGACTTCATGCGCGGCGCCGCTCTCTCCGAGGGCGGCAAGCCGATCATCGCCCTCCCCTCCACCACCCGCACCGGGAAGTCGCGGATCGTCGCCTTCCTCGCCAAGGGCGCGGGCGTGGTCACCACCCGGGCGCACGTGGACTGGGTGGTGACTGAGTACGGCGCTGCGTCTCTCTTCGGGAAGAACCTGCGGCAGCGGGCCCACGCGCTGGTGGAGCTCGCCCACCCGGATCACCGGGAGGCGCTGGCCGCCGAGGCCCACCGCCGGTTCCACTGAGGTCCGCGACAGCCCCCGGACCGATCCGCACAAAAGGAAAGGGCCCCCTGAGTGGAGGCCCCTTCCGATGCAATGGATGTGGTGCCGGCGCGGGGACTCGAACCCTGGACCTGCGCATTACGAATGCGCTGCTCTACCAACTGAGCTACGCCGGCGGAAGCTGTAATGGCCGGGCTTTCTGCCACCCGGCTCCCGCTGCTGTCAAGCCGAAGTCAACGTGGGCCACGCGGTGTCCGCGGCGACGGGACGGAGACGGCGCGGGCCGGTTCGGATTTTCGAATCGGGCCGGCGTTCCTGCCGTTGGACCCGGTCGCGCCGTGCGGCTAGCATGCGCTGCCCTCGGCGCGCGGGCGTAGGCCCATCCCCCAGAGCGCTGCCCCGGGCGGAAGGCGCGGAGCAATAGATGAAGAGGCTTCCTGGAATCTTGGCGGCGATGGCCGCGCTCGCGGTCGGAGCGACTGCGTCGGCGACGATCGCCCGCTATCTGGAGTTGGACGAGCACGTCGCCTCTTCAGACCTGGTGGTCCGGGCCCGGGCCGGCGCCAAGGCCGAGACCTTCGTCGGCGCCGACGGCAGGCCGCGCACGGAGACCCCCTTCACCGTGCTGCAGGCGTTCAAGGGCGACGTCCAGCCCGGGAGCGTGGTACGGGTGCGCCAGCTCGGTGGCGGGCTGCCCGACGGCAGCTTCCTCACTGTTCCCGGCGACGCGGTCTTCCAGCCGAACGAGGAGGTCGTCCTCTTCCTGGTGACCGATCCCGACGGCACCGCCTTCCTCACCGCCATGGGCCAGTCGAAGTACGAGGTGCGGACCGGCGTCGGCGACACGCCGATCGTGGTTCGGGACCTCGGCGGCCTCGCGTTCTACGTGGGCGGCGCCGACTCCAAGATCGTGCCGGGGGCCGCCGAGCCGCCGGTCTCCCTCCCCCTCTTCTCCCGCGCCGTCCGCGACGCGGCCTCCGCCGGCGGGAGCGTCAAATGAGGCGCGTCTTCGCGGCGTCGTCGCTCCTCGCCCCGGCGCTCCTCGCGCTGGCGTTGGTCGCGCCGCCCACTCCCGCCCATGCGTACCAGTACATCTCCAGCATCGGCTGCAGCCCCGGCCTCGGCGCCGCGTGGCAGTTTCCGACGAACTGGTATCTCGACGCCAGCGGCTACTCCCGGCTCCCGTTCGCGGACATGGAGACCGCCATGAAGGCCGGCGTCGAGGTGTGGACCAGCCCCTGCTGCTCCTCGTTCGCCAGCGTGTACCAGGGCACCGCGAGCGAGTTCGCCATGAGCAACTCGCCGAAGAACATCGTTTCGTTCATCGAGGACAGCTGGCCGAGGGAGCTCGGCGGCCGCCGCAGCACCATCGCCGTGACGCTCGTCCAGCCGCGGCCGGACTGCTCCATCGGTTTCTCCGACATGGTGTTCAATGGCGTCGGCTTCACCTTCCGCCTCGGCTCGGACACGGACCTGCAGGCGATCGCCACCCACGAGTTCGGGCACTGGCTGGGGCTGGATCACACCAGCACCGGCGGTTCCACGATGCTCCCCTACTACCAGGGCGGCACCTCCGGCAGGGCCCTCGGCCCGGACGACGAAGCCGGGGTCTGCGCGCTGTACCCGGGGTGGTGCGAGAGCTGCGAGGAGGACGCCGATTGTCCCGCCGGTCGCGACTGCGACAACGGCGCCTGCGTGATCCCGCCCTGTGCGGTGAACGCGGATTGCGAGATGGGCTTCTTCTGCTCGTCGGGCTCGTGCCTCCCCGGCTGCCGGACGCACCTGGAGTGCGGCGGGGACGAGACGTGCGACCGAGGGGTCTGCCGCAGCAAGCCGACGGGATGCACGATCTGCGACACGTGTTCCAGGGACGCCGACTGTGGGACGAGCCGCTCCTACCGGTGCGTGGACCTCGGCACCGGCACGAACGTCTGCACCAAGTTCTGCAGCGACGACCTAGACTGCGACGGCGACTCCTCCTGCTATCAGATCGGCTCCGGTCAGAGCGCGTTCAATCTCTGCTTCGCTCCCGGTGCGACGAGCGATTCCGACATCTGCCCCGCCAACTACGTCTGCAAGGCGGATGGACCGGCGCCCTCCCTCACCTGCCCGAAGCTGTGGGACGTCTGCCCCGCGAACGCGGACGGCTGCGGGGGACGCTCCGACTTCTGCGTACCCACCGGGCTGAACTCGAAGTGCTCCTGCACCTGCCGCGCGGACGACGAATGCGGTGAGGGGGCGCGGTGCCTCACCGACCCGGTCACCGGGACCCAGGCGTGCTACCCCGACACGCTGGTCGAGGAATGCGGGAACACCTTCTGTCCGCCGGGCCTCGCCTGCCGGGACGACGCGTGCATCCCCACCTGCCGGGGATTCCTCTGCGAGCGCAACGAGATCTGCCAGGACGACGCCTGTGTCTCCGTCTGCGAAGCCTGCCCGGCCGGCACGATCTGCGACGGCGACTCGGCGAAGTGCATCCCGGTCGATCGCTGCGCGGGGATGGTCTGCGCCAGCGGTTCTCGCTGTGTGGAAGGCGCCTGCCTCGAGGGCGGGACCTGCGAGAACGTCTCCTGCTCCGACGGCGAGGTGTGCCGCGACGACGCCTGCGTGAAGGCCGACTCGGGGGCCTCCGGGGGCAACGGAGGATGCGCCGGATGCGCGTCCGGCGATACCGGCCTGTCGCTCCTGGGAGCGCTCGCCCTGGGTGCCGCCGCGCTGCGCCGGCGGCGCGGAAGGGACGTCTCCGGGTCGCCTGTTTGACAGGGGCCAGGAGGCTTTCGCACGCCGGCCTCCTCGCTTGCTTGAAGACCTGTGCAGGCCTAGGATGCCCGCGCGTTCGGGAACGGTACCCGCACGCGCGGAAGGCACCTTTTTTCGAGGTTCGTCCCAATCATGAAAGTCACGTCCCCAGACCAGCGCTCGAAGAACGTCTACACCGAGGCGATGGAGGTTTTTCACGCTGCAGCCGACCTCGTCGGCCTTCACCCTCGTGTCCGGCTCGAGCTCGAGGAACCGGACTACGAGCACATCTTCTACGTCACCGCGGATCTGAACGACCGCCTCGCCCCCCTCGCGGAAGGTGAGAAGGGTCGATACGAGAAGCTCCAGCCGTCGTCGCTGCAGGCGGATGCGCTGATCCCGCTCTTCAACGGGAAGTTCATCCTCAAGCCCGACGGTCTGCGTGGCGCCGACCTCCACGTCGAGAACGGCGTGATCCGCCTCGGCGACAAGGGCCTCTTTCGGATCGAGGCCGGCAAGTCGCAGCGCTTCAAGGCGTATCGGATCCAGCACAACCAGGCCCGCGGCCCGTACAAGGGCGGCACCCGCTACCACCAGGGCGTCTCGCTCGACGTGTTCAAGATGCTCGCCGCGGAGATGACCTGGAAGACGGCGATCGCCGACGTCCCGTTCGGCGGCGGCAAGGGCGGCATCAAGCTCGACCCGAGGGAGTACAGCAAGGACGAGCTGGAGGCCATCACCCTCCGTTACATGTACAAGCTCAAGCCGATGATCGGCCCCGACATCGACATCCCCGCGCCGGACGTCGGCACCAACGGGGAGGTCATGGCGTGGATGTTCCGCCAGTACAGCGACGGCGAGCGCGAGCGGCACAACATGCGCGGCATCGTCACCGGCAAGGACGTCCGCATCGGCGGCTCCGAGGGGCGGATGCGCGCCACCGGCCAGGGCCTCGCGTTCTGCGTGGAGGAGTGGTTCCAGGACAAGGGCCTGCCCCTGGCCGGCTCGCGCTTCATCCTCCAGGGCTTCGGCAACGTGGGCTCTTGCGCCGCCGAGATCCTCAGCGCGATGGGCGCCAAGCTCGTCGCCGTGAACGACGCCGACGGGACGATCTACGACCCCAACGGCATCGACGTCGCGGCGCTGATGGCCTACGTCCACCAGAACAAGGCCAACCTCAAGCGCTCGGTGGCGGGCTTCCCCGGCGCCAAGGCGATCTCCAAGAACGACTTCTGGGAGACCGAGGCGGAGTTCTGCCTGCCCTGCGCCCTCGGCGACGAGATCACGGGCGAGGTGGCGAGCAAGCTCAAGGTCAAGCTGGTGGCCGAGGGCGCGAACCATCCGACCACGCCGGAGGGCGACGAGGTGATCGCCGCCCGGAAGATCGACCTCATCCCCGACATCATCGCCAACTCCGGTGGGGTGACGGTCTCCTACTACGAGTGGATCCAGAACAAGCGGATGGAGCACTGGACCGAGGCCGAGGTGAACGCCCGCCTCGAGAAGGCGATCAAGTCCAACTACCGCATCATCAAGGACATCTCGCTCAACCGTCCGCGGCGCACCCCCGAGTTCAACTCGACGCCGTACGTGATCGGGAAGGAGATCCCCACCCGCACCGCGGCGATGGTGCTCGCCCTCAAGCGGATCGAGGCGCACTACCTCATCGAGGGCTTCTCGCAGTAAGCGCCCCGTATCGCGCCTCGCCCTGATCCAGCCCCGCGCTGGATCAGGGGCTCCCACCAGAGCCCCGCGCCTCTCGGCGTCGGGGCTCTTTCTTTTGGTGACGAGGAGGCCGACACGCTCGTTCGGGCGGCACGCTCAAGCGCAGCGCTGGAAGGGCTCCGCGTCGGAGACGATCCCCTCGACGACACCGAGCACCCTGCCCCTTCCTCGCGAAGAGGGGCTGCCGCCCTGCCCCGCCTCCACGAGCCGCAGCCCGCTGCCGGTGGCGACGAGGAGCCACTCGCCCTTCTCCGCTGGACGCTGCCCCACCATCACCCTGGCGCCCTGGGGCACGTGGCGATCGCCGAGCCTCCCGGGGGCGACGGTCCGGTAGAGGGCGACGGCCGCGAGCCGCTCGTCGAAGCCGCGCAGGGAGCCCGGCGCGGGCGCAACGCTCGGCGCGCCGGAGGCCGAAGGCAGGAGCTCGACGGCGGCGCCGGCGGGGTACGGGGAGCGACGCAGCGTGCGGCGGCGGCTCCCGGAGAGGGCGAGCCGGCGCACGAGCGCGAGGGCGTCGGCCGGGTCGGCGACGCGCTCTGCGGTTCCGACCGCGCGGAGGGCGGCGAACGCGAGCTCGGCGTTGGGGATGGAGGAAGGGAAGGTCTGCATGGGGCGCTCCTGTCGTTCGGTCTTTTCGACACTGAACGGGAGTCTAGCCCATCACCCCGACATTCGAGGTTTCCGGCAGGGGCGAACCTGTCAAGCGTCGCCCCGCGCCCGGCGGATCAATGCATGGAGCTCGAGGGAGGCGGCCCCGGCGCGACCAGCTCGATGCCGGTGTCGAAGTCGAGGAAGCGGACGCCGACGCCGCGCAGCGCGGTGCGCCCCTCCTTGCCGCCGTACTCCAGCACGCACTGGAAGCGGACCTCCGAGACCACCGACAGCTCGACGCCCGAGGCGTGATCCGCGAAGCAGATGGTGACCCGCCCCCCCATGGGCTGGAGGTCCCGGGTCTCGATGAACATCCCCCCGGAGGAGATGTTCCTGGCGACCCCGCGGAAGATCCCCTGAGGGGTGGTGACGTACACCGGGAACGCCTTGTCGAACCTGGAGGAGGACCGTCGCTCCCCTGCCGCCTGCGCCATCGCTTCTTCGCCTCGGTTTCGCGAGAGCCGACGCTCTCGAGGGCGACCCTCGCCCGACGGGGCAAAAGGTAGGAGATGTAGGACAAGGTAGCCAAAATAACGACCTCGCCACACCTGTGGACAAGGCGCACCCCGTTCGGCCGGGTCCGCGCCCCTTGGCCGGATGCCTACGATTTCCCGCAAGGGGGAGCGCCCGCCGCGGATCGCCCGGGATCACCCGGGCGAGAGCGCAGGGGTGAAGAAGCGCCATGGCGAGACTCGTGACCGGCGTACTCCTGATCGTGGCTGGGACCGCGCTGGCGGCCTGGAACGCGCCGCGGGTCGAGGCGCGCACCGCTCCGGCCGCACCGCTCGAGCGATCGTTGGATCCCAGGCAGCAGGTGGAGGGTGCGCCGGACCCCGCCAACGAGCCGGAGGTCGACGAGGGCAAGGCCACGCCCCCCGGCCGCGGTGACCCGAACGAGTTCTACAAGAAGGCCCCCCGGAAGCCTCGCCAGCTCCGGCACATATACGCCCGCGCCGCGCCCGCCCTCCCCTCGGCCGTACGAGGTTGATTCGAGCGCGCCATCTGCGCCGACGTGGACGGGCCCAAGAGATCGCGTGCTCGCGCCTCGAGCCAGGGGTGGTGCCGGGACGGGATCAGCCCGCGCGCATGGCCAGGTAGATCGCGCTGTCGCCACGCTGCAGCCGGAGGAGCACCATCTCGCCCGCCTGCAGCGTGCGGACGATCTTCCGGTATTCGGCGATCCCGCCGATCGGCCTGCGGTTCAGCTCGAGGAGCACGTCGCCCGCCACGACCCCTGCCCGCGCCGCGGCGCTGTCCCGCTTCACCTCGGTCACGACCACGCCGCCCTGCCGGCCCGTCCGCTTCGAGCGGGCCGTTTCGGCGTCGAGCTCGCCCACCGTGATGCCGAGGAGAGGATCGTGCTCGTCGCCCCTGGCCTTCGACGACGGCGCCGCCAGGCCGCCGCCCTCATCCCTCTCCGCGATGGTCACCTCGACCCGCCGCTCCTTCCCGTCTCGAACCAGGGTGACGCCCGCCTTCGCTCCCGGGCTGATCAACGCGACCGTGCGGGAGAGCTGCGCGTACCCCTCGATGGCCTTCCCGTCGACGGCGACCACCACGTCGCCGGGCTGGATGCCGGCGGCCTCGGCCGGGCTGCCTGGGACAACGTCCGCCACCAGCGCGCCGTGGGTCTTGGCGAGCTTCAGCGTCTTTGCGATCTCCGGCGTGATCTCCTGGAGCGCCACGCCCAGCCAACCACGGGACACCCTCCCGCTGTGCTCGAGCTGCGGCACCAGCGACTTGACCAGGTTGATCGGCACCGCGAAGCCGATGCCCTGCCCCTGCGCCACGATCGCCGTGTTGATGCCGATCACCTCGCCGCGGGCGTTGAAGAGGGGGCCGCCAGAGTTGCCCGGGTTGATGGCGGCGTCGGTCTGGATGAAGTCGTCGTAGGGCCCCGCGCCGATGAAGCGCTCCTTCGCCGAGACGATGCCCATCGAAACGGAGTGTGAGAGTCCGAAGGGGTTGCCGATCGCGACGACCCAGTCGCCCACCTCGGCCTCGTCGGAGTCGCCGAGGAACACGGTGGGAAGATCGTGGGCCTTCTCCATGCGCAGCAGCGCCACGTCGGTCTTCGGGTCGGTGCCCACCACCGTCGCGGTGAACTCGCGGCCATCGGCGAGCTTGACATCGATCCGATCGGCGCCGTCGATCACGTGGTTGTTGGTGAGGACGAGACCGCTCTCGTGGAGGATGAAGCCGGATCCCATCGACCGCGGCATCACGCGCGACGGGCGGCCATCGCCCTCGCCGCCCCGGGGCATCGGCTCTCCCATGAAGCGGCGAAAGAACTCCTCCATGGGATCGGGGCCGCGCCGCCGCGCGCGCACCACGCTCTTGGTGGAGACGCTCACCACCGCAGGCTTGAGCGTCTTGACGAGCGGCGCCAGCGAGGGGAGCGGCGAGAAGCCGGAGGCGATCACGGGCTGGGGGCGGTCGTCGCCGCGCTCGTGCCAGAGGCCTGGCTGCCCCTTGGCGTGAGCGACGGAGCCCTCGAAGGAGACGGGCGTCACGACAGCAAAAGTGGCGGCCAGCGCGGCGCAGCCTGCAGCGCCGATGAAGAGTCCACGGGAGAAGGACGACATGCGTACCTCGAGGAGTGCGCCAAGGGGCGTGTCGATGCTCGCCAGCTCGGGCGGCGGGCGCCCCTTCAACGGACCGGCGGGCGCTACATTCCCGCCGATCTCGATAGGGGATTCAAGCGGGCGACGTCAGGCGCCGGCTCCGGTGGGGACGAAGCGCGCCACCCGGACGCGGGCGGGCCGGATCACCTTCTCGCCGATGCGCCAGCCGCCGCGCACCTCCTCGATCACCCAGCCGTCCGCGTCGCGGTCGGTGGTCGGCACGAGGTCCACCGCCTCGTGGATGAGGGGATCGAAGATCCGTCCGTCCGTATCGATGGGCTCGAGGCCCTCTGCCTCGAGGCGGCGCTGCAGGCCTTCGGCGATGAGGTGGATCCCCTCGGCGAGCGCCTGCTGGTCCGAGCCGGCGTGGCTCCTCGCCCGGCGGAGCTCGTCCATCGTGTCGAGGAGGATCTGGGCGGCGTGCGCCTTCGCGGCCTCGACCTGCCGCTCCTTCTCCCGCTCGAGGCGGCGGCGGAAGGCCTCGCGATCGTTCAGGACCTCCGCGTACGCACGGGAGATCTCGTCCACCCTGGCGGCCTGCGCGCGCAGGGCCTCCAGATCCTCCGGGGGGGGCGACGTCGTCTCGGTCTCGTTCTCCATGCTGGCCGCAACCTAGGGGCAGGACGCCCGTTGTCAATCACCGTGGTTCGCCGGGCTGCTCCTCCTTCGCCCGCGCGTCGAGGCCGAAGAGCTCGTCGGTGTCGCCGAGGATCTCGATCTCGGCGGCGCGCAGCGAGTAGTAGAGCAGCCACCGCTCGGCCGCGGTGAGCGTCCCGGCGGGGAGCGCCTGCTCGATGTCTTCTACCGTGAGGTACCCGTCCTTCACGCCCTGGCGGAAGAGCGCCTTCCGCGCGAGATGGCTCTGTCCGATCTTGGGCTCCATCATCTCCTCCGAGAGAAGCAAGTCCCCTCCCTGGAGAATGTAGGGTCCAGGACCTCCCGCCGCCGCGGAAGGCCCGCCGGCTATGTATCGTCCCCGCCGACGAGCGCGTTCTCCACGCTCAACAGCGGCGGGCTCTGCACCGTGGACTCCGACGCCGCTGGGGACGCTCGATCGGTGACCTTCGGGCCGAGGATCCGCTCGATCTCCTCCTCCTCCACCACCTCCTGCTGTAGCAGGCGGGCGGCCAGCGCCTCGAGGTGCGAGCGGTGGGCACGGACCATGCGGCGCGCGGTCTCGAGCCCCTCCTGCACGATGCGTTGGATCTCTGCGTCGACCACCCGGTGCAGATGCTCTGAGTATCCTCTCATCTCACCAGGGCCTTGCTGGTTGAGGTGGAGGGCGCGGCGGCGGTCGCCGAGGGAGACCGGACCGATGGCGTCGCTCATGCCGTACTCACGCACCATCGCCGCGGCGATGTCGGTGGCCTGCTGCAGATCGTTCGCGGCGCCGGTGGACACCTCTCCCACCACCAGCTCCTCGGCGGCGCGCCCGCCCAGGAGCGCCGCCACCTTGTCCCGCAGCTCCGGCACCGTCATCAGGTACCGATCCTCCAGGGGCATCTGCATGGTGTAGCCCAGGGCCGCGAGTCCGCGCGGGATGATGGAGACCTTCTGGACCCGCTCGGTGCGAGGCAGGAGCCAGCCGACGATCGTGTGGCCCGACTCGTGGTACGCGACAATCTCCTTCTCCCGCTCGTTCAAGCGGCGGCTCTTCTTCTCGAGGCCCGCGACCACCCGCTCGATCGCCTCCTCCAGCTCGGAGCGCGTCACCTGATCCTTGCCCCGGCGCGCGGCGAGCAGGGCCGCCTCGTTGACGATGTTGGCGAGATCGGCGCCGACGAAACCCGGTGTGCGCGACGCGATGATCTTCAGATCGACGTCGGGCGAGAGCTTCACCTCCCGCGCGTGGATCTCGAGGATCCGCTCGCGGCCCCGCTTGTCCGGCTTGTCCACCAGCACCTGGCGGTCGAAGCGCCCCGGCCGCATCAGGGCAGGGTCGAGGATCTCGGGGCGGTTTGTCGCCGCGAGGATGATCAGGCCCACCCGGCTGTCGAAGCCGTCCATCTCGGCGAGGAGCTGGTTGAGCGTCTGCTCCCGCTCGTCGTGGCCCATGATCCCGGAGTTGCGGCTCTTGCCGATGGCGTCGAGCTCGTCGATGAAGATGATGCACGGCGCCTTGGTCTGGGCCTGCTGGAAGAGGTCGCGGACACGGGCGGCGCCGACGCCGACGAACATCTCCACGAACTCGGAGCCCGAGAGGCTGAAGAACGGGACGCCCGCCTCGCCCGCGACCGCTCGGGCCAGGAGCGTCTTGCCCGTGCCCGGCGGCCCCACGAGCATCACGCCCTTGGGGATCTTGCCGCCGAGGCGGCGGAACTTCTCCGGCATCTTGAGGAAGTCGACGATCTCCTTCAGCTCGTCGACGGCCTCGTCGATCCCGGCCACGTCCTTGAAGCCGACGCCGGTGTCCGCCTCCATGTGGAGCTTCGCGCGGGTCTTGCCGAAGGTCATCACGCCGGGCGGACCCTGGCCCATCTGCGTGCCCATCCGCTTCATCATCCAGCTCCAGAAGAGGATCGCGAGGACGATGGGGACGATCCAGATCAGGATGAGATCGCCGAAGTTGGAGGAGCGCACCGCCTCGTAGTCGACCCCCGCCGCCTGCAGCCGATCGACGAGCTGCTCCTGTGCGCCGGGGACGGTGTTCGCCATCCACGGCAGCGCTCCCGAGCTGCGACCGATGCCCCTGCCCGGCGCCCTCGGCTTGGGCTCGGCGTCGGGCGCGCCGTTCTGGGAGACGTACCCCTTCACCCAGTCGTCGCCCACGACCACACGCTGGAACCGACCCTGATCGACCGCGTTGAGAAACTCCGAGTACGACACCCGGTTGACACCGACGTTCTCGAAGAACCCTCGGAAGAGAAAGAACGCGACCAGCAGGAGGAGGATGATCCCGATCGGCGACCCCAGCTTGAACTTGGGGGTGTCCGAGCCTGCCCCGGGCTGCTTCCTGCCGCCCGGGTTATGCCCCGGCTCCGTCGCCATCTACGCCCCTCTCCCTTTCCGTCCTCCCCGGGGATCGACTCGGCCCGGGGTGGTGCGTACGCCCCCAGCGCACGCGAAGGATGAGGCTGAAGCTATGGACCCCGACGGCGGACCGGCAAGGCGGGTGGCCGGGCGGGGGCCGAGGACGCAGGCGAAGGCGTGCCCCATGTGGGGCCCACGGAGCGGCCGCGCTCCGGTTCAGCCACAGACGGCGGGGAGCTCGGGTGCCTCGTGGAGCACCTTGCCGCCCGAGACGACGACGCGGGCGTGGCGCGTGGCCAGGTGATACGCGAGGTGTTCGACGCCAGGCGCGCCATGGACCACGAGGTCCGCGCGCAGCCCCGGCCGGAGGCGACCGCGATCGGAGAGCCCCAACGCGTCCGCGCCGCCGGCCGTGGCGGCGAGGAAGGCCTCGCTCGCGGTGAGTCCGTTCCCGAGGCAGGCGAGCGAGAGGGCGAGGGAGAAGCTCTCCGTCATCGCGCTGCCCGGGTTGCAGTTGCTCCCCAGGGCGAGCCGCACGCCCGCGTCCGCGAGGGCACGTCCGGGTGCGTAGCGTGGACACTTGAGGTACAGGGTCGAGATCGGCACCAGCGTCGCCGTCACACCCGCCAGCGCCAGCGCCCGCATCCCCGCCTCCGTGATCTCCTCCAGGTGATCCGCGGTGGCGGCCCCCAGCTCGGCGGCGAGCTCCGCCCCGCCTCCCGACGTGAGCTGATCGACGTGCAGGCGCACGCCCAGGCCGTTGGCCCGCGCGGCGGCGGCGAGGCGTCGGGCCTCGTCCACGGTGAAGGCGCCCTGCTCCACGAAGGCGTCGGCGAAGCTCGCGAGCCCCTCGGACGCGACCGCGGGCAGCAGGCCCTCGAGCATGCGATCGATCCAGGTGTCTCGAGCCCCGGCGTCCGGCGGGAGCGCATGGAGCGGCAGCGCCGTCCCCACCCAGCCGAGCCCGACCGCCTGCGCCGCGTCCCGGGCGGCGCGCAGGGTCTTGAGCTCGTCGTCCACGGTGAGCCCGTAGCCGCTCTTGATCTCGACGGTGGTGACCCCCTCGGCGACGAGGCGGCGCAAGCGGGGGACGGCGAGCTCCGCCAGCCCTCGCTCGGACGCCGCTCGGGTGGCGCGGACGGTGGCGAGGATCCCGCCCCCCGCCTGCAGGAGCTCCTGGTAGCTGGCCCCGCCGCAGCGCAGCGAGAACTCCCGCGCGCGGTCCCCCGCGAAGACGACGTGGGTGTGAGCGTCCACATAACCGGGAGTGACGATGCCGCCGCGGGCGTCGATGGCGATGGCGGAGGGGAGCTCGAGGACCTCGAGATCCAGCCGCGCCTCCGGGCCGATCCAGACGATTCGGCCGTCGCGGGCGGCGACGGCGGCGCCGGGGAGGATCCCGAGGGCGGCGTCGGGGCCGCTGGCAGAGTCGCCGTCACAGGTGACGACGGCGGAGGCGGAGTGGACGACGAGGTCGGCGTGGATCACGTCGATGGTTCTATCAGAGCGAGGGCAGCGGGAGACCGCTCTCGTAGTCCACAGGCCCGAAATGGATCCCGGGCGACGGCGAGCCGTATCGTGGGACCATGCGTCGCACCATCCGTCCCATCGCCCTCCTCGCCCTCGCCCTCCTGCCCCTCGGGGCCGGCGCCCAAGGGCGATCGGAGGCCCAGAGCCAGTACCGCCGCGCGACCTCGGGCTTCGCCTACGTCGGCACGGCTCCCGGCGCGAACTTCGGCGGCGAGTCGCTGCCGCGCACGCTGTACATGGACTTCGTCCACGGCGGCTACGTCTTCGCCTCGGGGCTCGACGTCTCCCTCGCCCTGTCGGGGATGAACCTGTTCCCGTCCGCCGGCGAATACGCGGTCTCGATCGGGAGACTCTCGGTGGGCTTCCGCCCGTTCCTCAAAGATCCGCTGCCGATGATCCAGCCGTACGGGTTCATGGGGACCGGCCTCGGCGGCGAAGGCCGGTACCGGTGCGAGCCCAAGTCGGACAGCGATCCGGAGAAGGATCTGAAGCAGGACGTCTGCAACCGCGCCAACTGGGCCGCCGACTTCTTCCTGGGCGCCGGCGTCGACTTCAACTCGTTCCTGTTCTACGTCGGCGGCCAGCAGGTGCTGTTCTACGCCGGCCTCCAGGCCCGCTACGAGTTCCTGCGCAACTACCAGATGCCGGTGGTGACGATCCCCTTCGGCCTCCGCATCCAGTAGCGAAGCACCCGCCGCGCGCCCGTTCCCGCGAAAGTCACGCGAGAAGCTGGCCTACCGGGTGATGCCGGGGATCGACACGCCGCGCTCCTTCGCGACCTCGATCGCCTCGTCGTAGCCGGCGTCCGCGTGGCGAAGCACGCCCATGGCGGGGTCGCCCGCGAGCACCCGGGACAGCCGCCTGGCCGCGGCGTCGGTGCCGTCGGCGACGATCACCTGCCCTGCGTGGAGCGAGTACCCGATGCCGACGCCCCCGCCGTGGTGGAAGCTCACCCACGACGCGCCGTTCACGGCGTTGACCAGCGCGTTGAGGATGGGCCAGTCCGCCACTGCGTCGGTGCCGTCCTTCATCGCCTCCGTCTCGCGGTTGGGCGACGCGACGCTGCCGCAGTCCAGGTGGTCTCGGCCGATGACGATCGGCGCCTTCACCTCGCCCTTGCGGACCAGCTCGTTGAAGGCAAGGCCCGCCTTCTCGCGCTCGCCGTAGCCGAGCCAGCAGATCCGCGCGGGCAGGCCCTGGAATTCGATGCGCTCCTTGGCGAGCTTCAGCCACCGCTGCAGGCCGGCCTTCTCCGGGAAGAGCTTCGCCACCACCTCGTCGGTCTTGTGGATGTCGGCGGGATCGCCGGAGAGGGCCACCCATCGGAACGGCCCCATCCCCTCGCAGAAGAGCGGGCGGATGTACGCCGGGACGAAGCCCGGGTAGTCGAAGGCGTCCTCGACGCCTGCGTCCTTCGCACCCTGGCGCAGGTTGTTGCCGTAGTCGAACACGTGGCTTCCGGCGCGCTGCATGGCGAGCATCGCCTCCACCTGGGCGGCCATCGACTGCTTGGCGCGGCGGATCACCGCCTGGGGATCGCGCTCCCGCATGGCGGCGAGATCCTGCGGCGTGATGTCGGCCGGCGCATAGCCGTTCAGCGGATCGTGGGCGGAGGTCTGGTCGGTGACGAGATCGAAGTGCACGCCGCGGCGCACCAGCTCGGGGAACACCTCGGCGGCGTTGCCGATCACCCCCACGGACAGGCCGCGCTTCTCGCGCTTGGCCTCCTCGACCAGGCGGATCGCCTCGTCGAGATCCTTGGCGACGACGTCCAGGTAACGGGTCTCGAGGCGGCGCTGTGCGCGCCAGGGATCGATCTCGACGCCGAGGAAGGCCGCGCCCGCCATCGCCGCCGCCAGCGGCTGCGCGCCGCCCATGCCGCCCAGGCCTCCCGAGAGGATCGAGCGCCCGGCGAGGTCCTCGGTGCCGAAGTGCTTGCGGCCCGCCGCGACGAAGGTCTCGTAGGTGCCCTGCACGATCCCCTGGGTGCCGATGTAGATCCAGGAACCGGCCGTCATCTGGCCGTACATCATCAGGCCCTTCTGCTCGAGCTCCCAGAAGTGCTCCCAGTCGGCCCACTTGCCGACGAGGTTCGAGTTGGCGATGAGCACACGGGGCGCGTCGGGGTGGGTGCGCAGCACGCCCACGGGCTTGCCGCTCTGCACCAGCAGCGTCTCGTCGTCCGACAGGTTCTGCAGCGTTGCGACGATCCGATCGAAGGACGGCCAATCCCGGGCGGCCTTGCCGGTGCCGCCGTAGACGACGAGATCCTGCGGACGCTCCGCCACCTCGGGATCGAGGTTGTTCATGAGCATCCGCAGCGCGGCCTCCTGGACCCAGCCCTTGCAGGTGAGCTGGGAACCCTTCGGGGCCCGGATGACGCGGTCCATCTTCGCTGCTCCTTGGTCGAAAAAGTGACGGCGAGGATAGTGCAGCGTCCCGGCGGCGTCGACGCCTTCGTGCGCACCTCCCGCAAAGGCGGCGGAGGCGATCGCTTCAGGACTTGGGAGCGAGCATGGCGACGAGTTCGCGCCCCCGCTCCCCGAAGCCCTGCAGGAGCACCGTGCGGCTGCGCGGGCCCTCGTGGCGCAGCTCGATCCGCAACCACTCGTCGGGCGCAGCGTCCGGGACCCGATCGACCCACTCGACGATCATCACGGCGTCTCCATCCACGAGATCGAGGAAGCCGGTGGCGTAGAGCTCGTCGTAGTCCGAGACGCGGTAGAGATCCGCGTGCTGCACCGGGAGCCTCCCGCCATCGTACGGATGGACGATGGCGAAGGTGGGCGAGGCGATCCGATCGGAGGGGACGCCGAGGGCCTCGCAGATCGCGCGCGAGAGGAGGGTCTTGCCGGCCCCCAGCTCGCCGGCGAGGCCGAGGAAGTCGCCCGGGCGCAAGGCGAAGGCAATGCGCTCCCCCAGAGCGCGGGTCGCGCCAGGGCTCGACAGTCTCAAGCTCGCGCTCGCTAGCGGCTCCACGACGCCCACACCTCGCGGATCCCCTCGAGGAGGTCGGAGGCAACGAGGCCCGCGAGGCCCGTGCGCGCCGCCATCCGGTCGCCCGCCGCCCCGTGGACGTACACCGCCGCCCGCGCCGCGTCCGCGGCGCTCATCCCTTGCGCGAGGAGCGCCGCGACCAGACCGGCGAGGACGTCGCCGGTCCCCGCCGTGGCCATGCCCGCGTTGCCCGTGGGGCAGATCGCGGCGTCGCCGCTAGGATCCGCCACCACGGTCGCCGCCCCTTTCAGGATCACGACGCAGCGATGCATCGCCGCGAACCGCCGTGCGACGCCGATCCGATCCGCCTGGACCTCGGCGATCGTCGCCCCGAGGAGCCGCGCCATCTCGCCGGGGTGCGGGGTGATCACCACCTCGCCTGCCGCGCGATGCAGGAGCGCCGGATCCTCCGCCAGCGCGTTCAGCGCGTCGGCGTCGAGGACGAAGGGCCCGCGCGCCTTGGCGAGGAGCCGCCCGATCGCGGCGCAGGTCTCCGGCCCCCTCGGGATCCCGGGCCCCACCAGCACCGCGTCCTTCCCTTCGGCAGCGGCGAGGAGCGCCGGCGCATCCCCCTCGCCGAGGGGGCCGCTCCCCGCCAAGGGCGCGGCCATCAGCTCCATGGCGTGACCGAGCACCTGCTCCGCCACCTCGGAGCGGGTGGCCACGGTGACGAGGCCCGCGCCTCCCACCATGGCGCCCCTGCCGGCGAGCGCTGCGGCGCCGCTCTTTCCCTGCGACCCCGCGACGACCAGGCAGTGGCCGTACGATCCCTTGTGGGACTGCGCCTTGCGACTCGGCAGGCGCTCCCGGATCCGATGCTCCTCGAGGAGCTCCAGCCTGGGCGTGAGCCCCTCGATCGGCGCTGGCGGCCAGGAGATCGGGGCGACCTCGATCGCGCCGGCGAGCTCGCGCCCGGGCGGGATCGCCAGGCCGACCTTGAGCGCCCCGAAGGTCACGGTGCGATCCGCGCGGACGACCGCCCCCGGCGCGGCGCCGGTGTCGGCCGACAGGCCGCTCGGCAGATCCACCGCCACCACGAAGGCACCTCGTGTGCGAGCGCCATTCACTGACTCGATCGCGTCCCGGAAGATCCCTTCCGGCGGACGGGCCAACCCCGTGCCGAGAAGCGCGTCCACCACCACGTCGCCCTGCCCCGCAGCCGCGAGGGCGTCTACGGAGAACGGCGCGCCGTCGCCTCCGAACGCCGAGAAGAGAGCCGCGTTCACCGCCGCGTCGCCGGCCAGCCCCGCCGGATCCTTCAAGGCCAGCACCCGCGTGGAGACGCCTTCCGCGTGGAGGAGCCGGGCCGCAGCCCAGCCGTCGCCGCCGTTGTTGCCCCCGCCCGTGACGACGAAGACCCGCCCGTAGGGACCGAGTCCCGACCGCGCCGCATGGGCCACCGCCGTCGCCGCGTGCTCCATGAGGAGCAGCCCCGGCACGCCGAACCGCTCGATGGCCTCGCGGTCGACGGCGCGCGTCTCGGCGGCGGTGAGGATCCTCACCTGCGGGCCCGGGCGATGCGCTCCACCATGTCGCGGACGGCGCGCTCCATCCCCACCATCACGGAGCGTGCGACGATCGCGTGCCCGATGTTCAGCTCCTCCATCTCGGGGATCGCCGCGATCGCCTCCACGTTGAAGTAATCGAGGCCGTGTCCCGCGGCGACGCCGAGGCCCAGCGCCCTGGCGCGCGCGGCGCCCTCGACCACCCGCCGCAGCTCCGCCCCACGGGAGGCGTCGTCGCCGGCCTTGCAATAGGTGCCAGTGTGGATCTCGATCCTGTCGGCGCCCACCTCGCGAGAGGCCTCGACCTGTGGCCCTTCCGCGTCGACGAAGAGCGAGACCACGATCCCCGCCTCGCGCAGCTTGCGCACGTAGGGCTGGAGCCGCTCCTTCCCCCCCGCCGCGTCGAGGCCGCCCTCGGTCGTCAGCTCCTCCCGCCGCTCCGGCACCAGGGTCACCGTGTGGGGGCGGATCTCGAGGGCGATGGCGAGCATCTCCTCGGTCGCCGCCATCTCGAGGTTCAGGACCGACTTGCACGTCTCCTTGAGCAGACGCAGGTCGCGGTCCTGGATGTGCCGCCGATCCTCCCGCAGGTGGACGGTGATCTGATCGGCTCCGCCCTGCTCGGCGAGGGCGGCGGCGAACACCGGATCCGGATACGCCGCGCGGCGGGCCTGGCGCAGGGTCGCAACGTGGTCGACGTTCACGCCGAGTCTGCAGGTCGGGAGGGGCATGGTCGTTCTTCTCTCTCGCGCTCGCCTCGGTGGGCGCGGCGCCTTCTTTGGGGGAGATCGAGGTTCGCCAAACTTCGGCGGAGTCTCAATGGAGGTTTTCGCCGCCCGATCCGCGGCGGCGCCGCGGCTTCGGCGACCTCTTTCCGGTGACGGGGAGGCCGACCGACGCCGCAGGCCAGCCCAGCGGCTGCTCCAGGGCGTGGTAGCCGCCGCCGTCCCCCGACGTGCCATGGCCGCCACCGCGGGCATGGAACGCCGGGCCTCCCTTGGGGGTCACCCGGGGCCCGCGCCTCGCGAAGAAGTCGACCAGGTGGGCGGCGAGCTCCGCTGGCCGCTCCTCGGGCGCGCAGTGGCCGCAGTCCTCGATGACGTGGAACTCGGCGTCGGGCAGCGATCGGTAGAGCTCCTCGCCCAGGGCCACCGGACACACGGGGTCTCGCCTTCCCCACAGGAGCGCCGCCGGATGCTTCAGCGTGCGCACGGCGCGGGCCAGGTCCGCGGTGTCGCCCAGGTACTGGATCATCGCGAACATCGCCCGCTGGTAGCCCGCGTCGGCGGTGGCGGCGTAGGTCTCCACCAGCTCCTCGGTGACCGCCTCGGGGTTGGCGAAGATCCGGCGCAGGTACATGCGCGCGAAGAACCTTCGCGACGAGGCCGGGCTGATCGCCGTCATCCTCGAGGCGAGCGTGCCCACCAGCGGCGTCATCGGCGCGGCGGCCTGCAGCAGCCACGGCGGCGAGATCACTCCCTGCCCGTCCACCACCGCCACGAGATCCAGCCGCTCGGGTCGGCTCACAGCCATCTCGAGCGCGATCGCGCCGCCCATGGAGTGGCCCACCACCGCGCGGGCCCGGCGCACGCCGAGGTTGTCCATGAAGCCGAACACCAAGGCCGCGAGGGCGCCACGGGAGTAGTCGCCCGGCGGCCGCGCGGAGAGCCCGCACCCTTTCAGGTCGAGTGCGAGCGCCCGGTAGCCCGCTTCGGCGAGGTAGGGGGCGAGCCTGCGCCAGGCCGCTCCGGAGGCACCCAGGCCGTGGACCAGCACCACGGGATCCCCGGCGCCGTAGGCCTCGTAGTGGATCCGTACGCCGCCGACGGAGGTGAATCCGTCCTCGCGAGCGACATCGACGTCGTGCTCGGGCATCACGGTTAGCGCTCCCTCTGTAGCATCTCTCCTAGTTTATACGGTCCCCGCGCCCGAATCGGCAAACCCTTCGGGCCGCCCGCGCCGCGAGCGCCGGCTCGGCCTCGCGGCGGCCCGCGGAGGGGGCGTGCGCTCCTTCGGGTCCAGGCCCTCTCAGCGCAGGGCGCGGACCAGGGCGTCGCCGATCTCCTTCGCGTAGGCGTCGTTGCTGCGGGCGTTGGGGCCCTCGACGAGGACCCGCGCCTTCGCCTCGGTCCCGGAGAAGCGAACGAGGACGCGGCCGTCCTTGCCCAGCTTCAGCTCCACGCCGCGAATCGTCTTCAGCACCGTCGGCAGCTCGTCGAGATCGCGGCGCTGCTTCACCGGCACGTTGAGGAGCGTCTGCGGCACGGGGGAGAACACGCGGGAGAGCTCCGAGAGCGGCTTGCCAGCCTCGAGCATCACCGACAGCAGGGCCAGCGCCGCCACCATGCCGTCACCGGTGGTGGCGTGATCCAGGAACACCAGGTGCCCCGACTGCTCGCCGCCGAAGTTGTAGCCGTTCTGGCGCATCCGCTCGACGACGTACCGATCGCCGACCTGGGTGCGGACCACCCTCCCGCCCGCCTCGCTCATGGCGAGGTCGAGGCCCATGTTGCTCATCACCGTGGCGACCACGGTCTTTTTGGCCAGGGCCTTCTTCTCGAGGAGGTGCCGGCCGCAGATCGCCATGATCGCGTCGCCGTCGATGACCTCGCCCTTCTCGTCGGCGACGATCACCCGATCCGCGTCGCCGTCCAGGGCGATGCCGATCTGGGCGCCGTGCTTCACCACGGCCTTGCACATCCTCTCCGGGTGCAGGGCGCCGGCGCCCTGGTTGATGTTCTTGCCGTCCGGGGTGACGCCGAGGCGGATCACCTTGGCGCCCAGCTCCTCGAACACCATCGGCGCGACCTTGTAGGCGGCGCCGTGCCCACAGTCGATGACGATGGTCATCCCCTCGAGGGTGAGCTCACGGGGGAAGGTGGCCTTGAGGTGCACCACGTAGCGGGCGCCCGCGTCGTCGATGCGGGAGGCCTTGCCCACCTTGGTGGCGATGGGGCGCAGGTGCCCGATCGAGTCGTTGAAGATCAGCGACTCGAGCCGGGCCTCCAGCTCGTCCGGGAGCTTGAAGCCGTCGCGGCCGAAGAACTTGATGCCGTTGTCCTGATACGGATTGTGAGAAGCGCTGATCACGGCGCCGGCGTCGGCGCGCATCGACTCCACCAGGTAGGAGATGCCGGGCGTGGGGATCGGCCCCACCAGGATCGCGTCGACGCCCATGGAGCAGATGCCCGACATGAGCGCGCCCTCGAGCATGTACCCGGACAGCCGCGTGTCCTTGCCGATGACGATCTTGTGGCGGTGGTTGCCGTTGCGCAGGGAGTAGGCCACCGCGCGCCCGAGCTGCAGCGCCATCTCGGCGGTCATGGGGTGGATGTTCGCGACGCCGCGGACCCCGTCCGTCCCGAAGAGCCTTCGCTCGATCTTCTTCTTCGCCCCGTTCGTGGCCTCGTTCGACACAGACATCTTCCCTCTCGACCTCGCTTCCACTCTTTTCGCGCGGCCCATCCACCGTACGGTGCCGCACGACGAGAAGCGAAGCTGGATCCCCCGCCGCCCCGTCGCAACGAAGCGCGCGAGGATCGAGCGCGGCACCGCATGAATCGTTCGCGGACGCCTGCTCTATCTCCGAACGGACGCTCCGTCCAGGGCCGTTCTCCCACCGCACCGGTCAGGGTTGACCCTCCGGGCCCGAGGGCAGAACATGCCCGGCGGACAAGGAGACGAGCATGAGCCACATCCCGTTCCAGCGGACGACGACGCCCAAGGCGAGGCCCGACGAATCACGCCTGGGGTTCGGCATGCACTTCACCGACCACATGCTCCTCGCGGACTACGACCCCCAGAACGGCTGGCACGGCGGGCGGATCGTCCCCTACGGCCCGCTCCACCTCGACCCCGCAGCGGCGGTCCTCCACTACGGCCAGGAGCTCTTCGAAGGCATCAAGGCCTTCCGCGGCGACGACGGCAAGGTGCGGCTCTTTCGGGCGGAGAAGAACTGCGCCCGCATGGCCGAGGGCGCGGCGCGGCTCTGCCTCCCTCCGCTCGATCCCGACTACATGCTCGAGCTCCTCACAGAGTTCGTGCGGGTGGAGCAGGACTGGGTCCCCAGCGCGCCGGGGACCGCCCTCTACATCCGCCCCACCCTCGTCGCCACCGAGCCGTTCCTCGGGGTGCGGCCGGCGCGGCAGGTCCTCTTCTTCACGATCCTGTCTCCGGTGGGGGCCTACTACGCGGAGGGCTTCGATCCGGTGAAGATCTGGGTCGAGGGCAAGTACGTCCGCGCCGCCAAGGGCGGCCTCGGCGCCACCAAGGCGGGCGCCAACTACGTGGCCAGCCTCCTCGCCGCGGAGGAGGCCAAGAAGAAGGGCTACGCCCAGGTGCTCTGGCTCGACGCCGCCGAGCACCGCTGGTTCGAGGAGGTGGGCACCATGAACCTCCTCCTGCGCATCGGGGACGAAGTGGTGACGCCGCCGTTGGGCGGCAGCATCCTCGACGGCGTCACCCGCGCCACCGCCCTCGAGCTCCTGCGCGAGTGGGAAATCCCCGTCTCCGAGCGCCCCATCTCCATCGACGAGGTGCGCGAGGCCCACGCCCGCGGCGATCTACGTGAGGTGTTCGGCACGGGCACCGCCGCGGTCGTCTCGCCGGTGGGCGAGCTCTGCTACCGCGGCGAGTCCCTCATCGTCGGCGACGGCAAGGTGGGCGAGCTCTCCAAGCGGCTCTACGACACCATCACCGGGATCCAGTACGGCCGCATCCCCGACACCCGAGGCTGGCTGCGCGAGGTCGGCGCCGCCTGACGCGCCCGTCTCGATGCCGGGAGGCAGCAGTCCGCGCTCCAGGCTGGCCGTTCCGCGTTTCGAGGAAGCACCGGCGCATGCGTCGCGGATTAGCGGCGGGGATCGGGCGGGGGGCGGGCGGGGGCCGGCAGCACCACGGTGGGCAGGGGCTCGAGGAGCTCGACGCCCTCTGGCAGCCCCTCGATGCGCACCGGGCGCGGGGTGCGGGGATCGAGCTTCGGCGAGGCCTCCGGGCGGCCGCGGAGCGAGGACTCGTCCAGCGCGTCCAGGATCGACTTTGGGCCGCGGAGGCGAGCGCTGGCGTGGGAGGCGCCGGGTCCTCCACCGTCCACGGCGACGCGGACGGTGCGCTCGATCCGCTCCGGCACCACGTGGACGGTGACCTTCGGCCGCACGTCGCGCTGCAGCCGGCTGTGGGGCGCCGGCAGATCGAGGGGCACGGTGGCGACCACGTCCTCGGCGGCGCCGTCGAGGTCGATGGGCGCGGTGGGGATCACCCGCAGCTCGCGCAGCTCCCGCTGCGGGCCCTCGACGACCACCTCCTTCGGCTCCACGGAGACCGAGTCGACGAGATGGCCCGGCGCGAGCGTCCCCTGCACCGTCGCCCGGATCGGGAGCTTCTTGCGCTCGCGCGCCTCGAGCTTGAGGGTCACGGCCGACGGCGAGATCGCGAGGACCTTGAGATCCGCCGGGAGGCCGAGCTGCTCCTCCCGGATGCGCACCAGGCTCATCCCCTTCTCGAAGGTCGTCAGGTCGAGCTCCACCGGCTTGATGGCGTCGAGGTCGAGGGAGCGCAGCCGTCCCGAGGTCCCGGCGATCCGCACCATCACGTCCGGCGGCACGTCGGCCGTGTTGACGAGGGCGTCGGGCTCCTTGAGCAGGAGGCGCACCGAGACGGTGGCGGTCATCTCCTGCTCGTTGCGCACGGCGAGGAAGATCACCAGGCCCAGCACCACCGAGAAGAGCTTGAGGCCGAGGTTGCGCGCGACGAGGCCGCGGAGGAACCCCTCGGGCTCGGGCCTGGCGCCGCGCGGGGCCTTGCGTCGATCGGCCGTCACGCCGCCGCCTTCCGCTGCCGCGGGGGCAGCGTGCCTCGTCGGGGCGGCGCGTAGAGGCGCAGGAGGAACTTGCGCAGCACGTCGGGATCCATATCCCGATGGATCTTGCCCCCCACCGCCAGCGAGATGCGGCCGCGCTCCTCGGACACCACGATCACCGCGGCGTCCACGTCCTCGGTGAGGCCGATGGCGGAGCGATGCCGGGTGCCCAGGTCGTGGCCGAGGACGGGGTTCGCCGACAGCGGCAGGACGCACTTGGCCGCGGCGAGGCGCCCCTTGGAGATCACCACCGCCCCGTCGTGGAGCGGGGTGCCGGGCATGAACAGCGAGACGAGGAGCTCCTCGGAGATCTCCGCGTCGAGCTGGACGCCGCCGGCGATGAGCTCGTCGAGCTCCGCGTTGCGCTCGAGCACGATGAGCGCGCCATGCCTCAGCCGGGCGAGCTTCACCGAGGCCTGCACCAGCTCCTCGATGCGTGACGCTTCTTCGGCGCGATCGTAGCCGAGGCTCCACCCCTGCCCCAGCCTCGCGAGCCCGCGGCGGATGTCCGCCTGGAAGAGCACGATGATGCCGAAGATGAACGAGTAGGAGAGGAACTGGCTCACCAGCCAGTGGAACGTGGTGAGCCCGAGCCATTTGGAGGCGAAGAAGGCCACCGTGATCATGCCGAGGCCCACGAGCATGGGCACGGCCGTGGTCCCCTTGATGAGCAGGAGCACGCGGTAGATGACGTAGGACACGATGAGGACGTCGGCGACCGCGAGCGCGATCTGCCAACCGCCACCTGGAGCGAAGAATCCGCTCACGACGCCCCCACAATCTGCTGCGCGCCCCGACTGCTTCGTTGGAGCTGCGCTCCGATGCCCACGTACCTCCGTACGCTCCGCTTCGGTGCTCCCTCCGCCTCGCATCCGGAGCTGCTCGCGACGATTCTGGGGGGCGCCGTCAAACCCATCCGTCGTCCTCGGCTGCGAAGTACGCGCCGCCGTCTTCGGCGCGGGCCACTGCGTCGGCGACGAGCACCGCGTCTCGGCAGGCCGCCGCGTCGTGGACGCGGACCATCGAGGCGCCGTTCACGATGGCGGCCGCGACGCTCCCCGCCGTGGCGGGATCCCGATCGGGCACCTCCCGGCCGGTGACGTGCCCGAGGAAGCCCTTGCGGCTCGTGCCCACGAGGACCGGCCTGCCGACCGCCGCCACGAGGAGGGGGAGCTGCCGCAGCAGGAACAGGCTCTGGCCGTAGGTTTTTCCGAAGCCGAGGCCGGGATCGACGATGAGGCGGGCGGGCGGAACCCCGCGGGCCTCGGCGCGATCGACCAGATCGCAGAGGCTCGCGGCGACCTCGCCCACCACGTCCTCGTAGGACGTGTGCTCGGCCATCGAGTCCGGCTCCGCCGGCATGTGCATCAGGCAGCAGGCCACCCGATGGCGGCGCACCACGTCTGCGAGCGCGTCGTCGGCGAGGCCGCGGACATCGTTCACCATGGAGGCGCCCGCCTGGATGGCGGCCTCGGCGACCTCGGCCTTGGAGGTGTCGACGGAGATCGGCACCGAGGGAAGCTCGCGGTGCAGGAGGGCCACCACGGGCTCCACCCGGGCCCGCTCCTCCGCCGCGGTCACCGCCTGCGCGCCCTCGCCATACAGTCCCTTGGGCCTCGTGGACTCTCCCCCGACGTCGAGGATGTCGGCGCCCGCCTCCACCAGCGCCCGGGCGTGGGCCAGCGCGGCCTTCGGATCGAGAAACCTGCCGCCGTCGGAGAAGGAGTCAGGCGTGGCGTTGACGATCCCCATCACCAGCGCCCTGCCGCCCCCGGCACGCAAGGCGCCGATCTCCACCGGCTCGAAGCGCCCGGCGTGGAAGCACGCGCGGATCACGTAGCCGCCCCCGTCCGCCGCCTGGGGCACGTCCGCCCGCTCCTGGAGCTTCATGCCGAGGAGCTTGATCTCGGAGAGCCTCCCGGAGACGAGGACGGCGCCCGGGCGGACGCCCTCGAGGATGCGCGGCGCCCCGGGGACGGTGGCGACCAGATGGCGCAGCAGCTCCAGCGCAGGCGCCTCCAGCCCCGACACGAGCAGGTGCCCCTGGGGGAGCGAGCCGGCCAGGAAGTCGACGGCGCCCTGGGGAAAACCAAGGGCGCGCAGGGCGAGGCCCAGATCGGGGAGCTTGTCGACGCTGAGGAAGCGCGCGCGGATCATGTGTCTTGGCCGTGTGTGCGTGGGCACCAGAGCATAGCAGCGGGTCCCCCTGGCCCGCCTCCAATTCGACCGGATGCGCTGTGCAGGATCGAGCAGCCCCACCAACGAAAACGGCCGGTGGGAGCGATCCCACCGGCCGTCTTGCGTCCATCTGTCCGTGAAACCCGTCAGGCCTTTCCGACCTCGAGCTTCGGCACCGGCTCCAGCGCGGGGAGGAGGGGCTTCTTCTCCTTCTCCTTCTTCTCCGGCTGCTTGGCGGCGACGGGCGGCGTCGGCTTCTCGCGGGTGATCGTGCCGCCCTGGATCAGCGTGTCGAGGTCCGAGCTGTCGAGGGTCTCGTACTCCATCAGCCCGTCGGCGATCTTCATCAGCAGGTCGAAGTTCTCCTCGAGGGCCTTGCGCGCCACAGCGTACTGCTCGGTGACGATCTCGCGCACCTCCAGGTCGATGTCGCGGGCGGTCTGCTCCGAGTAGTCGGGGGACGTGCCCATCTCCCTGCCGAGGAAGACCTCGCCCTGCTTCTTGCCGAAGGCGAGCGGCCCGAGCTTGTCGCTCATGCCCCACTCGCAGACCATGCTGCGCGCCATGTCGGTGGCGACCTCGATGTCGTTGCCGGCGCCGGTGGTCTTCTGGCCGTCGAAGGCCAGCTCCTCGGCGATGCGGCCGCCCATGAGCACCGCGATGCGGTTGAGGGCGTACTCCTTCGAGAGGCTGAGGCGATCCTCCACCGGGAGCTGCTGGGTGACGCCCAGCGCGCGGCCGCGGGGGATGATGGTGACCTTGTGCACCGGATCGGAGCCGGGGAGGAGCTTGGCGACCAGCGCGTGGCCCGCCTCGTGGACGGCGGTGGAGCGCTTCTCCTTCTCGCTCATCACCAGCGACCGGCGCTCGGTGCCCATGATGACCTTGTCCTTGGCCATCTCGAAGTCCGCGAGCTCGATGCGGTCCTTGTTGTGACGCGCGGCGAGCAGCGCCGCCTCGTTGACGAGGTTCTCGAGGTCCGCGCCGGAGAAGCCGGGCGTGCCGCGGGCGATGATCTCCAGGTCGACGTCCGGTGCGATCGGCGTCTTCTTGGTGTGCACCTTGAGGATGCCCTCGCGGCCGACCACGTCGGGCCTCGGCACCACGATGCGGCGGTCGAAGCGGCCGGGGCGCAGGAGCGCCGGATCCAGCACGTCGGGCCGGTTGGTGGCGGCGATGAGGATCACGCCTTCATTCGACTCGAAGCCGTCCATCTCCACGAGGAGCTGGTTGAGGGTCTGCTCCCGCTCGTCGTGCCCGCCGCCCAGGCCGGCGCCGCGGTGGCGGCCGACGGCGTCGATCTCGTCGATGAAGATGATGCAGGGGGCGTTCTTCTTGCCCTGCTCGAAGAGGTCGCGCACGCGGCTGGCGCCAACGCCCACGAACATCTCCACGAAGTCGGAGCCTGAGATGGAGAAGAACGGGACGCCCGCCTCCCCCGCCACCGCCCTGGCGAGCAGCGTCTTGCCGGTGCCCGGGGGGCCCATGAGCAGCACGCCCTTGGGGATGCGGCCGCCGAGCCTGGTGAACTTCTTCGGGTCCTTGAGGAAGGACACGATCTCCTCGAGCTCGTCCTTGGACTCGTCGATGCCCGCCACGTCGGAGAAGGTGACGCGGTTGTGGACCTCGCTGAGCAGCTTGGCCTTGGACTTGCCGAACTGCATCGCCTTGCCGCCGCTCCCCTGGAGCTGCCGCATGAACAGCAGGAAGACGATGAAGAGGAAGACGATCGGCAGGCCCTGCAGCGCGACCTGCAGCCACACCGAGCCTCCGTCCTCCCGCTCGAACTTGAAGCTGGCACCGCTCTGATCGAGCTTCTCGATCAGCTTCTCGCCGGCAGGGCCGGACGTGCGGTACTCGGTCTTGTCGTCCCTGAGCGTATAGGTCTGGGTCGTTCCCTTGATCGAGACCGATTCGACCTGCTTCTCGTCCACCTTCGCGAGGTATTCGGAGTAGTCGGTCTCCTTGACCTCCACGCCGCTGGTGCTGACGAAGTGGTAGAAGCTACCGAAGATCGCGATCAGCACTGCCCACAGCAGCACGGTCTTGTACGACTGTCTCACGAGCTCTCGTCCCTCGGATTCTTGAAAGAGTCCATTGCGCGCCTCACAGGGCCTTGGGCCCGGCGCCGGTCAATTCTGCCGGCATGCCGCCGACCCATCCCCAACCACCTGCGGCGGCCCGTCCTTCCAGCACCCGCCAAGCGTGCCCGCGGGTGGGGATTTCCTTCCGTTCTATCAGATGCGCGGCGGGCCGGCTCGATTCCCATCAACCGCGCCCCGTCCTCCCCTTGCGGACCGTCAGGATCCCAGCACGGGCGCGGACGACGAGCCCGCGGGCCAGGTGGAGCTCGCCTCCCCGCTTCGCGAGGGAGAGGATCCTCTCGACCTCCGCGGCGGCCGGGACGCGTCCGCCGGCGTCCGTGACGAGGCTCCGCACGATCCTCCCGCGCAGGGCCGCGGGGAGCCTGGCGAGCCTGGCCGCGTCGCATCCATCGCCCAGGGCGATCCGTGACAGCGCGCGGGCTGCCCGTGATTCGAGGTAGCGCTCGTCCTCGGCGGCGAGGCGCGCCGCCCGGGCCAGGTTCGCCGACGCTCCGCCGACGGCGCGCTCGAGGGCGGGCAGCACGTCGTGGCGGAGGCGGTTGCGCGCGAAGAGGCCCGTGGCGTTGGTGGGATCCTCCACGGGCCGGAGCCCGAGATCCCGCACCACGCCGTGGAGGACGCTGCGCTCCACCTCGAGGAGCGGCCTAGCCACGACGGCGCCTGCCAGGCGCACGACGGGCCGGATGCCGGCCAGCCCGCGGATCCCCGTGCCCTTGGAGAGGCGGTAGAGCGCGGTCTCCGCCTGGTCGTCGGCCGTGTGCGCGGTGAGGATCGTCCTGCCCGCCGCCGCCGCCGCGAGGGCCTCGTAGCGTCCCCGCCGGGCCACCGCCTCGAGGCCGCCTCGCCCGCGGGCGGCGTCCATCGTGACGACCCGACATGGCACCCCCAACGACGCGGCGAGGGCGGCGGCGCTGCGGGCGTCCGAGGCGGAGTCCGGCCTGAGGCCATGATCCACGTGGACTGCCTCGATCGACGGCTGCAGCCGCCGAGGCACGAGCCCGAGGAGCGCGAGCAGCGCCAACGAGTCCGCCCCGCCGCTGAACGCCACCACGACCTCTCGCCCGCCCCCGAGATCGAGACGCTCCAGGGCAGCCGACAGGCGCGCCGCGGCCCGCTGGATCCGTTCGAGAGCGTGCGTTTCGTTCATGGTGCGGGAGGGGAAAGCTTGTGGGGGCTTCCGGCTGGATCCTATACTCGACCCATCGTCTCGCCGCTCACTCACGAAGCGCGCGGGAATGGGTGGAGGGGCAGCGGGGTTCGAGCCCCGAGATTCAAGCGGGGTCTTCTTCGCAGCGGGGTCCGCAAAACCTGGTGACGTCCGGGTGGACCGCCTGTAGAATGCCTCGAAACGAATACGGAGAGCCCCCGCCGCCTGGCGGGGGTGGTTCCGGACAGCGGCTGGATCCAGGGGTCCCCCCCCTCCCCCTCTGGGTCCGCTAGGGCCGCCGGTGCAAACCGGCGGCCCGTTTTTTTTCAGCGGTCGAAGACGGGGCAGGTGGCGCCGGTCGCGTCGTGCGACGCGAAGACCTCGTCCAACGGCTGCACGACGATGGGCCCTTCCGCGTCGGGTGGCCAGGTCACCTTGGCGACCATCCAAGTATCGCAGGGCTTGGCCAGCGAGGCGGCCGTCGCGGTGCCGAGGTCATCCCTCTCGTCTCCCTTCGTGAAGATCCGCACCGAGGCCTCCACCGGCGGCATGCACTTGCCCGCTGCGCAGACCTTGCCGTCGACACACGCCGGTCCGTCGTCGGTGCAGGAAGTTGCGCTCGATCGGTCGGTGCGGCGGTCGTCGTAGAAGTGCGCGAAGATCCAGTAGCTCGCGCCGGCCTCGGGGCCGTTGAGCAGCAACGTCTCCACCAGGCTCCCGCCGCCCTGATCGTCGATGGCGAGCCTCGGGCTCGTCACCGGCGGCTGGTCGCCCCAGGCAGGAGGCGGCCGGGTCGGGCTGCACGCGGCGAGGATGGCGCAGTCGTCCAGGTCGCTCCAGAGCCTGCTCACGCCGTCGTCGGCTCGGACGAAGTGCAGGTCGAGATCGACCTCCTCCGCCGTCCACTTGATCTCGACGGCGATGTCCTGACGCGGCTTCACGTCGAAGACCGCCATCGCCCGGACGCCGTTCTCGTCGGCGGTCCCCTTCGCGCCCAGGGTGTCGGCGGCCTCCAGGGTCAGGGTGTAGCTGCCGATCACCTCGGCGCGGAACGCGCGGCGCATCGGCTGGCCTGGGACGGATTCGAGCCTGCCGTAGCTATCGGGGCCGTCCAGGACGAAGGACAGCGACACGTCCTTGCCGTCCTCGGGATCGGCGGTGCAGCCGGGGCGCACGTCGGCGTCGAAGATCACCGTCTCGGTGGGTTCGACGATCACGGGGCCGGGGGCGGGCTCGCGCACCTGGCCGGACGCGCTCCGGATCTCCCGCACGACGACGCAGGCCCGCGGCGCCTGGTTGGGGACCACGGTCGCCCGCAGCGGCAGCTCGACCCGCGGCATCCGCCGATCCGAAGACGCGATCGCCACGCGGGCCTCCACCCCGCCCTTCGATCCGAGGGGCGGCGCGAACTCCACCTGGAAGGTCTGGTTGGAGAGCCGCGAGATGGCCACCGCCCGGCGGTACTTGTCCTCGATCGAGAAGCCCGAGGCGCCGGCTGCGGTCTCGTCCGCGAACCCGATCGACTGCACGTCGAGCACGTCGACGCCGAGGTTCTGGATGGTGACCTGCACCCGCTGGTGCTGCCCCGCCACCACGTTCCCCAGCTCCAGGGCGGTGGGCGCCTCGACGAGGGTCTGGGAGCAGCGGGTGGGGTCGTCGTCGCTGGCGAGGCAGCCGACCACGCGGATCGCGCCCTCGATCCCCTCGCCCTGCATCGGGACGGTGATCGTGGGGCGATCGGGATCGTCCGACTCGATGACCAGCTCCGCCACGTAGTTGCGGACGTCGCTCGGCTCGAACCACACCTCGACCACCGAGGATGCGCTCGCGCCGACCGAGAACGACGAGGCAGGGACGGTGGAGAATGCCAGGTGGGCTGCGCCGTCCTGCGACCTCGTGGAGATCCCGGACACCTGGAGCGACACCGGCCGCATGCTGTTCACCCGGACCTCCAGCTTCGCCCGCTGGCCCACCGGGACCTTGCCGAACGCGAGGGACTCCGCGTCGTCGGGCAGGGTGACGGAGATGGCGGGCTTCGCGCGGTTGATGGTCTCGCCCCCGCAGGCGGCGAGGGCCGAGGCCGCGGCGAGGAGGAGACAACGGATGGCGAGTCGGCTTCGCAAGGCGTGTCCTTTCGGCGAACTGGCGGGCGATTCTACCGGGGCGACGCGCCCGTCACCAGGGCCGGTTCATTGACTTGTTCCCAAACGATGGTATCGAATCGGCTGACTTCGCACAGGAGCCCACACCATGGCCGGTACGGACAAGCGCAAGCAGAGCCTCTACTTCCCGGAGGAGATGCTCCAGGAGATCCAGACGGAGGCGAACCGGCAGGACCGCTCGCTCTCCTGGATCGTCCAGCAGGCGTGGCGGATCGCCCGCGGCGAGATCACCCGCTTCCCGTCGGTGAACGACGTGATCGGCGGCGAGGTCGCGCTGCCCGATCGCCGCGAGGAGCAGGGCTTCTAAGACCCTGCGATCCCGCTCAAGCGGTCGGCGCGGCCTCGGGCGGCGGCGCCCTTGAGCGCGTACCTTCGCCCGCAGCGCCAGGAGCGCGGCAGCCCTCGGCGGGCGCCGCGCTCTCGCCGTTTCCGACGGTGGAGTCGCGTGCCGAAGAACGCGCGCTACCGGCGGGGGACCCGCAGCAGATCGCGCGCCTGGTCCGGCGTCGCGACGGCGCGGCCCCTGGCCTTCGCCAGCTCCACCACCCGCTCGACCAGCTCGAACGATCCCTTCGCGAGGACGCCCTTGGACACGTAGATGTTGTCCTCGAGGCCCACCCGCACGTTGCCGCCGCGCTCGATCGCCAGCTCCGCCATCGGGAGCTGATGGCGCCCCACGCCGGCCACGGTCCAGGTAGAGCCTTCGGGGATCTGCGTGCGGAGGAAGTCGAGCGCCGCCACCTTCGCCGCGAGCGCGCCCGGCACGCCGAGCACGAAGTCGAAGTGGGCCGGGAAGTCGAGGAGCCCCTCCTTCTGCAGCGCGAAGGCCTCGTCCACCATCCCGGCGTCGAAGCACTCGATCTCCGGCACGATCCCGGCGGCCCGCATCCGCTTCGCGATCTCGCGGACGAGCGGCCGCGGGTTCCAGAAGACCTCGTCGCCGAAGTTCACGGTGCCGGTGGTGAGCGTCGCCATGTCTGGGCGAGCCGCGCCCGTGAGGCCGAGGGGCTGGGCCCGCTCGTCGACGTCCATCCCCACCGCGCCGCCGGTGGAGGTCTGGCAGATCAGATCGGGCGCCAGCACGCGGATCCGCTCGATCGTCTCCTTGAACAGGGCCGCGCTCTGGGAGGGCTTCCCGTCGGGCTCGCGCACGTGGAGGTGCACGATGGAGGCGCCTGCATCGCGGCAGCGCTTGGCCTCCTGGGCGATCTCCTCCGGGGAGATCGGCAGATAGGGGGTCTGTTCGCGGGTGGTCTCGGCGCCGACGAGTGCGGCGGTGATGACGAGGGGATTCATGACGCTCCTTTCGATTGCGGCGGACGTTGCCAAGACCAGGCTCGCCGCGCAAGCGCGACGGTCCTGCAGATGGAGGCGCGAGGGTGGCGCCGTCGGTCAATCGATCCGGCGGCCTGCGTCACTTCGCCCGACGGGCGTCCGGGTTAGAAGCGCCTCGAACCCGTTCACACCGGAGACGAAGATGAAGCCGACGATGACCCACACGATGTCCGCCCTGCTCCTCCTGGCCGCCGCCGGCTGCGGCGCCCACCGTCCCCCCGAGGTCGCGTTCCGCGCCCTCGCGCCCTCCGAGGAGGGTCCGGGGATCGTCCAGGTGATCCCGCTCGTCACCGGCGAGGTACAGGTCGACCGCGGCCTCCTCCTGGACCTCGCCCACCCTGCCATGGAGGGGCGGGAGGACGACAAGGTCTGGGTGCCGGTGATCGCCTACCTGGTGAGGCACCCGACGCAGGGGGACCTCCTCATCGACTCGGGGTTCGACTCCACCTTCGCCGCGTCGGGGCACGGCAACTTCGGCGGCCTCGCGAGGTTCATCGACATCGCCCGGCAGCCTGCGGGGCACGACACCGCTGCCCTCCTCCGCCAGCTCGGCGTCGAGCCGGCGTCGCTGAAGATGATCCTCCTCTCGCACATGCACGCGGATCACACGGCGGGCCTGCCGGAGCTGCCGATGGAGGTGCCGGTGGTGACGGGGCCCTCGGCGATCGCGAGCTACGAGGTGCTCTGGTTCGCGCCCCACGATCACCTCGCGGGTCGCGACGCGATCCACTCGCTGTCCCTTGAAGGAGGCAGGCTCGATATCTTCGGCGACGGATCCCTCGTAGTCCTGTCGACGCCCGGCCACGCGGCGGGGAACCTCTCCTTCCTGGTGCGCACGGCATCGGGGCGCACGCTCCTCACCTGCGACGCATCGCATACCCGCGAGGGCTTCGACCACGGCGTGAAGCCGGGCAAGTCCTTCGACTCGGAGGCTGCCGCCACGAGCCTGGATCTCCTGCGGGCGATGGTCGCGGAGGATCCCTCGATCCGCGTCAAGGCCGGGCACGAGGCCGCCGACTGGGACCTCTCCCGCGGGATCCAGGATCCGCTCTGAGAAAAGTGAGAGGCGCTGCCCCGGCCGAGCCGTCCGGCAGCGCCTCGTTCAATGGCGAGCTCGCGAAGCCCGCTTCAGCGCTGGAGGCGCTGCTTGTCCTTCGGCGTGACGCAGGTGCCGGTGGCGCGGCAGACGACGAGCGGCGGGTCGAGCACCTCGCACGCGGAGTCGCTGCCCGGCAGCGGCCGGATCACCTTGCGGACCTCGAAGCGCATCTTGCGCGAGGTGTTCCCAACCTCCGTGATCTCGCCCTCGGCCTCGATGTAGTCCCCCGCGTACACCGGCGCCAGGAACTCCACCGCGTCGTACGCACGGAAGAGCCCCTCGTCGCCGTCGTGGCGGATGAGGAGCTCGGTGGCCACGTCGCCGAAGAGCGCGAGCATCCGCGCGCCGTCCACCAGATTCCCGCCGTAGTGCGCGTCCGCCTGGCTCATCCGCAGCCGCAACGTGACCTTCTCTCCCACCGGCATCCTTCACCTCCTTCGCCTCGTCGGCGCCATGGATCGCGAAGCCCCCATACCACGCCGGAGTCCTGGTTTCTCCCACCCGCCGCGGGACGGCTCAGAGGAGGCGGAGCTGGCCGCCGGGCTTTGGTTCGTCGGGGGGTGGGGGCGCGAGGCAGTCGGGGTCGTCGTTGGCGACGGAGTTGACCCTTTGTGAGACGGCCGTGGCGAGGAGGATGCCTTCGGGTGCCGAAGCGAGCGGCTCGGAGGGAGGAGCAGAGAGCCACGCGTCGACCTCCTCCGCCGAGAGGATCGCCGGCATGCGGTCGTGCACCGGGGCGACGAGATCGTTCGCCGCGGTGGTGAGGATCACGAAGCGGGGGTCGGGGCCGTCTTCGTAGATGCCGGCGAGGAGGAGCAGCCCTCCGGCCGGAGGATGAAACCAGAGCGGCCGGCGATCCTTGGGCGGCCCCTTCCACTCGAAGAAGCCGTCGGCGGGGACCACGCAGCGCCGTCGCTTCCACGCGTCGCGGAACGCGGGCTTCTTCGCCGCCGTCTCCGAGCGGGCGTTGATCAGGAACTTGCCGGTGGTGGATGCGAAGCCCCAGCTCGCCGGCGACAGCGTGGGCGTCCCCTCCTCCTCCCGCACGATCCAGGTGAGCTGGGTGGGCGCCACGTTGTACCGCGGCTTGTAGAGCGCCTCGTGCTCCGGCCGCACGCGGGCGCGGAGCATGGTGGCGAGGTCGGAGGCGCTCGGAACGCCCAGGCTGTATCGGCCGCACATGGCGTTCGATCTTGGGCGCGGAACCCCGCCGTTTCAAGTCGCCTTCGCCGCCCCCCATGGCTCGGCGGAACACACGCCGGAGCCGCGGCTCGCCGATCAGGACGCCTTCTTCTGCGCCTCCCTCTCCTTCACGGCGCCGAAGAGGAAGTTGGCGACGTCGGAGGGCTTGGTGCCGGGGCCGAAGCCCGCGTCGTAGCCGAGCTCGAGCGCGAGCTTGTGGTCGATGCGGGGGCCGCCGAGGAGGAGCAGGAAGCGTCCCTGGAGGCCGCGCTCCTCGATGAGGTCGACGAGCTGGCGGGAGTTGTCCTTGTGGACGTCACGCTGGGTGACGATCTGAGACACGAGGATCGCGTCGGCGCCGAGCTCGAGGGCCTTGGAGAGGATCGCCTCGTTCTGCACCTGGGAGCCCATGTTCAGGGCGTCGAACATGGGGTAGCGCTCGAGGCCGTAGTCCCCGTTGTAGCCCTTCATGTTCATGATGGCGTCGATGCCCACCGCGTGGGCGTCGGTTCCGGTGCAGCCGCCGACGACGACGATCTTGCGAGCGAGTTCCGCCTCGATGGCGTCGTTGAGATCATCGAAGCCGAGCTTGTGGATCTTCACCTCGGGGACGTCGATGGCGGCGTAGTCGAGGAAGAGCTGGGTCTTCGCGTAGCACACGAAGAAGGTGTAGCCCTCCCCCGCCTTCTCCATCTGCGCCACGAGGACGTCGACGAAGCCCTGCTTCTGCAGGAGCTGGCGCGCCGCCTCCTTCGCCTTCTCCGAAGCGGCGACGGGGAGCACGAAGGAGAGCTGGACGAGACCGTCGTCCTTGCGGTCGCCGTAGGGGCGGATGATCTGCTGCACGGGAGCCTTCATCTCAAGGCACCTCCGCCTTCGACACGCGGCGGCCGTCCGGGAGCACCACGCCGGTCTTGCCCTCGAGGATCTCGAGGATGGGGTTGAAGTAGTCCTCGCCCTTCTCGACGACGCCGGAGAGGCCCTTGCCGCCGTCGATCGCGCGCTTCACGCCGGCGAAGCGGCCCTTGGCGATCGCCTCGAACATCCCGATGTCGGCGGCCTCCTCGAGCATGGAGATCGCCTTCTCGAAGACCTCCTTCTGGCGCTGCGCGATCCGGCCGTTCGGGTTGATCTGCAGCTCGTCGCCGAGCCACGCGCCCGCGCGGTAGAGGTAGTCGGCCATCTTCAGCGCAGAGTAGCGATCCATCAGGAAGGGGTTGTGCATCGCCTCGGTCATCATGCCGAGGAGCTGGATCCCCTGCCTCGTCCAGATGGCCATCAGGTCGGCCATGGCGTCGTAGGCGTGGGCGAAGAAGATGTCGCCGTCCTTGTGCTTGGTGGGCGGCATGTACTTGAGCGGGTGTTTCGGGAAGCAGCCGCGGATCAGGTACGCCTGCGCCAGCTCCCACAGGAGCGTGTCGGGGTACGCCGTGTCGATCTCGAAGGAGTGGCCCAGGCCGATGAGCTCGTCCTGCAAGCCCGCGCGGTGCGCGAACGCCTCGTTGATGAACTGCGAGGCGATCACCTGGTGGGCGGCCTCGTAGGCGTCCGCGGTGGTGATGTAGTTGTCTTCGCCGGTGTTGATCAGGATCCCGGCGTACGCGCAGATCCGCCGCGAGAAGTACTGATCCACCATCGTCCGCTGCGGGTTGATATCGCGGAAGAGGATCCCGTACATCGCGTCGTTGAGCAGGTGATCGAGCCGCTCCCACGCCGCCATGAAGGCGATCTCCGGCATGCAGAGGCCGGAGGAGTAATTGACCAGGTGGATGTAGCGCCCGAGGCGCTTCGACTCCTCGTCGAGGGCCTCCCGCATGATCCGGAAGTTCTCCTGGGTGGCGAAGGTGCCGCCGAAGCCCTCGGTGGTTGCGCCGTGGGGCACGTAGTCCAGGAGCGACTGCGCGGTGGAGCGGATCACGGCGATGATGTCGGCGCCGTTCTGCGCCGCGCTCTTGGCCTGCTCCACGTCGTCGTAGATGTTGCCCGTGGCGACGATCAGGTACTTGAGCGGCGCGCCGTCGGGCGAGGAGCCGATCTTCAGTCCCTTCTTCAGCTCGTCGCGCTGCTCCACGCGGACGGTGAGCTCCTCCATCGCCGCCTTGGCCTCGGCCCGCATCTCCTCGCGGATCGCGGCCTCCTCCGCCGGGTCGAGCGCCTTCTGCAGCTCGGAGGTGGGGAGCCGGGTGAGCTGCTCGATCATCTCCAGAGGCGACCGGCCGCCCATGCGCATGGCGCGGCCCAGCCAGTAGGCGGCGCCGCGGTGGAGGACGCCGGCCTCGTGGAGCCTGTCGACCATCAGGTTCGCGAGGGGCACGCCCTGCGGACCTGCGCCCGAGATCCCGAAGAGGCGCAGCACGGTGCGCTCGGTCGACACGGTGGTGTGGCGCTCGATGAAGTCGAAGGTCGAGGCGGTGATCTTCCAGGCGAGCTCGCGGGCGCGCTCGATCCGGTCGGGCGTGACGAAGATCTGCGGCGGCGCGTGAGGACCGGGGGGAGGCGGAATCGTCTGAGGGTGGGTCGACATGAGGGGCGTATATATGCCGTCGTTCGCCTCTCCCTGCAACCTTCGTACGAGCGTAAGTGAGCAGCCAAGGCCGCGGAAACGACCGCGTTCTCGTCAGCGCAGGAGCGCGTCCCAGTCGATCGGCTCACCCTGCTCGTGGCGGAATCCGCGGCCCTCGCCTCGCGCGCGCAGGCCCCTCACGCCCGCCTCGAGCGCGGCGAGCGCCGTCGGGCCGCGCACCGCCGGGCGCAGCCCGTCGAGCTCCGCTCCGACGCGGGTGACGAAGAAGCGCCCGTCCTCGTGTCGGGGCTCGTCGACTGCGACGACGGTGCGCGCGTCGTCGACCACCCGAAAGGCGCGCCCCGCCCGCCAGCCGTCGATCCAGCCGAGGATGCCGTGCACCTCGAAGACCACGCGATCCGGCGCGGGGAGCACGAGGTTGACGCCGTGGGGCTCGTCGGGCTCGAAGCGATCGCAGTGGATGCTGCGCATGCCGGCGGCGCGGGCGGCGGCGGCGTCCCGGGCGAGGGAGTTGCCCACGTAGACAGCGTCGTCCACGCACACGCCCACCTGCTCGCAGAGGCGCTCGAGGATGCGGGGATCCGGCTTGCCGATCCCCTCCTCACCGGAGACCGTGATCGCGTCGAACCACCCTGAGGTGCCGGAGGCGTTCAGCTTCTCCCGCTGCACCTCCGAGGCGCCGTTCGTGGCGCAGCCGAGCCTCAAGCCCCGCCTGCGCAGGGCCTGGATCAGCCCGGCGCTCTCCGGGAACGGCGCGAAGCGCTTTCGGCGCTCCGCGGCGAAGCGCGCCTCGAGCTCCTGTGCGAGCGGCGACCGCACGCCGCACGCCGCGAGCGCGTCCGTGAAGACAGTGGCCCGCAGCATGGCCGCCGCAGCGGGGAGCGCAGGGATCTGGCGGCGCGACGCCTCGCCGAAAACGCCCCAGAGGCACTCCTCCCAAGTGACGCCGAAGCGCGCCTCGATCCCGCCGTGGTCGAGGGAACGCCAGCTCGCCTTCCCCACCGCCTCCAGGGTCTCCGCAAGGGCGCCGGACGGGAGAGAGAGCCGCTCCTCGATCGGCCGGCACGCGGCCGCGAGGGCCCCGCGGATCGCGGCGGATTCGGGGATGAGGGTGTCGTCCAGATCGAAAAAGACGGCTCGGATCACGGCGCGGACATCCTAACCTCGCCGCGCCGGGCATGCCGGGCCGGTCGATTCGGGTTGCATTCGGAAGGGTTCGGCCCCCTTGTTCTCCAAAGGACGGAATCCATCGATGCTCGGTAAAGCCCTCGCCATCCTCGCCGCCGACGTAGCGATCGTTGCCGCCGTCGCGATCCGCGTGCGCGGCAGCGACCTCGACATGTCCAACGGCCTCCTCTGGGGCCTCGGGTGCGGGACGATCGCCGCGCTCTCCGCGATCGTCGGCGCCTTCTGGGCCGAGACCCGGCGGCTCCCCATGAACCGGGCCCTCGCCATCGTGGTGGTGGGGATGCTCTTCCGGATGTTCTTCCTCGCTGCGGCGATGCTCGTCGCCATCGAGCTGGTGCAGGTGGCGCCCATCGGGTTCGTGTTCGGCTTCGGCGCCGTGTACGTGGCTGGCCAGGCCCTGGAGGTCTGGATGCTCACCAGGCTGAGGAACCAGCGCTCCCAGGCGTAGGTCAGAGCGTCGATTCGGCGCGCTCCCCCGCGGCTACGCGGGTGCATACGCTTGTGCGTGTGGAGATCTCGGCCCCGGCGGGGGGCCGAACGCTCTCGGTCGGAGGGTCGATGGAGCCGAGCCAGATTCGCGAACGGATTCTCGCCGAGCAGGATCGCCTCCTCGGACTGCTGGCCGACGCCGAGCGCGCGGCCATCGAGGTGCGAGACGATCCCGGGGCGTACCCGGTGCTGCACCGGATCGCGCGTGATCTCGAGGGCGAGCTCGGCGACTTCTTCGACGTCCAGGAGGACGTCCTGGAGCCGGCCCTGAGGGACACGGACGCCTGGGGCGACGTCCGCGCCGACAGGCTGGCGGAGTACCTCCGCGGTCAGCGCATGGCCGTCTACGCGGCCTGCCGCCAGGTGGAGGCCGGCGAGCTTCCCCCGTGGCGAGCCGCCGACGAGCTCGAGGAGCTCGTCCACGTGGTGCGGACCGGCCTCGTCCGGGCCGAGCGGCACTTCCTGCGGGACGACCTGCTCCGCGACGACCTGGTGACGATCCGCCAGTCCGGCGGCTGATCACGCGAAGCGCGACTCGAAGTGGGCGCGCAGCTTCGGGTGCTTGCGGAGCAGATCGAGGGTGAGCTCCGCGTGGCCGTGGGCGAAGCCGTTGCCCAGCAGCAGCGAGGCGTCCTTGCCCACGCCCTCCGCGCCGAGCGCCGTCGCGGTGAAGCTCGTGGCCATGGAGAAGAACACCACCGTCCCCCGGTCGCGCACCGAGAGGATCGACGCCATCTCCGTGCGCGGCACGCTGGCGCAGTTGATCACCACGTCGCAGAGCACACCGCCCGTCGCCGCCTGGATCTTCTCGAGGACCTCCACCGGCCTGGTCGCGTCGGCCACGATCCCCTCGTCCGCCACGCCGATGCCGATCAGCGTGTCGACCGCGACCTGCGAGATGTCGAGGGCGAGCACCCTGGCGCCCTTGTCCTTGGCCTGGGCGCAGCAGAGCGCCCCGCTCTTCCCGGAGCCCAGCACGAGCACCGTCTGCCCCTTCGAGACGGCCCGATCCACCAGCGCCGGCGCGCCGCAGACGTCGAGCGCGGCGAGGGCGAGGGTGTCGGCCATGTCGGAGGGGAGCTTCGCCCAGACGCCGGTCGCGAAGAGGATCGCATGCCCGCGCACGTCCACCCGATCGTTGTCGACGTGGACCCGATCGATCGAGTCGAGGTGAAGCGGCGTCAGCGTCAAGGAGACCAGGGTGGCGATGCGATCGCCCGCGCGCAGCGTGGGGGCGGCGGGATGATTGGAGCCGACCTCGCGCACGCGGCCGATCAGCATCCCGCCCGAGCCGGTGACGGGGTTGTGCATCTTGCCCCGCTCCGAGACGATCCGGCGGATCTCGGCGGCGATGCGCTCCGGATCGGCGCCGACCGAGTCCTTGATCTGCTTGAAAGACGCCGCGTCGATGTTGAGGTGGTCGACGTCGATCACGAGCTCGTCGGGGCCGGCCGGGAGCGACGGATCGACGACGTCCGCCGCCTGGGGCAACACGCCCCTGGGACGGATCACGCGGGAGAGTCCATAGGGATCGAGGGTGCGGGCCATGGCGGGGGCTCCTTCGGTGGCGGTTTGCCGTCGTGCTACCCGACGAGCGGCCTCCGCCGCAAGGGTTCTACGCCCGCTTCTTCCCCAACCTCGCCATCACCAGCTGCAGATCCTCCCAGGCCTTGCGCTTCTCCGCGGGCGAACGCAGCAGGTAGGCGGGATGGAAGGTGGGCATGAGCGGGATCCCCTCGTACTCGTGCCACGAGCCACGCAGGCGGGTGATCGGGTCGTCGGTGCGCAGGAGCGTCTGGGCGGCGAACTTGCCCAGGGCGACGATCGCCTTGGGACGGATCGCGCGAATCTGCCCGACCAGGAAAGGCTCGCACGCCGCCACCTCCTCGGGGAGCGGGTTGCGGTTTCCCGGCGGCCGGCACTTCACCACGTTGCAGACGTAGACCTCGCTGCGCCGGTAGCCCATGGCCTCGATCATCTTGTCGAGGAGCTGCCCCGCCGCGCCTACGAATGGGAGGCCCTGCTGATCTTCCTCCCCGCCGGGCCCCTCCCCCACGAAGACGAGCTCCGCCCCCTCGTCGCCGTTGCCGAAGACGATGTTGCGACGCCCTTCGCAGAGGCCGCAGCGGCGGCATTCGCCCAGCGCCTCTCGGACCTGGTCCAGGGTCGGTTCCTTGCCCTGACGCGGAAACGCGAACCCCGAAGCCGAAGCCATCGGAACTTCCGTCTCGCCCTTCTCTTGCGCCCACTTCAGGTGGCGCGCGAGCTCCGCCGCTATGGAGGCGATAGCGCTAGAGGCCACACGGTCCATCCCCCGGTCTTAGCCGAAAAACCGAGGCCTTTCACCTCCCCCGTCGTCGGAACGAACGACTGGCCATCGCCGCTATTCTCCCAGTAGGGCCGCCTGCCCGCAGGATCCTCCCGGAGCTCCCCCGGTTCAATCGTCGTATGGAGAGTAGTTTCGTCGTCGAGGAGTTCCTTGGGTTCATCGAGGACCTAGGGTCAACCGGACGCGGAAGCACCCCCTGGAGAACATTCTGGTGATCTCCCTCCTGGCAGTCATTGCTGGCGCCGGTGTCGGGCTCCAAGCCCAAGAACGCCAGCGCGTCCATACCATCTCATCGGCTACTGATATTGCATCCGAAAGGCAACCAGGTAGAAATCGTGAGTCACACCGTTGAGCTCATATAGAAAGTTGGCGTGAAGAAGCACCTCTTTCGGCGTATCAGGGGTCATGGATAACCTCGTCCAGATCCCCTGAGAGAGACGATAAGGGTCTTCATCGCCATAGATCAGGAACGGGAACTCCACCTCGATGTCATGACCAATGATGGGAGGATACGCGGCAGGGACGTTTGGATAAATCGCACCGAGGTTGAAGTAGCGAGCATCGGGCCCCACGATCCTCGGGTTTGAAAGAACACAAGGCCCGCACGGCATTTCAGCGTTTATATCACACCAGACTCCGAGTCCCGTGGGTGTACCATTCCAAGGTCGTTCGAGATCAACATAGTTGATCGTGTGCTCTCCATGTCCATTTACCCCTCTAGCAGCATGGATGTACAAGGGGCAGGATGAAGGCTGTTTTGCGAGGCCGGACAAGGGTATGGAGAGTTCCTCCTGACCTGGAGCGTCCGTTCGCAGCACGAGGCGCCCGGAATACGCTTTCGCCTCTCCCGGGTCGAACACCACGGTCACCGACGCGCTGGGTTCGATGGGCGCCAAAGGCTCGTACTCGACCCGAAAGCCT
>Ga0180215_1000494_pt1 | contig 50632 bp, 40 predicted proteins | sample eDN3rd37CBELigBY_FD_128871 | JGI IMG/M metagenome (GOLD analysis project Ga0180215, IMG submission 128871) | Enriched backyard soil microbial communities from Emeryville, California, USA - eDNA 3rd pass 37_C BE-Lig BY (version 2) (version 2) | ecosystem: Environmental > Terrestrial > Soil >... | reverse complement strand
CTGACGCTCCGCCCCATGCGCTACCCCCAGTTCTTCCAGTTGTACCGGGATTCTCTCAAGAACATCTGGACCACCGACGAGATCGACTTCTCGGTGGATCTCGCGCATCTGCGCGACCGGATCCGCCCCGAGGAGGCGCATCTCATCAAGCGCCTGGTGGCGTTCTTCGCGACGGCCGACAACATCGTGGCCCATAACCTGGTCCTCAACCTCTACAAGCATATCAACTCACCCGAGTTCCGGATGTTCCTCGGCAAGCAGCTCTTCGATGAGATGCTTCACGTCGAGACCTACCTGCTCCTCGTGGACACCTACCTGCCGGATCCCGACGAGCGGGCCGAGGCTTTCTCGGCATACCTGCAAGTCCCGAGCGTCAAGCTAAAGGCGGATTTCGCCTTCCGGTACATGGACTCCATCCAGGACCTCGACCATCTGGACACCGACGCCAAGCGCCGCCAGTTCGTGATCAACCTGATCTGCTACGCGGCCTGCGTCGAGGGGCTGTTCTTCTTCGGCTCCTTCGCGTACGTCTACTTCCTGCGCAGCAAAGGGCTCTTGCCCGGCCTAGCCACGGCGACCAACTGGGTCTTCCGGGACGAGTCCATGCATATCACGGCCGCCATGAAGGCCCTGGAGGCGATTCGCGGGGAGTACCCGGCGCTCTTCGATGCCGAGCTCGAAGGGCTGATCCACCGGATGATCGACGAGGCGATCGCCGTCGAGTTGCAGTTCTGCGAGGACGTCCTTCAGTTTGGCGTCACGGGCCTTTCCAAGGGGCAGATGCACCAATACCTGAAACACTGCGCGGACCTTCGCCTCCAGGACATGGGGCTCGCCCCGCGCTTCCGGGTCTCCAACCCCTTCCCCTTCATGATGCTCCAGGACGTCCAGCCCTTGACCAACTTCTTCGAGAAGCGGGTCACCGAGTATCAAAAGGGGCTGGACTTCAAGGTCGAGAAGATGAGCTTCGAAGAAGCCTTTTAAGCCGTCGACCTCAAGCGAAACGCCCCGTCCTACATGAGGACGGGGCGTTTGACTGGGTCGGCTACGGCAGGACGCCGAGCAAGGCGACGGCGACGCCCATGAGGCTTTCGCCCGCGATGATTCCCGAGGCGATCGCGATCAGCGCGAGGGCCGCGGTCTTGGGGCTGAAGCGCTCCCAGAGGAGCGCGATCAGCGCGCCGAGGAACATCGAGATGGCGTTCCAGGCGGGAATGACGAAGGCGAGGCCGAGGCCCATGGCCGAGGGGATGAAGGGCTTGACCTTCGATGGAGCAAAGGCATCGAGTAGGGGAAGGATCAAGCCGATGATCGCGCCGATGATCAGGCCCGCCATGGCGGCGGGGTGAAGGCTCGCGATGCCGTTGCTCAAGAGCTGCGCGACGCTGGCCCAGACCTGCGCCGACGGCGCCGGGAACTTGTCCGAGCCCAGGACCGAGGCGGTGGGGACGAGGACGTAGAAGACCGGGACGACCACGGCGGTGCCCACGAAGATACCGGCGAACTGCGCCAGGAACTGCTTGCGGGGGTTGGCGCCGAGCAAGTAGCCGGACTTGAGGTCGGTGAGGAGGTCGGCGGCCGATCCGGCGGCGCCGGCGGTGACGCTCGCGGTCATCAGGTTGGTGACCATGTTGCCGGGGGCGAGCATGCCGTAGGTGAGCTGGGTGATCTTGCCCATGGCGCCGATGGGGGTGGTGTCGGTCTCACCGGTGGCGCGGCAAGCGACCAGCGAGAGGAAGAAGGTCATCACGACGGCGATGATGCTCATCCAGGGCGCGACGTTGAAGGCGAAGTGCATGATGGCCATGACGCCAAGGGCGGCGATGGACGTGCCGATCCAGAACCAGCTCGAGGGGACCTCGATCTTGGCGAGGGGATCATCCTCGACCGTGCCGTCAGCGGACTTGGCGGGCTTGAGGGCGCGGACGACGGTCTTCCACTGCAAGGCGAAGGCCATGAGGCCCGAGGTGACCATCAGGGAGGCGCCCAGCCAGAGGCTCCAGCCCGTGATGCCGCGGTAGCTGAGCGCGGTGATGGCGCCCGGGAAGTGCTCCCAGACGTAGGGAGCGGCGATGCCGAAGTTGATGAAGGCGCCAAGGAGCAAGCTCCAGCCGACCTTCCAACCCATGATGGCGCCAGCGGCGATCATGATCAGCGACATCTCGAAGGAGATGGTCCACTTGGAGAGCGGCTGACCGGCGAGGCGGAGGAAGGGGAAGTCGACGTGGCTGGGGATGGTCAGCTTGTCGACGACGCCCTTGAGGGGGCCGGGGATGCCGACGCCGGGAAGGTCCTTGAAGGCGGCCGGAGCGGCGAGGCGGCTGCCGAGCCAGGCCATGCCGTCGCGGAACCAAGCCACGATCGCGCCGATGCCCATCGCCCAGAAGAGCATGCGGGCCTGCAGGACGGCGTCCTTGCCCTTGGCGTGGAGGCTCCGCAGGGTGGTGGCGGCCGCGGTGCCCGACGGGAAGCGCAGCTGTTCGACGTTGATCATCTGCCGCTTCATGGGGATCGCGAGCATGACGCCGAGCATGGCGAGGAAGAACGTCCAGCCCATGAGGGTCCAGAAGGGCATGTGCGTCTGGGTGACCAGGAGGTAGGCGGCGATGGCGGAGACCATGGTGCCGCCGGTCGAGTAGCCGGCCGACGAGGCGGTCGACTGCATGGCGTTGTTCTCGAGGATGGACATGTCCGTCTTCGCGAGGCCAATCTTGCGGAACGTGGTCCAGATGGCATACGAGAGGATGCAGGCGGTGATGGCGACGCCCAGACCCCAGCCGGTCTTGAGACCCACGTAGAGATTGGAGAGCGACATGAACCCGCCCAGGATGCCGCCCATGATGATGGAGCGGACGGTGAGCTGGGGCATGGAGTCGCCCTGGTAGACGTTGCGGTACCACTCGAGCTCACGCTCGCGCGGCGTCAGTTCCCGTTCGGGGGCGTCAGCGCCCTCCGCGGGAGTCTGGACGGAAGTGGACATGCGGTATGGCTTCCTTTGGGAATGGGCCAACGGGGGGCCGTTTGGGATGCTCGCTCGATTTTATCACCCCCGGAACCGCAGGTCTACGGCGTTTCTCGCCGATCGTTGAGGTGAGAACACCCGAGAGTCGGGAGGTCAGGACGCGGGGCGGGCTCTTGGCACGATCGGAGGCCGGGATCCCCGAGGATCCCGGCCTCTCGATCACGGGCCTACTTCGTCCGGCGCTTGCCCTCCTCGATGAGTTCCTTCACCTTCTGACCGCCCTTGTGGCCGATCTCGGAGAAGAACTCCGGGCCGCGCTCGCGCAGGACCGTTTCGCCGCCCTTCGTCCCGATCTCGGAGTAAAACTCCGGACCGTATTTCTGCTTGACCGTGTTACCGCCCTTGCGGCCGGCTTCGCGGACGGACATGCCGCCCTGGTTTTCGGGCTGTTTCGCCATGGTCCTCTCCTTTCCCCGTCAGGGTGCCTACTCGTTCTCGGCTTTCTTGCCCTTCTCGATCAGGTCCTTGACCTTCTGACCGCCTTCATGGCCGATTTCCGAGTAGAACTCGGGACCATACTTCTCCTTGACGGTCTCGCCGCCCTTGTGCCCGATTTCCTGGTAGAACTCGCGGCCGTGGGTCTCGGCGGTCTTCTCGCCGCCCTTATGGCCGATTTCCGAGTAGAACTCGGGCCCGTACTTCTCCTTGACCTTCTCGCCGCCCAGGTGTCCGGCCTCGCGGACGCTCATGTCGCCCTGGTGCTCGCGGTCGCGCTTCTCAGCCATCCGAAACCTCCCCTTTCTTTTCTGACCCCCCCTGATGGCTGGCGCCCTTTGGAGGGGACGGGTCGCCTACCGCTTGCCGCGGCCTTCCATTTGTGCCTTGCCCGCGTTGATCAGGTCGCGGACCTTGTTGCCGCCCTTGGTTCCGATCTGCGAGTAGAACTCGGGGCCGTACTCTTCCTTGACCTTGTTGCCGCCCTTCTTCCCGATCTGCGAGTAGAACTCGGGCCCGTACTCTTCCTTGACGGCGTTTCCGCCCTTTTGGCCAATCTGAGAGTAGAAGTCCTTGGGAAGGGTGCCCTTCTCGACTTCCCGGCGAACCGTCTCGCCGCCCTTCGTCCCGATTTCCGAGTAGAAGTCGGGCCCGTACTTCTCCTTGACCTTGTTTCCGCCAAGCCGTCCCGCTTCGCGCACCGACAGCTCCCCGGTCGACTTGGGAGCCGCCGCGCGCGTGGTGGTGGTCTTCCGCGCCATGGTTTCCCTCCTTTTTCCGCCAATCCCGAACTGACAAGGTTTTTGGTAAATTTTTATTAACCTTGGCCCGTACTGTATCTCCCGCCGTTTTGGCCTGTCAACGCACGGTTCCGCGCCGAGGGCCGGGATCCTTCTCCCCCACGGATCCGGGTTTGGAACGGGTCTCTCCGCGCCCCGAGCGGGGTGCTGGGGCCGTGGGCCCCGTCCGGTGGGGATCCGGCTTCCGTGGCGCGCCGCATGGGGAGGTCTCGATTTGCTAGGATGGGACGGGCCTGTTCCGACCCCGGGGTTCCACCGGAAGGAGGAGAGCATGAAGGACGGCACTCAGAACGCCGCGCTGCGCTTCGACGCGGAGGTGCGTTGTCTCGACGGACGTTGTGGCCGCTTGCGCAGGGTGGTCCTGGACCCGCGGACCACTGCCGTGACGCATCTGGTCATCCGGATCGGCGACGGCCGGGACGTGGTCATGCCCATGGCCTGGGCCGGAAGCCTCACGCCCGACGCCATCACCCTCAAGGTCGCCTCCGACGACCTCAAAGACCTCCCCGACTATCTCTCGACCGATTACTGCCTGCCGACCTCCGACCTGAACCATCCCTACGGCGAGGGCTGCGCCATCTTGCCGCTTCCGGACCTCGGCGTCTTCAACCCCGGTCCCTTGCGCATCGAGCATCACCATATCCCCGACGGCGAGGTCGAGCTCAAGGCGGGCCTCCCGGTCCTTTGCTCGGATGGAGAATGCGGGCACGTCGACCAGCTCCTGCTGGATCCCGAGCAAGCGCGCGCGACGGGCTTCGTCGTCCGCAAGGGGTTCTTCTTTAGTCATGACGTCTCGGTGCCCCTGAGCTGGGTGAGCGCGGTCGATGACGACGGCATTCACCTGAAGACCAGCCGCGATCAACTCGCCAAGCTGGAGCGCTACTGGCCCTGATTCCTGAGGACGGGTCGGCGCGAGCCCGCGTCAACTCTCGCTCGGGATGGTGGTATAATGGCCCATCCAAGAGCCTCAGCCCCCAATGGCCCCATGCACCTCGCGATGCGGCCCGGGAGGTCTTGCGCTCACCCTCGCTATCAGGAGCAGCAGATGCACGGCAAGTACAACTTCCAATCGATCGAGCCGAAGTGGCAGCAGTACTGGGACGCCAACAAGACCTTCAAGGTCTCCGACGAATCGGACAAGCCCAAGTTCTACGCCCTCGACATGTTCCCCTATCCCTCCGGAGCGGGCCTTCACGTCGGCCACCCCGAAGGGTACACCGCGACCGACATCGTGAGCCGGTACAAGCGCATGCGCGGCTACAACGTCCTTCACCCCATGGGCTGGGACGCGTTCGGCCTTCCCGCCGAGCAGTTCGCGATCGAGACCGGTCAGCACCCGGCGGTGATCACCAAGCGGAACATCGACAACTTCCGCCGCCAGATCAAGATGCTCGGCTTCTCCTACGACTGGGACCGGGAGCTCTCGACCACCGACCCCGAGTACTACAAGTGGACCCAGTGGATCTTCCTCCAGCTCTACAAGAAGGGCCTGGCCTACGTCGCGGAAGTCCCCGTCAACTGGTGCCCCGCCCTTGGGACCGTGCTCGCCAACGAGGAAGTCATCGACGGCAAGTCGGAGCGTGGAGGCCACCCCGTCGTCCGCAAGCCCATGCGCCAGTGGATCCTCAAGATCACCGCCTACGCCGATCGCCTGCTCGAGGACCTCGAGGAGCTGGACTGGCCCGAGAGCCTCAAGGAAATGCAGCGGAACTGGATCGGCCGCTCGGAAGGCGCCGAGGTCCGCTTCGCCCTCCAGGGGCATGCCGACCGCGCCATGACGGTCTTCACCACCCGCCCCGACACCTTGTTCGGAGCCACCTACGCGGTCCTCGCGCCCGAGCACGAGCTCGTGGACCTCATCACGACGCCTGAGCAGCGCGAGGCCGTGAAGGCCTACCAGGAAGCCGCGTCCCGCAAGTCCGACCTCGAGCGCACCGAACTCGCCAAGGAGAAGTCGGGAGTTTTCACCGGCGCTTATGCGATCAACCCGGCCACCGGCCAGCCCGTCCCGGTCTGGATCGCGGATTACGTGCTCGCCACCTACGGCACCGGCGCCATCATGGCGGTGCCCGGACACGACGAGCGCGACTGGGAGTTCGCGACGAAGTTCGACCTGCCCATCGTCGAGGTGGTCTCGGGTGGGGACGTCCGCGAGGCGGCCTACACCGGCGACGGCACGCTCGTGAATTCGGGCTTCCTCGACGGCCTGGCGGTTCCCGATGCCAAGGCCAAGATGATCGGCTGGCTCGAAAGCCAGGGCGTGGGCCAAAAGAAGATCTCTTACCGCCTGCGCGACTGGCTTTTCAGCCGTCAGCGCTACTGGGGCGAGCCGATTCCCATCATCTACCTGGAAGACGGCACCATGAAGGCGCTTCCCGAGTCGGAGCTGCCCTTGCTGCTGCCCGAGACCGACGCCATCAAGCCGTCCGGCACCGGCGAGTCGCCCCTGGCCAACATCACGGATTGGGTCAACACGGTCGACCCCGAGACCGGCAAGCCGGCCCGCCGCGAAACCAACACCATGCCCCAGTGGGCCGGTAGCTGCTGGTACTACCTGCGCTACATCGACCCGAAGAACGATCAGGCGCTCGTCTCCAAGGAGAAGGAGCAGTACTGGATGCCCGTCGACCTCTACATCGGAGGCGCCGAGCATGCCGTGCTTCACCTGCTTTACGCCCGCTTCTGGCACAAGGTCCTCTACGACCTTGGCGTGGTCTCGACCAAGGAGCCGTTCCAGAAGCTCGTCAACCAGGGCATGATCCTCGGCGAGAACGGCGAGAAGATGTCCAAGTCGCGCGGCAACGTCATCAACCCGGACGATATCGTCAAGGAATCCGGGGCCGACACGCTTCGCCTCTACGAGATGTTCATGGGCCCCCTGGAAGCCACCAAGCCCTGGAACACCAACGGCGTCGACGGCGCCTACCGCTTCCTCAACCGGGTCTATCGCCTCTTCGTCACCGAGGAAGGCCAGCTCAACCCGGTCATCCGCCAGGATGCAAAGGCCGATGCGGCGTTCACGCGGACGCTTCACAAGACCATCAAGAAGGTCACCCAGGACACCGAGGCGCTGCGCTTCAACACGGCCATCTCGCAGCTGATGATCTTCATCAACGAGGCCTACAAGCAGACCGAGCTGCCGAAGCCGGCCATGGAAGCCTTCGTCAAGATGCTCGCTCCGTACGCCCCTCACCTCGCCGAGGAGCTCTGGGAGGGCCTGGGTCACGGCGAGACCGTCACCTACGCCGAGTGGCCGACCTGGGACGAAGAGCTCACCAAGGAGAACGAGGTCGAGATCGCAGTCCAGGTCAACGGCAAGATCCGCGCCCGCGTGGTGGTGCCGGCCGAGGCTCAGCAGCCCGAGGTCGAGGCGATCGCCTTCGCCGTGCCCGAAACCCAAGAAGCGATCGCCGGCAAGGAGATCGTCAAGAAGATCCTGGTGCCGGGCCGCCTGCTCAACCTGGTCGTGAAGTAGCCGAACAGACGACGTCTCGTCCGGGTATAAAGAGAGCGTCACGTGCCGAAAGGCCGCGTGGCGCTCTCTTCGCTCGAAAGGAGGGATTATGAAGACGCCCCGGGTCTACCAGCGCACCGAAACCGGAAGCCTGATCCTCCAGGTGGAGGCGTCGCCCGACGCCCCGACGCCCGAAGACCTACAACCCCTCTTCTACCGGGGCGTCACCTACATGATGCCCGCAAGCATCGTCAAGGCCCCCCTGCCCACGTTCACCTTCCGCCACTTGGAAAAGGTCGGCGAGTTCGCCCTGGAAGGCAACCGCCCCAAGGTACTCTCGTCGCTGCAACGCGCCGTCGCGAGCGCGGTGGACGCGCCCTCTCTGATCAAGATCGCCGCCACCGCCCATAGCGAGGAGGTGCCCGAAGAGGCCATGTCGGCCCTCCACAAGGCCCTCAAGGTGGCCCAGAAGGATGCCGCGATGCAGCGCCTGGTCCGGGCGAGCGCCCAGATGCTCGGCTACTCCTTGGATCTCGCTCCCCGAACGGGCGCGTCGCCGAGCTGACGGTCGCAACGACGAACGCGCCAGGAGAAACGACGCGAGGCCCGGGCATTGCCCGGGCCTCGCTCGAAAGCCGCTGCGCAGACGCGCGAAGGCTTACTTCTTCTTGGCCGCAGCCTTCTTCTTGCCGCCGCCCTCAACGCGCTCCTTGAGGGTCTTGCCGGCGGTCCAGACGGGGGACTTCTTGGCGGGGATCTTCAGGACCGAGCCGGTGCGGGGGTTGCGGCCCTCGCGAGCAGCGCGCTGGCGGACCTGGAAGGTGCCGAAGCCGACCAAGGTGATCTTGTCACCCTTGGCGAGCGCCGCCGAGATGGCTTCGATGGTGGCGTTCAAGCACTCGCCGGCTTCCTTCTGGGAAACCTTGGCCTTGGTGCTAATCTGCTTGATCAGTTCCTCTTTGTTCATCCCACGTCTTCCCTTCTGTCGTAAATGGCACAGCAGTCGGATTACATCCTGGTCATATGGGGAAAACCCGCATGACAAGCCAGCTTGCCTGGCTAACAAGCGAGATTATATGCACTAGCGCGGCCAATTGCAAGGCCTTCAGACGAAAAAAACCGGAAATTTCCCGGTTTTTTCGCGGATTTATGTCGTATTAAAAGCGGATTAGGCAGATGGCAGCGGCGTTTCAGCCCAGGGCAAATAGCTTGACCCGTTTCAGTTAGTATCCCTGAGGGGTTAAGGAAGTTTAGATTCCTTGACCAGCATGTTCAGCTTTGCAAGCGCACGGCCCGAGTCGAGGCTCTCGCGCGCAAGGGCCAAACCCTCCTCGAGCGATTCGGCCTTGCCGCCCACCTGGAGGACCGCGGCGGCGTTCAAGAGGGAGGCGTCACGGCGGGGGCCATGCTCCTTGTTCGACAAGAGGTCCTGGATGATTCGGGCATTTTCCTGCGCGTCACCCCCGGCCAGGGCCGAGATGGGGGCTTCTCGCAGGCCGACGTCTCGCGGATGCACCTCGTAGCGATGAATCTCCCCATCCTTGACCTCGGCGACCATGGTCGGGCCGTCGAGGGTCAGCTCGTCGAGGCCCGAGAGGCCGTGCACCACCATGGCGCGCTGCGCTCCCAGCTCCAGGAGGGCCTGGCTGACGAGATCGACAAGTTCCGGGCGGTAGACGCCCAGGACTTGCCGTTGGGGCATGGACGGGTTGCAGAGGGGCCCTAGCACGTTGAAGACGGTGGGGATGCCGAGCTCGCGGCGGACGGGGGCGACGTGGCGCATGGCCGGATGGTAGCGGGGGGCAAAGAGGAAGGTCACGTCATGGAGGTCCAGGCAGCGGGCGGCCGTCTCGGGGCTCATCTCGATGTCGACGCCCAGGGCTTCGAGCACGTCGGCTCCCCCGGTCTTGGACGAGGCGGAACGGCCGCCGTGCTTGGCGACCTTGAGGCCGGCGCCGGCCGCGATGAAGGCCACGGTCGTGGAGAGGTTGAAGGTCCCGGCGCGATCGCCGCCCGTTCCGCAGGTGTCGACTCCCACTCCGCGCGTGGGGAAGGCGAGGGCATGGGAGCGCATCGCGTCGGCAAAGCCGGCGACTTCCTCGGGGGTCTCGCCTTTCAGCTTCAACGCGGTCAGGACGGCGGCCACCTGTGCGGGGGTGGCCTCTCCCGAGAAGACCCGGTTCATGAGGGCGGCTGCGTCCGTGCGCGTGAGCGACTGCCCGTCCATCAGCTGGGTCAGAACCTGGGAAATCATGGGGCCTCCATTGAGAAAACGGCCGGGGAATTCCCCGGCCGCGATGACGAGCCTCTGCTTGGTTTCGATCAGCGTCGCCCGCTGACCTCGAGGGGCAGACGCTAGGGCTTCTGGTTAGGGGTCAGGACCGTCTTGAGCTGCTTCTCGGCCTTCTTGAGGCGCCGGCAGACCTCCATCTGGGAGATGCCCAGCCGGCGGGAGAGCTCGGCCTGGGTGAGGTCATGGAAGTAGCGCATCTCGAGAAGCTGCCGCTGGGCTTCGGGAAGGCGGGACATCGCCTCGGTGAGGACCAGCTTCTCGTCGGTCTCCTCGCGCGACTCCGAGGAGAAGCGGGGATCCGAGAGGCTCTCCAAGAGCGAGCGCTGCTCGTCGTCGTCGGAGTCGTTGCCTTCCTGGTCGAGCCAAAGCACCGTGACGCGGCGGTCGTAGACCTTGACCTCGTCGACTTGCTCCTTGGTGACCTGGAGGACGTCGGCGAGCTCCTGGTTGGTGGGCTCGCGGCCGAACTCCTGGGTGAGCCGGGCGGTGACCTGGCTCAGGCGGTACGAGAGCTCCTGCAGGACCCGGGGACCGCGCAGGAGGTTCTGGCGATCGCGCAGGTAGTGCCGGATATGGCCCGTGATGAAGTGAACCGCGTAGGTCTTGAACTCGGTGTTGTGTCCCGTCTCGTAGCGCTCGATGGCCTCGAGGAGACCGATCGATCCCACCTGGATCAGGTCTTCGACCGGGTCGGTGCTACGGCGCGCCAGACCGCGGGCGATCTTCTTGACCAGCGGCAGGTGATCCGCCACCAGTTTTTCTTTTTGCTGAGGAGAGATGCCCGCAAAGGCCTTGGTCCGTTCGGGCGTCGATTCCGTCGCCTTCCTGGTGGTCTTGCGTGCAGTCGACTTCTCCGAGGCGTCTTCCATCGCGTTTTCCATCGGTTGCTCCGGCGCAGGCGAGTTGTTGCCTTGCAATCCCTTCTCCGTCATCGCGCACCCTCCGCTTGACAAGGGAATCCCTGGTTAGCAGTCTAGCACAATCATGGCCTCGTCGCCTAGCCCCCCGGGGAGGGAGGGCTCGCAGGCCAGCCGAACGGCCCGCCGAAGCGTGGGCTTCGGGCGGGCCGGACGGGGAGATTCGATGCGACTGATGCGCTAGAGGCTGGAGATGCGGGGGTCCAGCCAGAGGGTCACGAGGTCGACGAGCAGGTTGACCAGGACGATGACCGTGGCGGCAAAGAGGACGGTGCCCATGATGACGGGAACGTCCATGGTGGCGATCGCCTGCATCGCCTGACTGCCGATGCCCGGCCAGCCGAAGACGCTCTCGGTGAGGACCGCGCCTCCGAGCAGGTGCGCCACGTCCACGCCCAAGAGCGTCACCATCGGCAGGCTCGCGTTGCGGAGCGCATGCCGCGTGATCACCTGAGGCTCGGGCAGACCCTTGGCGCGCGCCGTCCGGATGAACTCCTGGCGCATGACGTCTTGCATGCTCTGGCGCAAAAGGCGGATATAGTACGCCGCGCCGCCGATGCCCAGCGTGAGGGCCGGCAGGATCAGGTGCAGGGGCGAGCCGTAGCCTCCCAAGGGTAAGATCGGAAAGCGATACGCGAAGAGGTAAAGCAAGGCGAGGCCGAACCAGAAGGACGGCACCGAGACGCCGCCCGCGGCCATGACCACGCCCAGCTTGTCGCCGACGCCACGGGGCTTGAGACCACCCCAGAGCCCGAGGCCCATGCCGATCAGGACGTAGACGATCACCGCTCCGCCGGCCAGGGCCGCGGTTGCCGGCAAGCGCTCCAGGATCATCGGCATGACGGGGCTTCCCGAGACGTAAGATTTCCCGAAGTCCCCTTTGACGATGCCCCCCATGTAGCGGCCGTACTGGACGGGCAAGGGGGCGTCGAGCCCCAGCTCGCGCCGGATGATCTCGACGGTCGTGGCGTCGGCCTGCGCGCCGGCGAGCGTCTTGGCCGGGTCGGCCGGGATGACGAAGGTCAGCGCGAAGGCGAGGGTGGCGACGCCGAGCCAGACGGCGAGCGCGCCGACGAGCCGCTTGAGGATCCCGTTCATTTGGCGATCGTGAGGCCCGTGGGATCGAGCGGCCAGACGGGGTGAATCCGGTAGCCCTTGACCCAGGGCTGCACGAGGTCCACGTTCTTGGGGTGGTAAAGCGGCACGATCGGCGCCTGACCAATGATGCGCTCCTGGGCTTGACGGTAAACGCCAAAGCGGGCCGCTTCGGTGGTTTCGCGATCGGCGCGATCGAGCAGCTGGTCCGTCAGGGCGTCCTTGAAGAACGTGGTGTTGACGGAGTGAGACGGCTTGATCTGGCCCGAATGGAATAAGGTCGGCAGGAAGTTCGACGGATCCGGGTAGTCCTGGGTCCAGTTGCCCCCGAACATCGGGGCGTTGCCGGGCCGGCTCACCGCGGACAAGAGCGTCGGAAAGGTCACGGGCTTCAGCTCGGCCTTGATCCCCACTTGCGCGAGATCCTGCTGGATCTGCTGCGCGACCTTCATGACGGTCTGGGAGTTCGAGGTCCAGTAGGGAGTCGAGAAGCCATTGGGGTAACCGGCCTCGGCGAGAAGCTTACGCGAGACCTCGGGGCTGTAAGGATAGCCCTTGTCGTCGGGAGAGAAGCCCGGCAAGGACGGCGGCAGCATGCCCTCGGCGGGGACGGCGCGGCCGTTCAGCAAGGTGACGATCTTGGTCTTGTCGATGGCGCGCGCGACGGCTTCGCGGACCTTGGGATTGTCGAAGGGCTTCATGCCGGTGTTGAGGCCCAGGTAATGGGTCGAGTTGTCGGCGGCTTCGAGGAACTTGCCTTCCCACTTGGGATCCTTGGTGAGACGGACGTAGTCGGCGGCTCCGATGTTGCGGAAGACGCCGAGCACGTCGAGTTCGCCGCGTTCGAAGCGCAGGGTTTCGACCTGCTCGTTGAGGCCGAGGTGAATCTCGATGCCGTCGAGCTTGGGCTCATCGGGTTTGAAGTAGCGCGGGTTCTTGGTCAGGGTGATGCGCTGGCCGGCGACCAGCTTCTCGAAGGCGAAGGGGCCGGTGCCGATGGGATGCTTCTCGAAGCCCGGCTCGTCGGCCTTGCCCTCGGGAACGATGGCGCCGAAGCCCATGGCCAGGAGTTGCAGGAAGTACGGCTGCGGCGAGGCGAGGCGGATGACGACCTCGCGCGGGCCGGGCGTCGTGATGCCCGCGGCATGGGGCGTCTCGCCCGCGATCACGGCCGGGGCTCCCTCGATCTGGCGGAAGAAGCTGGCGCCCGGGGACTTGGTGGCGGGCTTGAGGACGCGCTCGAGGGAGTACTTGACGTCCGCGGAGGTGAGAGGCGAGTCGTCGTGGAAAAGGACGCCCTCGCGCAGCGTGAAGCGGTACTCGCGGCCATCGGGGCTGACGGTCCAGCTTTCGGCGAGGTCGGGGACGATCTTGGCCTGAGGATCGAAGGTGACCAGGCCGTTGAACATCAGGTGCGAGACGCCGATTGCGGGGATGTTGTAGGCGGTGGCCGGATCCAGGGTGCTGGGGGAATCCTGGAGACCGAGGTTGAGGACGGCCTGGGACGAGCCGGAATTTGTCGAGCAGCCGGCGGCGACGAGCACGGTGAGAGCGAGGGCGAGCGTGGATTTTTTCAGCATGGTCCTTCTTCCGTTTGAGGTGACCTCAGCCTACCAAAGCTTGGGCGGCTCAACAAGGGACGGAGCGGCTTCTCCAGCGCTCGAAGTCCTCGCGGATCAGGGGGACGAAGCGGGAACTGGTGGCTTCCAGGGCCTTGTGGATGACGGCGTTGCCGATCGACTGGACCATGCTGGCGGGTACCGAGCGTAAAAGGCCGGGCAGACGCAAGAGGTCGACGCGGGCGGCGCTCCATGAGGTGAGCAGGCAGCCATCCTCATGGGGCTCGAAGCGCGCTTCGCCCGAGAAGCCGGCGGCGAGTTCGAGGTCGATGGTCTCGGAGGTGACCACTCGGCAGGACGTGGATTCCATGCGGGTCACACCCGGTAGATCGGTGAAGACGACCTCGAAATGAGGATCGATGACCAAACCCAGGGCCTCGAAGCGGCCCACGGAGACGAGGTAGTGCTGATGTGCCAGGCGTTCGACACGCTCGGCTCCGACGAGTTGCTTCAAGAGCAGTTCGTTGCCGGAGAAGTACCGGGCGACGTCGTCGGGGTCGGCGGCGAGGACGGTGGAACGTTCGGTGAAGCCCTCAAGTTGAATCATGCCCCCCTCATTCCCGGGGAATGCCCGGATCAAACCGAGCGAGGAAGGGACGTCCTCGGGGCAGGGGTGTCGGGGCTTTAGCGGCGTCCCCAGCGATCGCCGACCAGATTGAAAGCGAGGACGATGGCGAAGATGGCGAGGCCGGGGGCCATGAAGAGCCAGGGGGCGTCACGGAAGTAGAGCTGGCCGTCGTGGATCATGTTGCCCCAGGACGGGGTCGGGGGGCGGACGCCGAGGCCGAGGAAGGAAAGGGCGGCTTCGAGCAGGAACATGTCGGCGAGCTTGAGGGCCAAAAGGGAGGCGATCGCCCCGGAGAGGTTGGGCAGGAGGTGGCGCAGGAGGATCCAGAAGGTGGATCCTCCCATGGCGCGGGCGGCGTCGATGAACTCGGTTTCGCGAAGCGAGAGGGTCATGCCTCGGACGAGGCGGGCGATCGCCGTCCAGCCGACGATGCCCAGGGTGAGGACGACCATGGCGGGGTGGGGCGGGAGGACGGCAGCGAGGCCCATGGCGAGGAGCAAGGTGGGGAAGGCCATGACGATCTCGGTGAGGCGCATGAGGACCATGTCGACCCAGCCTCCGCGGTAGCCCGCGACGACTCCGAGGGTGACGCCGATAACGCCGGCGAGGGCGGTGGCGCTGAAGCCCACCAACAAGGAGACGCGGCCGCCGTAGAGCCAGCGGGCGAAGGCATCGCGCCCCAGGTCGTCCGTGCCGAAGGGATGCGCACTGCTGGGCGCCAGCGGCAGGCCGTTGGCGTCGAGTCCCTGGGGCAGGGGCATGGTGGGCGAGTAGGGCGTGAGCCAGGGGGCGAAGGCGGCGAGGGCGACGACCAGGAGGATCACGGCGCCGCACGCGATCGGCACGATGGCGCGGGGTCGAAAGGGCCGCTGGGGCGGGGCGCTGGGGAGGTCGAGGGTTTGGGCCATTTGCCGTAACCCTACGGCTGGGGGCCTGCTTTGTCAAGTATGACGAAAGGTTTCGCCGTCAAAACGGTGTAGGCACGGCGGAGATCTGGGTATAGTCAGCCTTGGATGCCCAGCCCTCAAGCGCTAGCGTAGACCGTTGCGTGACTGACGAACTCGGAAACGAGATCACGAACAGCGCGTCGCCGAGCGGTGGACGAGGGTGGCCGAAGGCTCAACAAGGCGCTCAGAAACGGCCCGAATCGCCCCGAATCGGCTCCGGAACGCGCAGAAGCCACGCGCAAACGACACCTAAGGAGGCAGGCAATGCGGCTAAGTGCCTGGATCGTGGCGGGACTCATCGCGTTGACGTCGCTTCCCGCGCAGGCGAAGCAAGCGGCGGTCAACCCGGCCGACCTGACGGCCCGGGCGGCCTTGGTATTGGATCACCAGGGCAAGGTTCTATATGCGCGCAACTCGGACGCGAAGCTGCCTCCAGCGAGCACGACCAAGGTCTTGACGGTCTTGACGGCCCTCGAGCACGCGCATCTCAACGAGGTGGTCAAGATCTCGCGCAACGCCGCGAACACTCCCCCGTCGGCCCTGGGCGTGAAGGTCGGCGAGTACTACACCGTCCGCGAGCTGCTTTACGCGGCGATGCTGCGCTCGGCCAACGACGCCTGCACGGCGCTCGCCGAGCATATCGCCGGCTCCGAAGAAAAATTCGCCATCCTCATGAACCGCAAGGCCCGCATGCTCGGCGCCACGGATTCTCACTTCGTCAACCCGCACGGCCTGCCTGACGAGCGCCACGTCTCGACGGTCCAGGACCTCGCCCTCATCATGAACGCCGCCATGCGCAACCCCGACTTCGTGCAGATTGCCGGCACCAAGCGCATCGAGCTCGAGTGGAAGGGCCACCACGAGAACAAGACCGTGGTCAACAAGAACAAGCTCCTGACCCAGTACGACATCCCCGTCGTCGGCAAGACCGGCTTCACCAACGCCGCCAAGCTCTGCTACGTCGGCGTCGTCCAGGGCGAGCAGCCCGTCACCTTCGTCTTCCTCGGTGCCAAGCAGCTCTGGCCCGAAGCCCGCCGCATGCTCCAGATGGCCACCAACCTCGTCGAGCGGCAGGTGGATTCCCCCGGCGACGAGCGGGTCGCCCTCGATTAACTTCGTCATCCGTTTCGTTTCACGCCATCGCCCCCCTTCTGACCGGCAGAAGGGGGGCGATGCGCTGTCTTGGCTTGGGGCGGGCGCTTACGGCGTCAGAATGAGCGCTCCCTTGGCCGGGATCGTCACGCGAAGCTTCCGCTGGCTCACGACCACCGTCCCGCCGTTCAGCTTGTCGGCCAGGATCGTCCCGTCCTTGAGCTTGCTCTCGGCACGAAGCGGAATTTCCCGGACTTGCGGGCGCGTGTCGTTGTTGAGGACGACGACGGCTTCTTGCTGGCTCGTCAGGCGACCGTAGGCATAGACCTGGTCGTCCTGCCACATCTCGAGCTGCTTGCCGCGCCGCAGCGCCACGGAATCCTTGCGAATCTTCAAGAGCTTCTGGACGTACTTGGTCAGCTCGGGGTTCTGTCCCCAGGCCATGTCCTGGCGGTTCTCGGGTTCTTTGTGGCCCGTCATTCCCACCTCGGTCCCGTAGTAAAGGGAGGGGATGCCACGAACGGTCAGCACGCAGGCCAGGGCGAGCTTGAGCTTGGCGTGGTCGCCGCCGGCTTGAGAGAGGAAGCGCGGCACGTCATGGTTGTCGATGAAGGTCGAAAGCAACTCGGCGTTGGGGTAAGCGCCGTCCTGCGCGAAGCGATCGCCCAACCGGCGCATCGAGGCCCCCTTGGCGAAGACGTCGTTGAGCGTGTAATAGAGCGGGAAGTCGAAGAGCGAGTGGAACTTGCCGCTGCGCTGGTAATCGGCCACGTAGCCCACGTCACCGTGCAAAACCTCTCCGAGCAGGAGGAAGTTGGACTTGGTCCGCTTCTCAAGCTGGTTATTGAAGTCCGCCCAGAACTCCTTGGGCACGTGCTTGACCGTGTCCACGCGGAACCCGTCGAAGCCCAGTTGCGCCCACTTGGCCCAGACGTCGATCAGGTACTTGCGGGCTTCGGGGTTCTTCTGGTCAAAATCGGGAAGGCCGTAGAGCGAGCCGTTCTCCAGCCACCATTGATCGTCCCAGTTCTGGATATTGCCGTGCTGGTTGAACCAGCCCTTGTAGCGCGGGTTGTCGCGGTGCTTGTACTCGTACCCGCCATGGTTGGCGACGATGTCGAGCATCACCTTCATGCCGCGAGCATGGGCCTTGTTCAGCAGTTCCTTGACCTTGGCGACGTCGCCCAAGTGCTCGTCGACCTTTTCGAAGTCCTTTGCCCAGTAGCCGTGAAAGCCCCAGAGCCCCGTCTTGGCGAGCTCGCCGTCGTCGTTGTCGACGATGGGAGAGATCCACAAGGTGGTGACTCCCAGGCTGTCGAGGTAAGGGAGCTTGGAGATAAGCCCGTCGAGGTCCCCGCCGTGGTAAGCGGTGGGGTTGGAGAGCTGGACGTTGAAATCATTCTGGCGGTTGCCGTTGGCGAAGCGATCGAGCAGGACGAAGTAGATCACCTCGTCCTTCCAGGCGTCGAGCGCGGCCGATCGGCTGCGCTGCGCCTCGACATGCGTTTCCGAATCGGTCGAGATCCCGGGAGTCGCGCCACACCCGATGCCCATCACACCGAGGGCAAGGGCGAGGGCGAAACGGCTCAGACGTCGGGTCACGGTCAACCTCCAGCGGTTTGGCTCGGGCGGAAAAGGCAACGGTCTTCCGGGAGTTGTCGCCTTCTTAACACGGTTTCTTGCGCGACTTTAGCAAAGGTTAACCAGTGCCCTATGTTATAATTCGTCACATCTGGCCTAGGCCAGCGGAAACCCCCGGCAGAGGAGGAGACGGTATCATCGGTCCGCAATTCGAGTGGGTAGTGCTCATTGCCGCGCTGCTCCTGGCCACGCTCTTCTCGGCCGCAGAAACCGCCCTCACGTCTTTGAACCGGGCCAAGCTCAGGCAACGTCTCGACGAAGGCGATCGCCTGGCCAAGCTGATCCACCGGCTGATTCAGCATCCGCGCCGCCTGCTCTCGACCGTGCTCCTCGGCAATACCTTGTCGATCGTCGCGGTCGTGGTCGCGGGCACCAGCCTCGCCTTGCAATGGCTTCCGGAGACCTCCTGGGCCTTGTTCGTCGCCTTCATGGGCATGTCGCTCTTGGTCTTGGTCGTGGGCGAGATCATCCCGAAGTCGGTGGCCGCCTCCCGCCCGGAGGCCGTGAGCCGCTGGGTGGCCCATCCCGTTCGCTTGCTCATGCTCGGGTTGCGTCCCCTGGTCGGTGGCCTCTTGGCCCTCACCACGCCGGTCATTCGTCTATTGGGCGCCCAGGAAGCCACTGCCGCCCCGCGTTACACCGAAGAGGAGCTTCGCACGCTCATCGAGATCGGCCAGGAACAGGGCGTCATCGAGCAGGAAGAAACGCTCTTGCTCACCTCGGCCCTCGCCTTCGACGATACTGCAGTCAGCGCCGTCCTCACCCCGCGCGTCGATATCGTGGCCTTGTCCAAGGAGGTCGGGCGCGCGGAGGCGATCGCCCTCATCGAGTCCGAAGCGTATTCCCGCATGCCCGTCTTCGGGGATTCCCTCGACGATATCCTCGGCATCGTCTACTCTCGCGACATTCTGCTCGCGGCCGCCAAGGGCGAGCCCTGGGATCTGGCGCGCCACCTGAACCCCGCTTATCACGTCCCCCAGAACAAACGTCTCGACGAGTTCCTACGCGAGATGCAGCAGCAGGAGCTGCAGATGGCCATCGTCACGGACGAGTACGGCGGAACGGCCGGCCTCGTGACCGTCGAGGACGTGCTCGAGCAGATCGTCGGCGAGATTCGCGACGAGACCGACGAGGAAGTCCCCTGGATTCGCCTGCTCAGCTCAGGCCTGGCCCTGGTGGACACCATGATCAACCTCGACGAGTTGAACCAGACCCTGGGCCTGGGCCTTCCCACCGAGGGCGTGCAGACGCTTGGCGGCTTGGTCATCAACCGACTGGGGCGCGTGGCCAAGGTCGGCGACGTGGTCCAACTCGGCGAGGTGACCTTGACCGTCAAGGCCACCCGGGGCGTCCGCGTGACCCAGGTCGTGGTCGAGTTCCCGGCCGAGCCCTCCGACGATCACGTGTCGGCGGCAGGCGCTGGGGGAACTGCCGCAAGCACTGCAGAAACGCCTTAGTCCGCTCGTTTGGCCGCTTCCTTGCTCGGGTACATGGGGAGTTGGCGACCCGTCAACAACGAACAGGAGTAGGCATGAATCTTCAAAGGACCGCCCTGGGCTTCGCTCTCGCTCTGGGAGTTTTCTGGAGTCAGGCCGCGCTGGCGGGAACCTTGCAAGATGGGATCGAGGCCTTCGAGCGCCGCGACATCGGCCGCGCCACCGAACTCCTCGAGCGCTATGCCCGTCAGTTCCCCAAGGACCCCCGCCCCCACTACTACCTGGCCAAGTGCTACGAGACCCGCGTGCAGGTCACCAAGGTCGAAGACGCCTTGCGCAACTACCGGCAGCTTTCCAACGAGCGCACCCAGGTGCTTCGCTCGCTCACGGGAGCCGAGCCGGACACGGTCTATGACCGCATGCTCAAGGAAGACCCCAACGACCTCACCGCCAAGCTGCTTCTCGCGATCTCGCTCCTCGAGATGAAGTCCTTCGGCCTCGCCGAGGAGATCGTCGCGGCCATGACGCCGGCGTCCATTCCCGAGGAAATTCGCGATACCTACTACAACATCCGCGGAGCCGTCTTCACGTCGCGCAAGGAATGGGATAAGGCCAAGGAGGCGTATAACCAGGCCTGGCGGCTGAACTACAGCAACCCGCATCCGCGCGTGAAGCTTCAGGAAGTCGAGAAGCTCGCTGCCGAGGCTCAGGACGCGTTCGACAAGGCCCCGATCTTCGCTCCCGTTAGCGCCGAGCAAAAGTACGAGATGACCCTGAAGCTGGGCAAGGACCTCATGGCGGAAGGCAACTTCTCCGGGGCCGTCGACGCCTTCAACCAGGCCGTCGAACTTCAGCCCACCTCCGCTGATGCCAGGCGCCTCCTCTCCGAGGTCAAGCGCCGGGCCGCCGAGCATAACTACGATCAGGGCATCGCCTTCATGCGCGACCAGAAGTACGCGAACGCCTACGAGGCGTTCCATCAGGCGCTGCAAAACGATCCCAACTTCACCAAGGCGCAAATCGGCCTCTCGGAAGCCAAGCGCCTGATGGATGACGAGGAACGCGCGCTCCGACAGTAGTTAGACACGCTTGACCGCCTGATGTATGATGGCGCTAAGGTTTAGCTGATTCAGTTTCAGGTCCGGCATGCAATCATCCATCGGAATCGGGATTCAAGCATTTCGTGACGGCCGCTTCGACGAAGCGGCCGCCATTTTTGACGAGATCTGCCAGGCGCAGCCGGACAACGGCAAGGTCGCCTTTCTCCTGGGCCAGGCCTATCAGGCCCTGGGGCGCGCAACCGAAGCCCGTCGCGTTTTCTCGCGCTTGCAAGCCACTGCGGATCCCCAGCTCGCCGTGCTGGCCGCCAACGCCCTCGCCTCGCTGGGAGACGCGGGTCTCGAAAGCTTGCAGGTAGACGAGCCGGCTATCCAGGAGGTCTTCTGTCCCCGCTGCGGGGAGCTGGTTCCCTCTGAGCGGCAGCCGTCTCCCTGGTGCGTCTGCGGTTGGGGCAGGCGCTCGCATGCCCGGGTCATCTACCTCAGCCACATGCTGGCCTACTGCCGGACGCGCCGCGTCGGCGTCGAACTCAAGTTGCGTGGCGACCTGTACGTGGTGGCCGACGACGTTCGGATTCGCCACCTCAGTGATCAGGCCAGCAAGAGCGACCCCCGCCTAGTCTTCCGGTCGGAGCGGGGCATCCCCTTCATTTCCCGCGAAGACCTCGACCTCATCATCCCCAAGGTCGACGAGACGGCCTTGTTCCGTGAGAAGCGCGGCCAGGAGCTCGGCGTCGGAAAGCTCCTGTCCTGGGAGGACCTCTACGAGCAGATCAAGCAACATGTGGGAGAGCCGAGCGAGCCGCCGGATGGGAGCCTCCGCGCGCTGCTCGCCGAGTACGGGGGCATCTCGCCCGACGTGATCCGCCAGGTCGAAGCTTCGCAAGGCCCGGAATCCCTTGGAACGGCCTTGGTCTCCTCTGGCGCTTGCTCGGTTTTCGAGCTGCTCTCCGGAGCCCTGGGCGCAACGCGCGTCTTCGCCCCGAAGCACCACCAGGCCAATCACCTGGGCCGCCTCTTGCTCGAGGCCGGCGCGATCGACGAGGAGGCCCTCAAGCGAGCGCTCGTGACGCAGGTCAAGTCTGGGCGCTCGCTCGCCGAGATCCTCAAGACCCAGGTCCCTCTCAAGGACATGAAGCTCGCCCTTTCGCGCCTGGAGAAGCTTCCCAACGAGGCTCCGGAAGTCGACCGCCTCGGCGAAATCCTCAACGCCATGGGGGCGCTCAGCCGAACGGACCTGGCTCATGCGCTTCAAGAGCGCCAGAAACGCAACCGCCTCCTGGGCAGGATCCTGGTCGAGCGCGGCATGATCAGCTCCGAGGCCCTCGACCTGGCGTTGCTTCGCCAGCAACTCAAGCGTGCGGCCCGGTTCGAGGGTGACGCGCGGCTGGGGCAAATCGTGGTCGAGATGGGCTTCACGACCCCCAAGCAGCTCGCCATGACCTTGGTTCAGCAGATCCGTCGGCCTCGTCCCTTGGGAGAGTTGCTGATCGAGGCGCAGGCCTGTACGCCCGAACAACTCGTCACGGCGCTTGCCGAGCAAGAACGCCGTCTGGACGCCTTGGTCGAGGAGCGCCTGCCCGAAGCCCTCGCCAGGGCCGAGGCTGCCCAAGAGGTTGATGAGGAACCCGAGAAGCCCAAGCTGAAACGGGTCCCCCTGGCCGACGAATTGGATGACGAGGACGGGGCACACGCAAAGCCCATCACGCTGCCCTCCGGCAAGGTGATGGCTGTTGCGGGACTCGTCGTCGTGCTGGGGGTCCTGGGAGTCGCCTTGAAGGGGGTCATCTTTCCGGAGCAGCCCGAGCCGCCTCCGATGCTGAAGGCGCTGGGCGATCCCGGCGCCAAGGGTGAGGCTGAGGCCGGGGGCGCTGGAGCCGAGGAACTCGTCGGGGGGCTCGGTGAGGGCCTCGAGGAGCGTGGGGCGGTCGTTTCCGGCCGGTCGTCGGGAAAGGCCTTCAGCTCCTTGAATGCCGCCAACACCGTCGACGTGGACATGGATGCGGTCGTGGAACGCCTGGAGGCCGGGGATGCCAATCCCTTGGGGGGCGATTACATGGGGGCATACCAGCAGACGCTTCCTCCCAGCCTCGAGAAGATGGCGGCGAATACCGTCGGCAAGATGGACGATCGCCCGGTCTCCAGCGTTCCGGGAAGCGGATCGGCGCCTTCCGGCGTGAAGGCTGCGGGAGGGCCCGCCATGCCTCCAACCCAAGGGAGCACGGGCATGTCCGCTGTCGCCAAGCCCGGGGCTGGCGCCCCAATGCCAAGTGCTCCCATGCCAGGGGCCACGCCGATTCCACGATTGGCCGAATTCGTGAAGCCGGTGGCCGATGAGGATCCTCCCGAGAAGCTGGCCCTGGGCGGGCATGCCGAGACCACGGAGTTGCTTATGCAGGGTGAGCGTCTGATGGCCCAAGGCAAGACGAAGCAAGCCATGGCGGTGCTTCAGACGGCGACCATCGAGACGCCCGACGATCCTGAGGCGTTCCGCCGCCTCGGTCGCGCGCAGCGTCGGGCCGGGGCACTCGGGGACGCGGAGCTGAGCCTCTTGACAGCCGCGCGCTTGAATCCGCAAGACGCCCGGGTCCTGGCGGACCTGGGGAGCGTCCGGATGGCGCAGGGAAACCTCGACCAGGCCATTGAGGTCCTGCAGATGGCGGTTCGTCAGGAGCCCAAGAACTACGTCTACCAGAACAAGCTGGGGCTCGCGCTCAAGGCCGCCCAACGTCATGAGGAGGCCGCGAAAGCCTTCGAAGCGGCCATCAAGGCGGATCCCGCCAATCCGAACAGCCACTACAACCTCGGCTTGATGAAGGTCCACGCGGAGCCGAAGGCGGCGCGAAAGCATTTCGAGCGGGCCATCAGGGGCTTTTCGGGCTTGGTGGAATCGAGAATGGCGTACGGCGAGGCGCTCAAGGCCCAAGGTGATGCGGCGGAAGCGCTGGCGAGCTTCCAGGGCGCGCTCAAGGCCAATACTCTCTTGGCCGAGGCACAGATGAGCATGGGCAAGCTCCAGCTCAGCGAGAAGCGATTCGACGAGGCCAAGCGCCACTTCGGGGACGCCAAGCTGACGTATCGAACCAACGCGATCGCCCATACCCTCATGGGGGATGCGTTCATGGCCTTGAAGCAGTCGAAGGAAGCCTCCGAGGAATGGTACTTGGCGTCGCGGATTGCTCCCCAGTACGCTCCGCCGCTCTACCAGCTGGCGCTACTGTCCAAGTCGACGGGCAAGGCCGCGGAGGCCAGGCAGTTCTTCAAGCGGGTCGTCGATGCGGATCCCGACTCAGACCTCGCCAAGCAAGCGGGTAAGCATCTCGTCCAACTCGAGCCCAAGAAGAAGGGAGCCGGCTAACCGGCTCCCTTCTTCTTGGAATGGATTTTACTTGTCGCGTACCTGGTCCGTGCCGACGGCCGCCTGGGCTGCCGCCAACCGGGCGATGGGCACCCGGAACGGAGAGCAGCTGACGTAATCGAGCCCGAGGTGGTGGGCGAAGACCACCGAGGCGGGGTCGCCTCCGTGCTCGCCGCAGATGCCCAGCTTGAGGTCCGGGCGAGCTTGGCGTCCCCGCGAAACCGCCCACTCCATGAGCTGCCCGACGCCGTCCTGATCCAGGGTCTCGAAGGGGTTGTCCTTGAGAATCCGGGAATCGAGGTAATTGCTCAGGAAGCGGCCTTCGGCGTCGTCACGGGAGTAGCCGAAGGTCATCTGGGTGAGGTCGTTGGTGCCGAAGCTGAAGAACTCGGCGTGCTCGGCGATCTCCCCGGCGGTCAGGGCCGCCCGCGGAATCTCGATCATGGTCCCGAAGCGGTACGCGACCTGCACGCCGGCCTGAGTCATGACGTCCTTGGCCACGGCTTCGAGCTGCGACTTGACCGTCGAGAGCTCGTTCACGTGACCGATCAGGGGGATCATGATCTCGGGATAGACCGTCAGGCCTTCGCGGGCCAGCTGGCAGGCGGCTTCCATGATGGCCCGGACCTGCATCTCGTTGATCTCGGGGAAGGTGAGGCCCAGGCGGCAGCCGCGCAGGCCCATCATGGGGTTGGACTCGTGAAGCGAGTGCACCTTGCGCAGCAGGGCCTCCTTCTCGCGTTGCAGGGTCGGGTTGGAGCCCGTGGCCTTCAGGACCGCCACCTCGCAGGAGAGGTCCACCAGGTTGGGCAGGAACTCGTGGAGCGGCGGGTCCAGCAAGCGGATCGTGACCGGCAGGCCCTCCATGGCCCGGAAGATGCCCTCGAAGTCCTCGCGCTGGAACGGCAGGAGCTTGGAGAGGTGCTCGCGGCGCTCGCGCTCGGTCTCGGCCATGATCATCTTTTGAATGACGGGAAGTCGCTCCGGCTGCATGAACATGTGCTCGGTCCGGCAGAGGCCGATGCCCTGAGCGCCGAACTCGCGGGCGCGGGCCGCGTCCTCGGGGGTGTCCGCGTTGGTGCGGACTCCCATCTTGCGGAGGGAATCGGCCCAGACCATGACCTGCCGGAACTCGTCGGTGAGCTCGGGGGCCAGGGTGGGGACGGCGCCCGCGATCACCTCGCCGGTCGAGCCGTTGAGGGTGACGGTGTCGCCTTCCGAGAAGGTGCGATCTCCAACGGTGAAGGTCTTGCGCTCGAGATCCACGCGCAGGCTCTCGCAGCCGGCGACGCAAGGCTTGCCCATGCCGCGGGCGACCACCGCCGCATGGCTGGTCATGCCGCCCCGGCTGGTGAGCACACCCTGGGCCATGATCATCCCGTGGATATCGTCGGGACAGGTCTCCACCCGGGTGAGGATGACCTTCAAGCCCTCGCGACCCAGGCGCTCGGCCTCGTCGGCGTCGAAGACCAGTTGGCCGGTGGCGGCGCCCGGCGACGCCGGGAGGCCGCGGGCAATCACGTCAAGCGTCGCGCCAGGGTCGATCCGCGGGTGCAGCAATTGGTCGAGCGAGGCGGGGTCGACGCGCATGACGGCTTCCTCGCGGGTGATGATCCCCTCGTTGGCGAGGTCCACGGCGATCTTCACGGCGGCCTGCGCCGTACGCTTGCCCGTGCGGGTCTGGAGCATGTAGAGCGTGCCCCGTTCGATGGTGAACTCGAGGTCCTGCACGTCGCGGTAGTGGCGCTCCAGGCGCTCGGCGATGGTCACGAACTGCTGGTAGACCTCGGGAAGATCCTCGGCCAGCTTCGAAAGCGGCTGGGGAGTCCGGATGCCCGCCACGACGTCCTCGCCCTGGGCGTTCAGGAGGTACTCGCCGTAGAGCGCCTTCTCGCCGGTGGAGGGGTTGCGGGTGAAGGCGACGCCCGTGCCGGAGTCGTTGCCCATGTTCCCGAAGACCATGGCCTGGACGTTGACGGCCGTGCCGAGGTCATGGGGGATCTTGTTATGGTTGCGGTAGGTGATGGCGCGGGGGTTCTTCCAGGAACGGAAGACGGCTTCGACGGCCATCTTGAGCTGGACGAAGGGATCCTCGGGGAAGTCGATACCGAGCTCCTTGAGGATCATGGCCTTGTAGGCCCTCACGAGATCCTTGAGCGTGGTGGCGTCGAGCTCGGTGTCCTCCTTGACTCCGGCGCGGTGCTTGAATTGCTCGAGGACGCTTTCGAAGTGATGAAGCTTGTAGCCCAAGACGACGTTCGAGAACATGGCCACGAAGCGCCGGTAGGCGTCGTAGGCGAAGCGCTCGTTGCCGGTCTGGGCGATCACGCCTTCCACGGTGCGCTCGTTGAGCCCGAGGTTGAGGATGGTGTCCATCATGCCGGGCATCGAGAATTTGGCGCCCGAGCGAACGGATACCAGCAGGGGTTTCTGAGGGTCTCCGAAGCGCTTCTTCGTCAGCTTTTCGACTTCGCGAAGCTGCGCGATGATCTGGTCTTCGAGGCCGGGGGGCAGGGACTCGTCGTTGGCGAGGTAGAGGTTGCAAGCCGTGGTGGCGATGGTGAAGCCGGGAGGCACGGGGAGGCCGGCGCGGGTCATTTCCGCGAGACCGGCACCTTTGCCTCCGAGCAGGTCCCGCATGGACCCGTCTCCTTCGCTGAAGAGGTAAACCTGTTTGGTGGCGACCGGGGGAGTAGGCATGGTCATTCGTTTGTCTCCTTCGTCAAACGAGCCCGAGCGTTACACGGTTACACGTAGGTTTCCTTGCGTTGGGTGATTTCCAGGATCTCGGCGGCGGTTTCCTCGATGGCCTTGTTCGTGACGTCGACGATCGGGCAGCGCAGCCGCTTGAAGAGATTCTGGGCGTACTCGATCTCTTGCCGGATATGCTCCGGGTTGGCGTACGAGGCCTTGGAGGTGAGGCCGAGGTTCTGGAGTCGGGCCGTGCGGATCTCGTGGAGGATGTCCACGTTGAGGCTCAGCCCGATGATCCGCCCCGGGGGAAGCTCGAAGAGCTCCTTGGGGGGCTGGACATTGAAGACCAGGGGAACGTTTGAGGCTTTGATGCCGCGGTTCTGCGCCAGGTACATGCAGGTCGGGGTCTTGGAGGTCCGAGAGACGCCGATCAGCACGATATCGGCCATCAAGAGGCCGCGCGGGTCCTTGCCGTCGTCGTACTTGATGGCGAAGTCGATGGCTTCCATGCGGTTGAAGTAGGTCTCGTCCTTGACCTGCATCAGGCCGGCCTCGAAGGCCGGCTCGACGTTGAGCACGTCCGCGAGGGTGCGGATCAAGGAGCCCAGGAGGTCGACCGCGGGAATCGATGCCCGCTGGGCTTCCTGGATCAGGGTCTGGCGCCATTCGGGCTCGACCATGGTGTAGGCGATGATGCAGCGGTGCTGGGCGGCCAGCTTGATCATGTTGATGAGCTGGTGCGAGGAGCGCACGCGCGGCAGCCGAACCAGACGGACGTTCTGTCCTTTGAACTGCATCGCGGCTGCCTTGGCGACCTGTTCGGCCGTCTCTCCGCTCGCGTCCGAGAGGGTGTAGATGGTCAGGGGAGTTTCGGCGAGGCTCATCGTTGCTCCTGGTACAGAGAGGGGCCAATCGAATCAATCATACCTCCCCTCTCGGGGTTGCGCCTCATGGCGTTATCGTTTGATCGCTTGCCAGCGAGGGTATGAAAAAGCTCGAAACCCTGCAGCGACGCATGCGAAATGCCCCGCCGTAAGGTATGATTATCCCCAGGGAAGGCTGCACGGCAGCCCGCTCCCTAGCAGGTGACAGGAGGATCGTTTGGACGACGAGCTGACCCTCAAACAACAGCTTTCGCAGCTGATCATTTCCGAAGCTCAGCAGCAGCAACTGGACGCCATGTTGCTGGGCCTCAAGGAAGGAATCGGAGCGAAGTCGGTCCTCTTGATCGAGCGTAGCGGCTTGCTGCTGGGGTCTTACGGCCAGGAAGTCATCAACGACCTCTCGATTTCGAGCTTGATTGCGGGCATCTTCAAGAGCCTCACGGCCCTCACGGCCTTGCTGGGAGAGCGCGACATCCAGACCCTGGCGCATCGGGGCAGCCGCGGCAACCTCTTGTTCGCCTTGCTCGGGTCGCAGGACATCCTGGCGGTCATGGTCCCCCCCGAGGTGGATCCGGCCAGCGTCGAAGCCGAGATCGAGGCCACCATGTCCCAGCTCACTCCGATTCTCTTGGCCGCGCGCGAGAGCACGAAGGGCAAGTCCTTCTCGTTCAGCAAGGACTCCATCTCGATGTTCTTGGGGAAGCTATAGACGGATTCCATGACCACCATCAACTTCGGTAAACGCGAGATTCTCTGCAAGATCGTCTACTACGGCCCCGGCCTCTGCGGGAAGACGACCAACCTGGTCACGCTTCACAAGACGCTGGGAGACGACGTCCGTGGCGAGCTGCTGACGCTTGCCACCGAGACCGAGCGGACGATCTTCTTCGATATGATGCCCCTCGAGCTCGGCGAGATCGAAGGCTTCAAGGTCCGCTTCTCGCTTTACACGGTTCCCGGACAGGTTCAGTACGTCAACTCGCGAAAGGCCATCCTCAACGGAGTGGACGGCATCATCTTCGTGGCGGACTCCTCGCCGAGCCGCTGGTTGGCCAATACCGAGAGCCTGATGGATCTCAGCAATAACCTCGCCGAGTACGATCTCTCGCTGAACACCATCCCCTGGGTCATCCAGTACAACAAGCGCGACGTGCCGGGGGCCCTGCCGGTGGCCGCCCTCGAAGCGGAGCTCAACAAATGGCACGTTCCCTCCTTCGAGGCGGTGGCGAGCACGGGGGTCGGAGTCAACGAGACCTTGCGGGCGGTCAGCCAGCTGGTCATGGAGTCATTCAACAAGTAGGGAGGCCCATGGTTCTTTCCGAGAGCCAACCCGTCAGGCAGGAAGTCCTGGCCCATCGCTTCGCCGAGCTATCTTGCTCGGCGGAGAGCCCTGAGCGCTTTGCTGAGGGCGTGCTCGCCGTTTTGGCGGAGCACGGTCTCGTGGGCTGCATGCTGGCGGCGCGCCCGCAGTCGGCTCCGAGCTGGCTCGTTTACGGCACCGATGCGGCACTTGCGGGCGAAGTGGCGGCGGGATTGGTCATCTCCGAGCGCGCCACCTTGGCGCTCAGCCAGGGCGCATTCCGGTTGCTCACCTTGCCCATGCCCGCCAAGCTTCGGGGTTTCCTGCTGATCCCCGAGGAAGCCTCCGATGAGGGGCTCGCGCTCCTGCTTCCGGTGATCGGCGGCGGCCTGGCCACCCAGCTTCTCGTCGCGGCGAAGTCCGAGCAGGAGTCGCTGGTCACCCAGCTCACGCATAAGCTGCGGGCCCTCAAGCAGGTCAGCCACCAGATCAACAATACCTACGACCTTCAGGAGCTCTCGGCGTCGCTTTGCTCGATTGCGACGTCGACGATGGGTGCCCAGTACGCGGGACTCTACCTCCTCGAGGATGGGATGATCCGCGTGGTGGAAGACCTCGCGGTCTTCAAGAGCAAGGGCTTGAGCCTCTTGAAGATGCTTCAGGAGGCCAATGCCCGGACCTCCAAGCCGGTCTTCCCGCTGGAGCAGGGCGGATTCCTGGAGGATGTGATCAAGTCGGGAAGGCCGGTGGCGATCGCCGACCTCCTCTCCGTGCCCGAGCGCTGCCCCCAGTCCCTCCTCGAGCATCAGCTCGCCTCGGTCCTCGCTACACCCCTGGTCACCCAGCGGGAGATCCTCGGCCTGATCCTCGTCGGCAAGCAAGAAGCCCATGTCTTCACCGACAGCGAGCAAGAGCTCCTCGCGGATCTCGCGCAGCAGACCACCGGCGCCTTCGTTACCAGCAAGCTCTTCAACAACACCGTCCAGGAGAAGCAGCGCGCCGACCATCTCATCGAGCAGCTCAAGCACCTCAACGTGGCCTCCGCGGACGTCGGCAAGACCCTCAACGTCACGGCCGCCTGTCAGGAGCTGCTGGCCCACCTCCCCAACTTCATGGTCGCCCACTGGCAAGCCATCTACCTGATCAAGGACGGGGCCTGGGCCTTCACCGCGGGCTCGACGCCGGTCTTCAGCGCGCCGCCGGCGAACTGGCTCCAGCACATGGAGGAGAACGACTACCCCGCCTCCATGGAGCTCTCTCATGCGCTTCTCGAAGGGACTCCCTTCGTCGAAGCGGGCCGCGTCACGGTCTTCCCCCTGCGCGCCAAGCAAGAACTGCTGGGCCTGGTCATCGTGGCCACCGAGACGGCGACGGATACCACCGGCCGCGAGCTGGTCGAGACCCTCGTCGGCCATACGGCCCTGTCGATCAACAACGCCACCATGATGGAGCAGGTCGAGCGCCTGGCCATCACCGACGGCTTGACCGGCGTCTACAACCGCCGCTACTTCAACTCGCGCCTCGAAACCGAGCTTCAGCGCTCGCAGCGCTTCGCGCATCCGGTCTCCTTGATCATCCTGGACATCGACTACTTCAAGGTCGCCAACGACGTCCTGGGCCACCTGGGCGGTGACGCCGTCCTGAAGCAGCTGGCCGCCTTGCTACGCGAGAAGGTCCGAAAGGTCGACATTGTCGCGCGCTACGGCGGCGAGGAGTTCGCCATCATCCTTCCCGAAACGTCGGCGACCAACGCGGCCTACGTGGCCGAGAAGATTCGCAGCTGGATCGAGGAGTTCCCCTTCACCGACCAGGAGAAGCTTCCCCACAAGAACATCACTTCGAGCCTGGGGGTCGCGTGTTACCCCGAGCATGCCCAGACGCTCGAAGAACTCATCCACCAGGCCGACGAGTCGCTTTACCGCGCCAAGCAAGCTGGCCGCAACCAGGTCGGAAAACTTCCGCAACCGATTCCGCCTCAGGTCCCTTAACCTCGTTTTCGATTCCCCAAGCAAAAGAAGCGGCGCCCCGATTTCGGGGCGCCGTTTCTTTATTATTGGCTCTAGAACTTGGGAACCACGACGAACCGCTTACCTGCGAGCCTGTAGTTGAGGTAATAGGTCGTGACCGCGCCGTCCGGCCGAAGTGCCGTGAACTCCTTGGTCTTGGGGTTCCAGCGAACCACCTGGGACTGATAGCCCTTGCTGAAGCTGGTGGTGTCGAAGAAGTACATGATGTCGCCGCGCTTGCCGGCCGCGAGGTCCATGGCGCGCTGGAGGTACTCTTCCTGCGACTTGATGTTGGGCGAGAACTCCCGCGCATGCTTCTCGAAGTGAACCTTGAGGTTCTGCTCGCTCGTCAGATTGGCGGCGGGACGGGGGGCGAACGTGCCGTCGGGCAAGACGTTGCGGCCCTTCGAGATGAGCTCAAGTTGCGCGTCGGTGAGCTTGACTCCGCGTGCAGCGACTTCCTTCACGAACTCGGCCTTGGTCTTAGGCTCGGTAGAGAGCGCGCTCGCCGAAGACGACGAGGCGTCGAGGAAGGATGCCGTACCCAGCGACGAACCACAGCCGGTCGTCAGAAGCGTCAGGGCAAGGGCGGCGTAAATGGGAAGTCTCATGGGCTCTCCTTGTAAATAGGGGCGCTCCCACGCGTTGGGGCGCAAAGTTCTTATCGGAGGTTTCACCCCAAAGGTTGCGCCTTTTTGCTTAACTAAGTGTTAAGCCTCTGGGAGCTTGCGGTTAAGTCGTGAGCCGCATCACCTTCGCCCGTGCCTGCCGCCATGAAGAAAGCGGGGAACCTCCAAGAGGTTCCCCGCAGAGTGGGTTTTGGGCGTTACGCTTCGGGAGTCTTCAGCACGTCCGCCGAGAGGGCGGGCAGCTTGGGATCGAGGCGCTCGCTCAGGTACGGGATCAGCTCCTCGATGCTCAGGCGAACCTGGGACATGGAGTCGCGCTCACGCACGGTCACGGCCTTGTCGTTGAGGCTGTCGAAGTCGATCGTGACGCAGTAGGGGGTGCCGATCTCGTCCTGACGGCGGTAGCGCTTGCCGATGGAGCCGGTTTCGTCGTACTCGACGAACCAGCGCTCGCGCAGGGCCGCGTGAATCTGCTTGGCGGGGCCGCGCAGTTCGGGCTTCTTGGACAGAGGAAGGACGGCCACCTTGATGGGAGCGAGCTTCGGGTGGAAGCGCAGGACCACGCGGGTCTCGCCCTTCTCGTCGGTCTCCTCGTCATAGGCGTCGACCAGGAAGGCCAGGGTGGCGCGATCCGCGCCGGCCGACGGCTCGATGACGTAGGGGACGTAGGTCTCGCGGGTCTCCTCGTCGAAGTAGCTCAGGTCCTTGCCCGAGAACTTGGCGTGCTGGCTGAGGTCGTAGTCCGTGCGGTTGGCGATGCCTTCGAGTTCGGACCAGCCGAACGGGAAGAGGTACTCGAAGTCGAAGGTGGCGCGGGCGTAGTGCGCCAGCTCGTCGGGGTTCTGGGCGCGCTTGCGCAGGCGCTCGGGCTTCATGCCCAGCTCCAGGTACCAGTTCCAGCGCTCGCTCACCCAGTGCTCGAACCACTTGTCGGATTCCTGGGGCGGGCAGAAGTACTCGATTTCCATCTGCTCGAACTCGCGGGTCCGGAAGGTGAAGTTGCCCGGGGTGATCTCGTTGCGGAAGCTCTTGCCGATCTGGGCGATGCCGAACGGCGGACGCTTGCGCGAGCCGATCTGGACGTTCTTGAAGTTGACGAAGATGCCCTGGGCGGTCTCGGGGCGCAGGTAGACGGTGTTCGCCGAGTCCTCGACGGGGCCCATGAACGTCTTGAACATCAGGTTGAAGTTGCGCGGCTCGGTGAGGTCGCCGCCGCAGTTGGGGCAGCTCAGGTGACCGAAGACCTCGGCGGCCTTCGTCTTGTCCTTGAGCATCTCTTCGAGGCTATGGTCCTTGAGGTAGCCGTCGAGCTCCGCGAGGTAGCCTTCGTGCCCCTTCTTGATCTGCTTGCCCATCTTGGCGCCCGAGCGGTGGGCGTCAATGACCCCCTCGATCAGGTGATCGGCGCGGAAGCGCTGACGGCACTCCTTGCAGTCGACCAGCGGATCGTTGAAGGTGTCGAGGTGGCCGGAGGCCTTCCAGGTCTCCGGGTGCATGAGGATCGCGGCATCGAGGCCGACCATGTCGTCGCGCTTCTGCACGACGGCCTGCCACCAGGCTTGCTTAACGTTGTTCTTGAAGAGGACGCCCAGGGGACCGTAGTCCCAGGTGCTGCCGAGTCCGCCGTAGATCTCGGAGCTTTGGAAGATGAAGCCGCGCCGTTTGCAAAGCGAGACAATCTTCTCCATGACGTCGGTCTGGGTCATTTGCGCCATTTCCGATTCCTTTCTCCTGGCGCCCCTGGCTGGGGCGTGGGTTTTGTCTTGAGAGGGCCATGATACTGGCAAAAGCGCGTCACCGCTATGGGCCGCGCTTTTGCCATGAGGAAAGCCCCTGCCTTTTTCCCTGTCGGGTGGGGCAGGGGCGAAACGCCTAGTGGCGGATGGTCACCGAGTAGCCCTTGGTGTTGACCTCGTCGGCGACGGAAAGCGCGCGCTGGCGGCTTCCGTAGGCGCCGATCTGGGCATGGTACTTGCCTTCGTCCTCGACGACCATGGCGTCGATGCCGGCGACCGCCAGCTCTTCGACCATGGCCTGGGCTTCCTCACGCGAGGAGTACGAGCCCACCTGGACGCGGTAGACGCCTTGAACGGCGGCATCCACGGCCTTGGCCACGTCGGCTTGCTGGTTTGCCTGAGTGGCCGTGGCTTTTGGGGTGGCCGTGGGGGCAGGGCTGGGAGCTTGGCCCAGATCGGCGGCGGCCACGCTGGTCGGTGCCTCCCGGGGCTCTTCGTCGGGGACGTCGGGGCCCGGAGTGACCATCGCCTGGTTGGGAAGCGGCGTGGCCATGGGGGCGTCGTTGGCGCCGGGATCCTTGACGGAGACTTGGCTGGTCACCTGATAGGTGTACCAAAAGCCTCCGGCGAAGGAGAGGGCCGCGCAAACGGCGAAGAGAGTCCAGTAGGCTCCCCCGCGGCCGGTCTTGCGGCGTTTCGTGGCGGGGGCGGGCTTCGGTGTGGGCTTGGACAAGGGGGTACGGGCCTCCGTATTAAACGTCGAGGTTCTTGACTTCCCGGGCGTGGGCCTGGATGAACTCGCGGCGCGGCTCGACCTTCTCGCCCATCAGGATCGTGAAGAGGCGGTCGGCCTCCGCGGCATCCTCGATGTCGACCTGAAGGAGCGTCCGGTTCTCGGGATCCATGGTGGTCTCCCAGAGCTGCTGCGGCATCATCTCGCCTAGACCCTTGAATCGGCTGATAGCCAGGTTATCCGAGCCGATCCGGGCGCGAAGCGCGTCGAGTTCGCGGTCCGAGTAGCAATAGTGGACCTGCTTACCCTTTTCCACCTTGTAGAGGGGGGGCTGCGCGATGTAGACGAAGCCGCCTTCGACGAGGGGTTTCGCGAAGCGATAGAAGAAGGTCAGCAACAAAGTCCGGATATGGGCGCCGTCGACGTCCGCGTCGGTCATGATGACGATCTTATGGTAGCGGAGCTTGGCGACGTCGAAGTCGTCCGAGACGCCCGAGCCCATGGCGACGATGAGGTTCTGGATCTCTTCGTTGCCATAGATCTTATCGAGTCGCGCGCGCTCGGTGTTGAGAATCTTGCCGCGCAGGGGCAGGATGGCCTGGAAACCGCGATCGCGGCCTTGCTTGGCGGAGCCTCCGGCCGAGTCACCCTCGACGATGTAGAGTTCGCAGCGCTCGGGGTTGCGATCCGAGCAGTCGGCCAGCTTGCCGGGCAGGGTCGAGGACTCCAGGACCGATTTGCGGCGGGTCAGTTCGCGCGCCTTGCGGGCGGCTTCGCGGGCGCGAAGCGCCTCGATGGCCTTCGAGATGATCTGCTTGCCGACGTTCGGGTTGGACTCGAGGAAGTGCCCGAAGGAATCCGCGAAGAGGCTGGAGACGATGCTCGTGACCTCGGGGTTGCCGAGCTTGGTCTTGGTCTGGCCTTCGAACTGGGGCTCGGGAATCTTGACCGAGATGACGGCGGTCAGGCCTTCGCGGACGTCTTCGCCGGAGAGGTTCTGGTCCTGATCCTTCAGGACGCCGTTCTTGCGGCCGTGGTCGTTGAGCATGCGCGTCAGCTGGTTGCGGAAGCCCGTGAGGTGGGTGCCGCCTTCGTGGGTGTTGATGTTGTTGGCGAAGGCGAGCACGGTCTCGGAGTAGCCCGTGGTGTACTGCATGGCCACTTCGACCACGACGTCGTCCTTCTGGCCCGCCACGTAGATGACCGCGGGGTGAAGGGAGTCCTTGTTCTCGTTGAGGTACTCGACCATCTGGATGATGCCGCCCTCGTAGTAGTAGGTCTCATCGCGGTCGGCGCCCTCGGCTCCTTGATCCTCGCCGATGAAGCGGATCTTCACGCCCTTGTTGAGGTAGGCGAGCTCGCGGAAGCGGGCCGAAAGGGTCTCGTAGGAGAAGACGACGGATTCGAAGATGGTGGCATCCGGTTTGAAGACGATCTCGGTGCCGGAATCGGCGGCGTCGGCGATCGCCTCGATGGGCTTGACCGGCACGCCGCGCTCGAAGCGCTGGTGATGCAGCTTGCCGTCGCGGCGCACGTAGGCGTCGAAGGACTCGGATAGGGCGTTGACGACCGAGACGCCGACGCCGTGGAGGCCGCCGGAAACCTTGTAGCCGCCCGCTCCGAACTTGCCGCCCGCGTGAAGGACCGTGAGGACCGTTTCGAGCGTGCTCACGCCGGTCTTGGGGTGCGGCTCGACGGGAATGCCGCGGCCGTTGTCCCAGACCGAAACGGACCCGTCGCGGCGCAAGGTGACGCGGATATCGTCACAGTGGCCCGCGAGGGCTTCGTCGATCGAGTTGTCGATGACCTCGTAGACGAGGTGGTGAAGGCCGCGCTCGCCGGTGGAGCCGATGTACATGCCGGGACGCTTGCGCACGGGCTCGAGTCCTTCGAGCACCTGAATCTGCGATGCGCCGTATTCCTGGGTCACCACCGTGGACGGCATGGTGAGCGCCTCGGGTCCCCCGTCGGTATTGGTAGCCATTAGATCCTCCAAGAGCCTAGCCTCTCCTTCTTTGCTGCGTCAGAGAAGACGATCCCATCAATTATAGCATCTCTGGTCGGCTCATGCAGGGCCTTTGGGCCCCAAGGCCCCCTCATGGCCTCCGTGATGCGTGGTGCTCGGCTCCGCTTCGCAGGCCCACGGGGCGTTCAAAGCGGCGCGGCGAGCGGGCGCAACGCCGGCCTTCGGGATGCCCGAAACCGTGCTACAATTGGCCCATGTCAAACGCGGATACCCTGATTCCTGAAGCCTTCGACGCGGCAAGCGCTCCCGTCCGGCAGCTCCCCATCGCCCCCACGCGGGTGATCAACGGGATCGGAGCCCTGGAGGGCCTCGGCGCGCGCGTGCGCGCGTACGGGCAAAAGGCCCTCGTGGTCGCCGGTTCCCAGGGCTTCGCCACCTGTCAGGAGGCGGTTTCTTCCTCGCTGGAACGCGACGGCGTCACCTGGCAGCTGGGCACGCTTCACCATGACTGTTGCGACGAGGATCTGGCCCTGCTCGCCGAGACGTTCCCCGACGCCGAGGTGATCGTCGGCATCGGCGGCGGCAAGGTCATGGACGCCTCCAAGCTCCTGGCCCATCGCCGGGGTCTGCCGGTGCTCACCGTGCCCACCGCGGCCGCCACCTGCGCCGCCTGGACCGCCCTTTCCAACGTCTACACCCCCGATGGACAGTGGCGCTATGGCGTGCCCCTGCCGACCGGCCCCGCGGAGGTCCTGGTCGATTACGCGGTGATCGCGCGCGCGCCGGCGCGCTTGCTCGCATCGGGCATCGCCGACACCCTCGCCAAGTGGATCGAGTCCTCCGCCTCGGTGGACCCCACCCACGCGGATGCGATGACCTTGGCGGCCCTCCAGATGGCCCGCTTCCTTTACGACCGCTTGCTCGCCATCGGCCCCGAGGCGATTCGCCAGGCCCAAGCGGGCGAGATCGGACCCGAGTTGATGCAAGCCATCGACCTCAACGTCCAGCTCGCCGGCACCGTCGGTGGCCTCGGGGGCGCGCGCTGTCGCTCGGTGGCCGCCCATGCGGTCTGCAACGGCTTGACCCAGGTCGAGACCCGCCGCGCCTCCTGGCATGGCGAGAAGGTCGGCTTCGGCATCGTGGTCCAGTTGATCCTGCAAGGCCGCCCTTGGCCCGAGATCGAGGCGCTCTTGGCGTTCTACCGCGAGATTGGGCTGCCGCTCACCCTATCGGAGCTGGGAGTGTCGGCGGATCCCGAGACCCTCACGGAGGCCGCGCGCTTCGCCTGCGACCCGCGTTCCAGCATTCACCTCTTGCCGACCCCGGTCACCCCCGAGGTGGTCGTGGCGGCGATCGCCGAGGCCGACCGTTTGGCCCGACGCTCCCGTACCCCCCATTCATGACGAGGAAATCATCAGGATGAGCAAGACCGCCGCCAAGACGATGTTCGAGGAAGCTGATCGCCTCAAGGCCATCCCCCCGTATGCCACCGCGCAGCTCGAGGTCCTCCGCCAGCAGGCCGAGGCCAAGGGCATGAAGGTCATCGACCTGGGGATCGGATCGCCGGACCTGCCGACGCCCGAGCCGGTCGTCGAGGCGGGCGTCAAGGCCCTGCGCAATCCCGCCAACCACGGCTACCCCACCTTCAAGGGCAAGAAGGAGTTCCGCGAGGCGATCGCCCGCTGGTACCAGCGCCACTACGGCGTCCAGCTCGATCCCGAGACCGAGGTCCTGCCCCTGATCGGCTCCAAGGAAGGCCTCGCCAAGCTCGCCCTGGCCTTCATCAACCCCGGCGACAAAACCATCGTGCCCCAGCCCGCCTACCCGGTCCACACCCGCGGCACCATCCTCGCCGGCGGCGAGATCGTCGAAGTGCCCTGCCTGCCTCACCACGACTTCCTCCCCGACTGGAACACGGTCCACCCGGAGGATGCCGAGGCCGCCAAGCTGCTCTTCTTCAACTTCCCCTCCAACCCCACCGCCGCGGTGGCTCCGCGCTCCTTCTACGAGGACACGGTCGAGTTCGCCAAGCGCAACGGCATCATGCTCGTGCATGACCTCGCCTACTCCGAGATCGCCTTCGACGGCTACAAGCCCACGTCGCTCCTCGAGATCCCCGGCGCCAAGGACATCGGCATCGAGTTCCACACCATGAGCAAGACCTACTCGATGGCCGGCTGGCGCGTCGGCTTCGTGGTCGGCAACGCCAAGATGATCCACGCCCTCTACCGGATCAAGACCAACATGGACTACGGCGTGCCCAACCACATCCAGGACGCGGCGATCGCCGCTTTGGACCTGCCCCAGAGCTACATCGACTCGGTCGTCGAGATCTACCGCGAGCGCCGCGACGTCATGGTCGATGGCCTCAACTCGCTCGGCTGGAACGTGGAGAAGCCCAAGGCCGCGATGTACGTCTGGGCCCCGGTTCCCAAGGGCCAGGTCGCCTTTGACTGGGTCGCCGACGTCATCGACCGCGCCGGCGTCGTCTTCACTCCCGGCACCGGTTTCGGCGCCATGGGCCAGGGCTACTTCCGCATCTCGCTCGTCCGTCCGGTCGAGGTCCTCAAGGAAGTCGTCGAGCGTCTGCGCGCGGCGGGCATCCGCTACGAGGCCTAGCGCGATCGTCGAGCGCTGACACAATCGACCACCGAGGGCCCGGCATTGCCGGGCCCTCGGCCTTTCGAGGGGGGCGCGGCCCGTTTTCGATGGTAGAATGGGCCATGGTGCCGCGAGGACTCGCCGGACGTGAGGCTTGCCCGCGGTGCGCTAAAGGAGGAACCATGGCTGTCGAATCCCTTATCGCCCTAGAAATGCCCGATGGGTCCAAGCGTGAGGTCCCGTCCGGTACGACCTTCGCCGAACTCGCCGCCCAGATCAGCCGGAGCCTGGCCAAGAAGGCCGTCGCCGGTCGCCTCGACGGCAAGCTCGTCGACCTCGCGACCCGCCTCGAAGGCCCCGCCAAGGTCGCCATCGTCACCGCCGACGATCCCGAGGCGCTCGAAGTCCTGCGCCACTCTGCCGCCCACCTGATGGCTCATGCCGTGACCTCGCTCTTCCCGGGCGCCAAGATCACCATCGGCCCGGTCACGGCGGACGGCTTCTTCTACGATTTCGACTACGAACGCCCCTTCACCACCGACGATCTCGCCAAGATCGAGGCCGAGATGCGCCGTCTTTCCCAGGAGAACCTGGAAGTGACGCGCGAAGTCGTCCCGGCTGACGGCGTTCCCGCGCTGATCCGCAAGTTCCAAGAGGAAGGCGAGCCCTACAAGGCTGAGATCCTCACCGATATCATGAACGCCGACGCGACCTCCGCGATCACGGTCTACCATCAGGGCGATTTCTCGGACCTTTGCCGTGGGCCTCACGTCCCGGCGACGGGCCTGATCAAGCACGTCAAGCTACTCAACGTGGCGGGCGCCTACTGGCGCGGCTCCGAGAAGAACAAGATGCTCCAGCGCATCTACGGCACCGCCTACTTCAGCGAGGCCGACCTCAAGGCGCACATGACCCGCCTGGAAGAAGCCGCCAAGCGCGACCACCGCAAGCTCGGCCGTGAACTCGACCTCTTCTCGGTGCCCGAGGTGACCGGCCCCGGCCTGATCTTCTGGCATCCCCGCGGCGCCCTCATCCGCTCGGTGATCGAGGACTGGCTGCGCGCGGAACTCAAGGCCCGCGGCTATCAGCCCGTCTACACCCCGCACGTGGTCAAGGAGACCCTATTCGAGGTCTCGGGGCACCTCGGCAACTACGCCGAGAACATGTTCCCCGCCATGGAAATCGAAGGCGAGAACTACCGGGTCAAGCCCATGAACTGCCCCGGCCACTCGATGATCTACAAGTCGCGCCCGCGCTCCTATCGTGACCTGCCGGTCCGCCTTCAGGAGATCGCGAACGTCTACCGCTACGAGCGCTCCGGCACGCTTCACGGCCTCGCGCGCGTTCGCGGCCTGACCATGGACGACGCCCATATCTTCTGCACCAATGAGCAGCTTTCCGACGAGATCGCCGGCTGCGTGGACTTCATCCGCCACGCCATGGGGATCTTCGGCCTCGAGGCCAAGGTCTACCTCTCGACCCGTCCCGAGAAGGCCATCGGCTCGGAAGAAGTCTGGGCGAACGCCGAGGCGGCGCTTCGCGACGCACTCAACCGCATGGAGATGGAGTACGACATCGACGAGGGTGGCGGCGCGTTCTACGGCCCCAAGATCGACTTCAAGTTCTACGATGCCATCGGCCGCGAGTGGCAGGGTCCCACGGTCCAGTGCGACTTCAACCTCCCCGAGCGCTTCGAGCTGACCTACCACGGCTCGGACGGCAAGGAGCACCGGCCGGTCATGGTCCACCGCGCCATCCTGGGCACCATGGAGCGCTTCATGGCCCTCATCATCGAGCATTACGCGGGCAACTTCCCGCTCTGGCTCGCCCCCACGCAGGCGGTCATCATTCCGATCAACTCGGAGAACGACGACTACTGCTACGACGTGGCGGAAAAGATGAAGGAAGCCGGCATGCGCGTCGAGGTCGACAACCGCAACGAGTCCCTCAACTACCGCATCCGCGAAGCCCAGGTCCAGAAGATCCCCTACATGCTCGTCGTGGGCAAGAAGGAGGTCGAGGAAGGCACGCTCGCGGTCCGGCGTCGTTCGGGCGGACAGGAAGTCCTGCCGGTGGCCGAGGTGATTTCGCGCTTGCGGACCGAAATCGACACCAAGGCCCTGCCTCCATCGATGCAGCCTCAGGAAGCCAAGTAAGTCCCCGGTAATACGCTAAGAGGGCGGGCCATTTGGCCCGCCCTCTCGCTATTCACCAGGCTCAGCGGTGGCCCGAGAACGTCGGGCCCGCGATGAAACGCGGGTTATGGCCGTCTTGATCCCACATCGCGACCACGAAGCCTCGGTAGGCCCGCGTGAGGCCCGAGTCGTAGTCGGTGACGTCCTTGGATTCGGAGCCGTTGGCGGAGACGACGTAGGCGATCGCCCCGGCATAATCCGGATTGGGATACCGGTCGATGGTCCACGGGGTGGTGAAGGGATCGTCGAGCTGCACGATACCTTGCGCCTCGCCCAGACCCAGCGGCCCAATCGAGCCTCCCCAAGGGCTGAGCATGGTATCGTCCCGGAACCGTGTCCAAAGCTTGCGCAACTGATCATGCGTCGGGTAGCGATTCTGCCTGACGAAGTGCTGCTCGGCCATGACGGCGAGCGCGGACGTCTTGGTCTGCGCCTTGACGTTACCTGCCGAGACGGCCGCCTGACGGTACAGCAGGGTCGCCCCCGCGACCACCACCATGCCGATCACGATGGCGAGGGTCACCTCGATCAGCGTGAAGCCGCGCTCCAATCGTGTCGCTGTAGGCATGGCCGTCCTTTCGCTAGACAACGCCATCCGTCGGAGGCTCGGGATACCGTTCCGATGGAGTAGCTGCTTTCTACCGGGCGTTTGATCGCTGCCAAGGGTCATGAACCCGCAATCCCCCCAATCGAAACCCGTCAGGGCGAAGAGGGCCGGCCGTTTTTCGTTCAGGCCAGCATGCCGAGCTGCGTGCCCCCCTCGGGAATGCCGAGCGCCGTGCGCAGCTTGCGGAAGCCCTCGGCACTGGGTGGCAGACCCGCGGCCTCCATGAGAACCGCGACGTCGGTACGCAATTCGCCGAAGCGTTCGGATGGCTTGGTGAAGCGTTTGCGGGTGATCAGCTCGCCCAAGGCCGTCTCCGCCGCCTGCGCGAGCTCCTTGGCCATGGACGGCCGCTTGCCCGCGCTTCGCGGCGGCAAGTCCCCGAACGCCTCGAGCTCGACCCCATAGAGCTGTGCGATCTCCTGGTCGAGTTGCTCCGTGCGCTCGGCCGCTTTGCGGCGCAGCACGCGCGCTTCGGCCTGGAACGCCTCGAAGGCCTCGTTCAAGGCCTCTAGCGAGGGCCAGGTCCGCTCGAGGAGCTGCTCGGCGAACGCGTCCACGCTCGCAAGGCGTTGCCAGTGCAAGCAGTCGAAGGCCATCTGGCCGATGGTGGACTGCAAGGCCGTATCGGGGATCACGATGGGAAGCGACCCCAAGGTCGGCGTGTCGAGGTGCAGCGTGAGCTGGGCGCGGTTCGTGATGACCAGCTGGAAGTAGACCTCGAGGAGCCGCGAATTCAACAGGCCCACCAGGAAGAGCGTGTCCACCGGGATTCGCGGTTCGAGGACGTTCACCGTGTCGAGGGGAAGCGCGCCTTCGGGAATCAAGGTGGCGACTACCGAGCTGGCGATGTTCTGGTAGCCGACCTTGGGCTGCGTCACAACGTCCGAGCGGAAGCGATCGCGAAGCGCAAAGCCTTCGGGTAGGCGCATCAACGCGCCGGCGGAAAGCGGGCCGAAGCGGCGGATGTCGCGCCCCCGGACGACGGGGACGCCTTCTCCGTGCTTGGAGAGGATCGGGTCGCGCGCGGAGATGTTGGCGCCGCGGCGAATCTGGGCGATCGCCTCGAGCGGCTGAGAAATGGCTTCCATCCGCTCGATCAACGGGCCGATCTCACGGTTGGCATAAATCGGCATGGTGGGCCGGCCCACGAAGAAGCGCGGCGTCTGTTCGCCGAGATGCTTGAAGTGGCCTTCCCGGTAGCTATGCAGCTGGACCGCGTTCTCCCGCCGCGGAATCTCCAGCAGCATCAACGGGTTGGTGGCCGGCTTGGAGCCTTTTTCCACCACGAACGCGAAGGTTTCCAGGTTCACCCCCGGGAAGCACGATCCCAGGTCGGCCAGCGCCACGGGGCGGGCAATCTCGGTCAAGAGCTTGCGGCATTCGGCATAGGCTCCGGTCCGCGTCACGCCATGCGGCACGACGAAGCCCAGGCGGCCGCCTTCCTTGAGCAGCCGCAACGAGCGCTCGATGAAGAGGGCCGTCGTGTCCTGCCGGCCCTTGCCCACCTGGTAATGCCGCTGGAAAAGGGCTTTCTGGGCGCTGGGGATCTCGGCGCCGTAGGGAGGGTTGCCGACCACCGCGTCGAAACCGGCTTCCAGGAGCCAGGGGTGTTCGGTCAGGGTGTTCGCGCTCAAGAGGCGTGGAGTGAAGGGAGTCTTTAGCTCGGGGCAGAGTTTGAGCTGCACGAAGGCAAGACGAATGCTCGCGAGTCGAATCGCCCAGGGGTCGAGGTCCACGCCCACGAGATGGCGCTCGATGACTCGTTTCAGTCGAAGAATCCGGCCTTCGGAGCCTGTTTGCGGCACCCAGACACGCTCGAAGAGCGCCTCGACCGCCGGAGCCAGGAAGTTCCCGGCGCCGCACGACGGGTCGATCAAGCGGAATTGCTTGCTGAGGGGCTGGTCCGCCGGGGGGAGGGAATGCTGGAGGACGTAATCGACGACCTCTTGCGGGGTGTAGAAGACGCCGTTGGATTTCTTGTGGTCATGCGTGAGATGGCGCTCGAAGAGCGGCCCGAGCCATTCTCCGTCGCCGGCTTCCCAGTCATGCGCCGAGAGCTGATCGGAGAGGCTGCGGACCAGGGCATCGATCGTCACGCCATGCCGCAAGGGCAGGGGCGCCTCGGAGGCGAAGAGCGGGGCGCGTTCGCGGCCCAGCGTCGAGAGCGTGCCATGGAGGGCTTCTGCGAGGAGCGCCCGCTCGCCTTCGTGGCGAATCCAGGTCCAGAGCGCCTGGGCGAGGACGTAACAAGCCTCAGGGCCGCCGTTGGCGACTGCCAGGGCAGCGGTGAGTTCGCGAACGCAGTGATCGAGCGTCGCGGCTTTGAGTTGGGTAGTCACTTAGGCTTCCGCGGTGATGGTATCGACCCGATAGTTCTGGGGATCTTGAACGGCGGGATGGTTCAGAACGCCCGTGAGATCGGTGGGCTGTCGGATGGAGTCGAGGACCTGGGCCGTCGCGTCGGGCGAGAGCTTCAGGTGCACGACAGGCTGCTCGTTGGGAGAGATCCGGCGCAACTCCTCGACGGGGACCGGCCAATCAGCTTGCTTGGCAAGCCGCTCGATCGCGCCTCGGAAGGCCACGAGAGACGGTCGGAGGACCAGCTCGAGCCCGAGCAAGGCGCCGGCCTTGCTCGCCATGACGCGGACATGGCCCGGAGCCAAGCCGACGGGGGTATTGATGGGGACCGGATTCAACTCGAACGCATAGGTCTGCTGGCCGCTGACCAGGTCGGTCTCGGTCGTGACGGTGGTTTTCACTCGACGCTCTCCCTGTGTTTTCCTACCATTCTACCTCAGGGTTCGTCTGTCGCGTGTGAGCACCGTCTCTTGCTCGTGTCCGAGGGTCACTCCGGCCCGCATGCCGAGCTCCGCGCCGAGGCTCAGGGAGAAGCCCGCCTTGAACTCGGCCTCGGTCTTCTTGATGGCCACGACCGAGCGGTCCTTCAGCGAGACGGTTTCCTTGGAGACCTCGCGGGTCGTCGCGTAGGAGAGCCCCTTCACGACGCCATGCTCTTCCATCTGCTGGGCAACCTTGGCCACTTCTTCGGGCTTGAGGTCGTAGGAAACGCGAACCGTGTCCGAGGTGCTGATCTGCGCGATGACGCCGTTGTCGATGGGACGGCCGAAGATGTCTTCGACCGTGGTCCGGATGCCCTCGAACTTCTCCTTGGTCATTTCCTCGTGGAGCTTGACGCCCTTCAGGCTGCCGTCCTTGTTGTAAGTGAGTGCGACGGTGCGGTTGCCCGCGGCGCCGGCGCCTTCGCCCCAGCCGAGGACGCCCAGGGAGGCATTGGCCTTGCCGTCGAGCTTCACCGACAGGGTCCGTTCCCCGGTGCGGTAGTTCACGCTGCCGCCGACCTTGGCCTCACCTCCGAGCGAGGCGGAGACCGAGCCGATCTGGGCCTGCAATTGCTTGAGGACCGAGCCCTCGACGTCTGAGACCTTATCCTGGACCTTGCCCTTGACGTAATCCGTTCCGGCTTGCGTGGCGCGCTTGCCCCAGGTCTGGGTTTCCCCGGGGGCCTTCGCCTCGTCCGTCTCGGAGGTGTCGTCACCGCCACCGCCGAAGCTCTTGAAGATGCCAACCTGCGCGCTCGCGCTGGCCGTGGCCTGTGCGTAGATCCCGCCTTCGCCGTCCACGGCGTAAAGGTGCTTGCCGAACTCCTTGATGAGCTCCTGGCCTTCCAGGACCGTGTTGCCGGCGAGGGCCGTTCCGATACCCGGAATGGCGCTCTCGGCGCCGGCGGTCCCGGCCATCTTCATCATGCCGCTCAGGACGCCCATGTCCTGGCTGTCATTGGGGTCGAAGGCGAAGGAGAAGGCCACGCGTCCGGTGACGCCGCCCTCGGCTTCCGCATTGGCGGAGGCCTTGATGCCCGCTTCGTAGCTGCCGGCCTTCACGGTGCTGTTGAAGCCCACGTTGGCCGAGTACGCGGCGCCGGCCCGGCCTTCGAGCTCCATCGTGACTTTCAATTCGGTGGGCGGATTGCCGTTGGCGTCCTTGGGCTCCTCGATGACCTTGCCGTCGTCGTCGAGCTTGGGGATGCGCGAAATCTTGAGCGTACCACCGGCATCGACCTTGGCGTTGGGGATGCCGAACTCCTGAAGGGGAATCGTGGCGCCCGCCTCGATCTTGATCGAGACCGACTCGCCGACGCTCAGGCGGTTGGTGATGACGGGACCGAGCTTACCCGCGCCCTTGTCCTGGAAGACGTCGTCGGCTCCCAGCACGGACTTGTCCAGGCGGGGATCGATCACGTCGTCGTAGATCTTCTTGCCGGAGACGCCGGCGGCGTCCTTGATCGAGTCGATAAGGCCCTGGCCTTCGGCCCGGGACTCGCGGTACTCCTTGAGGCCGGCGCCCAGGATGTTGCCGCCCGTGTCGACCGCTTCGCCGATTTCCTTTTCGAGCTTGGCGATCTGGTCGGCGAGGCCCGTGGCCTCATCCTTGAGGGTGTCGACGATGCCCTGGAGGCGATCGCCCACGAAGCCGGTGACGGTGTTGACTGCCCGCTTCCAGAGGGGGAGGTTCTCGGTTTCGGCCTTCTTCTGCTCGATCTCGGCCTGGGCCGAGTTCATCTCCAGCTTCAGCTGGGTCAGCTTCAGCTTCTTGTCGGCAAGTTCCTGGCGCTTCGCGTCGACGGGGGACTCGGGCTTGGGCAAGTCCACGGTGCGTCCCGCGACCGCGCTTTCGTCGGTCCGGGCCTTGGCCGGGGCGGGGGCAGGAGGAGCGGGCGGCTTGGGGAGCGGTTGCGACGTGCTACGGGAAAGAGGCTGGGTGCCTCCCACCGGATTGCCGCGGTCGATGCTTCGGTTCGTCATCCGTGTCCTCCGTCTTAGGGGCCCGTCGAGGGGCGGCCTTGTCCTGGCCAGGGGGCTTCGGGCACTTTCGGCGCGATGAGCCTGGTTTCCCTATACCCGAAGACAAGCAGTCGCTTGCAAGGTTTAATGGAGGTTTGACGGCGAGGAATCCATTCTCAGCAAAGATTTGATGCGGATTTAATCAAGGAGGTCCGGATGGGCAAAGGTCTCGAGATCGAGGTGAAGTATCGCCTCAAGCCTGGTCAGCGCCAGGCCATCCTCCAGGAGCTGGCCGACATGGTCCCCGAGCGCTCCGAGCAAGCGGATCAGTACTTCGACGTCGGCGATCGCGTCTTGAGGATTCGCTGCGAGAACGGCCGCTGGCTTCTGACCCGCAAGGGGCGCTTCGAGCTTACGCCGGACGGCACCAAGATTCGCCCCGAGGAGGAGGTGCCGATTCCCGACAGCTTCCTCGCCGACCTCGAGGCCCTGATCCTCTGGTTGGGCCATGAGAAGCTGACCCGCGTGAGCAAGGTCCGCGAGGCTTACCGCGTGGACGGCGTGACCGTGGCCCTGGATCGCATCGAGGGTTTGAACGACGACTTCGCGGAGCTCGAGGTCCTGAGCGATCACCCCGACGCCGCCGAACGCCTGGCGGGCCTGCGCGCGCGCTTCGGCCTTCAGGACGACCAGGTCGAGCTGAAGAGCTATGCGCGACTGGTGGCCGAATCCCAAGGAGCGGCCGTCGAGAACCGCGAGTAAGTAGCCTCGCGAAAGAAAGGGCTCCCGCAGACTACGTCACGATGCGGTCTGCGGGAGCCCTGGTTTTTCGGGGAGTTAGGGGTTGGGCTTATTGCCGCCCAAGAGGTTGCCGAGGCCCTTCATGAGGTCGATGGGCACGGGGAAGATGATGGTGGAGTTCTTCTCGCTCGCGATATCCGTCAGGGTCTGCAAGTAGCGAAGTTGCAGCGAGGTCGGTTCGGCGGCGATCACCTTGGCCGCGGCGGCGAGCTGCTGCGAGGCCTGGAACTCACCCTCGGCGTGAATGATCTTGGCGCGCTTCTCGCGCTCGGCCTCGGCCTGACGCGCCATGGCACGCTGCATGGTCTGGGGAAGCTCGACGTCCTTGATCTCGACCACGCTGACCTTGATGCCCCAGGGCTCCGTCTGCTCGTCGATGATCTGCTGAAGGCGCTTGTTGATCTCTTCGCGCTCCGAGAGGATCTCGTCGAGGGCCGACTGGCCGAGCACGTTGCGAAGCGTGGTCTGGGCGATCTGGAGGGTGGCGACGCCGTAGTCGTAAACCTTGGTCACGGCGTTGGCCGGATCCACCACTCGGAAGTAGACGACGGCGTTCACCTTGATGGTGACGTTGTCGCGGGTGATGACTTCCTGGACGGGCAGGTCCATGGTGAGGGTTCGCAGGTCCATGCGCACCATGCGCTCCAGGAACGGGATGAGCAGGATCAGGCCGGGGCCGCGAACACCGACCAAGCGGCCGAGGAAGAAGACGACTCCACGTTCGTACTCCTGGGTGACCTTGATCGAGGAGGCCAAGATGGCGATTGCGAGGACGATGAGAAACCCGAAGGTCGACAAGAAGCTAATCATGAATTCTCCTGTGCGAGATTGGGCGACGACAAGGGTTCGACGCTGAGGGTGAGCCCCTCGATGGCGATGACTTTGACATGGGCCGGCGGATCGATGCGGCCGGAATGCGAGACGGCGCTCCAGAGCTCACCCTCGAGGAAGACGAAGCCCTTGGGGTCCAGCGGAGTGCGCACTTCGGCGACGGCGCCCTTGAGCTCTTCGCGGCCGGTGGTGACCTTGCGGCGCTTGCTCCTGATGGCCAAGATCACGGCGCCGGCCATCATCGCGCCGGTCGCGAGGGTGGTCGTAAGGATCACCGGAAGCGAGACGGCGATGCCTGGCGTGGACGGGTCGATCAACATGGACGCCCCGAAGACCAGGGCGATCAGCCCGCCGATGGTCAAGGCGCCGGCCGAGACCACGAAGAGCTCCAGCACGAACATGATGAATGCCAGGATGATCAGGGCCACTCCCACGTAGTTAACGGGTAGCATGCCGAGCGCGAAGAACGCGAGCAAGAGGCAAATGCCGCCCAGGATGCCGGGGAAGATGGCGCCGGGGTTGGAAAGCTCGAAGAAGATGCCGAGCATGCCGAGGTTGAGGAGGATGAAGGCGATGCTGGGATCGCTGATGGTGTAGAGAAAGCGCTCGAGCGTGGTCATCTCGACCGGAAGGGTCGTGGCGCCCTTGGTGGCCAGGGTCACGGTATTGCTGCCGACCTTGACCTTGCGGCCGTCGATCTGGGTGAGCAGAGTGGGCAGGTCCGGAGCCACGAGGTCGATGACGCCCAGGCGTTTGGCCTCGTCGGCCGTGGCCGAGACGCTCTGGCGAACGGCTTTTTCGGCCCAGTCGGCGTTGCGGCCGCGCTCCTTGGCGAGGCCCTTGATGTAGGCTGCGGCGTCGTTGGTGACCTTGTCGGCCATCGCGCCCTTGATTTCCTGGCCGTCGCCCGAGACCGGATGCGCGGCCCCGATGGCCGTGTTGGGGGCCATGGCCGCCACGTGCGCGGCGATCGTGATGAAGGCTCCGGCCGAGGCGGCCCGTCCGCCCTGGGGCGAGACGTAGACGATCACGGGGATGGGCGACGAGACCATGTCCTGGATGATCTCGCGCATGGCGGTGTCCAGGCCGCCGGGAGTGTCCAGTTGGATCACGACGGCTCCGGCATTGCGTTCGGCGGCGACCTTCAGGCCCCGCTCCACGTAAGAGGCCACCATGGGGTTGATGGCGCCCTTGACCTCCATGACCGCCACGGACGGTGCCTGGGCCCATGCCCCGGAAACGAGGGCCACTAGGGCAAAACCAACCAAGAGTATCCAGTTGAATAGGCGGCGCATGACGATCCTCCCTGCGTATTCCCTCTAGTATACCGTAGTCTAGCGAGGCTCCTGAAACGCGAAGCGCCCCTCGCGTGTCGCGGGGGGCGCTTCAGGCAGTCGACGCCGGGGCGTCGAAACGGGATGGCCGTCAGGATTGGGCGCTGACAGGGGCCAGCTTGGAAAGGGCCTCCAAGAGCGTCTTGGTTTTGATGGCCTTTTCCAGGCATATCGTGGTCGTCGGGTTCAAGAGGTCGCGGACGCGATCCTCGGACTCGGCCGTCACGAAGATCACCGGAACCTCGGCGGTGCGAGGGTTCTGCCGCATCTTGCGGCAGACGTCGTCGCCGTTCATGAGGGGCAAGTTGATGTCCAGGATGACGGCGGCAGGAATGAAGTCTTCGATGGCATGCAGGGCTTCGATGCCGTTTCGGGCAATCCGAACGCCATAGCCGAAGTCGTTAAGGCGACGAACCAGGAACTCCACGGTATCCGGGTTGTCTTCGACCAAGAGAATCTCAGGCACGGTCCACCTCAAAGCAAGGCGCTCGGAGGCCATGGGCCTCCGAGCGCAACGGGATGACTACTTGATCTTGAGGGTCGCCTTGACCTTCTTGAGGGTCTCGGGAAGATCCTCGGTCTGGATCTGGCCCATCAGCAGGAGGCGGAGATCCCGCTCGGGAACGTCCGACTCGAGCGCCAGGCGGCGAACGTCGAGGTTCCGCTTGCCCATGCCCTGGAAGATCTTGATGACGATGGGCTCGTAACGATCCTCGGGGGGGAAGATCTTGAGCATCTCGTCCGAGATCTTCTCGGCCGACGAGGGGCCCTTGGCATAGCCGCGCGCCAGCATCAGCTTGTTGACGAGCAGGTTCATGAAGACATGCTCGATGGCCAGCGGGTTGCGCTCGGCCCAATCCTGAACGGGGGCGAGGTACTCGGCGAAGGTCTCAGGGGCGAGATCGAGCGCCTGGGCGATCTTCTCGATGACCTCGGGGTTGCGGGGGAACGGCACGTCACCGCGGAGGATTTCGTACATGTAGGTGCGCGAGATGTCCACGCGACCCGCGAACTCCTGGCGCGAGAGGCCCAACTCCTGCATCCGGCTCCACAGCTTGCGGGTGGACTCGGGAAGCGAGCTTACCAGAACCTGGTATTCGGGGAAGACCATCGGGTCGATCTGGGCAACCTCGGCGAAGCGCTCGAGGGTCTCACGAACCGTGGGGAACTTCACCTTGGCGTTGAAGATCCGCGACACGTACTCGTAGCTGAGCCCCGTCTCCTTGACGAAGGTCTTGCGGTTGACGCCAGCCAATTCGAGGCTGCGCTTCAGAATGTCGATCGAGGGGCTGCGCGGACGGGTCGATGCGGTGGACTCGCCACGCACGGGCATGCGACTAAGTGAACGAGCTCGGTTGTTCATGGCGATCATCCTTTTCTATCAAGGGTTCTCGATGGCATGACGGCATTTGGGCGGATTCGATTCACGGTCCAACCATCCCGTCGTACTTGCTGCCCACATCATAACACCCTGTTTCCACATAAGGCCCGTTATATCAAAAAATTTAACATCAGAACGATAGTCCTGACTAGAAAACGACGATGTTTAATTTCAGGTCAAGTTTTCATCTCCCCAGAATTACCGCTTCGCGACTACAATGGAGGGAACCCGGCGGCCCGCTCTGGCGTCTAGGGAATAGCACATCAAAAGGAGTCCTCACGGATGAAGAAGACGCTTCTTGCGACCACCCTTGCCCTCGTGACCTTCGCTTCGGCGGGATGCGCCCAGCTCTTGACCGGCGGATTGACGGCAGCCCAGGCGCTGCAGCCGATCTCGG